>UOFL01000143.1_pt1 | contig 80883 bp, 70 predicted proteins | sample 1990081 | NCBI WGS metagenome assembly UOFL01 (sample SAMEA4728526, study PRJEB27164) | hydrothermal vent metagenome | biome: marine basaltic hydrothermal vent biome; feature: marine hydrothermal vent; material: mineral | place: Pacific Ocean | collected 2011-06-14/2011-07-23 | depth 1741 m | reverse complement strand
ACCATTTTGATAGTCTATCTCTATTAAAATATAAATATCACTACTATGCCGTTAAGCACTAAATAAACAGGGCTGATCAATCTTGTTTGTTACAGTGAAATCACCACAAGATATTGAAAAACAGAAAGGATCAGGCCATGGCTGATTATAATACTGTATTTTCACCACTACTGAAACTAATACCAAGAAAGGGCGCACTTTTATTTTAGAACGAGAATAACGAATTTCATCGTTCGACTTGTGATACGGCGTATCAATTTCACCTCTTAAATACTAAGAGGTGAAATTGATATTTAAGATTCTATGGCTTGAGCACTAACCGACCTTTTACCACTGAACTCTCCATTAATTGATGAGCACGTGCAGCTTCTGCTAAAGGCAATATTTCATGGATGTGTGGCTTGATTTTTCCTTCATTAAGATAATTCAGAAGTACCTTAAATGAGCTGCTAAAAATTTCTTGATTTTCAAATATATTATAGAGTGTAAAGGTTCGTATACCCGTGCTTTTCATAAAGTGATTACCCACTACTTCAGTCAAGTTTTCTTGTGGGTATCCTGCGCTAAAACCAAACCAGATAATCTGTCCCATGTTAGCTAATACTTCAAAATCGCGAGCCAGGGTATTACCCGCTAATGAATTGAGAACAAGGTTTACCCCTTTTCCATCGGTCAGTTCTTTTACTCGTTGTACAACGTCTTCGGTTTTATAGTTAATAACATGGCTCGCTCCCTGTTCTTTTGCGTAAGAGGCCTTATCATCAGAGCTAGTTAAACCGATAACATTAACGCCTGCTAAACGGGCTAATTGAATGACCGCAGTGCCTACACCGCCTGCCGCAGCATATAGCAAAATGGTTTGACCTTTTTCGATCCGTCCCATGGAGTGGAGCATGTGATAGGCCGTCAGGTATGTTATCGGAAAAGCAGCGACAAGATCTTTATCGATCGAGTCAGGGACTGGCATAACCATTGTGGCGTCCGCTACCACGTATTCTGCATAACAGCCCATGGTGCCCATAACGGCAACGCTTTGACCAACAACAAGATCTGTAACATCTTCTCCTACTGATTCAACAATGCCGCTACATTCGAATCCTAATGTTGCTGGTAGGTCAGGCATGATGGGGTAAACACCGTGCTGAACCATAATGTCACCATAAGTGACACCTATTGCGCTGGTTTTAATTAACACTTGTGTTTTTTCTGGGGTAGGGCGTTCGATATCAACATATTTTATAACATCAGTATCACCGGTTTGATTTATTTGTATTGCTTTCATGTTTTACCTTTTAAGTGTTATTTACGTTGCGGTATGTGCTTGTGTGGTTATACCAGTTTTTTTAGAACTTCAAGAACCTCTGCTGGTTCGGCCCGATTCATAAAATTCGGATCAACAAAGGCATATTGAATGGTGTGATTGATGTCGATTACATAGGTTGCTGGAATAGGCAGCTCGTATGTATCCATGCCATTGATTTTTTTAAAGTCCAGGCCAAAAATATTTTTGCTTATATCTTCGATATTTTTAGGCAATTGAATGACAAGACCGAACTGTCTAGCAACGTCAAGGTTTTGATCGCTTAACACGTTAAAGTTGAGCTTATTATTTTCTACTGTTGCTAAAGATGTTTCAGGGAGTTCTGCACTAATGGCAATCAGTGTTCCGTTCAAGTCTTTAATCTCATCAAGATGTTTTTGTAGTGCCTTCAGTTCTAAACTGCACCAGGGACACCAGCCGCCACGATAGAAACTAATGACAGCAGGCATTTTATTGAGCAAATCATCTGAAGCGAAAAGTTCGCCGGATGAGTTTTTTAATTGAAAAGGCGGGATTTTGTCGCCTATCTTAAGCGCGTTTTTATCAACTCGACTAGAAACCCAGCTCTGGATGGCTTCCTGAAAAGCCAATGATACTTCTGCCGGTGTATTTTCTGCTGCTGTTTTGTTTAAGGCTTCAATTTCTTGTGCTAATGTCATTTTTTTTGCTCCGTGTGTAAAGGTTTAAACTGGTATTAATGTTTTTCTAAAAATGGGTAGTTGGTATAGCCAGGTTCATCGTGACCGTAATATGCTGTCCTGGTAACAATAGTTATTTTCATGAAACAACTTTATAGGGATTTTTTTAGATGAGTTAGGCTTTAAACTCTAATTATCCTGTCTAATCGTCTATAAATTCTAGATGAATGGTGGTATTGTGTTATGCTTTATTTTTAACCATGATTACTATTTAAGAAGAGGCGATAATGGATGTACTTGCGGATGTACTGGCGGTGAATCGCTTTAGGAATAGTTATCTTGGGCACACAACATTCTCGCCACCGTGGGGATTTGAAATTAAGCCGGCTGAAGTTGCAACATTCCATATTGTGAGTCGAGGCAATTGCTGGCTGATACCTGAAGGCGAGTTCGAACCTATACGTCTGAATCAGGGAGATGTAGCATTAATGGCTCATGGCGTTGGGCATAAGTTACTTAACCACCCTGACACGCCCGTGAGCGACTATGACAAGGTTGCTAATAAACAACCCGTTACATCAGACCCTGCGATGAATTCAACGGATCTGTTTTGCGGTGTTTATTACTTTGATCAGGACTCACTTCACCCCTTGCTTTCCTTATTGTCTCCGGTGATTCACTTGCCAGCTGATCAAGCACTAGTCGATGATGAACTACAGACGGTCATCAGATTGCTTATGCGGGAAAATTGTCGATCAAAACCGGGATCAACGACCGTTAAAAAACAGCTTATGAATATTCTTTTTGTTTATATCGTTCGAGCCTGGCTAGATAAACAACCTGAATGTCAGGCTGGTTGGTTAAGTGCGTTACGTGATTCACAAATCGGAAAGGCGCTTGTCTTAATGCATGAAACACCGCAGCAACGTTGGACCGTAAACTTGTTGGCGAAAGAAGTGTCCATGTCACGTGCTGGGTTCGCTAAACGATTTTCTGATCTTGTCGGTGAAGCGCCGCTAACGTATTTAACGCGTTGGCGCATGGATCAAGCTGCTAACTTGCTACGCGAATCCAGCGATGCCATTACTTTAATCGCCGCTAAAGTTGGTTACGAATCTGAAACGGCATTTAGTAAAACATTTCGCAAGAATAGAGGTATTCCACCGGGTCAATACCGTCTTCAATTTATTAACAATGACAACTAATTTTAACGCTTATGTTTTTTTCCCGTTTGTCGATATGTAATAACCGTTACTGGGCTGTTGTGATGTTATTCATCACAGTGTGCTCCCGGGAGTGAGCGAAGTGCTTTGGCTTTTTCTGTATCAGGGTTTCTGACGAATGCACGCACAGGGAAACCTAGCTCCAAAAGTGTTTTCGCTGCTGGAAATCCAGTGTTGCCGTTAGCGGCTGTGATCAGAATCATTGGTTTTTTCATGTGTTTCTCCTAAATCGAAATTATCTTATCTTTAATCCAGTCATTAATGTAAGTTGAAGCAAGTTCGCCTTTTTCATCTTGCCAAAAATGACCCGCATCAAGAGAGTGATAGCAGTGATTAGGAAAAGTAGCCTTGAAACGCTCTAGCTCATATTTTTTGAATGCAAAGTCTTTATTGCCCCAAAGCAGCAACACAGGTTTGTCTCGAAGAACCTGTAATCCTAGTTCCACCGCTTCTTCAAACTCATAGGCCTTCACTAATTGCCGAGGAAATATGGAAGTTGGAAGCCTATTTGTTTTGTCAATAAATGGGGCTTCATACATAGCCAGCTCTTTTCTTCCTAGCTTCTTAATGAAGCCTTTCTGCATAAAAAAACGCCAAACTCCATTGAATGATAAAGCCATCCATCGGCCAATGGGGCCTCCCATCAGCCAACTAAACACTTCAAATTTTGGATTTCCTTTCAGTGGCCACGCCCAAGTGTTTCCGATAACCAGGCCGCTAACACGTTCTGGAAAGGTTTCAGCTATTTTAAGGCCGATTGGCCCACCCCAATCCTGCATCACAATAATGATGTTATTCAGTTGTAATTTTTCAATAAATTCGCATATGACATCAGCATGAGAGGTGGGAAAATAATCATACCCTGAGGGCGCAAGCGATAACCCAAATCCCGGATAATCCGGAGCAATACATCGAGTGTTATTTTTCAGAGACATAATCATTTTACGATATAAAAATGACCAAGTTGGATTTCCATGAAGCATTAATATGACTTGTCCAACACCTTCATCAACATAATGAACTTCGGAGCCATTAGAGGTATTCATGACTCTACTCTTAAATGGATATAATTCTTTATCGATAGTAAATTTCATAGAAAAGTCTTTTGAGTTTTTGTTGGTGAGACACGAATGACAATGGCGATGCCTTTTGCTAAAGGACGCCACTGCCTTATTAATTTATTCACTTATGACTCAAGTTCCGCGGGTGCTATAATTTCGCGAATACTACCGTTCTGTACATCGTATATAAACCCAGAAACGACAATATAACCGGGGACTTCGGGCGCGCTGCGTAGGCGTTCGACATCCTCTCGCAGACTTAACTCGTGGTCAGTAATTGCTGTCGACGATACATCCACTCCGGCATGCTCCTTTAGCATTTTCTGAAAATCAGGATCAGCAAAACGTTCGGAACCGCATTGGGTGTGTTGTATAATAACCACTTCAAATGGTCCCCGTTCTTCACCGTCCATCTTAGCGACCATGAAAGACATCGCGGCGAGCTCTTCTACCACCGCTTGTGTTACCCTTCCGCCGTTATTTCGGATGACAACGGCATCGCCGAGCTCAAGACCGAGGATGTGTGCTGGGTCTACACGTGCATCGCCACACGTAAGAACCACCATGCGTAACTTTGGAATGATCGGCAGATCAGCTGCGCTAAAATTATTAGCAAATTGTTGGTTGCGGTTGAGAAGAGTGGTTGTATTAGACATTGCTTATTTCTCCGTTAATAACAGACTATATAGTCTGTTATGGTTAAAAAAAGGTGTTAGTCAAGCACTTTAAGTACAATATTCAAATGAGCCTGGATTTCACGTCGTAAACAACCACTGCGAGCGAGCATCAAGACTGTTCGAAATTCTGTAATAAGATAAGTGGCTAGCGCTGAAATATTGGATAAGTTTGAGAGCTGTCCGAGTGCCACTGCGTTAGTTAGGCAACAGGCCATGACATCTTCTGTCTCCTGAAAAAAATTTGCCACAAAGTCTCGAATATCAATATCCTTCAGGCCAAGTTCGATACCAGTATTTACGATCAAGCACCCACGCTGACCACCGCTTTGCGTTATGATTTTAACGGCTTTGCTAAAAAACTGTTGAATTTCAGGTAACGACGCATTAGGTTTGCGTATAGGGCTTTGGATATCCCGATGGCGCTCAGAAGCATATTGCTTAAGTGCCTTCATAAATAGCTCACGTTTTGAGCTAAAGGTTCCGTAAATTCCATACTTAGCGACTCCTGATCGCCGCACAACTTCATCTACAGACGAGTCGTAATATCCCTTCTCCCAAAATAGCTCAATTGCTGTCTGCAAGACTTCGCTCGGATCAAATTCTCTTGGTCGTGCCATAATTACATACTCTATAGTCTGGATATGTTACAGACTATAGAGTCTGTATTTAGTTAAGTCAATGCAAAAGTGGCTAAAATTTTTCCTCGAAATAGAAAAACTCTATCGAAAACAAGTAAAGGATGAACAGTTACAAAAGCTGTCATTTTGATAAGGAGATGATCTTACAGTCCATTCGTTGCTCTCTCGCCTCTATTTACTTGGCGATTGAGACATTGAAGAGATGTTGTTCTCATGCAATTGATCGCTGTTTGCGACAGAACCTGATAAGGTGACTAGAAATGACAAGCGTCGTTTACTAGAAGTAATGTGCATAGTGTGACTAATTTTAACGCTGAACGTGATATGAATGGATTTCAGCACTTACTAGGAGTTTATGAATGAAACATATTTTACTACTTCCACTTATTATACTAAACGGAATTTCGATGCAGTGTCTTGCTGCTGATAAGAGCGATACCGTAGATTTTTCTGACCCGTCTAAGGTAGTGCAGGAAATATTCACTGCTGCAAAGTCAAAAAATACTACTCGACTCTCTTCGTTATGTGACCCGACAGGTAAAAATGATGGTGATACCAAAGATATTTGTGCGGTCAATCCAAAACATAAGAAGTGGGAATCATTTTTGAAATGGTTTTCCAAAGGCAAGCTTAAAGGTGATGCAGTGATCACAGGTGAGCGAGCTAAAGTACCATTTTTCTTTGGCCCCACTGGCAAGAAAACAGAAGAAATGAATCTTGTTAAGCGTGACAATAAGTGGTATCTATCATCATTCTAATTGGCTGCTAGCGTCAACAGGAAATACTTAATTCACTTAGTGGTATTTCCTGTTTGGATTAGTGTCATGCAGAATTACTGTAGTAAAACTAGAGAGTATTTATAAGAGTAATTGCTTTATAGTATTGCGACATAAGTGTTGCATTAGAGGGTTATTAATATTATCTGGATTAATCTGAAAGTCTGGATTAACCGCATTGGAATTCGTCACACTAATTTGAACCATATTAATCGGAATGTCCGCCAGCTTTTCTTCAAATAAATCTGTCCAGTACTGATCCAGTCGTTCAGTGAAAATAATAATATAAGGTTTTCGAGTGACATTATTTGTCCACTGAAAATTGACTTCATGAGTGATATCAAAACTCACTCGCTCGTGTTTAATGTCATCTGCGAGTAGAATTTTGAGTAAGTTTGCTTCGTCTTCAAGGTAAGATTGATTATCATTGTGTGCGAGGTAGTTAAAGCTTGCTTCAATAGAATCGTTGTCAAATATACCGGAAAATTCTTGATAGAGTGTGAGCATTAATGTCTGTACGAGTATAGAAATTTGATAGTCATAGGATAAGGGCTTAAGCTGTAAGCTGGATTCAAGGTCTAGTATGAAAAATAATGAGCGACGCTTACGTAATAGTGCGCCTTCATCACGCATATAGTAAAGCAGTTCGCCTTCTATATAACGTAAATCAAATAAGTTGAGTCCTTGATGATTCTCATCAATGTATAATAATTCTGATGCCACTAAATTTTCAATGCTGCCTCTATTGGTGAGTTCGGCAACGCCACCAGAAGGAACATAGGTATGATCTATAAAACGAGTTTCAATCTCGGTTTCGGCCTCACTGATGTCAAGTTTTCGTAATGCTAGTGGGGATAAAGAGTGCTGTAGTTTAATGATTTGTCGACAACCTAATCGTGCATGTTTTGTATTAAGTTGTTGCCAGTGACCAATTTCAAAAATATCCTGCTCTTGAATTAACTCAGACCAAAGCATGTCTCTGGACAGGTTTTTGAGAAAAGTGTCGAGCCAGCAAGAGATTTCATTGTTAAGGGTGTCGTTGACCGAAAAATTGGCAGTGGGCGTTATTTGCAGTTCGCGTATGACTATGGGATTTATATTAAGAGTGGCAGGAATCAACCTGTTTAAAGCGCTAACAAAAATAACTAAAATTCGATGAATGCATTCATCTTTATATTTTGAAGTTTGTACGATTTCGACAAGATCATGAAATTTTGACAGCTGTAATAGTCGATTCAAAAATTCCCGTTCGTATCGACTCTGTAAAATTTTATTGTGCGCCAATGCTTCGGAGTTTTGACTGGTTTCTACAGGAGCATTATTTTCAGAGTTGTCTGACCAAAAGTCAACGTCATAGCCGTGTTCTAATAAATGGGCCATGTCGCTAAGAATAAAACCAGGAATATGGTAACAGCCGTGTGAGGTCACTAATTTAAGGTAGTGTAATGATTGCTTTATATTGCTATTGCTAGCTCTTTCACCCAGGGCTGACCAGGCCGCAGAGCAAATAACAAACTCAGTTGCAATTTTATTATCATTGATAATCAAGATTAATCGAGCCTGAGTAAGCTATGTATTTTTTCACGAACAGGTTCAAAATCTTGAAGCCTATCAGGAATATAACTTAAAATTTGCAAGTCTTCTTTACGTACCACACCACCATGTAGTAGAAATGCACGAATGCGGATTATTTTGTAGAGTTTAATAACTTTGCGATCGGTAATGTTGAGTTTATCTTCTTTTTGTAGTGATTTAATTAAACGCTTAAATAATACATATACTTCACGTGGAAACATGTTTTTGTCAAGAGTATTGTTTTTCGAGTCTTCACTGATCTGATTATCAATGTAAAATTTTAGCTTAATAAAATCTTCAAGATTACTAATGCCTTGCCATGGTTTTTGGTTAAAGGTTTTATAGGTCTCATTACGCAATCCGTACTGAAGTAGCTGATCAAACTGAGAGTCTTGTACGGAGTGGCTCTCGATTTTGAGTATAAAGCGATCTTTTAATGCAGACAGCTCAGAATATTCAGGGATTTCATTGGCGGCACCAAATAGCATTAACATAGGAACAGGTACTGGTTTACCACCCTGATAAAATTTTCGTTCATTAATGATGGTCAGTAATGTATTTAATATCGCAGAATTGGATTTAAATACTTCGTCGAGAAAAACTAGCTGTGCCTCAGGAAGTTTGCCTTCAATATTACGAATGTAATCTCCTTTTTTAAGAGCATTGATATCGACCGGCCCAATGATCTCACTAGGTTCGGTAAACTTGGTAAGCATGTACTCGAAATATTGTTTGCCGCTCACTCCTAGCGCTTGTGTAAACTTAACGATTAAATCTGACTTAGCAGTGCCAGGTTTCCCAACAATTAATAGAGGTTCTTGTGCCAATGTACAAATAACCATTAGGTCGATAACATCTTGTTTGCCGACAAAGTATTCGGCTAAACTCTTGCGTACTGAATTGACTCTGTCTCGTAAGACTTCAATTTCTGCGTAAATAGTTTTTAAGTCAAACTGGCTTGTTGCTTTAATATTATTCATGTTAATTTATGCTCTCGTGAAGTATCCGGTTCAGTATTATAAATTCATCTTGTTGCTGATAGTGGTTGAATAAGTTCATACTGAGCTTATCTTTACTAATGCAGGCTTCTGCGATCTGATCGCTAAGCTGTAACCAGTCTGCCTGTAGACTAGCATTAAAGTGGGGGTCACCTTTTATATAGTGATTAATGGCTTCCAGTAACGCTTGGATTAAAGTCGCACGCTCCTTTAAGTCGAAACACTCAATCGCGCTAATGATGCTAGAACAAGCATCAATAAAATCGAGTTCTGAGTGGATAGTGCGTAGCACTTCCAGTGCGCCAGTCAATGCGGTAGAGGCTTTCTTTTTGTGAGCGATTTGTATTAAACCTTCTGCCAAATTACTTTGTCGTAGTACTCTATATAAGTGGTCACTGCCAGAAGTTTGAGCGACTTTATCTGCAAACACGATAAAACTCTCAAGAATTGGTTTTGAGTCATCATCCATCTTGATAAAATTCAGCAACCGTGTCAGTTCTGTAATTAACTGTGCTAGTTGCATATCATCATCGTTAAGCTTAACATTTTTTAATACAGACTTTAATGCTCTCTTTATTTTTGCTTTGTCAGCAGTGAGGGCTGCTCTACGCAATTTTGCAGTGGCCTTAGCCAGAGGTCCTGTTTCATAAATAGTGCCTTTGGGGTAATAGCGGTTTCTATTTTTCTCTGATAATAGTGCTAGTGGGTTGTCTGCTTTTTCTCTCTGTTCCAGAAAATCGTTAAGGGTTCCCAGTTTATTCTTTAACGGTTCATCACAATCAGATAGCAATTTCTTGTAGTGATTCTGTAATGCTGTAGTGTCAGGGAAGCTATGCAATAAGTATAAGCCTACCCAGGTTTGAATGTTCGCAGGACAAGCGACAATAAATTGTACAAGAAACTTCGCTGTATCGACTGAATCGATCGTAGTAGGGGGCGGATTGTTTTTTGATAATTTATTGAGTATTTCGATTGCCGGTTCGGGCCTATTCATCTCGCGGTTATAGATTCTTGCAATAATAGCAGCGGCTGACATTCTGATAAATTTCTTGTCAAACTTTAAGATTGCAGAAGAAAATAACTCAAGATTTCCGTTTGCTATTGCAACATCATAATCGTCTTTATTGCTGGTATGAATGAGGCGATCAGTGAATATTCTAGTGCGAATAAACTCTGGAATTTCAATATAATCGACGGTTCCTTGACTAATGGCGTCGCGGATGTTTTCTTGTAAACGTGCTTGCTCTCTTGTGTCGTGGTTCTTGTGCAAAATAATATGCCATAAAAGCCAGAGTTCTTTTATTTTTAAATTTTTCTCTACGCTCTTTAGTGCTGTGATCGATTGGTGTAACCATTCAGAGAGTCCTTCCTCTGAAATATGTGCAACGGAAAGCACCAGTGCTTTGGCGGCCGTGGTATCACTCTTGCCACTGCTGTCTTGAATAACTTGCGAGACAATTTCATGCCATAACAAAAAGTATTCTTGAGCTTTGCCTGGGGGTAACATCCAAATAAGCGCGATAATACAATTTTCGATGTCTTGATTTCTTCGCAGCGATTGTTTTATCCTGACCAGTGCTTGCCAATGTTCTAATGACGGGTCCTTAATAACATTCCGTTCTGCGTCTATTTCAAACTGTTGTTTTGACTCGGTGGTTTGATTTTTATTTGAGTTTTTATTTTTAGTATTATCGAATAGCTGTCGAATTTTTTCCTGATTTTTGTTGTCCTTGTTTTTGTTAGCATTATCCTGTGAGTCATTGCCTGGCTTATTCTCTATAAGAGGTTTAACAGTCGATGGTTGACTGTCAGAATAGCCGGTTTTGGCAAGTTTTGTGTAAATCGATAAGTCAAAATAGGAGTTTTCAATCACTGCCTCTAGTGTTTCCAGCGATTGCTGAATAATATAGTTAACATATCTGGATAAGGGGCGGAATCCTGCGTCAGTGATTTTAATAATTCGCGGACTTTCTTTGTTCAACAGTACGGTATTTTCACCTGCTTTTAAATTAAATAAGTGGCGATAAGTATCACGCCGAACGTTCGGTTGAAATTCCAGTTGGGTCGGTAAATAAAGATTTTGAAAGCCTTTAAAATTGGCAAAAGATTGCGCAGAAAAATCGATGAATAAGCTATTTTTCTTGCTATTCTTTTCGCGGATAAATATCAATTTTTCGCCATTGTTATCTTCACTTATATTGACTACATAAGACGCTAAGTCGTCTTGGTCTATCACCGTGAGTAAGGATTCAAGATTCACAAGATCAGCTCCCTGAATCAGCCACATACTAGGGTCGGCATCATTTGATGTAGTAATCAATTGTAGTGGAATTGTCAGTGGCTCAATATCAGTGCTGCTTAATGTAGAAGAGTGAAGGTCAGGAATCTCCAAGTCAAAATGTAAAAACTCATAAATATCGGTCCACTGAATAGGCTCCACTTTACGGCTTTGATTGTGGCTATCAATAAAAGTCCATTGCTGTCTGGGCTTTTTACTTTTTCGCCAAATATCTTCTAATGGATGTGTATAACCCCAAGCAATGAATACATCATCCATAATTGGGTAATAAACGTTAATGTTATTGTCGAAATCTTCCAATGCTTTTTGTACTAAAAAATAGGATGGGTTTTCAATTTTGACAAGATGAGTGGTTTGATTGTCACTTTGTAATTCTGCGAATTGTATCTGATCATTGCCGAGGCGAATGCTCTGGGTAATGAGTTGTTTCAGTAGCGTATGATCACTTATCCAGAAGTAGGCGTTAGGCGTGGATTCCTGCTCGGCTTTGTGCAAAGTTAGCAAGTCCATAATGTAGAATTTCTTGACTTCACCAATGACCGTCGCTTTATGTGAGTCATTACTGTCTTTAAAATGAATGATTTTATGTGCTTGTTTAAGTGTTTTACTTGAGTGAGTGATTCTTTTGATGGAGACTGACTGAAGCTCAAGGGTCGATGATTCAGTTGTATCAATGCCCACAAGAATTAAGCCGCCAGTCTGAGTCGAAAATGCCGCGAGATGATACAAAGTGAATTCACCCGCCATATTGGCGCTTAAACTACGGACATAACTCACAAAATAATCTTCGTCTGGAAAATAAAGGGCGTTCTTATTCATTACTGGCCTTGGTCGAGTTTATTGTTTTGGTTCTGGGTTTGTTGAGTGGATGAGGACTGCTCATTACTCTCTTGCCCTCTAGTGACAATGATTTCCCCTGCTTCGCTCGCTTGCAAAACTCCTTTGCCGAGCAATTGCTCCAAAATTAATCGGTGCTGCTGTTCGTGTTCAATAGGCATTGCGTCAGAATCTGATTGAAGGTCAATATAAATATCTTTTTTACCTGTTGTTTTATTAAAAATAAGTTTAATGGTTATGTTTGCCATGAGTATCCTTAAAATCACATCCGTTAAAAATGGTCTTCAACTCTGCTAAATCTACCGATTTGTTTTTTTCCAATAAGGAGATTAATTGATCAAGTTCACTCTTGTGTTGCAATAATAATTGATCTGCACGTTGTGCCTGACGGGAAAGTAAGCCCGAAATTTCGCTGTCGATAAGCTGTGCGGTTGATTCAGAAATCTCACGTCGACCCTGATTAATGGCTGATTGTTCTCCCTGTGAGGAAAACGTTCTTAAGCCAATGGTGTCAGTCATTCCCATATCTTCCACCATCATGCGGGCGATTTCTGTGGCGCGTTGCAAATCGTTATATGCTCCTAATGACGCATTGTCTAGAATCAAGATTTCCGCCAAGCGTCCGCCTAGTAACACGCAGATATCATCCAGTAATTCTGCCTCTGTCATAATATATTTATTTTTCTTCACGGCTTGTACTACATAACCTAAGACTTCATTGTCGTCAGCGGCAATAGTAATTTTTTCGATGGTAGGGCACTTGGGCAGTACATAGGCCAGGATCGCATGCCCCGCTTCATGAATGGCAATGGTTCGTTCTTCTTCTCGACTAAGAGTAATGCGATTCTGTTTTTTGCCAATCGCTTGATCAATGTCTTGTTTGTTTATGGGTTCGCCCATTTTATCTTGTCTGATTTCCTCACGTTTTAAATGGCGCATAAGTGCATATAAATGATCTCCACTATAATGCAAGCGGTGGGTGGCATCGGCATAGCCTGAAGTGCGCTGTACTGCATACTCTATGACAGAGTCCTCTATATTCAATGCCATTTTATTTTTATATAATTCTAAAATTGATTTTCGATCGTCGTCTTGCGGGTAGGGAATCTCAATAGTCAGCTCAAATCGGCCAGGGCGTAATAGGGCGGCATCAAGTGACTCGACAAAGTTAGTGGTACCAATAACGAAAACTAGTTCATCAGTACGGAAGCCGTCCATTTCCGTCAATAATTGATTGACCATGCTATGCTCGACACCACTACCGGTATAAGAACCGCGACTTGCTGCAAAGGAGTCAAGCTCGTCAAAGACAATCACTGAAGGAGCTGATTGATGGGCTTGAAAAAATATGCGGCGCAAATTTTCCTCTGACTCACCCACCCATTTACTCTTTAGTTCAGGCCCTGAGACAATGAAAATAGTGGCGTTGAGGGCTGTCGCTATAGCCTTGGCAAAAAACGTTTTACCTGTGCCGGGCGGTCCATGAAATATAATTCCTTTGGGGATCAGTGCTTCAATTGCTTTAATTTGTGCAGGTGATTCAAGAGCCTCTTTACGTTGTAATAGTTCTAATATTTCTTGGCCAATTTGCTGTTTTACTTCTGTGTAGCCTGCAATATCACTTTGGAGACTGACATTAGGTAACTCAATATTAGAGAATACCGTCATGCTACGTATGTCGCGGTAGATGTCGGCAAGAACCTCAGGATGAGCAGGATTGTAATCTAGCCGTTGTTGTAAATGCGATAATATTTGCCGAACTCTTATTGCGTTTAAGCCTGAAAAGTACTTGTACAAGCTATAAGGATCGATTTGCTCAAGCGCAAATTTTCGTGCTTCGTTTTGCGTTATTAACTTGGCAATGCTTTCTCGAGAAATGCCGATCAATGAGCGCCTGACGGTAAACAAGGATTCAATAACTTTAGGGATTTCAAAGCAAGGATCTTTAAATGCAAGATACACAGTGTCAGGGTTTTCATATAAAAGTGCAGCAGCTTCTCGAGTTTCATTGCTTAAAGCGGAAGAGGTAGTGGTGGTTAATATATCTAAGTGGTTTAATACTATAATTTGATCGATCTCACCACTAAAGACTACGTTTTGAATTTGGTTCAAAAGCCGTTGCAACAAAGAGGGTTGGGCACCAACATTATCGGCGTCATTCATTGCATGGCCGCTAAGCAGGTGTAATTTTTTACTCACTACCGCATTATGGCATCGCTGACGAATACCTCGATACAAATACAGGCTCAATTGTTTGTCGCATTCCAGGAGAACAGATAAGTTTTGTTCCAACTTGCTCCAAATCCAATTGAGCTCAGCACCATACACGGCTTCAATGGCATCATCGTATTCAATTTGTGTGGGCAAATCCTGGATGGAGATATAGCGGGAATCAGTCATTATTGTGTTACCTTGATCACTAGTTCGTATTCCCCTGATGAATTAGTTGACTCATCAACTGACACTATTTCTCCTAGTTGACCGGCCTTGCGAGTCAAAGCATCACGATAGACATCCTGTACGGCTTCATTAATTAATTGCATGCGTTGTTGTTCTGAATCAATGAGTTGCTGAGTCAAACTTTGTTGTAATTGATTTGATTCATTGTCTAATTTATTTTCGACACCTTGTACTTTTTCATCTAATAAAGACTTACCATAACTCTGCGCTTCTTCTTTTTCCCATGCATCAACAGTCTGATCGATAGAGACTTCAGTCGACACATTTTTCTCGCTGTCTAAGCGTGCCACTAGTGTTTTGCTTTCAAGATCAATGACGAGGGTTTCACCGACACTGCCGGTATTGCTTAAGCGGCCATCCTCTTCTTGTCTCCAGCCTTTATTGAGTAGTGACTGCTTGAATAAATCCAACATTTCACTTTGTGGTAATATCTCAGTTAATTCCAGAGGATAAGACACCGAATCACTGGCGCTGATGTCACGGCTGACAGTAGTCTTGAGTTGAATGCGGAAAAGTTGACTCATATTAAAATCCAGTGTCCTGTGGCCTAAAGTATTGTCTGTCTATTGAACTGCGGTGATAAGCTTGCTACGTAATGTATGCCAATCAGTAATAACAGTCGAAAAGTTAAGTTTACCATAGTCTGTTAAAAAACGGATGACTTCAGGTTCACGATCAATCGGGTGAACTTGAACGAACTTATGATAGAGAGCTTCTAAAGACTCTATCAAATCGAAATGTAACTGTAGCTTTGAAATTAGGTCCTGGCGTTCTTGTAGACGAGTACCGGACCAAATATTATTAATATATTTTTCTATATCAAAGAGAGCTGAGTCTCGCCAGCCCAAATAAAAATGCATAAAAACACTGAGTTGTTGATAAAGTTTATTGTCTACCAAGAAATGAAACCAGGAGTGCAGGTGACTATTTTGTTTTTGCGTATAGTCAATAAAGCTGCTTTTGTTTCTCCAGCGTTTTTTCTCAGAGTTAATCCAATGATTGCTCCAGAACTTATTGAGCCAAGGTAATGCAAATTGAATCGATTCGACGTTAGCAATATCATAAGTAGGTGCTGTATTTTGATTCACGTGACTGTTTAGGTGTGGGTGGGTTAATTGGCACAAAAAATTAGAGCTAAACTGTTGGAATTGATTTTGTTCTGTTGGGTGTTTATCTGATTTTGTTTTATTTGATTGTTCTACTTCTGGTTGTTCTGGCTCTTCGAGCTCTTCCAACTCGGGATATTCAAGGGCCTGATCTCCCGACTCTAAAGTCTCTTTAGTGGACAATTTATTAGTCTTTTGCTTTCTATTTAACTGAGCACTGTCGAGTGCTTGTCGGTCAAGTTGGGTCATGTAAATGCACAATTCAAGCATTAAGTCACCGTTGCATACGCAAGGCGCGACAGTATTCAAATAACGACTACTAATTTTTTTATTTGAAGAAGCTTGATTGAATAAGGCGATTATTAGTTCGATTGAATAATCACTGAAAGTTAAATTGCTGCAATGGTCTTTGCATGAATCCCAGAGTTTTCCTGTATAGGTTTTATTGCCAAATAAATAATCTTCGGAAGTCCAACCAAATTGATAGGCTAGCTTAGACCAAACGGCTTTGGGTAATAATTGCGACAATATCTCAACAGTAAACTCTGTGAGTACCTCTGGTTGCCCCATAGGTAAACTTTTATTATGGCTGATGGATTTGCCAGAAAAAAAATTGACCACGAGTGGGATTAATGAAAGCTGAGCAATTTTTTGAAAACTCAGGATTTGTTTTTGAGTGTATTTAGCCACTGGTCCACTTTTGCGTCAGGAAAACCATTCAGCGTCATTGTATTGCCACTTAAGCGGAGTTCAATTGAATTTTTACCTGAGTCCCAGGAATTTTTTTGTGCTTGTAAATATTGATAGCGGTCGGTCAAGAAGTGCACCTTCTGGTTGCTTGAGCCAATCCAGTGGCGCTGACTGGTATGTAATTTTTCAACATAAGGCCCATCAATTAGTAGGTCGGTCTGCGCAAGTAGGGCATTCCAATCCTGGTTTTGTTCTTTATCTATGAATTTCTTGGTATACCCAGTAAAGACCATAACGGATAAGTTGTGAGCACGAACTTTATTGGCTAATGCTGCTAACGCAGAGGCTTGAGAAAAGGGTTCTCCTCCCAAAAAGGTGACTCCTTCTATAGCTTTCTGAACGGCGATTAATTTAAAAATGTCATCCACTGATCGCCACCGTTGAGGCTTAAAGGAAAGCAATTCAGGGTTGCAGCAATTTGGACAAGTGAGTGGGCAGCCTTGTACCCAAAGTGTAAAACGGCGCCCAGGGCCTTCTGCCTGAGTGGAGTTGACTATTGCAGCAATGTTAAGATTTAAATCCATAAGGTTCATAATAAAAGATTTTAGAGTAAACGTCTAATGTAGGATTCAAGGCTCTTGACCATAATATATCACGGCAGTCGCTTGTGAATCATTTGATTATTAATAACGTTGTTATATCGCTAGGGCTTTCTTTTCTATATTGTATGCAGTGTATCATTATCTTAATCGCGAGTAACAATGAATCAATTTTTGGACACTCAATATTCCACTGAGCTTGCAGAAGTGCTAGTGCATGAAATGGCCGCTTATGAAGCATTGTGGTTGGAGCAAGGAACCTCGTTTAAAAGTCTAGCCGATAAGTTCAAGCACTATCCCAACAGAGCCCCTACTGATTTCGTGAGTAGCACTCGCATTGCAGAGTTAGTAAAATCATTAAGTGACACTGTTAGGCGGTTTGAAGTCTCACGGTTTGGGGTAAGAGTGCATAACAGGAAGGGCTATCCCCTTAAACTGCGGGATGCAAAGAACCCAGTAGAATTGCTTTATTACCAAGGATGTTGGGAGTTAATCAATACTCCTGCGATTGCGGTGATTGGTGCTCGAAAAGTGTCGGAAACGGGCATTCGACGTACTCGTCGATTAGTTAAAAATTTGGTAGATGACGGATTTACGGTGGTGTCAGGTCTTGCTGAGGGGGTTGATGCAGCAGCACACAATGCAGCGATTGAGCTAGGTGGAAATACAATAGCGGTAATAGGGACGCCATTGTCACATTATTATCCGAATAAAAATTCTACTCTTCAAAGGACTATTGCAACAGAGTATTTATTGATAAGTCAGGTTCCTTTTCAACGATATCTAGAACAAGACTTTCATTTAAACCGGTGGTTTTTTCCTGAGCGAAATAAAACGATGTCTGCGTTGACCTTGGCAACGGTGATTGTAGAGGCTTCAGATAGGTCGGGTACGCTGCATCAAGCAGACGCGGCGATTAGTCAGGGACGCACACTATTTATTTTAGAGAGTTGCTTCAAAAATCCCGGTTTAGTTTGGCCTAAAAAGTATGAGGCAAAAGGTGCTATACGCGTAAAAACTTACGATGATATTAAACGATACTGTTTTGACATGACCTAAGTTATATCAAAGTAAATGCTATTTGCTTGAAATAGCGTATTACTTGAACAGTGTTCCGAGGAGTTGACTGCTAAATATTTATGGGTTCAACGTTACAAAAGGCAATAGTGCAAAAACAATGGAATAATGTGGCGCTTCATTCGTTATTAAGCAATAAACAATGGAGCATGAATAAAATGATTTTAAATCGTAGGCAGTTACTAAAAATAATGGCGGCAGGGTCAGTGGCGAGCTTACTACCTAAGTCGCTGTCCGCTAAAAATACAATCTCACCCCCTATAAAGGCGATTGCGTTTGATGCTTTTCCGGTGTTTGATCCTCGGCCAATATTTATGTTGGCGAAACAAATCGATCCTAGCGGCGTGTTTGCAAAATTATGGTTTAATAAAATATTTGGCTATACTTGGTTGCATACATCAGCCAATCGTTATAAGAGTTTTGAGGCCATAATTAAAGATGCACTAGTTTTTTCTGCTCAGCGTTTGAAGATTAAGCTGTCTTCTGAAAATCAAAAGCAACTATTGAGTATATGGGTTAACTTGAAGGCATGGCCCGATGTGAAATCAACCCTTAAGCAGTTGCAAGAACAAAATATTCGTCTTGGATTTCTCTCTAATTTTTCTGAGGAGATGTTGCGTCGAAATGCCAAAAATTCCGGTATTGAAAAGCAATTCGAATTTTATCTTAGTACGGATCAGGTTAAGCTTTTTAAGCCTAGTCCTGCTGCATACCAGATGGGCGTTGATCAATTGTCTATGCCTAAAGAAAATATAGCCTTTACTGCTTTCGCAGGATGGGACGCTAGTGGTGCATCTTGGTTTGGATATCCAACGGTATGGGTGAATCGGTTAGATTTTCCTGCGGAAAAACTAGGAACGCCTATATCTCAAGTGGGTAGAGATCTATCGGCATTGACTAAATTTGTAGCCCATAGAAACCAGTGGAAGTCGTGATGTTGATTATGTGATAATTTTTAACAGCTAAACTGAGTTATTAGATAATAAACTCTTGGCTTGGCTTGGCTTGGCAAGTTTCCGTGGATAGGTTCTAGTATTCATTTTGTGGTAGTCTATATAATATCAAAAACATAGCACAGAGTAGCCATTTAGATTAGTGGCGTCAGCCTTGTAAAGAGGTTTCTTAATGACAAGTAAGGGAATGGAATGAAAGAAGACCAAGAAATCCAAATTAAAAAGCCACCAATTTTATTCAAAGAAACTCAAGCGATATTAACGCAGATAGAAAAGAAGATGGATATGCCTATACTGACTTACTGGAATTCAGGGGATGGCAGTGTGTGTTACCATGATGTGAATGCCATTTATGAAGCATTGCTATCAATAGGCAAGCAAGAACAAATTGGGATTTTTCTTAAGTCAGATGGTGGTAATGGTCAGGCGGCTTTGAGAATTGTTAATTTACTTCGACAGTATTGTGAAAAAGTGGTTGCGTTGATTCCTTTGGAGTGTGCGTCTGCTGCTACCATGATTGCTATTGGGGCTAATGAAATTCAGATGGGGCCTCTGTCCTATTTAACTGCTGTTGATACCTCGTTAAAACATCAGTTATCACCACGTGATAGTCAAAACAGAGCGGTATCAGTCAGTCTTGATGGGGTTAATCGGGTTGTTAATTTGTGGAATAAAGAATCAAAAACAAGTGATACCAATCCTTATGAAGCTTTGTTTGAACATATACACCCTTTAGTGATAGGGGCGATTGACCGATCTGAATCTCTTTCCATTAGAATATGCCAAGAAATTATGTCTTATCATATGGAAGATAAAGAAAAGATCGAAAACATTAGTACGCAACTAAATTCTAATTATCCCTCACACGGTTATCCTATTACTTTAAAAGAAGCTCAACGTATCGGGTTGAATGCGCATAAGTTGGATGATGATGTGAATAAGTTGCTTTTAGATTTGAATCAAATATATTCTGAAATGGGACAAACTGCTGTGACTGATTTTGATGAGTTCAATTATCATAATCACGCGATACTTAATATTACTGAATACACGAATATACAAATTTTATTTCAGACCGATGAGGATTGGCATTATATGAAAGAAGAGCGTCGTTGGCGTTCAACTAATGATGAAAGTGCTTGGTATAAGCAGCAAATTATTGAGAACGAAGTAGTGCGTACTAAAATACATATGAGTTAAAAGATTTTGCTTAATCCTGGTGTTTAAGTGTAGTTTTCAAAAACACCAGGAGTGCGACGAAAATCATTATTAAGTGCTTTGCGGTAACGTTATGCAGAACGTGACTAAGGAAGATCAAGTCTGTAATGTGATCTGTAGTTATAACATGTAAGCAATGTAGAGCACATGCATGTTATATATTACTGTTAGTGAGCAAGAGTTTGTACCATCATTATTGTGAATGTTTGTGAATGTTTGTGAATGTTTGTGAATGTTTGTGAATGTTTGTGAATGTTTGTGAATGTTTGTGAATGTTTGTGAATGTTTGTGAATGTTTGTGAATGTTTGTGAATGTTTGTGAGGTTGTGGGCAAGACTAGGGAGTATTTGCTTAGCATTGTTCCCAAGGTAAACCATCAAATCGCCAGCCCTCTTTGGTGCTGCGTTGATGATTGTCGTCAAGTTCTCCTTCAAATCCGGAGGTAATATTAAATACATTAAAGAATCCTTCTTGAATTAATAGGTTTGCTGCTTCTTTGGAACGTTGTCCACTACGACAAATTAAAATGACAGGAACATTATGTGGGTTGGCATCACTATGTGATAACCCTCCTAATACAAGTTTCCGCACATCAACAACAAATCCTGGATTGATAGTCCAATCAGGCTCATCAATCCAGGGCACATGTAATGCACCAACAGGATGGCCGATAAATAAAAACTCCATATATGAGCGAACATCAATAAATAATGATTTAGGTTCTTTTTGTATTAATTTAGAGGCGTCAATAGGAGTGATTGCGATAATTTGAGGTTTCTTATCCATTAAATTTTACCAGCAGAGATTGTGATGTCTGGTATTAGCATAGTATAAAAATGTGAAAAGTGGGGTGGTTTCTATCGCTGGAGGTGATCGGTAGTATTTTAATACAGTGTCTCTATTGGGTCATAATGGTGACGCATAATTTAATGTTGATATTAGTGGTGTGGACCATTAGTCAATCAATCAGTTTTTTTCTGATTAATCTGATAAGGGGTAGTGTCAACAGTTTGTGAGTGCTTAGGCAAAAAAAAGAGCCCCTTTATAGGGGGCTCTTTTTAGACAGAACGTTCGAGAAAATATTAAATTTAGATTAAAAAATTAATATAATTTCTTCAAGTTACCTTTAAACCAATCTGCATTTCTAGTGTAATAATGACCTGCCAAAATTTTAATGTTGGTGCCGTCTTTACTTATTGTTAGAGCGGTTCTTCCTTTTTTATACCCAGCTTGTGGATGGATTTTAATAAGTTTCAGTTTTGCAACTTCTTCTTTATAATCTTTATCTGCACAAAGTTTTGCTAATCCTTCTAACGCTGCTTGAGCACGAACTCCAGCTTTAGCAAGTATCCATTCAGTTTTATCTTTATCAATTTCTTTTAAGTTTGCTGGGTCAGTAATGAATTTGTCATAGTCAGCCCAAACAATTTCAACTTTAAGTTCTTTGTTGCCACACGCTGCGATAGTCTTGGGTACAGTTTTTGTGATTTTTTCTTCACTCGCACGTTTTGCTTTTTTATGCTGAACACCTGCAAAAGCGCCAGTGCTCAAACAAACAGCAAGAGCTGTTCCCATCACTTTAGTAATTATATTAGTCATTTAATGCTCCAGTAATATTAAAATATATTTCTCGGGGAGCGAAAATGAGTACATCTTCAATAACCTACGCTTCAGGCGGTTAGTAAATAAGACAGTTGTGCAGTATTTGCTACACTATCCGTACATTTAACTACCGACTAGTAAGTTTGCTATTTGGATATATCAAATTCTCCCGAAGACCTAATCACAAACGTTAATATTTGCAGTAAGGTTTATTATCAGCGTCAATTATACTTGAAAATAATATTCTTGACATGGGTAATATGAGACCATGATCATATATTGGCGGGTATTTACTGACTATTTTGCCGTATAATCCTTTAAAATGCCGGTGTGGGTCGCTATTAGCACAGATTTAGTTTAAGTCTATGTCAATGTCCTGCCCCGAAATAATCATATAAAAAACTGTGAATTGGCATAGTGTATGTCAGTAATAGTGACTGTTTGTTACAGTGCTACAGTTTGAAATAAATAGGAGAATTTATGCGTGAAACAATGCTTCAAATGATGCAAAAAATGGGTCCCTTTATGGGTCCTATGTTCTGGACAGGGGTGGTTTTTTTAGGGATAGGAGCGGTTTTTCTATTAGCGCGTTTCTTGAATGCTAACACTGGAAAGGCGGTAAGTTGGTCTAGCAGCATAGTAATTATATTGGGTTTGTTTTTTGTAGTGGCACATTTTATGGGCACTTATTTAGGGATGGATACTCCTTTTATCGCATTTGGTGATGTTGCTACGTTTGACATTATTAAAGGAGATTTTTGGATGTTAGGTGCAGGATTGTTTGTATCGGCAGTGTTCTTAAAGATATTATTGAAAATGAAAGGTAGTGTAGCCGTTTAATGAGTCGTCAGAACTATTTAATAACTACTGGTAGCAACGTAGCGCTACCAGTATTTCGAATCACTATTTATTTAATTCGAGTAAATGTCCCTGAGGCACATACTTTATTATCAGTACAACCATCAAGCTTCCATGTATCTTTGTCAGTTAAAGACAGCTGAGTGTTATATGTTAAACCAGTGAGTGGGTGTGCTACTTTACCAACAAACTTTTTACCTCTGGCAGTGAGTTTTGATTTAATCATATCTAAACCAACATTTTTAGGTCCGGCAACAACTTTAGCACACACTTCAGTGGTGTCGCATTTCTTTACCACAATTGTAAATTCTTTCCATTTCCACTTTCCAATCATGCTGCTTAAGCCTTCAGCTGCATTGGCTGCTGTGCCAAGACTTAATAGAGTTGCTGCAACTGATAAAACTAATAATTTTCTCATGTGTTCTCCGGATGGTGTTCGATGATTAAACAAAAATTATGTCGACCAATCTATTTGAATTTTCTTTTGAATTTTCTATAGACCATTCTGATCGGCAGAAAATATTAAAGCATTAGTGCCTGTTACTAGTCAATTAACTTGATATACTAAGTATGTGACATTCTACGCATTTTGAACTAAATCTCGTGCCATTAGCTTATGTTGATTTTGCAAGCAGGTGATATGAATAATAAGGCTTTGAGTCAGTACCTCGCTTGTAATCAAGAAACGGTTGCATCGACCGACAGCGACCAACTTTTGCTTAAGCTGAAACTATACCTGAATAATTTTCTTGACGATTTGAGTATGTTGTATGTAAATTATACTGAAGGTGTTGAGTCAAGTTTACAGTTAGCAGCTTATCTAAACGACAGTAATGAAGTAATAGCGTCCTATAATTCAACATCACAACATGAGTTCACTCATCCCAATAGTGCTAACATAGAGGGGGACGATCACCCTGTCTCTAGTGGAAATCAGAGGCTTATACCGAGAAACAAGGATAAGCTAACATCGCTTTACAGTGACCTCACCCAAAATGCAGCAACACTTACCCATTTATTCACGAGTGAGCAGTTTAATCATGATGTCGATTTACAAGCTAATGCAGTTGATTGCCTGGAAAGTATTATTGCCAAAGGTTCCTCTGTATTTTGCATATCTGCTTGCGCGCCGACAATAGGCGATAAGTTTGTAGAAAATTTGCCAGAGAAGAAAATAGCCTGCTTGTTAATTTGCGAAAATAATGTCAACAACAAAAATTATTGTGCACAGAATACAGAGTTGCTAATGGTGTTGATTAGTTTGGTTTTCTCTAATGTCGCCCGTATTGAAGCGCTCAAAGAGTTACAGTGGGAAAACCGCCGAACTCAGGAAGAACTAACAAAAATTGCCACATTACAAAGACAGTTATTACCCGCAGATAAAGGTTCAATTCAAGGGGTAGAAATTGCTGCTAATTTCCGGGCTTGCGAGCAGGCGGGGGGTGACTACTATGATTTCCTTTCATTGGCTGAAATGTCTGAGTCCCTATCTACGCCTAGTGATAGAGACTATTGGGGAGCAATGATTGCTGATTCTGCCGGGCATGGTGCAGCAGCAGCGGTTGAGATTTCGATGTTCGACGCTATTTTACGCACAATGACTCGTGAAAACAGCACAGCACAAGACGGCCCGGCAGGTGTATTTAATTATACTAACCAGTATTTGTTCACCAGAGTGATACGAGGGACTTTTATAACAGCCTTTGTTATAGCTTATAACCCTGACCTTGAAATGATCACTTATGCTTGTGCTGGCCATCCGCCACCAATATTATTTAAAAGCAGTTCACAAGAATTGATTGAGCTTGACCAGTCTGCAGGAATTCCTTTAGCAGTTGTAAAAGATTACGTCTGGGAAAATGCGACTATTTCCTTTCGAAAAAATGACATTTTGGTAATGTATACTGATGGAATTCTAGAGGCGAATAATAGTAAGGGTGAGCAATTTGGATTACAACGCTTAAAAAATTTACTAATTAAAAGTGTATCTCTTTCATGTCAAGAGATGCTGTCTAATATTGAGAGTGCCGTTGATCATTTTCAGCAAAGTAAATCTCGTAAAGATGATCAAACGCTGCTAATTCTAAAGCGCCTATAGGTTTTTATTGAGTCATCAGTTCTAAAAAAGATAGCAATACGCGAATTGTTAAGCGTTATTGAGCATTGTGATTAAAGTTAACTTAAAAGAGTCTACAAAAGGACTGCAGAAAACCTTTAGGCCGATATTATTTTCGATTTTTAACACCATTCCTAAAATGTCACGTTTAAGGTTAGTGTCTACGACAAGTGTACTAACATGCATTTTGTCATCGGTAGTCGCATTATTGCCGGCTACAGGTGTCAGTCTGCCCAGGATGGGAGGGGCTGACACTTTTTTATCATTTCCCCTATTTCTATTCTGCACACACCACTGTTCAGATAACTACTAAACATCATAGTAATACACATATTAAGTGCCTTACTTGCCTGTGACTGAAGGCAACTATTGCCTTTTTAGTCAATAATATTGAGTATAAGCATTGCTTGACTTGAGTTTAGAGGTATTTCTGGTCTATTTGATGAAAGAATAGGTGTAAAAATTAAGTGCCTATCAATTCCAGTAGGCGCAGTGTAACGACTTGCTAGTGACGCCAAAAATAACTTATATAAGTAAAATATCTATAAAATCAATAGCTTTGTCTAATTGTTGACTAGTCCATTTGATAGAAATACCTACAGATGATATAGTTGTTGCCGACATAGTACAAAGTTATCTCTGTTTCAGATTGTATGTGGAATGTTTCTTGAATAATATTAGTGATGAAAATGAAAACACAAGAATATAGCTTAGCGTTTTTGATGATAGCATCCTTGCTATTAGCACTGCTATTTCCTGTACATCTGCATATTCATAATCACTTTCATACAGATACTAACCAATATGTTTCTAGTGAAATAGAATTTATTCATTTTGAGAAAAATTCTTCAGATCATGGGCATGCTGTAATATCAAATATTAGTGACAAAGTTGTTTTTCAGAACAGTAAACCAGATACTTTAACGGTACTATTCATTCTTTTTTCCCTATTGTTTAGTTTAGCACTCAGTATGAGGCGGTTAGGTTATATAGCCGTAATGCTTCACTCCAAACTTCCCCATTTAAGACCCCTGCTACGAGCGCCCCCTGCCTAACTACCAAGCAAGTATCAATTAAACAAGTATAATTAGGTATAGAGTAGTCTTGAGTTTTATACCTCCCTGTTTTATATAGTGTTTGACTATAAATGCTCAACACTGTAGTGAGGAATTATTATGTATATTATTAAAAGTCAGAAGTGTTCATTATTGTGGATGCTTTATCCTGCTTTTCTATTAATGGCAGGCACAGTCTTGGCAGACAATTCATCTGCAAAATCGACAGCTTCTAAGACTGACCACTCAGTCTCAGGCAAGTCTTGGGCTCTTAAGGATATTATTCGGCGTGTTTACGATTATGCACCTGAAGTGAACGCCATGAAGCAGCTGATCAAAGCCAAGTACTCTAACTATAAGCAAGCCGGTAAATGGCCTAATCCTGTGTTGGAATTTCAATCAGATAATCGCTTAGAAAAATCTGGTGTGCGCAATGGCTATCAAACTAATGATGTGGCAGTCAGCCAATCATTGTCTTTGACTGGACGTTATGCCAAAAAGAAGAAAATAGCATTTACCGAATATCAGCATTCACTTGAAAATGGTAAATGGCAGCGATTAAAGCTAGAAGCCAAGGCGTCAGGATTATTTTATGCAATGCAAATCGCAAAAGCTAAACTGGTTTTAGCGAAAACTCGATTAGCAGAGTCAACGGCCCTACAAACGATAGGGCGTCGCCGTAGCAGGGCGGGTGATTTATCACGTTTCCAACGTGACCGTCTTAATATTGTCAGGGAAAAGTCGCATCAGGAAGTATTGTTTCTGACGACTCAATATAATGATGCGAAAAATCAGTTACTTCGATTCTTGAGGGTCTCTGAAAATACCCGATTTAGCACATTAAGTGTTAAGTTTGATTTGGTAACGCCAACAAAAGTAAACACTGATAAAGTTATTAGCACTCATCCTAAATTTAGAATGATAAAGCTACGACTAATTCAAAAACGTCAAAACCTCTCTTTAGCAAGATCAAAGCGCTTGGGCGATATTACCGTTCGTGTTTATCAGGAAACTGATGAATTCAATAATCGAGAAGATAAAGTGACGGGTGTTGGAATTAGTGTTCCACTGCCTATTTGGAATACTCGACGTCATTCTGTTAAAAGTGCCAAGGCCTTTTTGGAACGTAGCCGTTACAGTGCAAAATTTGTAGAGCGGGATTTACGCAGTGATCTTGCTAGTCGCTCACGGCATTTAAAGCATCTTATTATTCAGATAGAACATTACCGTAGAACAGTGTTGGAACCAGCGAAACGGATTTTTAACTTATCAAAACGAAGATTCAGAATTGGTGATACAGGAATTTTGATTCTTGTTGATACCATTAATACTTACTTTGAAGCGACTAATCAATATTTAACCTTAGTGGAAGCTGCTTTAAAAGAGAGTGTTAAGTATCGACTGGCCTCTGGAAAACTAATATTACCCAATGGCTTAAAAATGCCGGGTAAATAGTGAGGGAAACTCTGATCAAGTGATGATGATATGACTATTACTTAAGGTGAGTGCAGTGTTGAAAATTCCGCTAATAGCATTGCTACTAGAGGAAGTTTTGGCTTTGCTCTAGACTTTTTTAAGCAATATTCTCATTCAATATACTTAATCAGAAGCCCTTTGGTAAATTAATGACTGTTTAGAAATTATTTCGTTGGAGAATATAATGAAAATCAAATCGCTAGCAATAGTTACGACACTTTTAGTTTCACCTGTGGCAGTGAATGCAAGTTGTGGCGCAGGGCATAGTAAAAGTCATTCTCATAATAGTGCTGCTGAGAAAAACCAAAAAGATAACGGGCGCCATTGTAAATCAGCTGACAGTAAAAATAATTTGTGTGTGAAAAAAGGCGTGGAGAAGTCTGCCAATAATCACGATAAGCACGAACATTAAGACTTTATTAAGTCTTAATAGTTGGTTTTGGTCTTAAAAAATACTAGGTTGTTATTAAAAAAACCAGAGTACATTCGGCTACTCAAACGAAAAGAAGGTCACATCATGAAAGCTTTCGTACTAGCTACGCTAATATTATTGCCTCTTGTTATAACAATCAGTGGTTGTGGTAATGAAGGGCAGAGCACTGACAAAGATAAGAGTAAATCTGCTGATAAGCACGGTCATTCACATGCAGGATCAGAAAACAAGCATTCAAACAAAAGCCAGAAACCCTTAAAACATAAGGAAGATAAGGGGCATGTCCATAAGGAGTCTGGACATTCGCATGCTAAAGGAGAGTCGAAAAGCGCTCATAAAGAAGAGAAACATACACATGCCAAAGGCGAGTCGAAAGACGCTCATAAAGAAGAGAAACATTCGCATGCCAAAGGCGAGTCGAAAGACGCTCATAAAGAAGAGAAACATTCGCATGCCAAAGGCGAGTCGAAAGACGCTCATAAAGAAGAGAAACATACACATGCCAAAGGCGAGTCGAAAGACGCTCATAAAGAAAAGAAACATTCGCATGCCAAAGGAGAGTCGAAAGATGCACATGCTAAAAAAGGGCATGGACACGATCATGGAGTAGATCAACAAGAGACTAAAAGCACTGCATTATCGGCTAAGTCTAAGGCAGGATCTGCAACTTACCCTTATATTAAAGCAACAGGGGAAGTTAGGCTTAATAGTTACAAGTCAGCAGAGGTTGCGCCAAGAGTTCAAGCGCAAATTATCAAGCGCCGAGTTAAAAATGGAGATCATGTAATTGTCGGTCAGCCCTTGATTACTTTGTCCAGTGTTGAAATGGCAAGGGCTCAGGGGGAACTGTTACTGGCAGAGCAAGAGTGGAGGCGAATCAAGGCATTAGGATCTCGCACTGTCTCTTCACGTCGATACACTGAGGTAAAAACGAAGCGTAGAATTGCCTTTGATAAAGTACGTGCGTTTGGAATGAGCGTGCAGCAGTTAAAAAAATGGGGTAAAAATCTTTCTGCTGATAACGCGAAAGGTGAGTTTGATCTTATTTCACCTATCAATGGAACGGTAGTTTACGATAATTTTATTGAAGGGCAGGTGGTCGAAGCAAGTAAGAAATTGGTTCAAATTTCGGATGAATCGAAGATTTGGGTGATAGCCAACGTAAAGCCGAATGAAGTGAAGAGAATCAATATTAATGCTATTGCAGTTATTAGGAGAGGTAATTTAATCTTTAAAGCTAAGGTAATAAGATTACCTCATATGATTGAAGAAAAAACTCGTACAGCCTCTGTCACTCTAGAAGTTATTAATAAAAACGATTCATTGCATTCTGGTGAATTTGTTAATGTTGAATTTATTTCGCAGGAGAATTTAAAAAATATAGTATTTACATCTGCTAACATGACAGCAGTGAAAAAGTATGCGCATGGAGAGCCGGGCCATCAAGATGCTAAGACTGGGCATAAGGAAGAAAAACATGTACACAGCGAAGTCAAGTGTAGTGATAAGGCACATAAACTAAACTCTTCTCACAAGGAAGAAAAGCACGATCATGCTAAAGAAAAACATGAGCATAAAAAAGATGAACCAAAGACTGCTCACAAGGAAGAAAAGCATGATCATGCTAAAGAAAAACATGAGCATAAAAAGGATGAGCCAAAGGCTGCTCACAAGGAAGAAAAGCATGGGGATGATAAGAAAAAAGGCGGCCACGGCCATGGCCACGGAGGAGGTCATCAAGAGGAGCCTAAGGAAGTTAAATTAACGAATATACAGCGTAAGCAACTTAAAATTAAAATTCTTAAGTCAGGCGCAGGCAAGTCGAGTTTCAGCACAATAAAAACTACCGGTGAAGTTAAGCTCAATCGTTATAGATCAATAGAGATTGCACCAAGAATCCAAGTGCAAATTACTAAGCGTCTAGTTAACAATGGTGAGCATGTGCGTAAAGGACAGCGCCTGATTACTTTGTCTAGTGTTGAAATGGCAAAAGCTCAGGGGCAATTACTATTAGCTGAACAGGACTGGAGGCGTGTTAAATCTTTAGGTTCGCAAATTGTATCTTCACGTCGATTTACCGCAGTTAAAACTAAGCTGAGTATTGCTTCAGCGAAGGTGTTGGCGTTTGGGATGAGTAAGCAACAATTGCAAGCGTGGCGAAAGAAACCATCAGGTGCTAATGCTACAGGTCAATTTAGCCTTATTTCTACTATCGATGGAACAGTAGTTTACGACAAATTTATTGAAGGTCAGGTGGTTGAAGCGGGTAGAAAATTAATGCAAATTTCTGATGAGTCAAATATCTGGGTGACTGCGAATGTTAAGCCGAGTGAATTAAAAAATCTTGTCGTGCGAGGCAAGGCCAAAATCACAAAAAGTAATAAAACATTTGACGCAGAAGTGATCAGGCTGCCACATGTGATTGAAGAAAAAACTAGAACGGCTTTTGTTACACTTAATGTGGTTAATAAAAATCATGCCTTGCATGCAGGTGAGTTTGTAAGTGTTCAATTGACTTCCGTTTCAACACTAGAAAGTAAAGCACTCACCTTGCCTGTGGATGCGGTAGTGCGGAATAGTAAGGGGCAGTGGCAAGTGTTTGTTGAGAAAAAAACAAATGTATTTGAGCCAAAACTAGTCAAAGTGGTCAGAAATCAGGAAGGCAATGTCACTGTCACAGGGGTTAGTTCATGTGACCAAGTTGTCGTTAAAGGCGCTTTTTTCTTACAATCTGAGCTTGCCAAAGTCAATTTTGACCCTCACAACCATTAAAAATCGGATACGTTATGCTGGATAAAATAATAGAATTTTCTATAAATAACAGATTGATTATTGTTTTGGGATTATTAGCGACACTGTTTGGTGCTGCTATGATGATCCCTAATCTAAAACTTGATGCGTTTCCTGATGTGACTAATGTTCAGGTGACCATTAACACCGAAGCCCGAGGTCTAGCTTCAGAAGAAGTTGAACAGCTTATTACTTACCCGATTGAAGCGGTGATGTATAGTTTGCCAGCGATTGAAGAAGTGCGTTCTATTTCTAAAACAGGACTGTCAGTGATTACAGTAGTGTTTAAAGAAGGCACTAATATCAATTTTGCTCGTGGCCTAGTTTTCCAAAAACTAGCAGAGGCGCGCGAAAAGATTCCGCAAGGCATTGGCGTTCCCTCGATTGGCCCCAATACGACAGGACTGGGGATGATATTCCAGTATACAGTTCGTTCTAAAGTTAAGGGTCAATACTCTGCGATGCAATTACGGTCCATTAATGACTGGATTGTTAAATTGGCATTAATGCCAGAAGAAGGAGTGACTGAAGTATTATCTTTTGGCGGACAAGTAAAGCAGTACCAAGTCTTACTTAACCCTGAAGCGTTAATTTCTTACAAAGTTGATACCAAACTTATTATTTCAAAAATTGAAGAAAATAATCGAAATGCAGGCGGCTGGTATATGGACCGTGGTGCTGAGCAGTTAGTGATTCGAGGGGTAGGTTGGGTCCGCAGTGACAAAAAAGGAATTTTGGATATTGGAAATATTCCGATTAAAACACAGGACGGAAGTGTTGTTCGAGTAAAAGATGTTGCACGTGTGGTGTTGGGGCCTGAAATCCGACAGGGTGCAGTGACCATGACCACAAAGTCAAAGACCGGGGTGACGAAAGCGCACGGTGAAGTGGTTGCGGGGGTAGTGTTAAAGCGATGGGGAGCCAATACAGATGCGACCATTAAAGGGATTAAACGGCGTATTAAAAACCTTCAGGATTCATTGCCCAAAGGAATAATCCTGGAACGTTTTTATGATCAAGCTGAACTGGCGAATAAGGCAGTGGCCACCGTTCAAAGTGCATTACTGACAGCATTTGTGTTAATCATTATCATTTTGTTTTTGTTCTTGTTGAACATACGAGTCACCTTATTGGTATTGATTTCAATCCCTATTTCTAGTGCGATTGCACTTATGTTTATGTCTCATTGGGGAATTTCGGCGAATTTAATGACTCTCGGGGGGCTCACGATAGCGATTGGCATGATGGTGGATGGCTCGGTCGTTATTATGGATAACATTTTCAATTATTTGAATAAGAAAAATCCGGAGTTTTCTGGTGAAAATCCTGTGGCAGCGACAGAATCAGGTATTAAAACTAAAATCCAACAGGCTTGTAAAGAGGTAGGCCGACCAGTATTTTTTGCCGCTATGATTGTGGTCATTGTGTTTATGCCAATGTTTGCACTTGAGGGAGTTGAGGGCAAAATGTTTAAGCCTATGGCAATCTCAATTGTATTAGCCATGTTGGCGTCACTGGTGGTGGCATTGGTGATAGTGCCTGCGTTAGCTTCTTTTACTTTCAGACGACCGATTGTCCAAAAAGACAGTTCAATTTTTGTGCCGCTAGAGAAAGGCTATCGAAAACTATTAACGGCCTCTTTGAAAGGCAAGTTTCTGGTAGTGATAGGAGTAGTAAGTCTGTTTGTAGGGAGCATGATCTTAGTGCCTTTGTTGGGGACGGAGTTTGTACCAGAACTTGAAGAGGGTACTATTAATGTCAGAGTGACACTGGCACCTTCCTCTAGCCTTAAAACCGCTATTGAAGTGGCAAAGAAGTTAGAATCCAAAATTATCAAATTTCCTGAAGTGACTTATACGTCTAGTCGGGTTGGTCGTGCTGAAATTGGTGGCGACCCAGAGCCAGTGTCAAACGTTGAGATATTTATAGGGCTAAAGCCAGTCTCAGAATGGACATCGGCTAAAAACCGCTTTGAACTTCAGAAACAAATGGCAGTAGTGATGAATGAGCATCCTGGATTACTGTTAAATTTCTCACAACCCATTGCCACTCGTGTGGACGAACTATTGTCGGGTGTTAAGGCGCAATTGGCGATTAAATTGTTTGGTCCAGATTTAAAGCAGCTGGCCACGTTAGGTAAAAAAATTGAAGGGGTTGTCAAAGGAATTAAAGGGGCGATTGGAGTGTCACTTGAGCCCATTGCGGGCGAAGCACAATTGGTGATCAAACCCAATAGAGCTGTATTGGCTCGTTTTGGGATTTCAGTGTCTGAAGTGATGTCAATGGTCGCGAATTCAATTGGTGGGCAGGCCGCCGGTCAGGTGATCAGTGGTAACGAACGTTACAATATTTATGTCCGCCTTGATCAACAATATCGAAATAATATTTCTTCGATTAAGCGTTTGATATTATTATCACCGCGAGGCGAACGAGTTCAATTAGGGCAATTAGCCACTGTTAGTATTGAAGAGGGCCCACCACAAATTAGGCGTGACAACGTTCAACGTCGTGTGGTTATCCAAGCCAATGTGAATGGACGTGATATGGGAGGCTTTGTCGCTGAAATCAAAAAGGAATTAAAGCAAAAAATTACATTTCCTTTAGGGTATTACACTGAATATGGTGGTCAATTTAAAAACCAGGAACGTGCATTGAAACGATTATCGATAGTGGTCCCTATATCGCTGGGGCTAATATTTTTACTTCTTTACTTTGCCTTTAATTCAGTCGGACAGGCAATGTTAATTATGATCAATGTTCCTTTAGCATTAATTGGAGGAATTGTTTCTCTTTACTTGTCAGGCCAGTATTTATCAGTACCAGGGTCAATCGGCTTTATTACGCTATTTGGCGTTGCAGTTCTTAACGGTGTTGTATTGGTGAATGCGATTAACCAAAGGCTTGTTCCAGGTGAGGGTTTGTATGATGCAATTTTTGAAGGTGCATTATCACGTCTGAGACCTGTGTTGATGACGGCCTTGACAACTGTACTGGGCTTAATTCCTATGTTGTTTGCAACGGGAGTCGGTTCAGAAGTCCAGCGTCCTCTGGCGACGGTAGTGGTAGGTGGAATGTTTACGGCTACATTTCTCACTCTGGTAGTGTTACCAGTACTATACAAAGTTTTTTCTGGGGCTATCCTTAAAAAACACGGTATTGGACAATAGGACCCTGAATACTATCTTATAAGTTATTTCTTGCCGGCATTTTGCTACTTAGTGAGTGTTATTGGTCAATAACATTGAGACTAAATGCTGGTTCGTATTAAAAGCTTAACAATAGTGGAAGAATCAATAAAGTAGCACTATCAATTTATTGGAAAAAATCAGATAATATTATTTAACCACTCTCAATATTATGTACGTCTTTGTTATTTAAAGACTTATTTATAGAGGCGCTATATTTTTATTCAAATATTGAGCACATTGTTTATATTATTTGTAGGAACGACCTTGATAATTTGGCATAATAACCTGAATTCAAGAAGTTATTATTATAAGATCGAATAAATATAGGGCGGGAAAATACTCGTCAAAATTGACTTTATACTTCGGAGGCAGTGAATGAATTGTATCGCTAAAATAGCAATCTGGTGCTTGGTTATATCAACCCCTGTGGGAGCAATGGCAAAATCTTTTGCTGTTAAAACTAATGGACAATGGTCGTCGCGGATAATAGTCTCTGGACGACAGGTTATTTTTCGTGCCAGTACGATTGATAATTCTAAAACTGAAGCAGTAGCATTAAATTTTAATAGACATCCTAAAAAATGTACGACTCAAACTATTACTCTTAATTTTGCACTCGATAAACGTGCAGTAAGGACTTTTGCCAAATCAAATTTATTTGGCAAAATACGAATTGATAAGCATAAAGTTCATAATATTAACTATCGGATGTCAACCACTAAAGGATCTAAATTTGGTTATCTGTATGTGACTAATTTTGGTCGAGGGCAATCAATTTTACGTGAGATGGTGCGTGGTAATAGAATGCGCTTTAGGCTTGATAGTAGTAAAGGCAAAGGATATTTCTTTAACTTTGCATTGCGGGGCTATCGCGAAGCGAGTGCAAGAGCTCGGAGCCTATGTTTTAATTTTTTAAAGCGTAAACGAAAAAAACAAAATAAAAATGATGAAAGTTATTTTAATAAAAGTTCTTCAGAGTCTAGTAATAAAGATTATTTTTTATAGGCCATCGTTCAAACCTTTCCTCTAAAAAAGGCCGCAAAAGCGGCCTTTTTTATTAGTTCACTATTGATCTTGTCGCTTACATCAGCAAAGTGTATCATTCACGCAGAACTCAATCGCTATACACTCCACTTATTTATGTTAAATTCAAATTTATGTTAAATTCAAACGATATTATCTATCCACCAGACTTACCGGTGGTCGCTGAACGTGAGCGAATTCTTGCTGCTATCGATAATAATCAAGTGATTATTATTGCAGGTGAAACAGGCTCAGGGAAAACAACACAGCTTCCTAAAATGTGTCTTGAGCTTGGTTATGGCAAAAAAGGCTTGATTGGTCATACCCAGCCACGGCGAATTGCAGCCCGTTCTGTTGCAGAACGAATTGCTGAAGAGTTAAAAGTTCCTGCTGGCACTTTAGTCGGCTATCAAATTCGTTTTCATGAGCAACTCTCTGCAAAGACAGAGCTCAAATTAATGACTGATGGTATATTGTTGGCTGAAATTCAGCGTGATCCCTCGCTTAAAAAATATTCAGCAATTATTATTGATGAAGCACATGAGCGAAGTTTGAATATTGATTTTTTGCTTGGTTATTTAAAGCGTTTATTACCTAAACGACCTGATCTTAAATTAATTATCACTTCGGCCACCATCGATACAGTAAAATTTTCCCAGCATTTTTTACAAGCACCAGTGATTGAAGTGACAGGCCGCAGTTATCCTGTTGAAGTTCGTTATCGTCCTTTTCATCAGCAAGACGAGATGGATCAGGATAATGAGCTGCAGCAGGGAGTGCTGAATGCTATGCATGAAATTTTATTGGATGGCCCTGGAGATGTATTAATTTTTTTAAGTGGTGAACGTGATATAAGAGAAACGAGTGACTTGTTGTTAAAACACTTTAGCCGAAAAATTCAGATCTTGCCTTTATATGCCCGTTTGTCTGTAGCGGATCAGAGTAAAGTATTTAAAACAGGGGGGCTTAGGCGGGTAGTACTAGCCACGAATGTGGCAGAAACCTCTCTGACTGTTCCAGGTATTTGTTATGTGATTGATCCAGGTTATGCGCGAATCAGTCGTTATAGTCATCGTCATAAAGTGCAGCGTTTGCCCATTGAAAAAATTTCACAGGCCTCAGCGAATCAACGTGCGGGACGTTGTGGGCGAGTGGCTCCAGGTGTTTGTATTCGTTTGTATGAAGAAGACGATTTTAATAATCGTGATGAATTTACCGAACCTGAAATCATGAGAACTAATCTCGCTTCGGTAATCCTGAAAATGTTGGCCGTGGGTCTAGGGAAAATCGAAGAATTTCCTTTTATCGATATGCCAGAGCAGAGTTTTATTAATGATGGTTTTCGATTATTGACTGAGCTAGCAGCAGTGAATAATGATCGCCAATTGACTCGTTTGGGGCGTAAGCTATCGCAATTCCCTATTGATCCACGATTGTCAAGAATGTTGTTGGCCGCTGAGCAGTTAGGGTGTTTAGCAGAAGTATTAGTCATAGTCAGTGCTTTATCAATACAAGACCCACGTGAGCGTCCATTAGAGTATCGTCAAAAGGCGGATGAGGCGCATGTGCGTTTCGAAGACAAAAAATCAGATTACAGTGCAATTTTAAACCTTTGGAATTTTGTGCGTGAACAACAGCAAGCACTTAGTAATAGCCAGTTTCGAAAAATGTGTCGCAGCAACTTTATTTCATGGTTACGTTTACGTGAGTGGCAAGATCTATACAAGCAATTAAAAGGTTCGGTGGCTGAACTCAAGCTTAGTATTAATCCAGCTGAGGCAAATTACGATAGTATTCATCAAGCACTTCTAACTGGCTTATTGAGCTTTATTGGTAATCAATCTGAACGTAGTGAATATAATGGTAGCCATAATAAGCGTTTCCATATTATGCCCGGAACGCCTTTATTCAAACACCCCCCGAAGTGGATTATGGCGGCAGAAATTGTAGAAACTACTAAGTTATATGCGCGCCGAGTGGCGACTATTGAAGTGCAGTGGCTTGAAAAAGCGGCGAAACCTCTTTTGAAATTTAGCCATTCAGATCCCTATTGGTCAAAAAAACAAGCGAGGGTGCTGGGTCATGAGAAAGTTAGTTTATACGGTTTGGTGATCATTCCTGACAGACGAGTTGCTTGGGCTAAAATTAGCCCCTTAGAATCACGAAAAATATTTATTGAGCAAGGGCTAGTGGCAGGAGAATTGACCAGTAAGGTGGAGTTTGTGCGGCATAATCTTCAGTTGTTAAGTAATATTGAAGATATGGAAGATAAAATCCGGAAGCGGGGAATATTGCTGGACGAAACAACTTTAGTAGAATTTTATGAAGAGCGGCTGCCCTTAAAAGTTAATGACGGTCAGTCTTTTACTGCGTGGGCTAAAACATTAAAACAAGTGGATATTGATCATTTGAAAATGTCACAGCAAGCACTTCTCAAGGACACGACTATTGTGCCGCAAGATCAAGCGTTCCCATCGTTTTTATATCTAGGCGACAATAAGTTTGCGCTGACTTATCAATTTAATCCAGGGAAAGAGCAGGACGGTGTCACTGTATCGATTCCTCAGGCAGCGCTTCATCAATTAAAGTCAGAGCCATTTGAATATTTGGTGCCTGGATTACTGCAAGAAAAAATAGTCACGATGCTGAAGCTTCTGCCTAAATCGTTACGTCGAAACTTCGTTCCTGTGCCTGAATATGCGCAAGCGTGTTTGCAGAGTTTAGCGGGGGAGGCGGGTGCTTGTTATAGTGAGCAGTCTCCTTTTATGACGGATTCTCACTCGGCTTCATTAGTATCGCAAATATCAAGGCAGTTATTGTCTATGACTGGAATTCGAGTGAATAAAGAGCAGTGGCAAGCAATCGTTTTGCCTGATCATCTGAAAATGTATTTTCGTGTGATTGATCAGCGAGATCAAGTGATCTGTGAAGGCAATGATCTTGAAAAGTTGCAGCAAAACATGAATGCAACAGCAGTAGAGTTGTTTGATCAGAAATCTAAGCTCGTTGATAAAGGCTCTATTGATAATCTCACAAGCAAGCGACAGGCGTCTTCCATTGAACAGTCGGGTACCATTATAGAACGTTGGGAAACTGATATTGAGGAAGTGGTTGAGAGAACGCGTGATGGCTTACGTCTGCAACTTTATCCTGCCTTAGCGTTGATAGAGGGGCATATCCGTTTAGTCGAGTGCCATACGCCTGAGCAAGTACAGCGTTTAATGCCTGCAGCATTGTGTGAGCTGTTTCGTAAAGTCCGGTCAGTTGACGTGAAGTATCTTAGTCATCATTTACCAGAAATTAATCGCTTATGTCTAATGTATTCAGTCATTGATACTTGTGATAATTTAAAAGAGGAAATGTTGATCGCGATTACTCAAGAATCATTTCTACACGATCATCAAAAAATTCGTACTCAAAAAGTTTTTGATGATGCTTGTGAAAAAGGAGTGTCATGTTTAATGGAAGTGGCGAATCAATTTTCGCGTGTGCTTAAGCAAACTTTAACATTGTACAATCAGATACAAGTAGAATTTGACCAGCAAGTGTCTTCTGCTCAAACCACGGTTGAAGATATTGAGCAGCAGCTTGAGTGGTTAGTGTATCCTGGATTTTTATTGGAAACTCCGTGGGAACAATTGCAATACTACCCACGTTATTTACAAGCAATAATGTATAGACTGGATAAAGTGAAAAATAATCCTGGTCGTGATCAAATGCAGATTAATCTTGTTTTGCCATGGCAAGATCATTATTACTCGGTCGCTGAGCTTGAATATCAAACTTTGAATGAAGAGTTGAATATAGATCGTTTCCGGTGGATGATTGAAGAATACAGAGTGTCATTGTTTGCGCAGCATTTAAAAACAGCGCAACCTATTTCGGATAAGCGTTTGGCGCAGCAGTGGAAAAAACTCTCCGCTTAATAAACGACGTTAATTGTCATTAAAAGATATTCTGATCAAGTGGTGACGATTGTATAGTCCTTAAAAGTCACTAATTGGGTTGAAAGTCTAAAAAATAGTACTGCTATTAGTGTTACTCTTTGCCTCACATTAGACTTGATTAGGCAGTGATTTCATCCAGTATATTTTATCAGAGCTGTTTCAAAAGCGTGATATTTGATGTATTTAGTACGAATTTAATGCAAATTCACAGATATATAGTATAATGCGCTAAAGGGCTTTGTAGAAATGCAGTGTCTATTTTAGTTAATTAATTGGTATTAATTAATAATATTCGATTCAGGATCATGCGCTATTATATTTTGCGTGATTTTTCAGGAACAGAGTCGCTTTGACGAGTTAACAATAGGCTGTACATCTAATACTGCCAGTCAGAGTCACTGAATGAATACCGATCTGCTAATATGGCCAAGGATATGACTATTACTGCTTCGTCCTGCTTCGAATTGAAAGGCAGCATGCTTACTATGATTGAGTTGCATTTATTGCAAAGCGATTCAGATCAGTTTTCCCTGCAACTTGATCAAAAAGTTCGTCAAGCCCCTGATTTTTTTAATCATGCCCCTCTTGTTCTAGATTTGACTCAAATTCAGTCTGATTCTGTCATTGTCGATTTCGCTGATATTACCCATTCCATTCGTCATAACAACTTGTCACTTGTAGGGGTTCGCAATGGTAATCGAGCTCAGCATGAGGCAGCTAAACAGCATGGCTTAAGTATTCTGCCTGAGTCCGTGGAAAAAACATCTAATTCCACAGTAAACAATAGTGTACAGACTAAGCCGCCGTGTACTGATAGTAGTGATTATCAAAATTTATCAAAAACAATCACACTACCTGTTCGTTCTGGACAACAAATTTATGCAAAAAATTGTGATTTGGTGATATTAAATACTGTGAGTGCTGGGGCGGAAATAATAGCGGATGGTCATATTCATGTGTATGGAGCTTTGCGTGGGCGTGCCATTGCAGGAGCGCATGGTAATATGAACGCTCGAATATTTTGCAGTGACCTTGAGGCGGAATTAATTTCAATTGCTGGATATTATCGTGCAATTGAAGAGATGGATGAATCAGTTCGAAATCAGACCGTTCAAATATATCTTAAAGATGAGCGATTGAATATCGTTAAAATTTAGCGGCTATTGTATAAAACGCTAAATTAGAATATTTATGTGTTAGTAATGCTTAATTTTATCACTAATACAGACTATTAGATCTGCTGAGTAGAGAATATTGGATAGTTTGGCTGTATCCATAGTTAAAAAAAGCTGATAGTGTTTACTATCAACTAGCTAGTCAGTGCAATTTTAAGAAGTGAGTCAATCGGTCATAGACCAGGGATGTATTAACGTAGCTGTGTTTGCTATATTTTCATTGTAGTCTATAGCAATGTTAGGCAATAAAGTGAAGGATCACTTTAACCTGCTTATTAAGCATAATGTAATGGTCGCTCAAAACCTAAGGAGGTATAACCTTGTCTAAGATAGTCGTCGTAACATCCGGTAAAGGGGGTGTAGGAAAAACGACAACCAGTGCTGCTATTGGTGCCGGACTTGCACTCAAAGGTTATCGTACTGTTGTAGTCGATTTTGATATTGGCTTACGAAATCTCGATTTAATTATGGGGTGTGAGCGACGTGTAGTGTATGATTTTATAAACGTCACTCAAGGCGATGCCAAATTAAGTCAGGCGTTAATTAAAGCGAAGCAGCTCGATAATTTATATATTTTACCTGCCTCACAAACAAAAGATAAAGATGCACTAACGCAAGAAGGAGTCCAAAAAGTTCTGGATGAACTGCGAGAGTCTTTTGATTTTATTATTTGTGATTCGCCTGCAGGTATTGAGCGCGGTGCTTTTTTTGCAATGTACTTTGCTGATGAAGCCATTATTGTGACTAACCCCGAAGTGTCCTCGGTACGAGATTCTGATCGAATTTTAGGAATTCTCGCCAGTAAATCACGTCGCGCAGAAGAAGGCGAGGAGCCGATTAAGGAGCATCTTTTATTAGCCCGTTATAATCCAAGGCGAGTAGTCGAAGGAGATATGTTAAGTGTTGATGACGTTCAGGAATTACTGGATATATCATTATTGGGAGCAGTACCTGAATCAGAATCAGTGCTAAATGCTTCAAACCGAGGGATACCGGTGGTGTTGGATGGGAAAAGTGAAGCAGCGGATGCTTATATGGACGCAGTTTCAAGATTCTTAGGTGATGACCTTCCTCACCGGTTTATTAATTATCAGAAAAAGGGCTTTTTTGGCCGGTTGTTTGGGAATTAAATATGAGACTGCTTGATTACTTTAGATCATCCAAGTGTAGTAGTGCAAGTAAAGCGAAAGAACGTTTACAGGTGATTATTGCGCATGGGAGGACAAGCTTAAATAGTCCAGACTATTTTCCAAAGCTTAAGCAAGAGTTGTTAGCGGTTATTCAAAAATATACCAAAGCTGATATAGATTCTGTGCAAGTGACTATGGAAAAAGAAGGGAATTATGAAATTTTGGAACTCAATGTAACTATTCCTAATGACTAAAAGCGAAGTCTGACCCTATAGTTAATGGGTCAGATTCTATTATTTAATCTTCTATGGGATATGCTTTCTGATCATAGATTAAGCCAGCGTAGTTAGCGATTTTCTTGGCACGTAATTGTGCAATTCTCATATCACTAAAATAATCTATTTCGACAAAATTTTTGTCATGTCCCACTAAACATAAATAATAGTGCTTATTTGGATTTAATAAATCATTCATCAGTTTGCGAGATTTTTTGAATACGTGGTAGCGAATAACTAATCGGTCAAAATCGCATAGTCGGTATGTGATAACAAAAGTGGGATAAATAAAACCACGCCTGATTTCAATAATGCCCTTGGATGCGTCAATAACCATAATATTTCGCCAAGTGGCAACATATAATGAAATAATAGCCGCTGGTAGCAATATTATTCGGCTGTCAAAGCCATGCACGCTCGATTGAAACATTAATAGCAGTGCGACTGTACAGATAAAAAATAGGGCTGCAGAAGTTACCTTGCCAGTCTTGGTTGACTCACGCGGTATCTGCAATTGTTCATCAACATAATTTAAATTAAACACAATCCATTCTCCTCTGGCCACAAATGTTGATTATTTTTATTATTATATATTTGCGACAGCTTCTTGCTTGTACTCACTCTCTATAAAACTTGTTGAGTGTTCATCTTCCGTTGTATTTATATATGCAAGATTTATTCTTTTTATTATTATCTTGCTGTTGTCTCAAATATCCTGTCGCAGTCTTTATTATTAATGGTGTAGTCCGTTAAGCTCACCTTGGTATTGCTGCTTCAGTGGGTGTAATGTATCACAGCAATTTAATGATTAAAACAGACATTTTGTACTCTATTATTAGACTAACTAATCTAGAATCAGTTACTTAGCTAGGCTGTCGTTAGCTATAACGACACAAGTCATTTTTTTGTCATTATTAAATGTATAATATAATCAGTACTTTATAAATAATGAGATTTTTGAAGTTTGGCTTATGTGATGTAATCAGCTATTAACTATCAAAAATAGGCTGAAATATAGAAATCATCAAATAAGTGGCTAAAATAACATGTTTTAGTGTAGTCCTCGAATGATGTTTATGCCAGTAAAAAGTCTGAGTGAAAATTAGATCAATAGTAAGTGATGATGTTTGAACCAATAAAATGATTAAAATTCAACTATATAGCGAGATATTGACGATATAAAGTGGTGATATTAGTATTTTGTAATGGCGTCGAAATTATGACGCCTGTGGCTGTTTAAATCGTTAATAATTTAATTTGATTTATAATGAAATTAATATTAAATAATCCTAATTGATCAATATTGTACTCAGTATTGGGTGAACGGAGTCGCTTGACAATGTTCCGGTGAGTGAAAAATATAATAATAGCTAAAAATCGTCGTTTACTTAAAGTGAATGAGCCGATTAAGATTGATTTAACACTGGATCGTGCCAAATGACTCAATGTCAGCCAGCGGCAAGGGCTTCCTTCTATAGGAAACACTGTATGAAAAATTTCATTCATGATTAAGAGTGCAATAAAAACGTCTTTAGACGTGAGTCAAATGCCAGTCACTTTGCTATCAGGTGTCGGAGTTCGGGTCGCTGAAAAACTGGCGCGTATTGGTTTACACACAATTCAAGATATGTTGTTTCATCTTCCGCTTCGTTATGAAGATCGAACCAAAGTCTATGCTATTAGTGAACTTTTGCCGGGTAGTCAAGCGGTAGTGGAAGCGCAGGTGGAATCAATTCGCGTGGTGTTTGGGCGTAAACGCATGTTGTTAATAAAGATTAGTGATGTCAGTGGCGAAATGACATTGCGTTTTTTTAATTTCAGTAATGCGCAAAAAAAATTGCTATCAACAGCAACCCGCATTCGCTGTTTTGGTGAAATCCGGGCCAGTGGAGCAGGTGTGGAAATGATCCATCCCGAATATCAATGCCTATCAGTCGATCAGACCATAGAGACTGATGAATATTTGACTGCACTTTACCCCGTGACTGAAGGGGTGCATCAAATATCAATGCGCAAACTTGTGCAACAGTCACTTAATATTATTGTGGCATCTCCTGAGAAAATGAAGGAATTATTACCTCCCAAGTCACTCAATGCCTTAGGGTTTCCTGGATTATTAGAGGCATTAAAAATCATTCATCAACCTTTAGCGGATGATGCTGAATCTAGCAATGCACTATTATGCATGAGAAACGGAAGAGATCGCCTCGTATTTGAAGAGCTATTAGCGCAACATCTCAGTATGCGACGAATACGCCAACGTGTTCGTTCTGTTGCAGCACAGCCAGTAGCAGAGGCTCAGCGCTTAAGTGAGGACTTTTTACGCTCATTGCCTTTTGAATTAACACAGGCGCAATCACGAGTCGTCGCTGAAATTACTGCTGATCTTGCGCAAGCTAAAGCGATGATGAGATTAGTACAAGGTGACGTCGGGTCAGGAAAAACATTGGTTGCTGCATTAGCAGCACTTTCGGCACTTAATGCCAATTTCCAAGTAGCATTAATGGTGCCTACCGAAATATTGGCAGAACAACATTTTCAAAATTTTAAATGCTGGTTTGAGCCCTTGGGTATTTCTGTGGGTAGTTTGAGTGGTCGTATGAATGCGGCAAACCGTCGCGAATCGCTTGCAAATTTAGCCAACGGTAAAACCCAGTTAGCGATTGGTACGCATGCTCTGTTTCAAGATGAAGTAAAGTTTCTTAATTTGGTGCTGGTGATTGTGGATGAGCAACACCGTTTTGGCGTGCAGCAACGAATGGCCTTGTTGAATAAAGGTCAAACCAAAGAGTTGGTTCAGCAGGAGAATAAAAAAAATTCCGAAAATTCAGGGACTCAAGCCATGCGTATTCATCAACTCATTATGACTGCAACCCCGATCCCGCGCACACTCGCAATGACGGCCTATGCAGACTTGGATGTATCAGTGATTGATGAGTTGCCGCCTGGGCGTAAACCGATTAAAACTGTCGCTATTCCTCAAACGCGCCGTAGTGAGGTTATTCAAAGAGTGAAGGCCAGGTGTCTTGAAGGAAGCCAAGTGTATTGGGTATGCACTTTGATTGAAGAGTCTGATGTTTTACAGGCGCAAGCTGCTGAAGAGGCTGCAGTAGTGCTTAAAGAGGCGCTTCCTGATTTGTGTGTTGAACTGGTGCACGGTCGAATGAAGGCTTCTGAAAAAGAACAGCTAATGCAAAGTTTTAAACAAGCAGAAATTGATGTATTGGTGGCAACAACAGTGATTGAAGTGGGTGTGGATGTCCCCAATGCCAGTTTAATGATTATTGAAAATGCCGAACGACTAGGCTTATCACAGTTACATCAATTACGCGGCAGAGTCGGCCGAGGCTCTGCAGAAAGTAGTTGTGTTTTGTTGTATCAGGGACCATTAGGAAAAATTGCAAAACAACGTTTACAAATTATGCGTGATAGTCATGATGGTTTTGTGATCGCACAAAAAGACCTTGAGCTTAGGGGGCCAGGAGAAGTGTTGGGAACCCGACAAACAGGCTTGATCGATTTTAAAATTGCGGACCCAGTCAAAGATGTCGCTATGTTTGATCAAGTTGAAATTTTTGCACGAGATTTAATCGTCAACGATTCTGATGTGGTTGAGCCGCTTATTCGGCGTTGGATGGGTGATGTGGCTAGTTATGTTGACGTGTGATTAAATGTGTAGATTAAGTCAGGGACTAGTGTTAATAGCTTCTGATGTATTGCAGATGACATTTTAGTGGAAAGGTGGTTTTATGATGAAGATGCAATGGACGCAAAGCAAAGAGTTCTGTGAAAATGCCTGCTAGGCTTGAGAAGCATGTATAATAGAGTTTCGGTTATTCATAATGGAATCATTATCAGTGTCACAAGCTCGTCAATATAATCCTCCCCGTTGGTGTAGTGTTTCGCCAAGTTGTAAAAGAAGGGTGCCCGCAGAAATTTCTGACTGGTTGTTTGATCCAGGGTCTTTGACCAAGCGTTTAAAATTAAAATGCCCGCCGCCATTCAACGTGCAGCTGATTCGTCAGTTTTATGCCAGGCCTTGCATTAGTGAACGTCGTTGTCTAAAGATGCCTGCACAGCAGCGAGCTTTAGTACGACAGGTTATTTTGCACTGTGGTGGTCAGCCAGTGGTGTTCGCGCGTACAGTGATTCCAGTGAGTACCTTAAGTGGTACTCAACGTCGTTTAGCTCATTTGGGTGAAAAACCTTTGGGTGCTTTTTTGTTTTCTGACTCGTCAATGACGCGCGGAGCAATGGAAGTGGCGAACTTAACGCAAGGGCAAGCGCTGTATAATTTCATTGCGGATCACCTTGATGAAACACCTGATTATGTGTGGGGACGCCGCTCAGTATTTTATCTCGGTCATAAACCTTTATTAGTAAGTGAAGTTTTTTTACCATCTATTGCTCGTTGTCAACAGGATTAAACATGTTCAGATCATTTTCATTGAGTCGAATATCATTAAAGTTTAATTATGCCTTATCGTCTTTTTATAAACGTTATGAGAATTTTTTCCTACTGACGCGTCTTGATAAACCAATTGGAATTTTATTACTCTTATGGCCTACATTATGGGGGATTTGGGTGGCCAGTGAGGGGCATCCTGATCCTGTTTATACGCTGGTATTTATTGCAGGCGTAATTTTGACACGGTCCGCAGGTTGTGCCATTAACGACTATGCTGATAGAAAATATGATGGACGAGTCAATCGCACTAAGACACGTGTATTAGCTTCTGGCAAAATGAAACCAGCGACAGCGGTGTTGATATTTGTGGTATTGTCGTTAATTGCTTTCGCGTTAGTGGTGCTATTTTTACCTCGCTTGTGTTGGTACTTGGCTATTGCAGGTGCAGCGTTAATTTTTGTTTATCCTTTTATGAAGCGTTTCACGCACTTGCCGCAAATTGTGTTAGGAATGGCTTTTGCAATGTCTGTTCCCATGGCATATGCAGCTCATACAGGAGGTATTCCACAAATCGCATGGATTATGTATACCGGAGTCGTGTTATGGACTACCGCTTATGACACCATGTATGCGCTAGTGGACAAAAAAGATGATGTCACTATAGGCATTAAGTCGACAGCGATATTATTTGGAAAACATTATCTTTTGATACTAGCAGTCATACAGGTATTGGTTCTATTGTCACTATTATTTGTTGGCTCTAATGCTAAATTAAACTGGCCTTTTCATGCCGGCTTAGCAGTCGCTTCTGTCTTGGCCGCCTATCAGTTGTTTCTTGTTTACGACCGTGTTCCTGAGCGATGCTTTAGAGCATTTTTAAATAATAACTGGTTTGGCTTGGTGATTTTTTTAGGCATTCTGTATCATTATCTGTTACAAAATATGAAAGACAGTCTTTGGTTGTATATTATTTCAGCGTATATTTTATCGATTTATATGGTCTATCTAGTGGCTGTATGGAAAAGGATAAAACGTAGTCAATGGGTGTTAGCTGCCACTCTGTTTGGGCCCTTTGCATTATTATTCTCATTGTTTGAGCGTCGTCGTTAATGAACCTTTTATGTTTTTGATACTCTAAATTGATGACCCCATAATAGAGTGAGATTTAATATGATGAGTACCCGGCTTATATTTATTTATGCAGCTGATAGTGGCGTATTTAATACCGTGACTGATATGGCGCATAAAATATTTTCACCTAAAACTTACGAATGTCAATTATGCAAAATTAGCCATGGTTGGTTTGGAATGCACGAGCAATGGCGTAAGGGAATTGAAGACATGCAAGTCGAACCTGAGTATCATCATCGTGATCGACTGCCTGCTGAGCTGGAAAAAAATTGCGAAGGTTTAACATTTCCCTGTATATTGTTGCAAGAACCAAAGTCTGAAGCGCGTATATTAATGAATCCAGAAGATATCAGTCAGCATGAAGATATCAATGATTTATTAAAAGTATTAACTCAAAAAGTGAAGGATAAGCAAGAGAATGTTGGATAGAATTTCATTAACTGATATCCCTCGAGTGACCTTGGTTTTGGTCGCCACTAGCGTACTAACCTTTGTCGCCATGCAGATGGGGCGAGGGCATGAGGTGCAACGTTTATTCATGATTTCTGGGTATGTCATTGGTCTGAGTGAAGTGATGAACGGTGAGTGGTGGCGTTTAGTCACGCCTATTTTTGTGCATTTTGGGATATTGCATATCTTGTTTAATATGATAGGTCTGTTGGTATTTGCTGGTGCTATTGAAAAAAAATATGGTAAGGTTTATTTTATATTGATGGTGTTAGTGTTTGCAATTACTTCTAATGTTGGGCAATTTATGTATTCTGGTCCATTGTTTGGTGGTATGTCAGGCGTGGTATACGGTATATTTGGTTACTTGTGGATGCAGTCAAAATTTAACCCTTGGTCAACATTAATGTTGCATGACCAGGAAATTGGATTCATTATGATTCTTTTTGTTGCTAGTTGGCTGGGCTTATTAGGTAATATTGCAAATATGGCGCATACCATAGGGCTATTGAGTGGTTTGGCATGGGGTTACGGGCATGCAGTCTATGCTAATAGGCGTCGTAGAAGATAGGCTCAATAGGGTTAGGGTTTAGTAAGCGGTTGGAATAGATATAGTTGTTTAGCTTTTTTATTGTTTTTATTCAGAAGTTGTTATTGATAAGTTCTTTCGATCGTGATTTATCTCCTATTTAAAAGTTTGAAAACTTGGCGGAGCATTAAACTATGGGCATGAGATATAGTGCAATATGTTTTGATTTGTTTCACACACTAGTGGATGTAGCAACAGTCCCTGCTAATGTTGGTGCTGCCACTGCTGATGTATTAGAAGTAGATCAGGGGCAATGGAATGATGCTTGTTTTAGTTCAGTACACGAAATTTGCGAGGTCACTGAGCATCAAGATGTAGTACAGCAATTGGCACATAGTATTGATAAAAATATTTCTTTAAGAAAAATTGAAAAGGCGACACAAAGTCGGCAGGCGCGTTTCGATTATGCTCTGGCTCAGGTCGAAAATGAAATAATCGAACAAATTCAATCGTTGCGAAATAGTGGCGTTAAAACCGTGTTGGTATCCAATGCTTCTAGTGGTGAAGTGTCTGCTTGGAAAGACTCTCCTTTAGCGTCATGTTTTGATGAGGTTATTTTTAGTTGCGAGTGTGGCATGGCTAAACCTGACCCTGGAATTTACCAGTTGGCACTCAATAAGTTAGGAGTCACTGCCAATCAAGCGTTGTTCGTTGGTGATGGTGGGAGTCAAGAGCATGAAGGGGCAAGAGCGGTAGGTTTATCGCCAGTATTAATGAAAAAATTTACTTGGGATAACCTATCAAAAGAGGAATTGCGTTTGAGAGCAATGTTTGCAGATTATGAAATTTATCACATTGGTGATTTACAGCCAATAGTTCATGTGGAATAGTAGAGTGTATAAATTGAATGATTAGAGTTAGTGATTAGAGTTAGTGATTAGAGTTAATGATTGTGATGTAAAATGAAGTGATAGAGGCTTGTTTAAATAATTGACTGAGTACTAATACTGAATGTGTCTGAGCACTATAAAATTTTTGATCCCAATAAAACAAAACCGCCGTAAAGGCGGTTTTGTTTAGATCAACAACACTTAATAAATTAAGCGTGAGAACCCACTTCTTTATGAGCAATTTCTATCACTTTACTAGCAAGTGCTTGGTACTCTTCCTTGTATCCTGATAGTTCATGTCCAGCAGCAGGCGTGTAAAAATCAAATGGATCTAATCCATTTTTTTGCTCATATTCAGTGAACTTCTTTTGAAGTTCATTCATACGGTTAATCATATCTTGTTTTTCGCTCATAGCGTGTCTCCAAATCTAGATTACTGTTCCTAATTATCAGGCATTCTGTTTTAGACATTTGGAGTCTAGTCAGCAAGCCGGAATAGATGAAACCGGGTTCAAACGTTGGCGTATTATATACGCCCTGAGTCATGAGTTATATTAGTTTTTAATAATACTTTTTAATATATCTATAAATAGATAATACGCTATAGTTAACGAATACGTAAGGCGTTGAAATATATGATTATTCTTATAATTAACTTATTAACCATTATTTAGTCATGGTTCTACAATATTGCTGTCTTCTATTAAGGGCTATCTTGCGCTAGCTAAGATAATATACTGCCACAAACTCCTAAGGTTTATTGGTTGATTAATGATCACTATTTCTTTGCTTAGCGATTTGAGAGTTTCTTTTTATGAGGATTTATCAACAGTGACACAACCAGTATTATTATCAATTGTTGAGCTTGGAGGCTACCCTGATTTTTCGCGGGTATATAAGGCTGCTGGATACGAAACTATTTCAGTGACGTCAATGCGTAAGGCAATTTCGACTATAAAAAAAACTCCCCCAACAGTCATAGTCGCTGAATTTAATTTTCAGTCTGATTTCAGAGATCGTACTAGCACTCTTGAATCTTTAATGGCGACTTTACAAGGAGTTGATGCTGATCCGTTGTTAATTGTTTTATTTGAAAAAGAATTTGCCACTCATTTTAAGCGAGTACAAGATCGCTTTATCATTCATCATTCAATCGCTTTTCCCGTAACAGCAGAACAGCTGACTGCATGTTTAGCACATTAGTTTATGAGCAGAGATTTGGTATGTGTGCTGCTCAAATAGGCATCGTGAGTGTTACCGTTTTTGAGTTACAACATGTACATAAAATAGGCGAAACAAAATGCAAAGGAAACTTGATTTGAGTTCATTAATACATTGAGTAGTGGTTTTGACAGAAAACTCTAATGCGATTGATGCTTAGTACATGAATTTAGGGTTCAAAAAATTCAAAGAGCTGAATAGTGGCGTTAATAGCAACTCTCACAATGAAATTTTCAATGCAATCATTGGTTTTTTAGTCGGTGAGTTCACTTGGTATCGCTTGATGAGAGTCTTTCTAAGGTGTAGATGCTGAAAATATTCACTGATAGTCGTAATAGCTTTCAGTCGGACTTGATTTTTAGCGAATCTACTAGATAATAGGATTCTCTTGCGGCTAATAAAACAGACAAAAAAGTGCAAAATAATAAATTAATTATAATCTTGGCTTGTGTGCTTGGTATATTCATTGGTTTTATGTTCCCGGCAATCAAAGTTGTCATGGATAATAGTGGTCTCGTCATAAACCTTTATGAATTTTTACGTGGATATCTATTTGCAGGTGGGCAACATTTAAGTGTTGTTTTCAAATTGCTGGTTGGAACGGTAGGCGGTATGGCATTACTGGGTATCTTGGGAATGTTGTGGGTTACCAAACGTAATAAATCTGGACTGGATAAAATATATTCAGACTTTGATTTTGAATCACATTATTTGGTGCAGCAGCGTGGTCGAGAGGCTATGTTAATGGCAATAGTATTATTTATTGTCGTGGCCATTATTCTTTACGTGTTTAATATTTTACATACGATTGATGTGAGTAGTTCTGGATTGTTGTCTAGCGGCCGTAAATATTCGACAATCAGATTCCCGGCAGTCGCGCTGTTTGTAACTCTTACCTTATGTTTGTTTTTGATCGCCGGAGCATTGATAGCGTTATACGGTGCGTTGAATTATGGGCGTTACGAAAAGATTCCAGTGGGACTACAAGACGATGTCCTCAGTTTTTACAAATGTTATTTTGGGTTGCCGGTTATTGCAATAGATAAGCCTGTGAGTGTTAATTTAAATCATGCTGAAGTCGACTTTAAAACCCAGGGAGGAAAGGGGTATTTGCATGTTTATAATACGCAAGTGCATTTAGTGGTGTCACCAAAGTTAGAGTTTTATAATGGATCATTTGATGAGTTGGCCGATTATGTAGAGCGTTTTGCAGTACAAGAAGATGAGTGATGAAAGGCATATCTTAGCCGGGACTATTTTGTTTAATCGCTGAACATGACTACTATTCTGTTCAGTTAAATGGTCATTATAGCCATTACTTAATCAGTATCTATTGCTTGTTAATATTATGCGTGAGACTCTTTCTGTGTCGACTGTTTGTCGACAAAATGTGAGCAACAGCAACAGCAACAGCAACAGCAACAGCAACAGCAACAGCAGCAACGCCTTAATGCGGTAATGCATACTACAGCAAGAGTCACATACACTGGATTCTCTGTATATATCCATCCTTACCTATTAACATTCCGGAATATCATGTCCAAAAAGTCATTATTTAAATCAATTTTGAAATTTTGCTTGCCCAATAGGTACAAATTTGTCGTTTGGCTTATTTTATCTAGTTTGATGTTGGGTCAATATCAAGAAGAATTTATGTCAGTAAAGGGAAAAAAGCACCGACAAGTATTAATTAAAGTTGAGTGGTATGGAAAACCTGTCGTTTATTATAAAAAGGAGAAGAGACCAGGAGTATTTTATCCTGACAGATTGTTGCTAGTACTGGGGTTTGCTTGGGCGCTTACCTTGTGTTTGTTGGCGATTTTTTTGCTGATGGATAGAATTGTATCGGGATCAGGTTTCAGGCAGCGCGGAAAAGCATTAATGGTTTTAGTTTTAATGGTGCTGTTGCCTTATTTTGCCTTGTATATAGTGGGTAGTAATTTGTTGATTCGTGCAGTAGTGAAGCGTTACACATGGCAAGTCAGTTTGCTGTCACAAGTCGGGATTAGTCCTAATAGATTAAGTTCGGATGATATCGATTTCCCATTAAAAGAAGCGGCTTGGAATAAAGACTATAAAATGGTAAAAAAGCTAGTCCAGCTTGGTGCTAAAATTAAACTGGTCAATAAATTTGGGGATACGGCGCTGCATAGTGCTGCTTATCAAAACGCAGTTAACGTTGCTCGTTATCTTATTCGTTCAGGTGCGAATGTTAATGCTATTGGTAAAGATGGAAATACACCCTTACATCGAGCACGTAGTGCCGTCATGGTAAAGCTGCTATTAAATAATGGTGCTCACACTAACTTACGTAATTATAATAAGCGGACCGCAGTATTTACTGATAAACAAGCTGCCAGTATCACTTTACTAATTGCGCGTGGAGCCAATATGAAGCTTGCAGATAAACAGGGTAATACTGTATTGCATTATGTTCAAAAACCAGAAGATGTTGCGCCTTTGATAAAGGCAGGAGCTGATGTTAATTTTCGCAATAAACTAGGTCAAACTCCGTTGCATATGTTGGTGCCTACTGATAAGTCAAGTTTGTTAATGGCCCCAATGATTGCGGAGAAGTTAATTCAGCATGGAGCGAAACCCGATATTCCTGATAAATTTGGCATGTCACCATTACATTATGCTATTCGTTTTTGTAATCCTCGATCGCGGAGTAAAGCGACGATTGAAACCGGAAAGATACTATTTAAAGCATCAGCAGAAGTGCGACTACAGTTGAAGAACAGAAAATTATTTGGTCAATTAGCACTCATAGTGAAAGAAAATAAAGCAAGTTGTTGGAAGGCTATTGCAGGAAATAAGGCTACACTATTAATTAAGTGAGGTTTTAGTGGGATTAGGCCTATAGGCTTGAATAGTGTGATGGTTTTAGTATTTCTAGTCTGTATTGTTCAGAGATAAAGGTCGGCCGTTCAGTCATAGTACTAAAAAGGGGGGGTTAAGTGAAAAAGTCTATCCTATTGTTTTTATTGATATTTTTAATTCCGAGTGTGTCTATTGCGCGTAACTACTGGGGCGCGCTAGCATATGACAAGCAAACAGGGCGCACTACCTATTCTAAAAATCATTATACCGCTTATAAAGCAAAACGTGCCGCATTACACCGTTGCGGGCGTCATTGCCGAATAATTAGTACGTATGTTAATACTTGTATTGCGATGGCTAAAGGGCATCATGGGGCTTATGGCATCGGCAAGAGCCGCAATTTACGTAGAGCACAACAATCTTCGCGACGTCAGTGTCGACATCGTGGGCGCTCTTGCAGAGTGGTAGTATCCAGTTGTAACGCACGCCGTCATTACAGGCGTCCTGTTCGTCATCATTGATGCAAGCTCTGAGTTCAAACATGTTAATGGCTGCTATTTGCAGCCATTTTTATGACTAACACTTATTAAAATAGCGGTATGAATCTTCATTACTCGTCTAAACCTGAACTCATTAGCATCAGACTTATTGGCGTAGTTGCTACTTTCAGGTACAATGCCCCGATTTGTCTTTAATAAAACCATTTGTGACTATTATGATTAAGAATTTGCGAAATATTGCCATTATTGCCCACGTTGACCATGGAAAAACCACTCTGGTCGATAAATTATTACAACAGTCTGGAACCTTGGATAGTCGTGCTCCTGCCCAAGAGCGCATGATGGATTCCAATGATTTAGAAAAAGAGCGTGGAATTACGATCTTATCTAAAAATACTGCCATTGAATGGAATGAATATCGAATTAATATTGTGGACACTCCAGGACACGCAGATTTCGGGGGTGAGGTAGAGCGAGTCTTATCGATGGTAGACAGTGTTTTATTATTGGTTGATGCTGTTGAAGGCCCTATGCCACAAACAAGGTTTGTCACTCAAAAGGCGTTTGCTTTGGGCTTGAGTCCGATTGTAGTGATCAATAAAGTGGATAGAGATGGCGCGCGTGTGGATTGGGTTCTTGATCAAACGTTTGAGCTATTTGATCGCCTAGGTGCCACTGACGAGCAGCTTGATTTTCCAGTCGTCTATGCGTCTGCATTGGATGGTTTTGCCAGTATTGACTCAGATAATATTAAAGGTGATGGCACTATGACGCCATTATTCCAGACAATCGTTGATAAAGTAAAAGCACCTGATCTTGACGATAAAGGCCCTTTCCAGATGCAAGTTATTAGTCTGGATTATAATAGTTATGTTGGGGTTATTGGGGTAGGACGAATCCAGCGTGGAATGGTTAAGAAAAATTCGGCGCTTACGTTAATTGATCAAGAAGGTAAAACTCGTAATGTTCGTATGTTACAAATATTCGGATTTTTAGGGCTAGAGCGAGTAGAGATTGAGCAGGCACAAGCGGGAGATATTATTGCTTTTACAGGTATCGAGGACTTGCATATTTCTGATACTTTATGTGCCCCAGATCATCTGGATGCTTTGCCACCATTATCAGTGGATGAGCCCACAGTAAGCATGACTTTTCAGGTCAATAAATCACCTTTAGCAGGTAAGGATGGTAAATATTTAACCTCACGTCAAATTCGTGAGCGCTTGGATCAAGAACTCATCCATAACGTTGCTTTACGAGTGGATTCAACAGAAGATCCTGATAAATTCAAGGTGTCTGGTCGAGGTGAATTGCATTTATCGATTTTGATTGAAACTATGCGACGTGAAGGTTATGAGTTGGGAGTATCGCGTCCTGAAGTAATAATCCATATAGTTGATGATGTGAAGCATGAGCCTATGGAAATGGTGACAATTGATGTAGAAGACTCACATCAAGGATCGATAATGGAGAAGTTGGGTGAGCGAGGCGGTGAATTAAAGGATATGCAACCAGATGGTGCAGGTCGTGTACGGCTTGATTATATTATGCCTGCACGTGGCTTAATTGGGTTTCGAACTGAATTTTTAACTGCAACTCAAGGTACAGGTTTAATCTATAGTGTGTTTGATCACTATGGACCAGTAAAAGTGGGTGGCCTAGGACAGCGTTCTAACGGAGTAATGATTTCTAATTCCAATGGTAAAGCGGTAGGGTTTGGTATTGCGAATTTACAAGAGCGTGGTCGAATGTTTGTGGGTCATAATGATGCTGTGTATGAAGGAATGATTGTCGGTATCCATGTGCGTTCTAATGATTTAGTCGTGAATCCCCTTAAATCAAAACAGTTAACGAATGTTCGTGCATCAGGAACTGATGATGCTATTAGTTTAACTCCGCCAGTGAAGCATTCTTTAGAGCAAGCCTTAGAGTTTATTGACGATGATGAACTGGTTGAAGTGACACCTAATTTTATTCGTTTACGCAAGAAATTTTTACTGGAACATGAGCGCAAACGTGCTTCACGTGAATCAGTTAAGTAGTGATGTTTTTTGTAGTGTAGATAGAGGGTAACGTATGGGCTAGTTATTTTAGCCCTGAATAAGCAATAACCCTAATGCAGTGTGTAGAGTATCTATTAGTGTTGTTGCTTACAACGATAAAATAGTGGCGAAAAAAAACCCGGTGAAATTTTACCGGGTCCCAATAAATAGCCAAAAATGTTCAATCCATATTAATCAAGTTCGGCTAGAGGTGATTGATTGCGCCTATGGGAATCCATTCCCGCGGCACTTCCCGATCCATAGGAGATCAACATTCCCTTAAGCGTTCCATGCTTGTGACATATACACTAGGTGCTGTATGTCGATGGATATAATAATGCCATATTTAATAACTATTTACAGTCGGTGAAAGGCGCTTTATTTTGTAGGAATATGCTGACAAGGATAAGTTAGATTGATGGCTTAACGATATAGTCTTGTCTATTAAATAACCTGTAGTTGAGTTTGATTGGTGAGATTAGTTTAAAAAGCTGAGAAACATTGTAAGTGTATTTGTCCCTGATCGTACTTCACTAGAATGTTATTATGATAAATAGACTGTATTCTCTGTCGTAGACTGTTGAAGTTTGTACGTATGCATATTTAGCGTTAATGTCAGTCCTAATCAGCTTCTGCATGTCGAGTAAGCAATGCTTTGTTTCATACAGTTAATACACTCTTAGCGTTATCTCGTTAGCTGACTAAAAAATCATATTACTTGGTAGGCACTATTATTAAGTATGATTAGTTCTATAATATTAAAGAGGCTCTTAAATCCACTTAGTGCAATACTTAAAATAGTAAATTCTTGGCTATGTATTTCTTTGCGCTCCCTCAATACACTGATCAATTTTTTAAAAGGTAATAAGTAAACTATGAGTGTACTGTTTCCAGCACTAAAGCCTTATCAAACATATTATTGGGATGTGGATGATTTACATACACTTTATATAGAAGAGTCAGGTAACCCAAAGGGATTACCCATTTTGTTTTTGCATGGCGGCCCAGGAGGTGCCTGTGCTGATTATAATCGGCAATTTTTTAATCCTGAGCATTATCGAATAATTATGTTCGACCAAAGAGGGTGCGGACAATCACAGCCTCATGCTGAGCTTAATAATAATACTACTCAAGATTTATTGGCCGATATAGAATTGATCCGTAAGAACCTTGAGATTGAGCAGTGGGTGCTATTTGGAGGGTCTTGGGGTTCGACATTAGCCTTGCTGTACACACAAAAGTTTCCGCAACTAGTGTTAGGTCTAATATTACGAGGAATTTTTCTTGCACGAGCGACTGATATCAATTGGTTATTTCAAGAAGGGGCTGGACGGATATTTCCAGAGCAATGGAGTCAGTTTAAATCAGTGATTGCAGAGTCCAGGCAAGATCAAATGGTCAATGCGTACTTTGATTTGCTTACCGGTGATAACGAAATTAGTGCAATGAAAGCTGCGCTGGCGTGGGCAGAATGGGAGGCAAGTTGCTCTGCACTTGTGCCAGAACCTGAATTAATCAAACGCCATATGAGTCCCTTTACAGCAATGAGTCTGGCGAGGCTGGAATGTCATTATATGAAAAATTCTTGTTTTGTCGAGCCTGATCAAATTTTGTTAAACATGGATAAGATAGCCCAGGTTCCTGGAATTATTGTGCATGGCCGTTACGATATTGTTTGTCCGGTAGAACAAGCAACTTTGTTGCATGAGAAATGGCCTGAATCGAGTCTCAATCTAACAGCAAATTCAGGGCATGCAGCAACAGAGGATAGTAATTTATCAGCACTGGTAGTGGCGACAAAACAAATGTATGAGTATTTGCAATGATTGCGTTGTTGCAACGAGTAAAAGATGCCAATGTTAAGGTTAACAGTCAGGTGGTGGGTGAAATTGAGTCTGGGCTGTTGATATTTTTGGCAATTGAAAAAAATGATTCGGAAGGCTTAGCAGATAAGTTACTCACGCGTTTATTGGCTTATCGAGTTTTTGCAGATGAGTTTGGTAAAATGAATCTAAGTCTTACAGATTGTGGTGACGGATTATTGATTGTTTCTCAGTTTACATTGGCGGCAGACACCCAAAAAGGGTCGAGGCCTGGTTTTAGTCCAGCAGCAGATCCTGAAAAAGCTAAACAGCTATACCATTATTTTATAGAGCGAGCTGAAAAGCGACATGCAATAGTAGCCAGTGGTAGGTTTGGTGCGGATATGCAAGTTCGCTTTACGAATGATGGTCCAGTGACTTTTTGGTTACAAGTCAAAGATAAATAGTACTGCATTTTGTGGGTAAATTAAAAACTTTCCTTGTTGAATTTTTTCTGATTTGTTAGTCTAGACAAGTGATTTAGGATTTAAGGCTTCTTCTGTAACATAAGTAGAGTGTTACTCTATGCTATTAGCAGTAAGATGAAGTTTTGTTCTAAAATGGCGAATGAGTAATAAATTGAATTAACGGCCTAATTTATATTAAAGCCACTACAACATTGTGGCTTTGGTTCACATAAGTGATATCGAGTAACAAAAAATTGAGTGATTATAAGCAGGAAAGTATAATAAGGACCTGGCACATTAAAGTGCTTTAACCAAATGCCTCTGGCAGGACGCGAGAGAAATAATGCGTACATTTCATTTTAATCCACAATACAATATGGTGGGTGTTGCCTTGCTTTTAGTAAGTGCTCTCTCAGTTTTTTTAGTGAGCTACTTTAAAGGTGTATCCGGATCCATTAATATCACAATTCCTCCACTAATATTGTGTATATTTTTATTGGGATTTTTTACTGGCAGACCTTGTTTAACAATTTATAAAAAATGTTTTGAATATCGTTCCTTGCCCCTTACTCGAGTGAATACTGTTTATTTGGATTCGGTCAGTCGTGTGGAGATTCAAGGGACCGAAATTCTGGTTTATTGCACAGGGCAAGAGTTGCCTGTCAAAATTCGTAGTCATTCTTTTCGTAAAGAACAGTTATCAGAAGTCACTGATTATTTTGCCTCTCTCAACACAGCGCTTATTGCTTGAAAACCTTTGAGTGACTTATGAGTGAAGGCTTGAGCAATAGATTATATCAAGTAGAAGGTTCCGGCTTATCCAGAGTGAACTACAGTAGTTGATTTTTATGGATCAGTTTTCTTTTGATAATCCTACCAGGTCATGAGTAGTAGGGTCCTCAGTTTCACTGCTATTCAGTGTTCCTAATGACATTAGGTTGGTGTCACCACCAATCGCTGCATTATTAATTGAGAGGGTACGTTCAGTGGTAAATGCCCTTAAGTAATGGGGTCCTCCTGCTTTCGGGCCAGTCCCTGACAAGCCAATCCCGCCAAAAGGCTGTAGACCTACTACCGCGCTAATCATATTTCTATTGACATAAACATTGCCAGCATTGATGCGAGAAGCGATATAGCTGACAGTGCTTTGTATGCGGCTATGGATACCTAGAGTTAGGCCAAAATTACTCGAGTTAATTTGTTGAATCACATCATCAAGTTTATCTGACTCATAACTGACAATATGTAAAATTGGCCCAAATATTTCTTTTTTTGGTAAGTGCTCAGCGTCAGACAAAAAAATACAGGGTGGCACAAAGTGTCCCTGATTTAAGTGGATGGGAATGGCCATTTGTAATAGCAGTTCGCTGTATTGCATTGTCTCTACTATATAGTTTTCGAGGTATTTTTGTGATTGTTGGTCTATGACTGGACCAATATCGCTTCGCGGGTCATTAGGGAGGCCTATTATTAGTTCCTCCATTGCATTGCATAACAGTGGAATAAATTTATCAATCAATTCTTGTTGCAGATATAATATTCTAAGAGCAGAGCAACGTTGTCCGGCACTATTAAAAGCAGATTGAATCACATCCAGTACCAATTGTTCTGGCAATGTGGAGCTATCGGCGATCATGCAATTTAGTCCACCAGTTTCAGCAATGATAGGCACAATGATATTGTGCTGCTTGAAAATTTTGTTATGAATACTGTTAGCAGTGTGGATTGATCCCGTGAAACAAATGCCATCAGGGCAGTCATGTTTTAGTAGTTGATCTGTGATTTGTTGTCCGTCGCCTGTGAGTAACTGTAAAGTAGCGCTTGGAGTGCCGGCCTTATGAAAGAGTTTTACGGTATGGTAGGCAATTGCAGAAGTTTGATGTGCAGGTTTTGCAATCACGCTATTACCGCAAACTAAGGCAGCAGCAATCTGTCCAGTGAAAATTGCCAAAGGAAAATTCCAGGGGCTGATACAATAATATACACCGCGAGCAACATTGAAAAGCTGGTTAGTTTCACCTGCCGGGCCTGACATAGTATAAGGCTCAGACAGTTGTTGTGATGCAAGAACGGCGTAGTAACGGCAAAAGTCTACTGCTTCTCGTATTTCACTGGCGGCGTCACTAATACAACGTCCCCCTTCTGACGTTAATAAGCGTAAAAATTCTTGTGTGTCCTTTTCTATGAGATCAGCAACAACATTTAATACTTCAATTCGCACTTCAATATTAGTTTGCTGCCAGTCAAATTGACTAGAGCGAGCTAATAACACTGCCTCTTTTATAGTTTGGTTGTTTGCTTGTAATACCTCACTAGTCATAATAGTGTTGCTATCGGGTCTAGCAAAGTGAATGGGGTTGTCGCCAGTCAGTTTTCCATTGAGCAGGCTACCACACCGATACAGCGTTGCTTTTTTAGCAAGTGACTGTTCAATATCGCTTAGTACTTGATGAGAATCGAGGTTGAGGCCTACGGAGTTTTGTCGCTCTGGTTTGAATAGGTCGGCGGGGGTCGAAATGGATGGATGTGCTAGAGACGTGTCATTATTTCGTGCCAAAATGGCAGATACTTTTTCCTCAGGAGAAATAATAAGCTGTTGTATATCAGAATTAGTATCGGCAAATTGATTTAAAAAAGACGTGTTGGCACCATTTTCTAATAAACGCCTGACCAGATAAGGGAGGAGATTTTGATAGTCTCCTACAGGAGCGTATATTCGTAAAGGATAGGGGTGATTAGATTCAGATAGTAGGGCGTCGTAAATTGTTTTGCCCATTCCGTGTAAGCATTGAAACTCATATAGAGTACTAGAGTGTTGCATGATATTAATGACTGATGCGATAGTCTGGGCGTTGTGAGTTGCGAACTGTGAGTAAATCAATTGATGACATTCAGCCATTCGTCTAGCACAGGCAAGATAACTGATATCAGTATTTTCTTTGCGGGTAAATACTGGAAAACTAGTTAAGCCAGCGTACTGGGCTTGTTTTATTTCTGTATCCCAGTAAGCGCCTTTGACGAGGCGTAACATAATGATTTTTTGCTGTTTGCCTGCCAGGATAATTAACCAATCAATGACTGCCAAGGCTCGTTTTTGATAGGCTTGAACGGCTAGACCAAGACCTGCCCAATCGAGAAACTTGGGATGTTGAAAGACTGCCTGGAAAATATCCAGTTGTAAATCTAGTTTATTGGATTCTTCGGCATCAAATGTAACGCCGATATTGGCCTGCATGGCTTGTTCACATAAAACAATGACACTAGGAATAACTTCGTCAAGTACGCGCTGACGTTGACTTGTTTCCATGCGTGGGTGAAGTGCAGAGAGTTTAATTGAAATGCCCGGTCGGTTAGCGGGCAGTGCCATAGCATCACCACTTATCGGAAATGCGGCTGCTAGCTTAGCGATTGCTTGACTATACGCATCAAAATATTTCTGGGCTTGTTGACTACTGATGGCGGCTTCGCCAAGCATATCAAATGAATAGAGAGACTGTTGATTGTCTGTTTCAAGGCTTCGCTTAATCGCATCAGGCATCGTGCTGCCCAAAATAAATTGTCGTGCTATGGTATGCATGGCTTCTCTTAGAATGGTGCGAATGACCGCTTCGCCACTACGGTTCACCATGCGATTGAGTAAAGTTTTGATGGTGTTGGATGATTGGTCAAGCGCTACCATACCCCCGGTTAGCATTAGGCCCCAAGTGGATGCATTGACAAAAAAAGAAGGGCTTTGGCCAAGATGACTTGACCACTCACCACTGCCCAGTTTATCTTGTATGAGTCGATCAGCAGTCATATTATCGGGGATGCGTAACAAGGCTTCCGCTAGGCACATTAATACCACCCCTTCTTGGGAAGACAGATCATATTCCTGAAGAAAGGCTTCTAAGCCTCCTTGGGCTAAATGTTTTTCGCGACTAACGGTGATTAACTTTTGGGTGGTTCGAGACACCTGACTGGCATTGCTGTCTGACAAAGTCGCCAGTGGTAATAAATGTGTTAACAGTTCAGATTCATCGCATAGCCAATTTTTATTGATTTGCTCACGTGACAGAGAGTTATCATCAGTTGAGAATGATTCCGGTGTATTTAAAGGCGCTGTCATTATGTAATGGATATCCTTTGAGAATATGGGCTAAGGCATGAGCGCTGAAGTTTCAGTAAAAATATACCTCGACATCAAAGTGGTGAAATTGACGGAACTATGAGTAGAATCATCAATGCTGTTCTTGTCAAAATACTCTTCTATTTAAAGCATAGTCTTTTTTCTGATAATAGAAGTGCAAAAGAGGTGCCATTCTCAAGAGGTATATGAAATACGGAGAGTGAGACTTTATTGAGTCGGCAAAGGCTAAAGTGCCATGGTATACTGCAAATAAAATGAGGATTAGTGGTTAAAAGTGTAAATTCTGTGGTTTTGTATTGGCATTATTCAATTAAAATAGTGATTGATTAAATTTCGAGAGTTTATAGGTTTGATCATCCAGAGAAAAAGTGAAGTATGCCGTTAGCAATGCCTAAAGTAGTGTCGCTAAGAATTATTAGTAATAGTGAGTGCATTAGATTTTTCTTAAATAGATAAGACTTAAATACGACTCAAAAGGTGTGGGATGGAAGCAAGAACAGGTAGTATCAAACGCGAAACATTAGAAACCCAGATTGCCGTAGAAATTAACCTCGATGGTGACGGAGAATCGACACTGAATACAGGCGTGCCATTTTTAGAACATATGCTAGATCAGGTGGCACGTCATGGCATGATAGATATTAATATTATGGCCAAAGGTGATTTGCATATTGATGCTCACCATACGGTAGAGGATGTGGGAATTGCACTGGGTGAGACATTTTCACAAGCACTCGGTGACAAAAAAGGAATTCGACGTTATGGTCATTCTTATGTGCCATTGGATGAAGCATTGTCACGAGTAGTCATTGATTTTTCTGGGCGTCCTGGTCTTGTGTATGGTGTGAAGTTTGAGCGCTCACATATAGGGGATTTTGATGTCGATTTGTTTCACGAATTTTTTCAGGGATTTGTCAATCATGCACGTGCTTCGTTGCATATCGATAATTTGCGTGGTGATAATGCCCATCATATCGCTGAAACTATATTCAAAGCGTTTGGCAGAGCAGTGCGTATGGCAGTAGAGTGGGATGAACGTATGGCAGGTAAAATGCCGTCAACCAAAGGTATGTTATAACAATGGGTAATATTGTAGTCATTGATTATGGTATGGGAAATCTTCGTTCTGTGTCCAAGGCTCTTGAGCATGTGACTGATCAAAAAGTATTAGTGAGTTCTGATGCTAAAGAAATTTTAAAAGCTGATCGTGTAGTGTTTCCTGGTCAAGGAGCGATGGGCGCTGCTATGCAACATATGCGTGAACGTGATTTGGTAGAAGTGGTGCATCAGGTCTCACGTGAAAAACCTTTTCTAGGTATTTGCTTGGGTTTACAAGCGTTAATGACTCACTCGGCTGAAGATGGTGGTGTTGATGGTCTTAATGTGATTCCCGGGCAAGTGTTACATTTCGATTATTTGTTTAAGCAGCAGGCGGTTGATGCCAGTAGTTTGAAAATTCCACATATGGGTTGGAATCACGTCCAGCAAAGTAGTTCGCATCCATTATGGGAAAATATAGAAAATAATAGTCGTTTCTACTTTGTGCACAGTTATTATATTAAACCTGATCTTGCAGATGAAGTGACGGCGACTACAAATTACGGAGCTGAGTTTACTTCAGCAGCAGGTGCTGATAATTGGTTTGCTGTACAGTTTCACCCAGAAAAAAGTCAACAGTCTGGTCTGCAATTACTCAAAAATTTTGTACACTGGAATGTATAATTTAATCAGAGTTTCTTAAATACTTAAACAAATAAACAGAGGGTAGAAAGCAATGTTGCTGATTCCTGCAATTGATTTAAAAGATGGTAAGTGTGTGCGTTTGCGTCAAGGGGATATGGATGATGAAACTATATTTTCTGATGATCCAGTCGCCATGGCAGCACAGTGGGTTGAGCAGGGAGCACGGCGTTTACATATTGTTGATTTAAACGGTGCTTTTGAAGGTCGGCCGGTGAATGCTGAACATATTCATCGAATTGCGGAGGCGTTTCCTGATTTGCCTATTCAGGTAGGAGGAGGTATTCGTGATGAGGATACTGTGCAGGCTTATCTTAATGCAGGGGTTCAATACGCGATCATTGGTACTCGTGCGGTGACTCAGCCTCATTTTATTAATGAGCTTTGTGCGGAGTTTCCGGGGCATATTATTGTAGGTTTGGATGCTAAAGGCGGTAAAGTTGCAGTGGATGGTTGGTCAAAGTTGTCTGACCATGATGTAATTGATTTAGCGCAGCGGTTTGAAAAAGATGGTGTTGAGTCTATCGTGTATACGGATATTGGGCGTGATGGGATGATGAAGGGGGTTAACGTGGAGTCGACTGTGGCGTTGGCTAAGGCGATTAAGATTCCTGTGATTGCCTCGGGTGGTATCACGAATATTGATGATATTAGGGCTTTGTGTGCGGTTCAGGATGAGGGAATAGTAGGGGCTATTACTGGGCGCGCAATTTATGAGGGGACGCTTGATTTGGCTAAGGGGCAGAAATTAGCAGATGAGTTGACAGTTACTTCTTGAGTTAAAAATTGGTGTTGGTTGGGGATGGTAGGTTTTGTGAGATAGGTCATTGGTCATTGGTTGTTACGGTTTTCAGGCAGGGGATATTTTTGATCATTAGTGGTTACGGTTTTTAGGCCGGAGTATTTTTGATCATTAGTGGTTACGGTTTTCAGGCCGAAGTATTTTTGATCATTAGTGGTTACGGTTTTCAGGCCGGAGTATTTTTTATCAACGCTCTCTCTGCGCTATAATTTTGCAAATGCAAAATAGTCGCTTGTTCGCGATGCTGATAAAAAACACTCAGCCCTGAAATTCCGTTGATCGAATTTGAGGCTATAAATTTTGCATATATTGTTGGTGAGTGTATTTGAGGGTTTGTGATGTTGATCAATAGTATTCGTGCCTGAATTGTCGATGGTTGGATTTGAGGCTTTAAATTTGGCTATATTGTTGGTGAGTGTATTTGAGGGTTTGTGATGTTGATCAAAAGTATTCGGCTCTGAATTGTCGATGGTTGGATTTGAGGCTATAAATTTTGCATATATTGTTGGTGAGTGTATTTGAGGGTTCGTGATGTTGATCAGAAGTATTCGGCTCTGAATTTTCGATGGTTGGATTTGAGGTTTAAATTTGGCTATATTGTTGGTGGGTGTATTTGAGGGTTTGTAATGTTAATTAGGTTGAAATATATATGAGTCTTGCAAAACGAATTATTCCTTGTCTCGATGTTGATAATGGTCGAGTAGTGAAAGGGGTTAAGTTTGTCGAAATTAGAGACGCTGGTGACCCAGTAGAGGTGGCGCGTCGGTATGATAAGGAGGGGGCTGATGAAATCACTTTTTTGGATATTACCGCGACCTCAGATAACCGTGACACGATAGTCAATGTAGTGGAGCAAGTGGCAAGTGAAGTGTTCATTCCTTTGACCGTCGGTGGGGGTATTCGTAAAGTAGAGGATATTCGAACTATGTTAAATGCAGGTGCTGACAAGGTTGCAATTAATACCGCTGCTGTATTTAATCCCGAGTTGGTTCAAGAAGCGGCAAGCAAAGTGGGGTCACAATGTATAGTGGTCGCGATTGATGCGAAGAGCACAGGGGATAATCAATGGGAAATTTTTACGCATGGTGGACGTAAGCCTACAGGAATTAATGCCATCGAATGGGCGCAGCGGATGGAGACGTTCGGAGCAGGAGAGATTTTGTTAACCAGCATGGACCGTGATGGTACTAAAATAGGCTTCGACCTCGCTCTGACTAAAGCTATATCAGAGTCAGTACATATTCCTGTTATTGCGTCAGGCGGGGTTGGTAATTTGCAGCATTTAGTGGATGGTGTAAAGCAAGGTTGTGCAGATGCAGTGTTAGCGGCCAGTATATTCCATTTTGCGGAATATAGTATTCAAGAGGCCAAGGAGTTTATGGCAGAACAAGGGGTTGAAGTGCGGTTGTAGTATCATTAATCGAGTAAAGTTCCAAATATATAAATTTAGAATAGGTAGTAAGATTATGTCAGGTGATTGGTTGGATGAAATAAAATGGACCGAAGAAGGTCTAGTGCCTGCGATTGCGCAAGAAACTGGCACAGGAAAAATGCTGATGATGGCTTGGATGAATAGAGAGGCTCTACGTTTAACAGTAGACACTGGCCATGCCGTATACTGGTCACGCTCCAGGGGTAAATTGTGGCATAAAGGTGAGGAATCTGGCCACCAGCAAGTCGTTTTAGACTTGCGAATTGATTGTGATAATGATGTAGTGTTATTAGAAGTGGAGCAAAAGGGTGGAATTGCTTGTCATACTGGTCGACACAACTGTTTTTTTAAACAATTAAAGGATAATGAATGGGTGTCAGTAGATCCTGTGTTAAAAGATCCTGCTTCCATTTATAAGAAATAACTATGTCAGATATATTAACTAAACTTGCTGAAGTATTGGAAGAGCGCAAACAGGCAAAGCCTGATTCTTCTTATGTGGCTAAACTCTATGCAAAAGGCCTTGATTCGATTTTAAAGAAAATAGGTGAAGAGGCGACCGAAACTGTGATGGCTGCCAAAGATGGAAATAAAGAGCAGATCATTTACGAAACAGCAGATTTATGGTTCCATACTCTGGTATTATTAGCATCACAGGATTTGCATCCAGACCAGGTATTGACAGAACTAGGAAGGCGTTTCGGTCTTTCAGGACTAGAAGAAAAAGCTAATAGAAACAAATAGTAATAAGCATTTCTAGTGATATCTGAGTTATTTCTCAATGCAAAATCCCCAAAAAACTATGGTTGGAGAGTAAAGATGTTTAATATCTGGAATTTGGTCATTATTTTAGTCATCGTGTTGTTATTATTTGGCACTAAAAAGCTGAAAAACATTGGTAAAGATGTGGGTGGGGCAATTAGAGGTTTTAAAGATGCTTCCAAAAGTGATGGCAAAGGTGATGTTAAGGATGAGAATAAAGCAGTAGAAAATGGTTCAGAAAAAATTATTGAAGGTGAAGTAACCTCCAAGAAAAAAGATAAAGTTTAGTTGTTGCTTGAGCTAAAAATAGTACATGCTTATTCCAAGGGTATAATACCTGATGTTTGAAATCGCATTTAACGAAATATTTTTGATTATGGTCATAGCCTTAGTTGTGGTTGGGCCTGAGCGCTTACCTGCAATGGCACGAAAAGCAGGTGCCTTGATGGGAAAAATGCGTCGTTTTGTGACTAATGTAAAACAAGACATTGATAAGGAAATCAAGGCGGATGAACTTAAGCAAATCATGCAAGATCAGGCTGATAGTGTAGGTATTCATGATATTATCGAAGAAACCCGCGAGTCATTTGAAAAAGCTGAGGCAGATTACAATCAGGATCAGCCTAAAAATGAAAACGAAAAGCTGGTGAACGAAGCCTTGGCTAAACAAGATAAGTTGGCAAATAAGTCATCTGAAAAAACAACTGAACCATTAAATACAAGCCTTGAAAAAGATCAGGCCAAATCAAATAGTAGCCACTCATAAAGTTTTAATTTCATGTCATCAACTGTCGATAATAAAGAAGATACAGAAAAAGATCAGGGCTTTGTCTCGCATTTACTAGAGTTGCGCGATCGTTTGATTCGTGTCGTGCTAGTGGTTCTGGTTATATTCGGAATTGCATTTACATTTTGGAAAGAGATTTATAATTATCTCGAAGCCATGGTACGAGTCCTTGATGGCAGTGGTGCGATTAATTTCCAGATATTAAAACCTGCAGGTGGTTTTTTTACTGCGGTTCGCCTTTCTATGGCAACGGCATTTTTTATTGCGATGCCCTACATTTTTTTCCAGTTATGGGGGTTTGTGGCTCCAGGACTTTATTCACACGAACGTAAGTTAGTGGTTCCCATATTATTTGGAGGCATGGCACTATTTTACAGTGGTATTTTATTTGCGCGCTATGTAGTGCTTCCGATATTTTATAGTTTTGCCGAAACCTTTGTGCCAGGTAATACCACCACTAACTATGACATTATGTATTATCTTGATTTTAATATTAAGATGTTCTTTGCATTTGGTCTCGCATTTCAGGTGCCAATTGTCACGATTGTGCTAGTGTGGGGAGGAATTTCTACCCCCGAAAGTTTAAGACAAAAGCGTCCTTACGTCATTGTTGGTGCTTTTGTAGTAGGCATGTTATTAACGCCGCCAGATGTAGTATCACAGGTATTATTGGCTATCCCTATGTGGTTGCTTTATGAGGGGGGTATTTTGATCTCCCAAGCTTATTACAAGCCTAATAAAGACGATGATGACAACGATAACGACGATGACGATGATTCACCATCAGGTGGTCCTTCAGGTTCAACAGACAACTCTCCTTCAAAAGGTGGGCCTGGGCCTGGTTCAGCATCAGCAGCAAGTATGGCCGCTGATGCATTTGTGGATGATGAAGAGATACGAAATGAAAACATCGACAAAGATAAAGACAGCGATGGCTTAAGTTCAGACAAAGAAGATGCCTTTGTTGAAGAGTCATTGGTGATGTCGTCTGAAAGCGAAGGAGGAATGGATTATCCTTACGACTATAAGCCGTTGGAGGAGGATGAGCTGGATGCGGAGTTGGATCGTTTTGATCAAGAAATGGATGCTTTAGAAGCACAGCAAGCCAATGAGTCTGATACTCCAGAGCCAGGCAGTTCAGAGCCAGATAATTCAGAGCCAGATACTAAAATAACAGATACTAAGAAACCAGACACTCATGAGCCAATGCAAGGTGTCGCAAATAAAAATACATCTGCCAATGAAGTGCCTGTTGATGCTGATAGTGATGTGAGTCAATCAGAGACTAATAATAAATCAAAAAATGATGGAGATAATAATAAATAAAACTCTAAGGAAGTATTAATGACGAATATGATTATCCACTACGTTTATATCAAAGCGTGGCGTAAACGAGTTGTCCCGTTACTATTGACTAGTATATTGCTATTAGCCTATGTGCTAGGTGACAATTCTTATTCTAAAGGAACTAGCCACTCAAGCCCCCAATTACAGAATACTTTAAACAATCATCCATCACCTTATTTAGCATTGCATGGCTCAGACCCAGTGACTTGGCAAAGCTGGTCGAACAAAATTTTCGAGCGTGCGCGACAAGAAAATAAGTTAGTGTATGTGTCTATTGGGTATTTTTCCTGCCATTGGTGTCATGTCATGCAGCGAGAATCTTATAAAAACCCTGCCATCGCAGCCATCCTTAACAAAAATTTTATCCCAGTCAAAGTAGATCGCGAATTACACCCAGCCTTAGATACACGCCTATTAGAGTTTATACAATCGACTCGAGGTTACTCAGGCTGGCCGGCGAATGTTTTTATTACGCCTGAGGGTTACCCCTTAATCGGGATGGTCTACGTGAGACCTAAAAACTTTCGGGCCATTCTTTCTAAATTGTCAATGCAATGGAAGAGTGGTTCGACTGCCTTACGCAAAATGGCGAAAGCAGCTCGTAGTAAACAAGTCGACCCTGAGAAATCAAAGGGGCCGAATATTCAAATAGGCCTCGGCGAAAAATATATCAAAAATTTAGCTAAAGTCAGCTTGGAACGAGCGGACGATATGAATGGTGGTTTTGGCCAGAAAGCTAAATTTCCGAATGTATCGCAACTGAATGCCCTATTGAGTTACGTCCGACGTAATAATAATCAAGCAGTAAAATCAATACTAAAACTCACTCTTGACCGTATGGCCAGTCAAGGTTTATACGATCATATTCGTGGAGGGTTCTTTCGCTATACCGTTGATACTCAGTGGCAGACACCCCATTTTGAAAAAATGTTATACGATAACGCTCAACTCGCAGAACTTTATATAGTTGCCTCACAATATTTTAAAAATGCTCATTATGAAAAAGTAGCCCGTGACACACTTGATTTTATGTTGCGTGATATGCGCGATCAAACGGGTGCGTTAATCGCGAGTTTGTCAGCATTGGATGATAAAGGTCAGGAAGGAGGGTATTATTTATGGCAAGCAAAATTTCTGGCAACTTTATTGACTAAGTGGGAATTAATGGTTGTGACTGAGGCTTGGAGCTTGCAAAATACACCGAGTTTGCAAGGAGGATATTTGCCTGTTATCTCACTCAATAATACAGAGGTGGCTCAAAAGCTCGGCCTAAAAGTGGAACAAGTGATTTCTACCATTGCCCAAGTAAAGCTTAAATTGCTGCATGCTCAAAAAGATCGTCGCCTACCTAAAGACGGTAAATTACTGGCTGCCTGGAATGGTCTGGCATTAAGAAGTTTTAGTTTAGCAGGGCAACTTGATAATGGGATTAAATACAAAAGAGCAGCGAAAAAAATTCGGGACTATATAGTGAAACACTTATGGCGAAATGGAAATCTTGTTCGGTCTGTGGTGTCATCAAAGCCTCTTGGTACAGCAAGTCTACAAGATTATGCACAAGTGAGTCGAGGACTGTATGTCTGGGCTAAACTATACTCGCCACAGGATCTCATATTGCTTAAAAAAATTATTCTACGTGGGTGGGAATTATTTTACAGTCAGAGGGGTTGGCAACTCGCTAAAAATATGGTGCCAGGATTTTCTGCTCGTGAGGCATTAATTAGTGATAGGGCTTTACCATCACCCTCAGCTAGTTTGATTCAGGTCAGTTTGAAAATAGCACAACTGAAGGGAGATACTGCTTTACTAAGCCTTGCTAAGTCTGCGTTAAATGTTGAAAATAATACTTTAGCAGGTGATCCTTGGTGGTTTGCAACGCATATCCAAACATTATATGAGTTACAATTAATAAAGAAAAAGTGAAAAATATTCAGAACATTTGATGAATGGACAGTGCTTAGTAGTGAGCGGTAGATAGGGATGTACTATTAGCCTCAGTAAATTATAAGGGAGGCGAGGTACCGGTTAATTACATTAATAATTTTAAACGATTGATGTTTTCAGCCTCAACTGCGGGTTGATCTGTCATAATAAATCTAAATTGAGTGACTGATTTTGTGGTCAATATTGGCTCGTTTAACAAAATGTAATGGATTTTATTTTCAAAGAGTAACGTTAGTTTCGAACCGCTATCAAAAATTGCAGTGGGTACTATGATGCTAGTATTGTCATTGCTGAGTTCGCTAGTGCTTAACATACATCTAAAATATTCACAGCCGGTTCCAGTCCCATTAATCGCTCGTGCAGCACAACTCCAAGCACTGTCGACTAAATGCATTACACCAATTTCAATGATTTGATTCTCGTGTACTTTTAACCAACGTATCACGCCTAAGGTCCAGGGGTCATTTTCTTTTTTGTAATAAGACACCAGTTCGCCGACACGTACGGGCAAGGTGGTTTCAGGTTGACTAAATATACACATGCCTCCTTCCGAGGTGTTTTTTTGAGTCCAAGACGAATTGACATGATATTTTTTCATTTCATGTTCGTGTGCATGTTGCTCGACATTACGAGCGCCTGATGAATATACTTTATGCCACATGTCTATCATGCTGATGTCATCTTCAAAATGAGATTCGCGTGGGAGCTCAACCCCATTAGTAATCCTGGTTTCAGCTTCTTCATCCCGCCAGGGTTCCACTTCTAATGGCACCAGAGAGAAGGCGTTACGACTGCTTGTATGCATACCAGTATGTAAATGAATCTCATCCACTTCTGGTCGAAAGGGTGCTTCATCACTCGTATGGTAATGGCTTGCACTGAGTCCAATGGTGAGTTCCATTTTACCAAGGATAGCATCGCGTTTATGGACTCGATCATTACGACGATGAATAGTGTCAATAATGCGTTTGATCATATCACGATAAAATCGGTCGGATAGACTTGAATGACCCGACTCGATTTCGGGTGACTTAAGTGAAATATTTGAAGTGGGTTCGATTAGTCGACGATATAAAGTTTCGAACCAAGAAATAACAGAACGAATTTTTATCTCTCGAGTCTGTATGAAGTCGCGCTTAATCTGGTCAGGGTTAAATCGTGGGGCAGCATCCCGAGCAACGTCTATGACAAAGCAATGATGACAGTTTTTGTGTAGACAAGTGCTGCATGCGGCTTGTTCTGGCGTGCCCACAAGCTCACATTTTTCTGATACTTTACATAATATTTTTTTAATTTTTTCGACTTCGCCATGCATCATATGATACGGACTACATAAAGCGAGCAATAGTGAGCATTTATAACGGCGTCCAATAGTAAGGTCAGGTGATGTGGCTGTTTTACTCTGAATAACTTGATCAACCACTGCAAGGCGTTCCGCTAAGCTGTAGAGATTGTTTATCTCACCCCAAATTTTACTAGGCACTGGAAAGTAGACCAAGTAAAACTCGCTCAAAATTTCAGACAGGTGCTGAATGGCTAAATAGAGGCAGCTCACTAATAGTTTTATATCAGCTTTTACTAATTCGCTGTCTTGTGAATTGGGTTTAAGTTGCTGAATGATAATGCGATAGCCTAGTGCAAGTTCATTACTTAAATTAACAGCTAGTTTATGTTTTTGTTCATTTTTTTCAGATAAGGGTAGCAGTGCTGACGAATAATGGGTTCGTAGAGTATCAATCAGAACTTGTAACACTGGTTGAATCACTGCTAAGTGACGATAGCGTTTTTCCGGTGAGTACTCTGCTTGATTCATTTCATGTAATAGCGCTAATACTTCGTCTGCCGATTGTTCGAAGTTTGCCAGTGGCAACTCTGCGAGCCACTTTTTGATGCTGGCAGGATCAGCATCAAGACCAAATTGCTTGGGATCAGTAAATGTTTCAGGCAGCTCAAGTTTAATAGTATCCATAGTGGAGTTAGCGGCATTACATGATTGAAGTTTAGGGGACACGAAACCACTAGAGAAAAATGGTAGTCAAAATAGTTATTGATAGATTAAGCCTTACTGTCTTTTTTCATGTGGTAATGGTGCAGGGTTTGATAAATAATGGGCACCAATATAAGGCTGACTAATACCGAAAATCCTAGTCCAAACACAATAGTGATGGCTAAAGGTTGTAACATTTCTGAGCCTTCGGTGTTGCCTATCGCCAGAGGCAATAAACCAAATACAGTAGTGAGGGTAGTCATTAATATAGGACGCAAGCGTAATCGCACCGCGTCAACAATTGCTCTTTGTATCTCTTGGCCGTTGCGACGTGCCAGTTCAATATATTCGATTAACACGATGGCATTATTGACAACAATACCAATGAGCATGATAACGCCTAGCCAGGCCATCAATGATAAACTGGTGTCTGTCCAATCCAGTCCCATTGCCACTCCTATCAGCGCAAATGGAATCGATAAAATAATAATTAATGGGTTGAGAAGGGATTCGTATTGAACTGCTAATACGACGAAAACTAAAAATACTGCGAGTAATACGAGGGTAAACACAATGCTTTTATTTTTCTTTAAGGCATCCGTAATGCCTGCGTCATAAAGACTGTAGCCATCAGGCAGTTTGAATTGCTGACGTATTGTATCAATTTGCTTTGCCACTTCCCCAACAGAGGAAACTCCGCGTAAGGAAGCGTTGATTTCAATGATACGTTGTTGGTTTTCTCGCTCAATTTGTTTTGGTGCTGGTAAAAATAAAATTTTTGCCACTTGACGTAAGTAAATAGGCGCTCGAGTTTTTTCATTGCGTGCCACCAAGAGCGACTGTAGATTTTGCACATTGTTAATTTCAAGGCTAGGCAATCGTAAACGTATTTTGAAACTGCGTCCTTGTTCAACATAGTCAGTAACAATTTCTCCATTAATCGCCTGGCGGATGGCCTTGCTAATAGTGTCAGGGTCTAGGCCCAGTTCTGCAGTGCGAATTTTATCAATGACCACAGTGAGTTCCTGGCGTTGTTCTTCAAGAGAATGTTTTATATTTTTAATGCCAGTACTTTGACGTAACTTCTTGACTAATTGGTCGCCTAGTTTACGTAAAGTGTCAAGATTATTACCTTGAATTCGTAAACTAATATCATCGTTACCACGCCCTAAGCGTAGACCACGAATACCATTGGCATAACTGTAAACACGCACTCCGGCCATTTTTTTATGACCCACTGCACGCATAAAATTTCTCGCCCAAGTACGTGAGCTATAATTCCGTTGTTGGTGCGGGGGAATTTGCACGATCAAATAAGCATTATTATGCGACTCAAAAGATGATCGTCCAAACACAAATCCGCCTGATACAGTGAATATATTAACGGCACCTAATCGATGTGCAAGTGTTTCTACTTTTCTCACATAGTGATCGGTTTGTTCAAGACTAGTTCCTGGGTCTGTGGCAATCCGGATAGTCACCTTTCCAGAGTCAAGATTAGGCAGTAAATCAAACTTTCCGGGCGCTCTAAAAAAGCTGTAAGCGGAGAGTAATAAAATAACAAAAATAGAAAATATTAATAGCCGTAGTGATTTGTTGTTGAGTAAAGTTTCGCTGAGTCTGGCAAGTTTATTCTGTAAAAAATCCATGCCCTGATCAAATTTGATGCGAAAGGGGCTCCTTTTTTGGCTATGGACTCTTGAACCCAATGCGGGAACTAGGGTTAAAGCAACAATCATAGAGGCAACAATCGCGGCTGAAATCGTAAAAATAAGTTCCTGAAATAATAAGCCAAGAAATCCTCCTATAAATAGAAAAGGAATAATGGCGGCCAGGTTGGTTGAGGTGGAAGCGATAATAGCACCATTCACTTCAATCGCTGCATTAATAGATGCTTGCTGGTGGTCAGTCTGTAGACGTTGGTGGCGGGTGACATTCTCTAACATGACAATGGTGTTATCTACTAGCATCCCTATGCCGACAGCTAAGCCCCCCAAGGTCATAATATTAAGTGATAAGCCTGATATTTGCATGAGAATAAAAGTGACCACTACCGCAATGGGGATGGCGCTTCCGATAATCAGTGTCCGTAGAAAGTTCCCGAGAAAAAGGAATACGACTAACATAGCCAGTAAGGCTCCAAGAATTGCAGCGAATTTTGCACCATTGAGGGCACTACGAATGTAAATAGACTGGTCTTCGACGGCTTCAATATTGATATCGGCAGGTAGAATATTTTGTTTTTGGAGTTTTTGAATACGTAAGCGGACACTATTAACGACTTCGATGGTATTGGCATTGGGACGTTTTTGAATCGTCATTTTTATACCAGACACACCATTTAGACGGACTCTGAGTTTTTCATCTTCATGCACATCTCTAATAACAGCTACTTCCTGAAGTTGAATAGTACTGCCCGCAGCCACTTTTATGGGCATGCGCTTTAATTGTTCGAGTGATTGAAAGCGTGCATCTATGCGGCTTGACACTTCGCGGTTGCCAATATAAATTCGACCACCAGCACCTTCGATATTCCCTTTTTTTAATGCATCAATCAAGTCTTTGATGCTAATCCCTTGGCCGGCCAATCGTTTTTGGTCTGGCAAAATATGAATTTCACGCACTAAGCCTCCGCCTACTTCTACGGAGGCGACGCCTGGTAAATTAAGAAACCATTTAGACAAAACGTCATCTACCCAAGTGCGCAAGGCAATAGCATCCATTTTATGACTGCTAATGACAAACTCCATTGCTGGAAGTTGGGCTGGGTCTCGTTTATAAATGATAGGAGGTTCAATTCCGCTAGGCAGGAATCGTTTGGCCCTATCCAGGCGGGTGCTAGCATCTCGTAATACAAGATCTATATCTTTACCGTATTGAAATATAAGATTGACTGCACTGCGTCCCTCCCTTGTGGTAGAGACAACGCTTATAGCATCTTCGGTAATTGCCAGTTGCTCTTCGAGAGTTCGGGTGATTTTATCTTCCATGATTTTGGCCGAGACACCCGGATTGAGAATACGAACCCGAATTTCTGGCTTGACTATATGGGGCAATAAATCGACTGGTAGGGTTTTATAAAGTAACGAGCCAATAGCGATAACAGCCAGTGCCAGCATTACGATCCCTATTGGATGGTGTATCGACCAGCGTGCCAAGCCACCACGATTATGATTCAGATTGTCCTGGGTGACGTGTGTTGAATAGTGTTTGTCAGTCATTATTGGCTTGATTGTGGAGGGGGTGTTTGTGATGACGATTTCTGTTTGGCAGTATGACTGTCTTTTTTCTTTTTACCATTTACCACGAGAATTGCTTTTCCTGGACGAAGCCCTAAAAAACCTCGTTCCACAATTTTCATTTCTTGTTGAAGTCCTTCATGAATCTCAACCAGTATTCCATGTCTTAATCCGCTGCGCACTTTGTGCCTTTTGACGGTTAACTGAGAGGCTGAACGTTTGGAATGTTTAGCATTACCTTTTTCAGCAGACAGAGGTTTACGTTGATCTGATTTTTGGGTCGATGTTTTAGTGTGTGACGGATGTTGCGCATGCTTTTTTTTGTTTGTGGTCACCACGTAAACAAATTCACCTTCTTTATCACGCCTTAGTGAATTGAATGGGATAGAGAAACCAGTACGAGGATGACTGGTGAGAGTGACCCTGGATAATTGGCCTGCTTTTATGCCCTTTGGCGTGGAGTTCATTTGAATTTCAAGGGTGCCTTGGCGAGTAGCAGGATCGATGGTGGGATGAATGCGTACTATTTTTCCTTTAAAATTGATTGATCCTAGTGCATCGATTTGAATGTTGACTGAATCGTTTGTTTTATAATGTGGGATTAATAGTTCTGATATTTTAACATTAATAATATAAGTAGACGGATCGATTAATGTTAATACATGACGATGTTTGGCAATAACATCTCCTGGGTCTGCCAAGCGGTCACTAATAATTCCAGTAAAAGGGGCAACAATTTGAGTGTTACGAATACGAATTTTTAGAAGTTCTTCATCAGCAGTGGCTATTTTATAACTGGTTTGAGCTTTTATTAACTGATCTTTTGATACCAGTTGTTTTCGACTGAGCCGTTGATTACGTATCAGATTTTGACGAGTTTGTTCACGGGTGGCTTTTGCTTTTGCAAGCAGCACGGTAATGAGTGAATCATCTATTTTAACCAGCAAGCTATTCTTTTTAACAGTATCTCCTCGATCGACTAGCAATTTGGTGATTTCGCCTTCTTCCTGGGAGAAAAGCTTTACACTTCTTTTTAGGCCGATTGTGCCCGTGCGAGTAGTAGTGAGAATGATAGGTTCGGGTTTTACCGTATAAATGGTGACCAAATGTGAGCGTGCATGTCGTCTCTTTTTAGACGTTTTGCCGGACTCGGAACAGGATTGCAGGAGAAATATTGTGCTAAGTAAGATACACAATATTGATAATTGTTTCCTGTTTTTAGGGGCTGTCGATGGCATGGTTACAGTACTTTTCAATATTTTTGGTGGAAGATAACTTTGATCAACTTCAGACTATCAACGTTCAAATTTCTTGATGTTTAGTAATGCAAAATCAAAAACATTGAATCACACAAAAGATTGAATCACACAAAGTATCAAATCAAACAACAAGTATCAAACGAGATAATGGCTTGATCAAAGGCCTCTTTAGTATATGCTATTGTCTCTACAAAGCACAATTATTGTCATTAGGCTGAATCAGGTCCTTTACTTAATATGCAGCCGGTTTATTTTTATGGAATTGTGTGATTGTTATTTGCTATAGTTGGCTTTAAATGGAATTTACACATCATCTTATGATTTAGACAGGAGTCTTATGTTTGTCGATGACCATGGCTTAAAACAAAGGGCACTATTGGTAATTCTTGACGGTTTTGGGATGAATCCAAGCCCAATTAATAATGCTGTTGTTGAAGCATCAACCCCCAATATCGACCAGTATCTTGGCGATTGGCCACATACAGTATTAAAAGCGTCAGGGCGTGCAGTGGGTCTTCCAGAAGGCCAGATGGGGAATTCTGAAGTAGGGCATTTAACTCTAGGCAGTGGCTCTGTAGTAAGACAGGATTTGGTCATTATTAATGATGCCATTGCTGATAGTAGTTTTTTTACTAATGATACGTTGTTAAAAGCGGTGACTCATGCCGGTCGTCACAGGCGGCCCGTGCATTTGCTGGGCTTAGTCTCACGTGGTGGCGTGCATAGCCATATGGACCACTTATTTGCCTTGATGGAGTTATGTCATCGGCATCAGGCCCGCCCTTGCTTGCATATTATTACTGACGGGCGTGATACTCCTCCTAAACAAGCGATCCAAGACGTAGATGAATTATTACAAAAGCTTGATCAATATAATGGTTTTATAGGAACAGTTTCTGGTCGTTTCTGGGCCATGGATCGTGATCGACGATGGGATAGGACAGAAAGAGCTTGGCGTGCGATAGCGCTTTGCCAGGGGGAGAAAGGCAATAATCTGCGAGAAATCATTCAACAATCTTATGTCAAAGACCAAACTGACGAGTTTATCCTTCCCACAGTTTTACCAGACGCAAGCCCCATTACAGCAGATGATCTGGTCATTTCGTTTAATTTTAGAAGTGACCGGCCAAGACAAATTGTGGCGGCGTTAGCGGAAAAGGGCTTTGACAACTTTGATCGAGGAAAAAGTGAGTTGCCTGATTTAGTCTGTCTTACACGTTATTCAGAGAAATTTCATTATCCAGTCGCTTTTAATTCAGACATACCTCAAATTACGATAGGTGAAGTGGTGAGTCGAGCAGGGCTAAGCCAAGCACGAATTGCAGAAACTGAAAAGTATGCTCATGTGACTTATTTTTTGAATGGCGGTAGGGAAGCTGAATATGTGGGAGAATCACGAATGTTAATTCCCTCGCCAATGGTTGACACTTATGATTTAGCACCGGAAATGAGCGCCCATGAAGTAGCAGATGCAACTATTGATGCTATTAATTCAGGTGATAAGGCCCTTGTTGTCGTCAATTTTGCGAATGGTGATATGGTCGGTCATACGGCAATACGAGAGGCAGTGATTAAAGCTGTCGAGGTGATGGATATTGAAGTAGGGCGAGTATTGGAGGCTGCAATCAAGCAAAATTATGCAATTGTGTTAACGGCAGACCACGGAAATTGCGATGAATTGGTTGATTCTGTTACTGGAGAGCCACACACTCAGCATTCGGTTTATCCAGTTCCTTGTATCGTAATCTCAAATTCACCCTCAAAATTGGCAATAAATGCTGGACTCAGTAGTGTTGCTCCTACATTATTGCACTTAATGGGGTTAACACAGCCAGCCGCAATGACGGGGGAGTCACTGTTACTGAATCAGGGATAAAAATAATGTGGCACAGTGCTGGGCAATTATTTATTAAGAACGGTAAACTTGCGATCATGGCTTAATCAAGAGTTTCTTTTGCAGAACTAGTCTAAATAAAGGGTTTAAAATTTATTGCGTTAATTTTTATATGGCAATAAAAAAAATAACTATCAATTAAGTCATTTGTTTCTCTGTTTATTACTGCTTGATAGTAACATGCGTTTGTTTTGCTCGCTTAATCGGCAGTAACAATAACATTAATATAGGGGTTAGTATGAAATTTTGTACGCGTATTTTTTCGCTCGTAACAGTGACTATTTTGATATCTTTTAGTGGTCAGGCAGTTTTTGCTGAGAAAGCGATAATCTTCTCTACTGCCCCTACTCAGTCAGTTGAAGATACGAAAAAGAAATATCAGCCTATTGCTGATTATTTAACAAAAGTGATTGGACGTAAAGTTAAGCTAGTCCCAGCAGAAAATTTTATTGAATATAGCCGAGCTCTTATTGGGGGCAAATACGACTTGGTTTTTGATGGACCTCAATTTGTAGCTTGGAGAATGGAGAGAGATAATAGTACACGTCATAAAGTGTTAGTGAAATTACCTGGGAAATTACGGTATGTTGTTGTTGTTCGTAAAGATCTAAAGATTACTAGTACACGTCGATTGGCTGGGAAAAAAGTGTGTGCCTTGGCTTCGCCCAATCTATTGACATTGGGGTTCCTTAATTTATTCTCAAACCCCTCTTCAATGCCAGTAATGACAGGGATTGAAAATTTTAAAAAAGGATTAGCCTGTGCCATTAACGGCCGCGGAGTAGCAGTCATATTACGTGATAAATTTTGGAATAAAATTAGTCAGAAAAAACCAAAACTTAAGCGAGAGTTAAAATTATTTTATACTGCAAAAGAAGCTTGGCCACACCGTGCCTTTTCCATTAGTAGTAAAGTAGACTCTAAAACTCGCTTAAAAATACAACGTGCTTTATTAAGTTCAGCAGCACTACGACCTGCACGAGCGATACTAAAGCAATATAAAGCAAAACGCTTTGTACCGGCCTCTTCTGCGGAATATGCAGGATATGGAAGACTGCTAAAACCGATTTGGGGTTTTCACGAACAATAAGTTCACCCTCATATTGTCAGGTTATTTTCACAGTAGCTCAGTATTGCCAAAGAGCTTAAGACGACAAGCTCGGTATTTGTACTGAGCTTTATACCTGGCAGACTATCGTTTTTTTCATTCATCATGGATAGACTAAGGCATGTACCGCTTGCGGCTATCTATTGCTCATCTCCACCCACTCTTTATTCAAAGAGTTATCAATATTGATATAAGCACTAGTCCATTGAGTGATACTACTTTTGGATAAACAGTCGAAATTTTCCAGAACATAACTAACTTCACAGACCTGACGAATGAATATTGTTATACCAGTATAGGTTTAGAGCGTATTAGCAAGTAAATATTTTTTAATAACTTTATGGATGTGGCCGAGTGAAAATGAATAACAGGATTGTGTTCTTGCTTGTAATATTATTACCCGCGTGTGATTTTGAAAACCCTTATTATAATAAGCTGTATGGTAGTTGGACATGTAATGGAAATGGCGTTGGTCTTGCTGCAGATACTTATTATCATAATGGTAAATTTACTCGATATCAGAGCGAAAATAAAAAAATGATTTATGAAGAGGGTAGTTTTACTCTTGACGATAACTATCTAAAAATCACTATTAAACGATCAGCAAGCCGAATGACTGTGGCACTAAATCAGGTGAAGTCGGCTCACATGAAAGTGAAATATAAAAAACTTTCAAGCCCTATTGTATACCAGTATAAAATCAATCGGCTTAGCTTAAGGATGCTTGACTTTAAGTCAGCAAATGAAAGTGATCAGCCATTGTATAAGCAACCCCAACAAACATGTCGCAAAGTAAGTGAACAACGAATAGGTTTTTTTTACGCTAGCGCTAAACTTGGACGCCTTCAAAAGAGAACCCTGGCAACAAAAATCATCGAATCACCGTTAACCTTAGTACTGAGCAATCTAAAATCAAATAATGATCATGCTACAGAGATTGGAAAGTTGGCGTCTAGAGATGTGTCATTATCGCACTCGC
>UOFL01000049.1_pt1 | contig 83223 bp, 72 predicted proteins | sample 1990081 | NCBI WGS metagenome assembly UOFL01 (sample SAMEA4728526, study PRJEB27164) | hydrothermal vent metagenome | biome: marine basaltic hydrothermal vent biome; feature: marine hydrothermal vent; material: mineral | place: Pacific Ocean | collected 2011-06-14/2011-07-23 | depth 1741 m | reverse complement strand
TCAACGCTTGAGTTAAGTCAGCTATCAAACTTTGATCACGTTCAATTTCAAATTTTAAATACTGTTGATATTTCCAGGGACCGTGCACTCGAAATTCAGGATCTTCATCGGTAAAGCGAGGAATTAAATGTACATGCAACACAGGATCCTTATTGCCTAAAAACAGGTAATTAATTCTATCTGCGCCGGTCACATTCATAATCGCTGCCCCCGTTTTTAACATATCATCTATAAAGATATTACGTGTCTCTAGTGATAATTCATCAAGACTAGCAACAACAGGTTCTGCTGCCAATAGGCAGGTTCCTCGCAATATTTGATTCAGCGCTAAAAATACCCAACCAGATTTCAGGCGCACAATAGTAGTAGGTGCAGTTCCTTGATTCGCATAATCCAAGGCGAGCTCAATATCGGTCTGTTGCTGATTCATACCCATTGTCCTGTTGACTTGAAAAAATTTTATGGCCTAGCCGTTTTCTTTACCTTTATTTGATGCTCAATGCTCCATTTTCAATCACCAAGGTTTTACCATTTCCGACTATTTTCTTTCCCAGAGACCCGACTGTAATTTCGCAGTCATCAGCACACAAACAATAAACGCGACTTTTCGCAGCGATTTTGGCATTAATCGTCGCATTTTCACCGTCAAATTTGCGATTTATCACTGTTAAACCTTCCGCTTCTCGACTCAAAGTGGTGAGCAAGCCCCGCTTGATTTCAGGGGTCGGTTTCAACACAAAACAAACTTTTGTACGAGCAGAATAGGAATAATGTATGTCATAACTCTTACTGTCTTTATTTTCTAGATTCGATCCCGAAAAAAACCGTACCTCGGCCGCTTGCAGACGACTAATGCTCATCACTGCTAAAACAAATACTGTTAACAATTTATGAAAATTGATTGACCTTAACATGATAATTCCAATGAGTTGATTAATATACCCGCACCCCTTTAACACTCAGTATATTTCTCTAACGCTAATGCATCAAGCAGCATAAGCTCTGACTTAGACAAAGGTTTAAGCAGTGAAAGTCGTCTATATTGAGACACATTATTTCGCACCTATGTCACTCAGTGACAAAAATATTTTGAGTGCCCCTCTCTACTTTTGATTAAGCTGATAAGCAGTAGTCGCTTTATGCCCTTCTTTCAATGCTGAATGCTCCTGGCTATATTGCTTTTTAATATTATTCACTAAAGCAATAAGTTCTTTATCTGCTTTTAGAACACTTCGCACTAACTCTGCTGCTTGCTTCGCATGATTTTCTTCAACCGGTCCAACAAAATATTCTTCCAACCATTCTTTACGCCGGCTTTCCATTGCCGACAAATAATCCCACTTGCCGGTTTTTGCATCCTCTAACATAGCGCAAGTAATATTCATTATTTCTTTTACCAGACTATCCTTGTCCATAACTATCCCTTACTAATAATGGTAACATCCTTGTTACTAAGCTTTGATTGACAATATAACGTCGTTGTCTCACCCCTATAATTCTTAACACTGTCACACTCTTTATTCCTATTCAGAAACATTATCAGCATGCTGTTTGATAATGTCTTGTGGAATCTGATCCCAGGCGCTCTTGATTTCAATAATAAGCTTTGCCACTTCGGTCAGAAACTCTTCGTTATTATGTACATTCCCTTCAAGTAAACGGCTCGCCATATATTCATACAAGGCATCCAGATTATCGGCAATATCTCCCCCTGCATTTTTATCAAGACTGGTTCTTAAGCCCTCAATAATCGAAATAGCTTTACTAATACAAGCCCCTTTTCCGGCGATATCATTACGTTGCATCATGCCGATTGCCATTGAAATTTGTTCTAGTGCTCCCTCCATCAACATTTGAATTAAACGGTGAGGAGTAAATTCATCTATGCCACTCGTCTTACCAAATTGTTTGTATTCATCTATACCGCGTTTACCTGGTGTAAAACTCATAGTAAAACCTTATTTATTCCAGCTTTATTGTAAATTTGAATATCCTAAAACTTCCCAACTCACTTAACAACGCACAATCCATGCCACTTAGTTTATGACCACCACATAGAGTTCAATCAGCGGAATAAACGAAAATACAACGTCCTTTCTTATATAAGCGTCCATTTAAATTGCTGTACACTTACCGCGCTGACTCCTTTCTACTTTCTACAATTCTTCTCAGGCGAGAATCATTCACACTATTAGTATTTCGTTATTAGTAATAGTGCAGGGATTCACTATCACTGCAATAGACTATCCTCTTCACATAATTTCAATTAAGCGCTAAAGGTATCATTGATTGAGTCGCTAGCGTGTATGGAGGCGGTAAATATACGTAATTCTATTCACAATAGATTTAGTGTGTATATCCGTCAAAGACAAACCTAAACTCCCGCGAGCGACGCCCGAAATGGATTCGGTGCAGTCACAGAGGGATGTAGGAGAATACAATGCCATTAACGATCAATACTAACGTTGCGTCTTTAACCTCGCAACGAAACCTAGCAAGATCCCAATCTGAATTGGGCGTATCACTACAACGACTCTCTTCTGGTTTACGCATCAACAGCGCTAAGGATGACGCTGCGGGTTTAGCGATTTCAGAAAGATTCACAACGCAAATTAGAGGTCTTAACCAAGCAACACGAAATGCGAATGACGCGATTTCATTATCCCAAACTGCTGAGGGTGCCCTTGGTGAGTACGGAAACATTCTGCAACGGGTTCGGGAACTGGCTTTGCAGTCTGCTAACTCCACCAACTCTTCATCAGATCGTCAAGCACTCAACTCTGAAGTACAACAGCAACTGGCTGAATTAAATCGTATCTCTACTCAAACTCAGTTTAACGGACAAAACGTACTAGACGGATCCTTCACATCATCACAGTTTCAGGTCGGTGCAAATGCCAACCAGACAATCTCTGTCTCAATTGGTAACGCTTCGACTGATGCACTCGGTGCCTATCAGTTCAGCAATACATCAAGTCCTGTAACAGGTGCAGCACTGACTAGTGGTCAATTGACTATTAACAGTGTTAACGTTGGTACTTCCGCTGATGGCAGTGCCGATGCCATCGTCAACTCGATTAATGCAGTGACTAACCAAACTGCAGTAACAGCCACCGCTACTTCAAGTATTACAGCGACCAATGCACCAACAGGTCGTGTCAGTTTGCAATCAGGCGATTTGGTGATTAACGGAGTCAATATTGGGGCAGTCACTGGCGATTATAACCTCGCCACTCAAGGCTCTAATATTGCAACTGCAATTAACAATAGAACTGCCACAACGGGCGTTACTGCAACTGCTAATACTACCACTGGTGCTTTAACATTATCATCCAGTGTTGGTGAAACTATCGCAATAACATCAACAAACACTACTGCAGGCGCTGCACGAATTGAGAATGCCACGGGATTGGAACTCTCAACTAATGGTAACACTGCCGTCACTACCCTCGCTCTTGCTGGTACAAAAGCAACCAACGCTTTAGATTTTGAGGCTTTCGGTACTATCAGTGATGGTGATACATTCACAATTGGTAGTGGTACATCTGCAACGACCTTTGAGTTCCAGAGTGGCCTTGTAACAGGTAATTTAACTGGTGCTAATACTGTTATTGGTGCAGGTTATGAAGTTAACCAAGCAGGCTTAAGAACACAAATTACTGCAGCAATTAATGATGCCACCAATGGTGCCGTAGATAATGTTGCGGTTGATAGTGGTGGTGGTAATGTTGTTAACTTGACTGCAGATGCCTTTGGCGTACAAACTGTTGCAAATCAAAGTGTAGATTCGGCTAACGTTTCGGGAACTGCACTTACTGGTGAAACCGTAGTCCTCGGTACTGGTATTGTCGAAGGTGCAACCGCTATTGTTGACGGCGAAACTTACACATTCGTTCGAACTGCCTCTACAGGTAATAGCATTTCACTGACAGATTCCAGTATCGACAACGTTGCCACTGCATTAAGAGCTGCGATTAACGTTGATCATACAGGTAACACTAGTGATGTAGTCGCAACTGGCGCAACCAACAATGTGATATTAACTGCTGACGTCTTTGGTACACCAGGCAATTCAGTAGTTGATACTACTGGTACTTCAGTCGGTGTAGGTGTTACAGAAACTGCTACTACTGCAGGGACTGATGGCGCGTATACTGCTAGCACTACTTACGGTACTATCTCACTGAGTTCTTCCTCTTCCTATCAAGTAGGAGGCACTAACTCAAGTGTTGCAGGGCTTTCGACTGCATCATCCACACTGACTGCAATTAACACTATTGACATCTCCTCGGTCACTGGTGCAAATAATGCGATTAGTTTGATTGATGGCGCTCTGGATCAGGTTAACTCTATCCGGGGTGATTTGGGTGCGGTTCAAAACAGATTTGAATCAACCATCGCGAGTTTAACCATCACTTCTGAGAACCTGAGCGCTGCGCGATCACGAATTCGTGACGCTGACTTCGCGGCAGAAACTGCTTCACTGACTCGTTTGCAAATATTGCAACAAGCCGGTGTATCAATTCTGTCACAGGCTAACTCTTTACCACAGCTAGCACTTTCACTGCTCCAGTAAGGAATCAGTAAAAGACTAGTAATACAGTACTCAGGTCATGAAGACCTGAGTACTTTAAATACTTTCCAATGAGGCATGTAATATGAGTTTACCCATTACAAGCCAGGCTGCTCCGAAAGGTGCGCGATATGGAACATCGGCTCAACAGGAAGCCACGGCTAATAAACCAGTATCATCGAGCACTAGCTCGCCCCCTTCTACTGTGACGCCAGTCATTAGCAGCGGAACAAACTTGCCGCCCATTAATCGGGTTCCGGCACCTGACAAAGTCGAAAAAGCAGTGACTGACATCAATCAGTATGTACAAACGGTCAGTCGTGATCTGCAATTTAGCTTATCAGAGGACTTACCCTTAGGCCGTGCAGTTGTCAAAGTACTTGATACTGAAACAAAAGAGGTCATTCGCCAATTTCCAGCAGAAGAAGCCATTGCGATTGCTGAGCGAATTAACCAACAACTAGAAGATTCGGATGATGTCGATAGCTTTATTGTATCCGAACTCATTTAATAGAGACACTTGAACAGATAGTGTAATGGGGCATGGCACTAAAACTGCTTGTTTCATCAAGTGATTAGTACCTATACATGTATTTTTAATATGGAATCAAATTAATGTCAGACATTCGATCCCCTGGAATAGGCTCAGGAATTGATGTAAATAGCCTGGTCACTCAACTGATTGCCGCAGAAGGTGCCCCGGCGACTCGTAGTCTTGATCGGCGCGAAGCTAATTTACAAGCCGAACTGTCTGCCTTTGGATCACTAAAAGGGGCTCTTTCTAGTTTTCGTTCGAGCGTCAGCTTTCTTTCAAATGAGAGCGCATTTACTGATATTAGCGCTAACTCTAGTGATACTGATATTATCACTGCAAGTAGTGACAGCGCCGTTGATGGTAGCTATCGAGTCGTGGTCAACCAACTGGCTGAAGCACAATCTTTAGTCACTACCGGCTTCACCACCACATCAGATATTATAGGCACAGGCACCTTATCGTTTAAATTCGGCACGGGGGTTTACAGTAGTGGACCCGACACCTATGCTTTTACACCCAATCCTGATAAAGCCACCCAAACAGTCACCATAGATAGTAACAATAATACAGTGCAAGGAGTCGCTGATGCTATCAATGACGCCAACATCGGCGCGACGGCCAGCGTAATATTTGATGGTAGTAATTACAAACTGACGGTCTCTAGCACTACTGCAGGCGCTGATAATGCCATTGAACTGACTGTCGCAGATACCAGCGATGCCAACAATACTGATACTAATGGTCTATCACAGCTCGCCTTTAATGCTAGCGTCACTAATCTGAGTGAAACTACTGCTGCACAAGATGCTTTGTTTACTGTCAATGGATTGAGCGTCACCAGCGCGACTAATTCGGTTAAAGATGCTATTCAAGGCCTAACATTAAACCTGATTAAGGCAGATGCCGCCAAACCAGTCACTGTTACTGTAAGTCGCAATGATGGAGTGGTCAGTAATGCTGCACGAAATTTCGTGACTGCCTATAATAGTTTATTTGAAACAGTCAATAGCTTATCAAGCTATGATGCGGAAAATAATCAAGGCGGTCTCTTGCTAGGGGATGCTGTCATTCGTAGTGTCACCACCCAAATTAGAAGTACGCTCAATGCCGCTTCCAGTGAATTGCCTGGCACGATCACTTCACTCGCCAGTATTGGTATTACGACCGAACGTGATGGCTCTTTAAAATTGGATAACACCAAACTCGATGCAGCAGTAGCCGCCGACCCCAATGCTGTTGCGGCTTTATTTGCTGAAGCAGGTCGAGTGAGTAATCCTAATAACGTCAAATTCTTAAGTGCTGGAAGTAGCGCAAAACAAGGAAATTTTGCTGTCAACATTACCCAAGTCGCAACACAAGGTACTCTAAGCGGTCTTGATTTTGGATATGATGCCGCCACGCCAATTACGGTTGATAACACTAACGATGATTTGTCCTTTACCATTGACGGTATCAGCACTGGCACCATCACACTCACACAAGCTGATTATACAGGGGCGCAACTTGCTGTCGAAATCCAAACCCGTATTAATGGAGTGAGCGCATTAGGCGATGCAGGAGTAACAGTAAAAGTATCTTTTGATGACACTGATTCAAATAACGAACGCTTTATCATTACTTCTAATCGATACGGCGATGGATCAAAAGCAGAACTAGTATCAGTCGAAGGATCGGCGTTTGGACTTGCTGCTGCTACTGCCAGTACAGGTCTTAATATCGAGGGAACCATCGGCGGTTTTGCTACCACAGGATCAGGACGTGTTTTAACGACTCTTGATGGTCTGGCGGTAGAGTTAAAAGATGATTTACTAGGGGATCATGGTAGCATCACTTTTTCACGGGGATTAGCCTCGCGTCTTGATAGCTTAATTGACGGTCTGTTGGACCCCAAAGCAGGTATCGAGTCCCGTATTGCAGGGTATGAATCCAATATCTCTGACATTAGCAATCAACGTGAACGTTTAGGGGTACGCTTACTTGGGATAGAAGAACGATTACGAGCACAATTTACAGCGCTTGATTTATTAGTCTCGCAACTCAACTCTACCAGTAATTTTTTAAACCAACAACTTAATAGCTTACCTGCCTTAGATCTAGCAAATAGAAGATAACTATTGAGGAGACTCAATAGTCAATAATATCGAGTGACTTAGTAGTCCTTAAAGTGAGAATTAAAAACTCATCACACAATAACATGCGACAAGACAAGACAAGATAAGACAAGACAAGAGACAAGTCAGCTCTAAGCCCAGTGATTATCCTTTTACCCAACACAGTGTCCGGTAATACAGATAATAAATTAATCACCATAAATCCATTATCACAAAATTATTGTTATCAGTCTGCTAAACAGAATGGGCCGTTATTGCATTCTATAGGCTAAATCACTCAAAGCAATCACTACTGAATACCGACCTGCCTTAATTATTTAGTGGCATATTATTTGCTGCTTTTTACTTCATGAATTCATTGACAGGAATCCCTAATGTCTGACGCCCATTTAAACAAAACACAAACTGCCACTGACAGTCACTTGGATCAAGGTCACGATAAAAAATTTGAGACAACAAATTCTGATGACAACACCTCTGAAACCAATAGACAAATTCATACGATAAAGACTTCAAATGGTTGTGAAATGTGCGTTCCAGATAATATTAATGACCTAGTCTCCTATGTACTAATGGAGCAAGAAACCTGGTTTGAGTCAGAATTGAATTTTTTAATGACAGCGTCTGATTTATTGCCACGAGCAATTGATATCAGTGCTTTATATGGCATTTACTCTATCCCTCTCGCCACCAAACTCAAAAAAATATTTGTATTTGAAGCCAATCCAATCACAAGCTGGTATTTAAATAAATCTATTGAAAAAAATAGGCTGCACAATATTTCGCTAATGTCGACCGAAAAACCTAACGCTAACCAACCCCAAGTGACACACAACTCTCCCGAGACCTTTTCGACTAGTCCTCAGTTTAATCTGGATAAATGTTGTGATTTCTTTAAGATCGACAATATTGATTTACTGATCATTAACTTGGGTGGTGATGAACAACATATACTGACTCACGCTCAGCACTTTCTTAAAAATAACCAAGCACTGATTATGCTCAGACGTAACAACGAGTTAGAAATCTCTACCAATATGCTGCACATATTTCAGGAATATGATTACGATTGTTACTATTTAATCCCTGGCATCAACATTCTAACATCACTGGAAGATCTCTCCATTCTTGAATCCTCAAGTACAAATCTTTTTTTCTGTAAGAAGCTTACTGCTAAGCGCTTAGAACAATCAGGCTTGCTAGCGACATCACTCAATTTGGTGGAGGAGGAAGATTCGAATAATCGCCATTGCGATATTGATATCGCACAACAACTTGAGCAAGCTTTTAGTGATTATCCTTATGCGACATCTCTGTCAAATCACTGGGAATATGGAAAAATGGCAGAACAAGTGGTCGCCAGCCATTATCAAAAATCTTTACACTATTATTTTTTAGCCCATGATACAAAACAGAATAGTAAGCAACGTGTCGCCTATTTAATGGAAGCATTTAATTCATTATCTGAGAGCCTACAAACACAAGCAGATTTGCCGCAGCTATTAACATTGGCGCGAATATCACTTGAACTGAGCCTTACCTCAACTGCATTACAATCATTAAGTCTTATTCTCGAAACCTTTTGCTCAGATCAGATTATGGCAGCAAACGAACCCTTTCTAACACCGCACTACATTTTTGATCAAGTAGATCCTGACGAGTGTTTTGGAGAATGGGTCTTCTCATCAGTACTACAAACCTATTTGTGGACTAAATCCTATTCAAGCTATTTTATGACTAAAAACGAGTTACAAACCTTACAGGGTTTAATTTCTGATCCCTTTATACAAGCCAGAACTGAACGATGCAGACAATTACTAAGCCTTAGACTCGGAGCAAGCAATACTTTCCAAGCGCATAAGGTCTTAGCGCAAAAATCACCTCTTAATTTGAATGCAAAATTTTGGAGCGGCGATAAGTCCTAATAGTATTAAAAAGTCTATGCCAGAGTTCTGCACATGCAACTGCATGTTTAATATTGCTTCACTACTCACTACTCACTACTCACTACTCACTACTCACTACTCACTACTCACTACTCACTACTCACTACTCACTACTCACTACTCACCAGATTAACTCAGTATCGCACCTTATATTGATAAGTACTGTTAATTAAGCGTATGATTTTATGAGAGGTGAATTCAACTCAGCAATTAAACATAAAACAACATTACTATAGAAAGTTAAATAGTGATAAATTTTGGACACGAGAATAGGCTTGCTGAGCTGCTTGCAGGCCCACTAACTGTAAATTTAAATCACTTACTGCGGACGCATAATCAATATCTTCCAAATTTGACACCGTTGATTTAAAACGTAATATAGAATCATCATTTAAATCAAATTGATTATCGAGCGCATTTTGCCGTGATCCCAAGTTAGAACGTGTACTCACCAAACTCTCCTGGGCCAAATCCAAATCTGCTAATACGTCATTCATTAAATTATGGAAGTTCGTACTATTCGTGGAACCTCCTCGTAAAACCTCGGCTAAGTTTTGAACTGTAGTGAATACACTTTGGTTGTTAGAAGGACTAATGGTAAAAATATCACCATTTTGTGGAATACCAGTGACAGACACTTGCTGACCATTAAAATTAATCACTCCACCACTTTGAAATGCCCCGCTGGTCTCGATATTTCCTTGGCTATCTTCCACTAAATAACGATCCGCTGCACCCACAGCAAGAGTAGTAATATTGCTAGGAGCCGCTTCGGTTAGAGTAGTACCGAAATAACCAGTCAGCGTATCACCATCCCCTGCACTAAGCCCGCTGAGCGTTTCATTAATCACAATACCGGTATTAGAAGGCGATGTGTTACCCAAATACAAAACACCTGCATCAACATAAGCCCTTACATTAGTCGTACCACTACTTAAATTGATTTGTGTCGCCAGAGCCGACAATGAGTTAATCGGAGTGCCTGTCTCATCCACTGAGTAAACAGTGGTGCCGTTAATTTGTAAGTTATAATCAAGGTTATCATTTGTACCGACAACATCATTAAAAGTTAAGGTATTGCTTGCTGTTGTGGTATTGGGAAAAATCAGATTATAGCGGTCTCCATCAATGATGGTTGCATCAGTGACCACTCCTTGCGAAATAATCCCTACACCTGTATTTAAATTATTATCTTGTGTATTAAAAGTCCCGTTGCCATTTCTTATTTGTAAAAAAACATCACTGCCTGAGTCACCACTAATAATTTGGCGTGATGGGCTGACTTGTAAAAATCGTTGCCCCTGATCACCGTTATAAACGAAGGTATTCCCTGCGGCGCGCGAGAAAGGTTGCGTTTGCCCCTGAAAACCAGAAAATATAAACTCCCCATTGGCATTACGGGTGTTGGCCAGTGACAATAACTCTTCCAGTCGTTCATTGACTTCATCTGCAATAATACTGCGGGTATTTGCTGTTTGAGTATCGCTATTAGCCTGTATCGCTAATTCTCGGACACGCTGTAGATTAGTCACAATGGAGTTGAGTGAGGATTCTTCAATATCAAGATATTGACGAGCAGTGTCTATATTGGCTTGGTATTGTTCAGTTTGTTGGATGGTTTTTTTAAACCCAAGTACTCGTGTCGCCCCGGCCGGATCATCGGAAGGTTTTTGAATTCTTAGCCCAGTGGCTAATTGACCCTGAGTTTTATTAAGACGAGTCTGTTGATTTAAAATATTATTCAGTCCGGCATTAGCGAGCTGCTTCGTTGAAATTCTCATGATAGTTATCTACCCACCGCAGCAATCAGTGTTCTAAATAATTCATCTGAAATTGAGATCATTTGTGCCACTGCTTGATAGGCTTGTTGAAATTTAATTAAATTAGCGGCTTCTTCATCAAGATTAACCCCTGATTTTGATGCTCTTGCTTCAATCGATTGATTCAATAATACGTCTTGTGCATCTCGGGTAATTTCAATTTTTCGGGTTTGCGAGCCGACGTCAGCCACAGAAAAACCATAGGCTTCGTTATAAGTAGCGGTCCCACCGGCTAATGTCTTTACATTTTGTAAGGCACCAATAATTAATAAATTGCGATTATCGCTTACACCACTAGTATTAGGGGAAACCGTAAAGGTATCCCCTAAATTGACTGTGCCACTAATACTGGTTTGCACACCATTAAATGTAATATTATTTCCTGAAGTATACGCACCATCATCTACTGCAGTATTGCTCGAATTCAACACAATATAACTATCAGCGGCTCCGCTAAAGGTCACTGTAGCACTAGGCGTCGTGACCCCGGTTAATGCTGAACCAAAATAGCCCGTCACAGTGTCTAAGTCCTCCACTGTTCCTGCGGTGGTAGTTAATGTTTCAGTGACTGAAATTGCAAGCGACGATTGAGGATCGTTGACTAAATATAAATCGGTACCTGCAGCATTCACATAAGCTCTAACACCAGTAGTAGCGACCGAACCATTAATTTGTGCAGCCAAGGCTGTCACATTAGCCAGGGGTGCCGCTGCTTCGTTCTGGGTATACAACAATGTCCCATTAACTCGTAACTCGTACTGCAAAGTACTGTCTGCGGTATTATCATTAATAGTGCCACGTGTCGCGCCCCCGTCAGCGACTGCACTAGAATTATCACCTGTGATCACCCTATAGGTATCTGCAACATAAGCACCTGCACTGGTAATATTAGTCGTCCCGACTAACCCAGCGCCTGTGTTGGCTAAAGCAGAATCAGCTCGCACTGGGACAGCGGCCGCAATGGCACGAGGATCACTGATGGCCAAACTAATCCCTCCTACTGCATTTTCAGTAGGCCGTATCTCATAAGAATCCGCCACCGCTGGCGCACCCGTAATCGTAAAAGTAAAACCATCAATTGCCGCACTGGTAAAAGGATACCCTGCACTGGCATCAATTGAAGTTAAAAAATTATCAGAGGAACGAACCAGAGTATATTGATTTCCGCCAGAATAACGTAATACATAATCACTCGTACTTAAGTTTGATGTATCAGTGATAGTCGCACTCACCAGTCCTGCTGCAGCCGCACTGTTTTGCGCACTTCCGGCAACAGTGACTCCAAAATTATTACTATTAATAGCACCAAAAAAATCATTGCCTAACGCACCATTTAAATCTTGCCCCAAACGACTCTGGCTATTGACAGTATCAGCAAGCCCTAAGGCTACTCGTCCAAGTGCATTTATTGCAGGATTTAATGTATCACGTACAAAGGTAATGGCAGCGCCAAGTTTGCCCCCCGTAATTTGCTGACTGATATTGACCTGACTAGACCCGTTACTTGCAAAGACATCCAAACGCGCAACATTATAGGGATTATTTCCGGTCGACAATTGCTGAGCGGTCGTCCCCACCACCAGTGCTTGACCAGAACCAATAAAAACATTAAGACTGCCATCGCTTTGCTCTAGTGTATTGACTGACACATTTTTTGATAACTCCACTATGAGCTGCTGTCGTTGATCGAGTAAGTCATTCACAGGCTGCGTGGTTGAATTCCCTTGTGCAGTAATAATACGAAGGTTTAAATCAGCAATACTTGACGACAAACTATTAATTTCTGACACACTGTTACGAGTGGTAGAGTTTGCATCCTCCAGTAAACCATCAAAACGTCGATCAAAATTCGAAAAGCGATCGATTAATGCCTGTGACTCTGAAATTAAAGCCTGCCGGGCAGGCAAGGAGGAAGGGTCGTCAGACACACTTTGGACGGCATCAAAAAAGTTCTGTATGCCCGGTGAAATTCCTGCATTAGGATCAGCCACTAAGTTATCTAATTGTGAAGCAAGGCTGTACAATTCATCCAACTGATTTAATAAGCCGGTATTAGTGACTACTTGCGTATCGATAAAAGAATCAAATTCACGTTGAATCGAGGCGACACTGACACCACTACCGAGATACCCAACGCCTGTAAACATAGGTGCGTTAGTCGATAAATCAACTCTTTGCCGACTGTAACCCTCGGTATTGACATTGGTAATATTATTACTGGTTGTGGCCAGCTGAGTTTGAAAACTTCTCAGACCAGAAACGCTAATTTGAAATATGTCAGACATACACCATTCCTTGCCATTGTCTTTTGTGCTTCATTTGCTTAACAATACTCCGCCTCGCTATAATATTAATGGCTAACATCTATTTCACTAGCTGCTGCATAATTCTGCGAAAAGTCGGGCCATTGGCAATGCTCATTATTTTCTTTGCATACTGTGGATCTGTCGCATACCCTGAATTTTGCATCGCAGTGGCAAAGCCAGCGACGGATTTACCATTTTTTAATACATTCGAAAATCGCTTATTCGATTGCAATAAGTTCGAATAATCAGCAACACTTTGCCTACTATTCTGATACGAGCGAAAACCTGTGATTAATTTTATTTTTTTACCGGCCGAATACTCACTTGTTTGAGCAGTGGTTTGTTTTCCACCCCACACTGACCCCGCTTTTATGCCAAACAGATTAAAGCTACTGCTGCCGTCCTTATTACGTGCCACATGTTTACCCCAACCTGTTTCAAGTGCAGTTTGTGCCAACATAGCAACAGGGCTAACGCCAAGCTTTTTCGCTGCAACTTTAACATCTGCCCATATTGCTTTCGCGAACTCCAAGGGTGATGCATACGTGGAAGTTTGTTCTATTTTATTGGTGTCAGTTGTTTTATTCAGTGATGGTGTAATGGCTGAACCGTCTGGATTTAAATTATTCGCCTTTAATATTTTATCCACTTGTTGTTTGACTTGTGCTCTCAGTCTTGTGGGTATTTGCAAACTTGACAGCTCATTTTTACCCAGAGTCAATCCAGATAATTTTGCATTAATCATTAGTGGATTAGTCGATGGAGCGGATGTCGTTTTACCGGAAGTCATTTGAGTCAATTGACGCTCAATTAATTGTGCCATGCCAAAACTTCCATTACTCGACATTTTAAGGGCAATTTGTTTATCAAATAAATCTCTATACATTTTCCCCTGATCACTGTCAAACAAACCATCGCCCAGCTGAGTATCGCGCATAGACTTCAGCATCATTTGTAAAAAAAGCGCTTCAAACTGTTTCGCAACGCCCTTGATGGCTTCGGGTGATCTTTGGGCTGCTTTTAATTTAAGATTCGATAAGCCTTGACCATCTGTATACACTTGGGCTTTTTGATAATTTTGATCTATTTTATCCATGATTAAATCACCAACAAATCAGCCCGTAAGGCCCCTGCTTGCTTTAAAGCTTCAAGGATTGCCACCAAATCTCCGGGCGCAGCTCCGACACGATTGACTGCTCTAACGATATCAATTAACTTAACCCCTGGTCTAAATAAAAACATACGGGTTGATTTTTGTTTAATTTTAATTTGTGAACGAGGAACCACTGTTGTCGTTCCGGCTGACAATGGCCCAGGCTGACTCACTTTTGGTTTTTCACTAATGGTCACCGTCAAACTACCATGCGTCACGGCTGCAGGCATTACGCGAACATGCGAACCTATCACAATAGTCCCCGTTCTCGAATTGACAATAATTCTGGCGGGCGCTTCTGCGGGAGTGATCGTAATATTTTCAAGAAATGAGACAAAAGCTACTTTTTGAGTGAGGTCTAACGGAGAGCTTATCTTGATAGAGGTGGCGTCAATTGCCTTAGCAGTTCCTTTGCCCAGTTTTTTATTGATCGAGATGACTAAGCGAGTCGCTGTGGTAAAATCAGGCGACTTCAAATTTAATACCACAAACTTGCCCACTGCAAAGGGCGAAGGAACTTCTCGTTCAACCGATGCTCCGTTGGGTATTCTGCCCACACTCGGGATATTGATTGTAATTTTAGAGCCATCACTGCCCGATACCCCTAAGCCACCTACAACGAGATTTCCCTGAGCAATCGCATAAACCTTTCCGTCTACTCCTTTTAATGGCGTCATTAACAATGATCCACCACGTAAACTTTTGGCATTACCGATTGATGAGACTGTGATATCAATTGTCATTCCGGGTTTGGCAAAAGCCGGTAATACGGCATGAATTGACACTGCAGCGACATTTTTAACCTGCGGATTGACATTCGGTGGAATAGTAATTCCATAACGTCCTAACATTGTTTTTAATGTTTGTACCGTAAAGGGTGTTTGACTAGTTTGATCACCACTGCCCGAGAGCCCGACGACTAAACCATAACCTACTAATTGGTTATTACGTACACCAGCAACAGTGGTAAGGTCTTTAACACGCTCAGCCAATAGGAATTCTACTGGCAACAATCCTAGCATTAGTATAAACAAGGGCATTCTTTTTAGCATTATACTCACCTATGTTATTTAGAAGGCTACGTTAATAAAAGGCCATATTTCTAAAAGGGCCACAGTTTACTATTGAAGAATCGTGCCAAAATTCCCATTGAATTAGAATCTGCGACAGCACCCTTGCCGCTATAAATAATTTTTGCATTGGCCACTTGAGTGGATTGCACTGAATTGGTGGAAGTAATATCAGAAGGCCTTACCATTCCTGAAATTTTTATAAACTCCACACCTTGATTCAGTAATAATCTTTTCTGGCCACGAATTTGTAGGTTACCGTTACTCATGACATTATGAATCGTCACCGCGATCGTACCGGTAATTTTATTGCTTTGAGCACTGTCGCCTTTGCCTGAAAAATCATGCGCACTATTAATGTTATTATTGCCTATGCCTGTCGCCCTCACTAAACTGCGGCTGCCTAATATACTAGTAATTCCAGTAGTATTTGAGCCTTCTTTTGAAGTGCTGGTAGTCGCACTTTTAGTGGCATTAGTACTTTCATTTAACACTACCGTCAGTATATCGCCTACACGATAGGCTTTTCGATCTTCATATAATGGAATAGCCGTTGAGTCTTGATAAATAGACCCATTGACCACTTTTTTAATTTTCACTTCAGGAGGAGGAGTGGCATCAAAATTCTCCTTTTTATTAATTTTTCCTCCGCCACAAGCAGCCAAACCTGAGGCGAGCAATAGAATGATAAAGATACGAATTAACTTTTTTATTGTTCTAGTTTTCATGTAACATCCCTTTCTTCTGTTGTAACAGAATCGTCTCAGTTTACTGTCTCAAAATAAATGATGAATTTATAAAGTTTGAGTCGCAAACTGCATCATTGAATCAGACGTTTGAATCGCTTTTGAATTCATTTCATAAGCCCGCTGTGCTTCAATCATATTGACAAGTTCTTCCACAATATTAACGTTAGAGCTCTCCAAAAAACCTTGCCCAATTGACCCTAAGCCTGTCAGTCCAGGGGTTCCTGTTTGCGGAGATCCACTGGCAGACGATTCTCTAAACAGATTTTCACCAATGGCTTGTAAGCCCCCACGATTAACAAAGTTTGAAAGCTGAACATTACCCACATTAGTAGGCGTAGCGTTACCTGGTGTGGTCACACTAACGACACCATCTCGACCAATAGTCACAGACTGAGCATTCGCAGGCACTGTGATTGCAGGCTGTAGCGTAAAACCAGAAGAAGTCACTATTTGCCCACTGGAATTTAGTTGAAATGAACCATTGCGCGTATAAGCTAGAGTCCCATCAGGCATCAAAATCTGAAAGAAACCCTGCCCTTGAATAGCCATATCGAGTGATTTATCTGTTTTAATTTGATTACCTTGAGTAAACATCTTCTCGGTACTCACAGTACGAACACCAGTCCCAATATTCAAGCCCGAAGGGAGTTGCGTGTCCTGCGACGATTGTCCTCCAACCTGACGAACATTTTGATACAACAAGTCTTCAAAATTTGCACGACTTTTTTTGAAGCCGGTGGTATTCACGTTAGCCAGATTATTCGAAATAACCTGCATTCGCACTTGCTGAGCTTCCACCCCTGTTTTTGCAGTCCACATTGCTTGATTCATTGTCTTGCCTCGTTATCCCTGTCGTTTACGCGACGTTTATTAATTGAGCGATTGTTCACTTGATCCTAATCCTTAACTAGATCCTATTTATTAACTAGATCTTAGCAGTTGAGCCACTGCCGCATCATTCTCCTTGGCAGATTTCATTAACTTGATATTCGTTTCGTACTGTCTGGCAATGTCCATCATTAAAATCAGAGACTCTATAGAATTAACATTACTTGTTTCTAACATTCCTCCAGTGAGTCTCGTTTTCGGATCGGGAGCTGGGACGGCCGCTCCTTCTGGTAATACGAGTAAACCTTGAGTATTTTTAAGCAGTTCACTTTCTTTGGGAGTGACTAATTTAATGCGATCAATCACTGATAGTGATGCCGCCGTTTGCCCCTTAGGCAGTATCGTAATAGTCCCGTCTGATCCTATTTCGAGCTTATCATAGGGAGGTAATGCAATAGGACCGTTATTGCCTATCACCGAATGACCACTGGCAGTTTGCAACAAACCATTCGCCGTCACTTTAAAATTACCTGCCCGTGTATACGCTTCTTTGCCTGTGGCGGTTTGTACCGTAATATACCCTTTTGGTGACACTATTACGTCCAGAGATCGCCCTGTAGACATTGATCCACCCTCCGTAAAATTAATTCCGGGACTGACTGTTTCGTTGTAAGCACGACTCGAATATCCATCACCATAAACCTGACGATCTGTTGCGAATTGAATATCGGCTCGAAAGCCGACAGTACTGCTATTCGCAAGATTATTCGCATTCACAGTTTGAGCACGAACTGCCTGCTTTGCTCCTGCCATTGCTATGTATAACATTCGGTCCATAGTGATTCCCTTAGTTTATATCTGATTAGCGAATATTAATGATCGTCTGTGTAATGGTATCAGCCGTAGTAATGACCTGCGCATTGGCCTGAAAATTTCGTTGCGCTGTGATCATGCCAACGAGTTGCTCAGTTAAATCAACATTCGAGCCCTCTTCTGCTCCCGATTGTATTAATCCTAAACTACCTGAGCCTGGCGCTGAAATTAGAGGTGCGCCTGAGCCAAAAGTCTCCGCCCAAGACGTGTCCCCAAGTTGATTGAGTCCTTGTGGGTTACTAAAGTTTGCCAAGGCGACTTGAGCCAAAGTTCGTGTTTGACCGTTAGTAAAACTCGCAGTGACTATGCCGGTTTCTCCAACGTCAATGCCGTTTAGACGACCAGTGGTGAATCCATTTTGCACAAGGGAGTTGACGCTAAAAGCACTACCATACTGAGATAAGTCCGCAACATCTATCGATAGGTTCATTGCTGCAGCACCCCCTGGCGGTGTATAGGCTGGTAGCGTAATAGTGGAAGGGGCGGCAGGTGTGACTACGGCGCCTGCATTACTGAAGACTAGATTATTCGCCCCACCCACCGCGGTCCCATCCACAGTGCCATATACTTCCCACGTATTGGGCACCCCTGTACGACGAAAGTAGGTAGTTAATAAGTGAGGGGAACCTAGAGAGTCAAATACATTCACTGAAGTTGAGTTATTAAACGTAGTGGTATCACTAGCAAAAAATGCACTTTGTTGTGAACCTGTCACAGCAGAGACCGCCGTTGCCGCAGTGGTATCACCGTTCGCTGCAGCAGTGATGCCGGTAATGGCAGAAGTATTAACTGTTACCGTCGTCGCCGATTGTGATCCCGCCCCATCTGCATCCCAAGCAAAAGTCGTGCTCGTAGGAATAGCCGTGGCAGTAATCGGATTCGCGGCTGCCGCAAAAGTAGTACCCCCTTGCACTAAGAACATATCAAACTGATCAGCACCCGCCAGCTTAACAAAACGGACGTTCAATGTTTGGTTTGCACCATATTGATCAACGGCGGTAAAGTTAGGACTGTTAAAAGTCGTACCAGTCGTCGCATCGCCATCAAGAATAGTGGTATTTGGCACAGTAAAAGAATTCGTCGGGACTAGGTTACCTGGAATGAGAGAAGTCGCATCAAGATTAATGCCCGCATCAATACTAGTAGTAGCACTAGGCGGAATGTCAGACCTGTCTAACTGAAGGTCGTTGATAGCCCCTGTAATAGTACCAGCAGCATCCGCTTGAAATGCTTGTACCCGCTGACTTTGAGTATTCACAACAAAGCCTTGCCGATCGACGCCAAAGTTGCCTGCTCTGGTATAACTGTTAACACCATTATCACTGACAATAAAAAAACCTTGTCCACTATTGGCAAGGTCAAGGTTATTATCGGTAAAGTTAACATTTCCTTGGGTAAACTGCTGCGTAATAGCAGAAACTTTTACTCCGCTACCCACTGTATTTGACGCAGTACCTAAACTTCCTGCTGGCACAACGTCTGCAAATTCTGTGCGAGATTTTTTAAATCCTACAGTACTTGAGTTAGCGATATTGTTTCCCAACACTCTGAGCTGGGTTGAAGCGGCGTTTAAACCACTCAATGCGGTACGAAATGGCATAATAGACTCTCCTGTCTGTTTACTTTACTTGTTTGATTTCATTAAACGAATACGACTTTGCTGCCGTATTCAAAACCAATCCCTGCTTGCCACTTCCAAGTGTGACACTTTCAACTTTTTCGGTGACCGATGTTTTCATGGCCACTGTTTGCCCCCCAATGAGTGCTCGAGCTTTCAACATATAAGTCCCTGCTGGTACGGTAACGCCATTATTCAGCGTACCATCCCAGCTAAAGTCAACATTTCCTTTTGCTTGTTGACCAAGATTAATGGTCTTAAGCACTTGCCCATTATTATCCATGATATCCACTGCCACAGCAGTAGAGCTATTACTGACATCGACTTGAAGACTTGAATTTTTTCCGGGCGTAAAGCTAAAGGAATCTGAGGAGACGACGATACTACGACCAACAAGGGAAGAAGCCTGAACAGCCTGACTGGAGTTAATGGAACTTGCAAAGTCTGAAAATGACTTCTCCAGATTTTTAATTCCATCGACTGTACCAAACTGTGCTATTTGTGATAAAAAATCACCGTTTTCAGCAGGCTTAAATGGATCTTGTTGCTGTATTTGTGCTGTCATTAACTTAAGAAAATCTTGCTGACCTAATTGATCTGTTGCTTTTGCCTGTGGCTTAGCTGAGACCCCGATACTTTTTAAAAAATCCGATGATATATCTTGCATGTTACTTCCCTATTTTAATACGTCCAATACATTCATTACACACTATTGATTCAGATTCACTACTGACCCATTCTTAACGTTGCCATCAGTAATTTTTTTGCTGTACTCGCTACTTCAATGTTATTTTGAAATGAACGTGAGGCTGAAATCATGTTCGCCATTTCTTCAATCGCATTGACATTACTTTGGTAGATATACCCTTTTTTATCAGCCAAGGGATTAGTGGGATCATGGAGTTTTCTTGGCTCGCCTGGCTTTTCATTAATTTGTATCACACGAACACCAGCACTGGCTTGATTGCCCGCAGCATCACTCATAATGGTTTGAAATACCGGCTGTTTGGAACGATATACTTTTGTTGGATCACCGCTTACGCTATTCGCGTTTGCCATGTTACTTGCAATCGTATTCATACGGACTGATTGCGCGCTCATGCCTGAACCACTCACATCAAATATACTCATTAATGACATTCTATTCTCCTCTAAGGGCTGAAAGTATCCCTTTAAACTTGCCCGATAAAAATTGTAAGGTCGTTTGATAACGTACTGCATTCTCACTAAACGCAGATATTTCAGTTTGTGAATCGACTGTATTACCGTCTAAAGATGGTTGCGTTGCGGTTCGATATAATAATACTGGCATTGACCCGACTGAACCAGGATCCTGTATATGATCAGACTCTGTCGCCTCAAGACGAACTGCTTGACTTGTTTCTTGTCGCAGTACTGAACGAAAATCTATATCACGCGCCTTAAATCCAGGAGTGTCAGCGTTAACAACATTTGAAGCCAATATTTTCGCGCGTTGACTATACACATCCAGCGCCTGTACATGGACTCCTATTGCTTTGTCAAAATTAATCACTCTATCACCCTTCGCTGTCCGTTGTTTATTCTGCTCGCTGAAGAAAGAGCAAATCACATGCCATTTCAACAGGATAATTTTTGTGAGGGATATTAAAAAGTGTAAGACAATTACTAATACATTTCAGGATACAATTAAATACAAAGACTTATCAGACCTAAATATCATTGACAGTAATTCGACCAACGACAAAATAGAATGCACAGTCAACAGCACTGAAACAATAATGGGTTCACGACAGATTGAACGGTAATAATTGCCGCTAGGTGGCAAGGTTAAGCAATGATACCTTGATATAGCGATCTTGAAGGTAAAGGTATTGCAGTGAATGACCTGAAATATTCAAATAATCAATTTATAACAACTTATATAACACAGTGCCGTCTACTTTTTCCATCTGAAATTTTTGGGATATTTTCGCCATTGATTCAGAGCCCCCCAATAATAGATAGGAAGTTTGATTAAGTGTGCCTGCCATACGATTAACAATGTCTGACTTCAATTCATGCGAAAAGTAAATCAGGACGTTTCTACAAAATATTAGATCAAATCGTCCAAATAGCGCATAACTTTGTAATAAATTCAAATTTCGAAACTGAATATTTTTTCTCACAAGATCGTTCACTCGCCACCCACCTTCAACTTGTTTGAAGTAGCGCTGACGACGCTCATCAGACATTCCACGTACAATATTCATTTCATCATAAACCCCTTCTGTGGCATGTTTAATCATCGCAGGAGAAATATCAGTTGCGATTATTTCTATATCTTTAGGTAGAACGCCAGGGTGTGTTAATTGATATTCGTTTAAGGTCATCGCAATTGAATAAGGTTCTTGGCCAGAAGAGCAAGCCGCCGACCATATGCGCAAACGTTTCGGAGCATTCTTTAATATGCTAGGTAAAATGTGATTTTTTAATACGTTAAACGGTTGAGAATCACGAAACCATGAAGTTTCATTAGTCGTCATCGCTTCAACAATTTTTTCTTTAAGAGTAGAATTTCGCCCTCGCTTCACTTCTTCAATTAACTCACCTACCGTGGCTAATTTACATTCATGAATAACCTTGCGCATACGACTAGTGACTAGGTATTGTTTATTCTCACCTAATAAGATGCCACAGGTATCTTCCAAATATTCTCTAAAAGCGCGATATTCCAGATCCGTTATTGAGTTTGTTTGCTGGAACTCTTTTCGGTTTGTTTGCATACATCTTCCTCAGTATGATAGTGCCACTACTATTAATAAGAATACTTTATAGTTCATTGAGATCATCTAAAGCCTCAAAAACCCCAGTCGCTAATTCATCAGCATTAAATTTAGCAATAAATTTATTAGCGCCAACCTTTTTCACCATCGCATTATTAAAGACTCCACTTAGCGATGTATGTAACATGACATAAACATGTGAGAGATCTGGATCACCCCGAATTTCAGTGGTAAGTGTGTAGCCATCCATTTCTGGCATTTCGACATCAGAAATGACCAAAGAGATATGCTTATCGATGCCTCCATCTTCCGCTAAACTTTGTAAAAGTCTTAGCGCTTCGGCACCATTTTGTGCCATTAACGAGTCAATATTAATTTGATCCAGAGTTCTTTTAATTTGTTTGCGAGCAATTAATGAATCATCGACTATTAATATTTTTTTCGATGAAGTTTTATCGTCTTCATGGTCGTCCTTGATTTTGTCAGAAACCTCGACTGTTTGACCTACAATTTCAGCCATAATTTTCTCAACGTCCAGTATTTCGACTAACTGCTCATCAATCCTGGTGACAGCAGTGAGATAACTCACATTACCTGACCCTTTTGGTGGAGCATGCATTTTTTCCCAGTTGACGTTAATAATGCGGTCAACGGAACGTACTAAAAATCCTTGCACTTTTCGATTATATTCAGTGATAATCACAAAGGCATCTTCGTCTTCAGCCACAGGCATTTTACCCACCGCCATAGACAAATCGACTACAGAGATAGTCTGGCCACGCATGTGCGCTACGCCGCAGACTGCAGGATGGGCACCCGGAATTTTGGTAAGGCTGGGGCGACGGATCACTTCTTTCACCTTAAACACATTAATGCCAAATAATTGGCGCTGCCCCAGTTTAAAGAGCAAAAGTTCGAGACGGTTATGCCCTGCCAAACGTGTTCTTTGATCAACTGTGTCTAATATACTGGCCATTATATTCCTCAGGTAACATCTATCTTCCTAAGTTTTCTATCGGCCAATACACACGACGCTTGAACTCAAATTCACTCGTATTCTCAAAGTATTGACAGTATTTTATCCTCACCACCTTAGAATATAGCAAGTAAGCGTACACTTTCTGATGTGATTGAATGACTATATAAAGAAAGGCGGCAGTCTATTCTGCCATGGCATCAGGTTTGCATAACAGACAAGAGACTAATTACTATCACTTATGAACACTTATAATGATTATAATAAATAAACAATTCACAGCAATGATACTGTTATTACTAGCACTCAATTCGTCGCCAGTAGTGGCTGAGCTGACTTTTGAAAAACATGCAAATATCATACGAACCGTTAAGAAATTTATTCAGTTACATATACAAAAATTACACAAAGGTGAATTTACAGTTTCTGTTGGCCGAATAGATCCAAGGCATCGTTTTAATCGCTGTACTGTGCCGCTGGAAACAAAACTTTCAGGTAATCATTTTAGAGGTAGCGCAGTCACAGTGGCTGTACGCTGTACAAAACCTTCACCTTGGCTGGTTTATGTGCCAGGCAGTGTTTCCCTATTTAAATCAGTTTATATAGCTCGGCTCACTATGTCACGCGGCCACCGTATTGATGAAAGTGATATACAATTAATGCGACGTAATATCACACGGCTGCATTATGGATATATTGACAAAAAGCGGTATATTATTGGCAAAGTCACCCGCCGCGCTATTTTTGCAAATACGATTTTAAGAACAAAGATGTTGGGGCTTCCAGTATCAGTTAAACGAGGACAAACAGTCATATTAATGGCCGAAAGTAACGGCATTCAAGTGAGAATGTCCGGAAAAGCATTAGCCTCTGGTCCTATCGGACACTCTATCCGGGTGCGCAACTTATCGTCACGACGAATTGTGGAAGGTACCGTTATTAGACCAGGCGTCGTTAAAATTAATTTTTGATTTTTAATTTTTTTATATTAATCTTTAAGATTTATACTGCTCTGCCGATTACAGTTTTAGGGACCTCTCTTCTACTCAAGAATCCCTTATAGAAGATACTGTTTAGCGGACAAACACATGGAGATAAAACATGGCAATTGAAATAGGCAGCAACCCCAGTATAGGTGTCAATGATGCTGGCAATAGTAAGCGAACAGAAACCGACAAACAGAAACAAACAAGTAATGAACAAACACCTACCACAAGCACTAACACTGACTCGGTGCGTTTGACACAATCAGGTAAACAACTTAGTGAACTGGCCAGTCGTATCGATAATATTCCTTCTGTGGACAGTGATAAAGTAGACGCTATTAAGAAAGCAATTGCGAATGGTGATTACGAAATCGATGCCGAACGAATTGCCAGTAAACTGACAAACTTCGAATCTTTGCTCCCTTAATAGCTTGCTAAGCAATGAGTCAAAACAATCGATTAATGATTGAAGGTTAATGATATGCCAGACAATAAACAACAGCTTGCCATCGACTTAGGAGCCATTATTGAACTTCAAAGTTCACACTTGGAGCAAATGCTAGAGTTACTTAAAAAAGAACATTATCAAATAAGTAAAGACCCAGAAACATTGACATCAATCGCCGTTGAAAAACATAAACAAGTTCAGTTTATCGAACAGCAGACAGTACAACACAATAAACTATTGCAACAAGCGGGTTTCACTGCCGACCAAAGCGGAATGAAAAATTTTATTCACTGGTGCGGGAGTCCACATAAACTAATGATTCAATGGGAAACACTCTTAAATAAGATCGAAAAGTGCCAAGAAAATAATTTAAGAAATGGAATGTTGGTTGAAATGAGTCACAATCGCTTAACACAAATAGCAGACATATTCCAAGGGGAAGAAAAACAAACGCGTACTTACAATCAATCAGGAAAAAATGACAGTGCTCATATTCCTGGATCTGTCTCAATTAAAGCCTAAATATCAACAGTGAGTATTGGTCAAAATTTTATACTGTATATCTGTACTGGGACATAAGCTCATCACCAGAGGAACCCCGCCTGCTTTTAAGTGGCGATGACTAAGCAGCCTAATGACGCTTGACTAGAATTGCAGTCCTATCATCATTCGCTGGAAAATCTCCTGTAAAATTATCAAGCTCATGTCGAATACGTAACAATATTTTAGAGCTACTAAGGTCAGCACTGGTTTTTATAATATCCATTACCCTATCCAGTCCAAATTGATTCCCTTTAGCATCAGTGGCTTCATAGACACCATCAGAAATCACGATAAAAATATCACCATGCTCAAGCACCGGAACTTCGGGAAGCTGAACATTTAGCTCAGAGAGAATCCCGAAAGGCGCGGAATCAGCCTCCAAAGACGTAAACTCTCCTGTTTTACTGTGAAAATGTAACATTGGCGCCTGACCAGCACTAAAGTAGGTAAGTTTTGCAGTGGCTATCTCCAATTCACATAACCAGGCCGTAATGAATCTCCCTGCGTGCAAATCCTGAAATAACTGTTCATTAATATGAGCCGCTATTTGTTCAATTTTCACCCCTGTTCTGACCGCCATGCGTAACATGGAGCGAACTTCATTCGCCGACAAGGCAGGTCCAATACCATGCCCTGTGGCATCTGCCATTAATAAAAATGTATAATCAGGCTTATCATTTGTTAATACTATGCCCTTTTTTTGTTCATCATAACAATATCCGATAATATCGTAGGTATCCCCACCAGTCTCTTCCGCTGGCTGGCTCCAAGCATCAATATCAAAACCTTCTAGTAAAGGTAAATCTTTGGGGAAAGTGTTTTGTTGAATTTGTCGCGCCAGCTGTAGATCACCTTCCAATTTCAAGAGGGATTTAAGTGCAATACGCATTTTCTCATGAGCTTCAGCAAGACGCTGAATTTCACTAATACCAGAATCGACAGTGTCTCCCTTATAGAGTAATCCACGACTAATACGTTCACTTTGTATCATTAGAAAATCAATTGGCTTACTGTAACGCCGTGCAAGAATATAAGCTCGAAAAGCAGCGATAAGCATCGCGGTAATAGTAATAACAAAAATCCATATACGCAATAAAGATTGGTCACCAATAATATCTGTTTCTGGTACTAACGCTGCTATCCATAACGCTCGATTTTCAGATAAGCGAAATTGGCGAAACTCCCCTAACCACACTTGTCCATTACTACTAAAACGAACTGGGCCACGACTATAGTCACTTTTACGGGTATAAGCCTTAAATGCGTTTGAAATTAAGGGGTCTTTTAATTTATCCGGATATTTTAATAACTGTTCATTAATCTCAGCTTGGGTTAAAGGGGTTTTGCTACGCGGTAATCCCACCAGCTTTAAATCATCGTAATTAAGAACAAATACCTTACCATTTTCACTCACTTTGAGATTCATGGTGTATTTAGAAATATCATTGAGTGACACATCAAAACCAATCACTCGTTGCACACCGTCATGCGCTTTAAAATAAATAGAAGCGGTAATACCGGGCTCATTAGTCGTTAAAAAATTATAAGGTTTGGTCCAATGTAAATAGAAATTGGCATCGGATTTATCAGTCATAGGCCCGTATTTGCGTAATTCATTCACCGCTCCTATGTACCAGGGACGCTTGCGCGGGTCATAAACAAGATTCTTCCAGCTAGCCAGTGGCTTTTCTCCGTTACGCCATTTAAATATTCTCACTTTTGAGCGCCACTTTTCTACTTTGGATAAACGATTAAACCAACTCACTCCCGTTTTTAGCAACATAAACTCTCGACCGCGCTCATCCGCGACCATCAGCGATGAAACAGGTTTGAGTTCTTTGATCATAGGAATAAAAAGCTGACGCATATATTCAGGATTATCTGTTTTCAACAAACCTTGCATCCCCCATGAACGAGCAAGCATTAAATCTCTAATAACCGGCTTAAAAAATATTTCAAGCTTGCTCTCGGTGTGATCAATGGATTGAGAAATAAGGTTAGCCGTTAAGTCACGAACAGCTCTACGGTTACCCACAAAAGTAATCGCGGTAATAGCGCTACTAAGAAGGACAATCACTAGTAAAAAATTAACTAGCAAACTTCTTTTAATCGAGACAGGATTTGCCATAGTTAATGCTTGGAACTGTTAGAAGGAAACGGGTATTCGATTAATTCATTATAATGACGAAATATTTTACTACTCAGTAAGTTTGTTGAAAACTTTACTAATGATCCAGCTTTAGACAACCCTTCCATCTGACTCCTCTTATTCCTCTACTAGCAGACTGTTAAAATTGGTTTATGTGGCCAATTCGCTTCTAAAATTAGTCTCAATCTCACTGACTTAAGAGTAAGTTGCATTGTTCATCTAATTTCACCTTATCTTAACTTTGTCTTAATATGAACCCTGTCTTGTTCTCGCCTACACGAAATCTAAATTCGTCTTAAGATTGTGAACATAATTCAGGCGAATTAAACCAAAATTTCATCAATACCAGATTAATAACAGACTGTATTCGCCGAATTAATATTATTAATAGAATATAATCTATTTTGGAGTAAATATCTGGTGAAATATAACTAAGCTGTTAAAAATTAAGAAAATAATACATTACTATCGTTTATAACATAGACATTCAGCGGTATATTGCTAACAACTCATCAATAGCCTCTGCTCACTTGCTAAATTTTATAAAATGTATCGAAACACTAAAATTTAATTACACTTTTTTCTACACACACCAACTTTCAGCTATTCCAGAGGTTTCTTGTCCATAATCTCATTCAAAAATTATAAAGCATCCTTTCTATAACTACAGCAGAATTCAAAAACAATTAGTTTTGCCCTATGCTTGTTATTGATCAAAAATCTGCCATACTATATTTGAAACATTTGAAACATTTGAAACATTTGAAACATTTGAAACATTTGAAACATACTGATTTTATTAAAATTATTCTAATTATCAGGGAAAAATGCAATTTAATAGGAATATACAACCTATTAACTATACCGCTTCTTTATAGTTAATGCATTCAATATGATTTCTATAAAAAATGGACATGCAGGCATAATCGGGACTTTTCTTTTTGTATATTTGTTAAGTAATGCTTTATATAACAAATCACTAGCTGAAAAGGACCACAAAGTTTACTCGGCAAAAAATATCGAGCTGCATATTGGTGTCTATGGACATGACCCAAAGAAAACAGCGAGTCGCTGGGCTAAAACCTGCGAATATTTATCAAAAGCCATTCCTGGAATCCAATTTACTTTAAAATATTATGAGTCAGTCGATCAGATAAAAAAGTCAATTGCTAACAAAGAAATCCATTTTGTTTTAACCGATCCTGTCACTTATGTTGGCCTCGAATTACATTATGGTGTAGCACGCATCTCTACCTTGGTTGAAAACCATTTAAATAATGGCTATACCACTTCAGGGATTACTATTTTTAGCAGCGCCACACATAACAATATTAAATCGATTTCACAGTTAAAACATACCCGTTATATTTCTTCAGGTATAGATCGTACCGATGCTTGGTGGATGCAACTCGAAGTTTTCTACAAAATGGGTATTAATCCCTATAAAGATTTTCGCTTACTTATGTCTGAAGATAACCAACAAACAATAGTGTTTGAAGTACTTAACGGAACTTATGATGCGGGTTCTGTACAAACTGGAATTATTGAGGAAATGGCTCGCCGTAAAATTATATCGCTTGAGCAAATTCGAATTCTCAATCCTGTTAAACATGAAACTTACCCCTTTATGTCAAGTTCCCGTTTATACCCAAGTTGGCCATTTTCAAAAGTACCAGGCACTCCTGATTTTATTGCTGAACAAGTCGCTATTGCATTAATTCAAATGCCAAAACAACACGCTGCTGCGCTAGCAGGCCGCTATTTTGGTTGGACGGTACCACTCGACTATACTCCTGTACATGAATTACTGAAATTTATTAAGGTAGGGCCCTATTCTAATTACGGCTCGATCTCTCTGACGAGAGTTTTTGTAGAATACTGGCACTTAATATTATTATCCTTACTCATCTTTACAGTCATGGTCATTATGAGCCTCCGAATGAAACTGCTCAATAAAAAGCTTCTGAGCGCCGAAAGAGACCTAAAAGAATCTAACCATATATTACAAGACATCGCCTCACGCGACAGCCTCACTCAATTATCTAACCGACGCAAACTGGACGAATCGCTTGGGCAAGAATGGTGGCGCGCTTGCCGTGAAAAAAAGCTCATCTCAGCCCTCATAATTGATATTGATCATTTTAAAGAATATAACGATGCCAATGGACATCTTGTTGGAGACCAGTTGCTGGTCAAAGTCGCCCACTCAATAGACGCTGTCTTCAAACGCTCTGTTGACATTAAGGCACGTTATGGTGGTGATGAGTTTGTGGTTATTTTGCCAGACACTAATACAGTAGAAAGCGATATACTTGCATCAGAGCTTCTGGTGAACATTCATGAACTTAATCTAAACTTACATAATAAATCTGATTATGATGCTTCAGTCAGTATTGGGGTGGCGACCTTGCTGCCGGCCAAAAACTCAACCCCCGACTCCTTAATTGCGGCTGCTGATACGGCCTTATACCAATCCAAGCGTAAAGGAAGAGCTCGCTTTGAACGAAATTTACAACTACAAGTTAGTGAAACTTAAGCACACTCTGACAAACTGGTGGATTGCGTTCCAATGAGTACAAGAAAAGCTTAAAATCAGATAAAAAAAGATAGCACAAAGTTAAAGGGTAAAAGTTAGAAGTCAGAAGTTAAAAGTTAAAAAATAAGCTCTGTTAACTACAAGCGACCCTATTGCTAGTAACTTTTATGCCCAATTATGTCACCTATACAGATATCACCTGCCAACATAAACAGATAACTCAGCTAGAATCGAATAATATGTCATATTACATAGGTAAATACCCTGTTCTTAGAAAATAATTTTTACTATTACTTCGCAAGCTGACTATGACGAGAACTGACAAATTTATTCTTTGGAATATTCAGCGATTGAGCAATCAACTTATAAACACGTTCTGCATTTTGGCGGTAAGCCGTTAACTTACCCCCATAAATACTAATTACCTTGGTCAAGCGACTATGATCACAAACAATCCGCGATTCTCTTGTTGCATTAAATACATCAGCACCCATTGCAGGTAAGACTCGTAAACCGGCAAAAGATTCAAGTACAGCGACTCCTTTGGCCTTTGGAAAATAATGATAGAATACATCTTTTAAATAGGCCACTTCTGCTGCAAGTGGCTCAACCTTTTCAGGGTCGCCAGAATATGGCGTTTCTGTTGTTCCAAGCAGAGTATTTCCCTTCCAGGGCATGGCAAAAATTGCTCTACGATCCAGTAGTGCTTCAAGGTAATAAATTTTATCAAGAGCATACTGCAAAACAAGATGCGTTCCTTGTACAGTCTCGATCGCTTGCGGTTCAATCTTTGGCGTAAATTGATTCAATACTTGGTTCACCCATGGGCCTGCCGCATTGACCACTAAGCGTGCTCGACAATGATTCACATTATTGAATTCTGATGTTGTGGAAAATTCTACATCAGTCAATGATCCATTATATTGAGCCCCTAAAAATTTGGTATTTTCGTAAACCACTGCTCCCGATGTTATCGCAGCCTTAATTACTGCTTCAGTCAATAAGCGATCATCTGTTTGTGCGTCGTAATATTGGTACACCACCTTCAAATCATCGACTGTTAACCCTGCTAGTGCAGGCCACTCAGCACACGGCACCTTCTTAAATCGGCAATCTTTGGTCAATCCGCCCAATAAGGCATACAAGCTTAATCCTAGGCGAATCAGCCATGGATGACGAGAATTATGGGTATACACCGGAATATAAAATGGCACTAATTTGACAAGCGTTGGTGCTAACTCAAGCAAACATTTTCTTTCATGTAAACACTCCCGAACGAGTCCCCATTGCCAACTTTCCAGATAACGTAGACCACCATGTATTAACTTACTTGATCTCGACGAAGTTTGTGAAGCGACAGTAAATTGTTCTAGCAACAATACTTTCAATTTATTCAAGGCACATATTTGTGCAACGCCAGCCCCCTGAATGCCACCCCCAATAATCACTACATCATATTCGGCAGTCGCCTGAGTTAAGGACAGCGGTTTAGGGCTACTCATTTTTGAGGTCACTTATGACTCTAGTGCTACAGTCAAGTAATTTCACTGGATTCATAGTTTCTACCCATTGCACACCAAGCCGGGAATAATAATTTAACTGCTGACACGTTGTAATTTCATATAATAACCATTGCCATGGAAAATTGCTAAAATCAATATCCGGAATTTTTTGATGATTGCAAATGACAAATTCCGGTCTTAGCCATTGCGCTTTGCCGAGATTCGACTCATCCCACAATGTCAAGATATACCCTACACAATAAAAAAACTGCTCTCGAATTCGTTTAATAAATTTTGATGAAATACTAATAATGACACATTGCTGTTTCACTTTATGCAGTATATTGTTCAACTGATTAATAATAAATGCCTCACCGAAGTGATCGACACTTTCATGCTTGATTTCAACAAAGACCATTAGTCTTGGATTTTTTAACATAAACTCCACTAACTCGGATAAAGTACAGACCGAAACATGATTAAATTTGTCTGCAAATTTATGATGCTCAGCAATCACTATGCTTTTTAGGTCAGTAAAATTAGTGTGCAATACATTAGTCGCACACTCCGCCACGCGTTTAAAATCGACATCGTGCAACAGTATGGGCACACCATCTTTACTAAACTGTACATCAATCTCAACAGCCATTATTCCTGCTGCCACTGCTGCTTCTATTGCTGGCAATGTATTTTCTGGATAGGCTGCTGCATAACCACGATGCGCGGCTATCTGAATGGTATTTTGTGATTGCGATGATGGCGTCTGCTTCATTGATTATTCACCAGTGTTTTAGCTCTCACTCACTTTTAAGCGACTCCCAAAAACTATAGGTTATTCTAGGATATTTGAAAGTACAATCTCACTCACTCAAAAAACTACACTCGTTCAAAACGAGCCATTGCTTGCCCCATTGCTGCATCCCAGAAATGATAGCGCCTAATTAATGGTTCTGAGTCATGCAGAGGATTCACTAAAGTCAAGTTGCTTATTGCTTCATCATCTGAATAATGATCAGCGATAAGTCTCAGTCGCCCTGCCTTATCACATTCCCGATGCGCTAGTATATAGGCAGCACCCTTGACCGTGGCTTCATGGATATTATTGCGATACACAGGGGGCTTAAGCAATGTGGCCAACGCCTTACAGAATCGTACGTCGAGGGATAAACCACCAGAAACGACCACTTTATTGATAGCTTTAACAGCATCAGAGTCTACCGCTTTAGTGCCAAGCACTGTTGATTCAACTGCCTTATTGATACAATCGAAATTCTTTTTAATCAAAAATAAAATACTTTCATACACTGCTTGATATTTTTCAAATATAGAACAGCAATTGATAAATTTCGATTGAAAATCCGGCTCCCACCAGGGAGAGGCTAGGCCACCGACTCCATTTAAAAAGCAGGCATTATTACTCAAACCCTCTAACATGTTATATAAAGGACGTTGTGCTTGGCTTACTCCAGTCACTTGATCACAATAAAGTAGTGCGGAACCAGCCCCATTAATGGTGGCTTCTATCGCATTGAGGGTGATCGAATCATCTTTATAAATAATAGTATCGAGTAGTTCCTCAGGAATAGTGAATGATGAGTCATAAGGTAACAACACAAAAGCTCCTGTTCCCGTATTAATATAACAAACATCTGTGTGTGGTAAGCCATTAGCAAAAAGTGCTGCTGCTTGATCGCCAATCATTAACTCACATCTAATTTTATCTGCCGCATTAAAATAACAGGGTTTAATTAAGTTGCAGGTCACCTGCGGTAATATCTCAACTGGGATTTTGAAATCTTTCAATAATTTTGAGTCCCACTGATGGTCATGAATATTCCACAACATTGTACGTTGAGCATGCCCTTCATCAACAATGACATGTATTTTTTGGCGAGAACCAAAGTGACTGACGGAAAAACCTATACTCACCTGCACTTGTGCCATCATCCAGCTAATCAATGGAGTAATCGTTACCTTTCTTGCTAAGAGGTTTTGGGCGCTTATATTGTTAAACGACAAATTCATTTGCAACAGAGTGGAGCTCATTTTGCTAGCGCCATAATGGGGAGAAGGATATAAGCCTGTTGCTTTTTTAATGTTCTGTCGAATTTTACGGACACTAAGCGACTCACTAACACTTGCTTGCAGTATGACTTCGTTTAGTAAATGCGTGGCTCGAGTATCTTGCCAACTAATGATGTTGCTGAGGGCTGAGCCATTCGACCTATCCCAGCATATGATGGATGAACGTTGTGTCGCTAGTGCAAAAGATGACAAGGCAGTACTTGACCAACGCCCACACAAGCTCAAAAGATCACGACAAGCAGTGATTAACTCGTCCGGGTCATGCTCTATAAAGGTTGCTGATTGCTTAGTACTAATCGTAGTACTAATCGGTATTTTTTCTAACCACAGCAGACTCATACGCTTATCAAATACTGCCAAACGAACCGATTGCCCACCAATATCAATCACCGAAAATTTCTGCATTTTCACACCAAACTACGCTTTATCTTTCACTAGTATGGTATATTTGTAGTAATTTGCATTTTCGTGATCAGGTTGACAGTTTTACAGACCAAGAAGTGGCCACTCAATTCGTCTATTTTGCAAACTGGTATAATGATTGCATTTTAATGGCAGCATTACGGAATTAATGACAGTAACGCAAGCAAATAATTTATTCGCTAATTTTTGTTAGGAGCCCTCTATTTAATTTTTTTGTTTGATATTACGGTCATCTTAAAATTTCGCTGAGGAGTATTCTCAAAGAGTTTTGGAGTTTTTAGAGTCTTAGACTTTAAGCACCATTAATAACGGCCTGAAAAATGCGATGAATAATCATATGAATAAACCATTGAAAGTGACCTACATAACGTTACTCGCACTATTGATTAGTGCTTGTGGCTCAGCTCAGCTTCGCGTCCCCGAGATTAGTGAGTTAGAAGGGAGTCCGGCTGGAATTGAAATAGTCAAAAGCGCGCTCAATCAACTGGGCAGACCTTATCTCTACGGTGGCAATACTCCTAAAGGTTTTGATTGTAGTGGACTAATAGAATACAGTCATTCACGCATTGGTGTTTACACTCCCCGTAATACTTATAATCAGTTCCGCGAATCCAGCCCTGTTAAACTGTCAGCGTTACGTGCAGGTGACTTAATATTCTTCCGTATATCCAGAAACAAAGTGAATCACGTTGGAATTTATATGGGACGAGGATTTTTTATTCATTCGCCTTCAACAGGTAAAAAAGTTTCCATTAAAAATCTTGCTAGTCCTTACTGGCAAAAACGAGTATTAGGCGCTGGGCGTTATTATAAAATATAATATTAAATATTGATTAACGTTAGTGACACAATAAAATTAGATAGCTAATTCATTAAGGCTTAACAACCAACAACGTCGTTAGCGCTATCACCGATTGTAACGACTATAAACTACTGCCCAGAAAGGATCGCAGTGCCTTATTACATAGGCTCGGCTCATTGATGAGTACTGCGCACTCCATGCCTTAGAGGAAAGCTCTAAATCCTACCACAATCATTTACATCCCTTGTGTTAACCAAAATTGATGCTCAGTTGTACATTATTTTGTCATACCCTATTCCATTCTTGCCATGTAATGATTAGTAAATTATGATATATTTAACCTCATTATGAAAATCAGCTCTCTTGAACTTCTGTGAAATAGGTCTTCACCTATGTGCAGTCATCCGAGACATGAACTTAATGAAAAGTACTAGCCAAGCATAAAAGGTTAGTTCTGCGTCTAGTTAAAGATAATCAAACAAACTATTGTTGAAATTAGAATTGAATGCAGCTTCATGATGCAAAATTAAATCTAACATTTCAACAAATCTTCTTACATATTAAGAATGCATTAAGACCGTTGAGGTAAGCTATGGCAAAGATTGAATCACTTTTCAGTGAATGGGTAATACGCTACCGTATACTTATTATTATTGCGTGTTTAAGTCTAGTCAGCTATGCCATTTATAAAGTGGACGTTCCTAATCCGACCACAAATTACCGTGTGTTTTTTAGTAGCGAAAATCCTGAGCTGACCGCCTTTGAAGAGTTAGAAGCCAATTTTTCGAAAAATGATAACGTCTTATTCGTTATTAGTCCTAAAGATGGTAATGTTTATAGCAAACAAACACTTGCTGCTATTGACTACCTGTCTAGTGAAGAACAAGTCAAACAAGGAAAAAACTGGAAAACTATCGGTGCAGCCTGGTACATCCCTTTTACAACACGTGTAGATTCAATCACAAATTTTAGACACACTACCGCTAGCAATGATGAACTAAAAACAAATGCATTGGTCATTGATCCCAAAAAACTCACTGCACAAGACTTAATTAAGCTTCGAAAAATTATTGAGTCTGAGCCCACTCTGGTAAAAAGGGTGGTCTCTGTCAAAGGGCATGTGGCAGCGGTGAATGTCACTATCAATTTACCTGGCATTGATACCAAAACTGAAGCACCTTCTGTCGTTAAGTTCTCACGTAAGCTAGCCAAAGAAGTAGAACAAAAATTCCCCGGAGTGAAAGTTCGCTTGGTAGGCATGGTCATGTTTAATAATGCATTTACTGAAGCAGCAGTGAATGACTTTACGACACTATACCCTCTCGCCCTTGCACTGATTATTGTTTTTCTTGTACTGTTGTTGCGCAGTGTTGTCGCCACCATCATGACACTGCTAGTAATGATCATGTCCATTATGACCGCGATGGGTTTTGCGATGAAAATCGGCTTTCCTATCACTCCTCCTGTGATTAATGCTCCCATTGTCATATTAACCGTTGCCATCGCCAACAGTGTTCATATACTGGTTTCCTTTGTGGCTGAACTACGCTTGGGGCATGATCGAATCACCGCTATTAAAGAAAGCTTACGGATTAACATTACTCCGGTATTCTTAACCAGTTTTACCACTGTCCTAGGGTTTTTAACCATGAACTTCTCTGACGTGCCGCCATTTAATCATATGGGCAATATCGTCGCGATGGGAGTTGCAGCATCATTTTTATATGCCGCTTGTTTTTTACCTGCTGTTTTATCCTTTATTCCGTTCAGAGCAAAAAAATCAAAGTCAACAAGCACTGCTCGTATTGACAAGTTTTCAAACTTTATCATTCATAGACGCAGACCAATATTTTGGAGCTCCCTATTCACGATAATCATTTGTATATCATTTTTACCCAAAAATGTACTGAATGATGTATTTCTTGAGTACTTCAGTCAAAAAATTGAAGTACGACAACACATGGATTACACCAATAAAAATTTAACGGGTTTGTACCAAGTCGATTATTCAGTCGATTCTGGCAAAGAGAACGGTCTAAACAATCCTTTATTTCTCACAGACGTCAATAAATTTGTTACTTGGTTACGCCTTCAAAAACATGATGTCAAACATGTTTTTACTTTTTTAGATACCCTCAAACGTATCAACAAAACCATGCATAATGATGACCCCGCCTGGTACAAACTTCCTGACAGCAATCGCATGACTGCTGAGTACATCATGATGTATGAAGGATCTGTCCCTCAAGGGTTTGATCCAAAAAATCAAGTCGATATCAAAATGCGATCGACCCGTATCACCCTCAACTTGCGAACCATGTCATCTAATGAGTTAATTGCATTTGAGCAACGGGTTCAAGAACATCTTAAACAATATAAAACTATTAAGTCCGCGATTGGAACCGGGCCCACCATGATGTTTTCACATATTGGTAAACGGAATATCATTAGTATGTTAATGGGTACCTCTATTGCACTAATATTGATTTCATTCATATTGATTATTGCGTTTCGCTCAGTCAAAATAGGGCTCATCAGCATGATTCCAAACCTTGTGCCTGGCGCCATGGCATTTGGCTTGTGGGGCCTGTTAGACGGGCAGATAGGACTTGGCTTATCCATCGTCACGGGCATGACATTAGGAATAGTAGTCGACGACACCGTTCACTTCTTAAGCAAATACCTAAGGGCAAGAAGAGAACACAACGCCAATTCAATGGATGCCATACGTTATGCTTTTCGTAAAGTGGGAACAGCACTCATCACCACTTCAATTGTTTTAGTGGTTGGTTTTTTGATTGTTGCCATGTCCGCATTTAAACTAAACTCGGATATGGGATTGCTCACTTCTGGAGTTATTATATTGGCCTTGCTGGCTGATTTTCTATTCTTGCCAACATTACTTATGCTTGTAGAGGGTAACAAAAATGAAGATACTAATGACAACAGCTCTAGTCCTGTCACTAAGCCTCAGCAATTTTCTTCACGCTGAAACGGCGGAAGAAAAAGGCCTGGCAATTGCCAAAAAAGCTGAAAAACTGGATACTGGATGGAAAGATCAGTCAGCCAAAATGAAAATGGTGCTACGCAATAAGCGAGGCAAAGAATTTATACGTGTGATACACAATAAAACCAAGGAAATACTGAGTGACGGGGATAAATCACTTATTGTGTTTGACTTACCAAGCGATATAAAAGGAACCGCCTTCCTGAGTTATACGCATATTAATAAAGCTGATGAGCAATGGTTGTATCTCAAATCTTTAAAGCGAGTCAAACGAATATCGACCTCTAATAAATCTGGCGCTTTCATGGGCAGTGAGTTTTCTTATGAAGATATCTCTTCTCAAGAGGTGGATAAGTATAGCTACCTATATTTGAAAGATGATATTATTGACAAAAGAAAGGTCTTTAAAATTGAACAACGCCCTACTTATCGCTATTCAGGGTATACCCGACTTATAGTCTGGACTGATAAAGCCACTTATCGTCCACTAAAAATAGAATATTATGATCGAAAAAATTCGCTCCTTAAAACCATGACCTATCACGGCTACAAAAAATACAATGATCGGTTTTGGCGGCCTGCAAAAATGCACATGGTCAACCACCAAACTGGAAAAACCACTACGCTCAACTGGTCAAATTATAAGTTTGATGATAATTTAACTGATGCTGATTTTGATATTAGTGCACTCAAACGAGCGCGCTAACTTGAACGGAATTAAAATGTTACCAAAATTTTTTTTACCCCTATTATCGCTATTCGTACTAATTTTTAGTAACGCCTTATATGCCGATAAAAAATTATCGATTTCAGGTGAAGCAGGACTTGAATTTCGTGCATTTTCGGATGACCCGCTAAACCCGGCACAGCATGGGAATAACTCTTCTTTTTTTATAAAGACTGAATTATTTTATCGTTTTAATAAACGCTGGACTCTTACGTTTACTCCCTTCGCAAGGGTAGATCAAGGCGATAATAAAAGAACCCATGCTGATGTTCGGGAACTTTTGTTTCATAAAACAGCGGCCAAATGGGAGCTTAAGCTTGGTGTAAGTAAAGTGTTTTGGGGTGTCACTGAATCACAACACTTAGTCGATATTATTAACCAAACTGATGCGATAGAAGCGAGTGACAGAGAAGAAAAACTAGGCCAGACACTCACCCAACTTATATTAAAACGAAAATCAGGGATTTGGGAATTTTTCCTGCTGCCAGGATTTCGTGAAAGAACTTTTCCTTCCATTAATGGCCGCCCACGTAGTACTCCGATTGTCGACCGAAGCCTCACCCAATATGAGGCGAGTAGCGGTAGATCACATATTGACTACGCTTTTCGTTGGTCCAAGAATATCGGCATATGGGATGTCGGGCTCAGCTATTTTGACGGAACAAGTCGAGATCCACGTTTTATCCCACAACTCAATAATGGCAGTCTGGTGCTAGCGCCTTTTTATGACCAAATCCAACAAACTGGTTTGGATATACAAGCTACCAAAGGCAATTGGTTATGGAAGCTTGAGTCGATTTACCGGCAAGGCCAAGAACAAGCATACACCGCTGTCACTGCTGGTTTTGAATATACTGTCACTGGTTTTATGAAAACACGTGCTGATCTTGGAATACTGCTTGAATACCTCTATGACGAACGACAAGACCCACTAAAAACGCCATTTGAAGACGATACATTTTTAGGTTTTCGCATGACTTTTAATGATGCTAAATCGAGCGCTTTATTATTAGGCTTCATCTTTGACAATAATAGTAACGAGCGTAGTTCATTTGTTGAATATACTCGACGTCTCGGCCAGTCCTGGAAATTATCGGTAGAAGGTAGATTTTTATCTAACCCTAACGTAGGAGGAGTGCTTTATTCGTTACGTCAGGACAATTTTTTACAAGTTCAACTGAGTTATTTCTTCTAATAACAAGCACTAAATGCTTTATCCCTTTCAAGAAGCCCAATTGATTAGAATAATACTCACTTTCTTCTATACTATTGAGATTAATGTTGTTTGATAACAGTAGATCTACACTACATAAACAAAGGAATTAACGGTCAACACTAGCCGAACACATTGTAGTGCACAACACGAGAGGTGAACGCTACGACTAGTGTCTAAACATTAACAGGGTTCTCCACTCAGCTTGCTAATGTTTAACGGCGAAGCTGCGATAGAATATTGATAAGAGAATCTTTACGATTATAGTCACTGTGTAAAGTCTAGCAAACATAGGATTTTCCATAATATTCGGGAATTGTTTAGCATGCCTCACAAAATGCAACGGAGCAGTATTCGAAAACGTTATCTCGTTTTTTCACTTTTGATTGTTAGCAGCTTATTAATCTCCGTCATTATATCTCAGGTCTATGTCTCTGATAAATCTCAACAAAGTAAATATAATTTACAAGTACATGAACAAGCATTGCAGCTCATTTATAAAATTCAGAAAGACCTAACCCATAGCCAAAACATTGTCACCGAACACCTCTTACTCGCTTCTCCTTTGTCGATTCGGCGCTGGAAAACAAACATAGAGAAAATGAACTTTAGCATTCAACAACTACGTCAAACTCCATGGGCAAGAATAAACACAAAAAACACTGATATTATTCAATTACAAACAAGTGTTAACTCTTTGAACGATCATACTCTTAATCTTTTTAACATTCGACTTGACACCAATAAGCAATATCCAGCACTCTATTTTTCCAAATCTAAAATGTTACCGCACCATTACAAATTTCAATTTGCAATTAAACGTGCCATTAAATCAATGGATGAAACAGAACCTGGTTCCACCGCCGAACGAAATTTAACTGAGTTGCAATCACTTTGGAGCGAAATGATTAATCTCTACCGCAGCTATAGTATTCATAGGCTCACTTCAGTATCAAACAAACCCATGTCGAGCAATATCCACAACATTACTCTCTACAACAGAAAAATTCGCAAACGTATTAATATACTCAAACAGCTAGACAACAATAATTCTCTGGGTCCGATTGCTAGCGCCTCAGTCAAACAGATGTCCTATAGCGCAGCTAGGTGGTTTCGATATTTTAAAATTGTTACCGCCATTAATCGTGGGCCTCAATGGCGTACTGATCGAATCATTCGGAGTAGAGATGTACAACCTGCTTACGCGAAAATTAACCAATGCCTGACCCTACTAGTAGAGCAGATAGATCTCGGCACTAGTCATTCCCTATCATCGATCACAAAAACTATGAATGATGTCATTGTTGCCTTATGGTCACTCTCACTCATTGGTGTATCCTTTATCTTTTTTTCCTATTTCTATTTTGATACACGAATATTAAAGCCAGTGGATAGAATTGCAGAAGCCTTACAAGCAGAAGCCAATGGTGGAGCCGTCAAATCAATACCGCATGCAGAGTTGCATGAAGCTTATAATTTAATTAATGCTTTTTCTACAATGAAAGACCATGTTAAGGAAAAACACTCAAAACTAGAACATCAAGCCTTGCATGACTCACTCACAAAACTACCTAATCGCTTTATGCTAGAACAATCACTGCAACATTATATCAACACCTCGACAGAGGCGACTACTATCACTCTAATGGTCTTAGACTTGGATCATTTCAAACATATTAATGATACGCTTGGGCATAGAACGGGAGATCAAATATTATTGGAAGTGGGACAACGAATAAAATGTTTACTCAGAGAAACCGACATTATTGCGCGCCTAGGAGGAGACGAGTTCGCAATTTTACTGCCTGAGTCAAGTCTAAGCGATGCCACTTTAGTCGCCCAAAAAATAAGCCAGGAAATATCTACCCCTTTCAGTATCGACGGGCATACTCTGAATATTGGCTGTAGTATTGGAGTGGCAGTATTCCCGTTACATGCCGACTCTTCAGATGAGCTTATGAATGTTGCTGATATGGCCATGTATTATGCCAAAAAAACTAACTTGTCTTACTCTGTCTACAGCCAGTCCCAGACCTTGTTTAAGGCTTCTCCGATTGGTACAAAGTCGCCCGACCCAAACCAATAAACCTAGCAATATCTGACCACCTCATGTTAAGCCCAAGTGTTTACCAGCAATCACTGTTGGTCGCCGTTTTTGACCCAGTATGCGTTAGCACAAAACTGGCACAGTAACTATCAGAGACTTGCCCTCCTTGAGCAGTGGCCGTTAAGCTATAGGTGTTAGCAGTAGTGGTGGAGGTAATCGCGTAATGCCCTTCTGCCGAAACAGACGCAGGATTACAACCGACATAAGTGTTTGTGTTGGTTCTGCAACGCTCCAAAACCTGTGCAACCTCAGTCAAAGCCACTTTCCCATCAGAACGTTTTGCCTTGCGAGCCTGTTCGATATAATTGGGATAGGCAATCAATACTACAATTGCCAATATCGCTACTGTGACCATTAACTCAATCAAGGTAAAACCTTTCGTATTTGTACTATTCGTCATTTATTACTACTCCTTTTTACTCTTCGTACCAAAATGTACGCCCAGTCAGTTCACCAAAGTTTACACTCGGTCCTAACTCTGGCCCAATCAAGATAATAGGATCAGCGCCATTGTCAGGAAAAAATGGGGTAGGTGCTGGTGGAATTCCTCCTCGCGACAAAGCAACATACCGATCTGTTTTCACAAGATTACTAGCACTGCCATTAGTATCGAGATTTTTAACTGGCGTTCCATCAAATATGTTCACAAGATACACTCGACCTCCTCCTTGCGCTGTTTGACAACCTGATGTTGTAGCACTGGGGATATAAGTACTAAACAGTATCTGGTTATTAATGGTGACACTTTGAGCCAACACTTTTTCTCCTATTACCTCTAGAGTCATGTACCAGCCCGCTTTACTTTCCAATGCACTGAGTGCAGTACTTTTTTGACTGGTATTCCCTTCGCCCAGTATATTGGCACTGGCATCATACAAATTAGCCTCAGTTAATTTACTGTAACTGGCAGGAGCCGCATATACATCCGTGGTAGTGATCGCATAGAAACGATCGGTGATATTAAGATCAAGGGGATGCGCCCTCCAACCAGAGCCGATAGCAATATTCAACACGAGGATGCCACTTCTTTTCACTAGTGAAATATCAGGAGAGTAATAAAAGCGTCTATTGTCTGCCGTACCAGCTCCTGCCAAATCAGCCACTACCGCGCCTGTCACCAATCCATTCACATTATTGCCATGATGGATATCGAAGCGCCAAATCTGCCCTCCCATATCCCCGACCCACATCTGATCCACTAGCCCATCGCCGTTAACATCAAGTACCCGCACATCTGAAGGAATACTGTATTGCATTTCCGCATAGGTCTCGGTGTGTCCTGAACCGGTAACACCTGCAGTCCAGAGTACAGCGCCGTCTGCCATGTTCACTATATAGATTGCCCGCCCTTCAGTATCGGCAGTACGTGTAGTATAAGTATCTTGATCTGTGTCATAGCCGCCTGAAAATATCAACACATCATAGGTAGTGTTGTTGATTCTGATTCGAGAGGGAACCGCTGCTGCCCATGTTTGTCCCAACTCGTTATAACCGCTAGCCCCACCCTTGATTGTCCATAATAATCGTGGCTTAGTTCGGTCAGTGACATCCAGCGCATAGTAGTTTCGTCCTCCACGACGCATTCCAACAAAGATATAAACCTTGTCTCCATCCGCAGGTTCAATTTGGTTATCACCGTCCACATCCACTACCCAAGTAGTGATTGCACCATCCAAGCCATAAGGACGAGTACTGGCTGATGCGTTGGTATAATAAGTGTCAAGGTTGACTAATAATTCCTGAGGAATAAAGGAAAAGTATTCCTTTCCTGTCTCACCACTTAAGGCATAAAGAAACCCCTCGTTAGTAGCGACAAATATTGTCGTATCAGGACTTGCATCAGACCCTCCATAAGTGACAATCACAGGACGTGAATGCAAAGGATCTCCCACCTGGTTTCGCATTTCAGTAACATTGGTGTCATTATCATAATCCTTGATATCCACGCCTCTTGCCCATTGCAGCAAACTGGTTCGATAGCTTGTTGTTTGTGCCGCAATATTAAGTAATGTCAAAGTCAGTGCTGCATTACTTTCATGTAAGCTATTACTGGCATCACTCAATAACAAATTGCTACCTGTATAGGTATACACTTTACGATTAGTTAAATTCAGTTGCTCAACAAATCCGCCTTTAGACACATCACTACCATCTGGAACGCTTGACCAGAAACTTTGCGAACCTGAATTGAAGAATCCAGTAGCCGTATCGACTGCCAGCGCCCCATTTTTATCCACCACGGTGGAAGGATTTCCATCAACTGCATAACGTTTTAGGTTTCCAGGCCAATAGGGTTGATCGTCTGGCTTAAACAATGAGAAGTAAATTTCGTCACGGTGAGTTAAACGGTTAAACTGGTTGACCGCTGCCCCGGGTGACACAAAAGTAGTGTCTACTTTTAAAATCTCGGCAATAATATTGGTAAAAACGGACGTTAACTGGGCTGCTGACGTCGCCTCGTAATAAGCCCCGCCACCGTTGGTAGCCACATCTTTTAACCACTGTCCAGTGAAGTTAAAACCAATCGTATAAGTAATGATGTTTTGCTTGGAGGACAAGAATGAACTTTGATCATTTTCAAATAAATACTTAGTCAGTTCTGGGCCGCAGGCTTTTGATCCTGAATCAGCACAACTGCCAATTGATGCCATCGCTTTGACTTTAGAAGCAGAGTAATTAAAGGTTGCCGATCCATCAGTCAACAACACAATATAATTGCGTTGACAAGAAGAAATCATTGGGGTTTTATATTTCGCAGTGCCATTAATGGTTTCAGTACGACAAGCCGTTGCATTCAGATTCGCATCGGTACAACCACTTGCCCGTGAGACGGACCCCCCAGTGTAAGAAGCGGGATGTGATACTCGTGTGTATTCTCTACGTGAAGCGCCACTTTGTCCGCGAGCCTTGCCAAAGTCGGCATTTAACCCCTTAAAGTAGAGTGCTGCTTCGTACAAGGTATCGACAATCGGCGTAGAGCCCTTATATTGTAAGTCATCAATTAATTGAATCAACTTATTACGTACCGTTAATAAAGCCCCTTGCGTAGTTGAACCCACATTCCACTTGGCCAATATCGTAAGCTTTGGCGCGCCGGTACTTTCTCCGTTATAGGATTCAACAACACGTCTGCCGTTACCCGATTGCCTATCCATAATAATGACCAAGTCATTGCCTGCCGTCCAACCGGGTCGATTAATAATCTCTTGGACTAGGGTTTTTATGTCTGGTGACGTTAATTTTTGATTAACTGATGGTGCGGTTGTTATCGCCCAGGTGACTGTCGCCCCCGATTTTGTACGATCGCTGATATCCCTCTTATTCGATTTAAAGCCAGGCGCATCATCATGTGCTTGCGCATAAACATTCAAGGTTATATTCGACGAGCTAGGCGTTTCATCAATTTCGAACTCAAGATTAGCCTGATTTATAATGGATCCCTGTGGCAGTTGCAAATTACGAAAGCGAATGCCAATAATTTGATTAGAACCATCTCTCACCAATTCCAAATCTGAGCTATTTAAACTCATATTACCGCTACTGACTTTTTCTTCTGCATCATCTGAACCAGTAGAGACTTGCTTCATTATCGTTTGCGTAGTACAGCCTTGAGTCGGTGTTAAACCCGAAGTGTCATAAGTGACTTTTAGAATTGGAGCGCTGCCTGACGAACCATCATAAGATTTCGCAGTACGATTTCCCGTTCCCGTCAGCACAAAGGCCATCGCGTTACCACCACACCAACCGGTACGGTTCACAATTTCTTGCACCACTAATTTTAAGTTAGGAGACTGGTAACGTTGATCAGGATTGGTCCAAGCAGGCACTGCGTTCCAAGCAACGCTAGCCCCTGTGGTAGCGCGTCCCGAAACATTATTCGCAGCGGCTACATAAGCAACTGCATTATCAGACGCCTCGCCCTTTATAGTCACATTAGTGGTTTGGTCGTTAGTTTGATCAGACTCAAAATCTAGATAGGCACTCGTAATAACAGCACCTTGTGGAATTTTTACATTTTGAAAACGAAGCCCTACCGTCTGGGTAGCGGCTATTCCGGACACTCCTGAGATGTAACTAATTCTTATCTTAGGGGCTTTACTACCATCACGTGACTCAAATATTCGTCGATTATTGTCGTCCGATGGAGAGCCCGAACTATTACTTATAATAAAGGCCATGGCGTTTCCTGATGACCACCCACCACGATTCACAATTTCTTGTACAATTGTTTTTACGCTGGGCGAACGCACTGAGTTTCCCACATCAAAGTTAGGTATCTCCAACCAATCTATTTTCGCAGCCGTTTTTATACGGCTAGTAATATTATTCAATACATAAGCAAACTCTGATGCGTCATCATTATTTTCCCCATGGATATGTACATTGACAGTACCAGAGCCAGCCTCATCCACTTGAAAAATTAACTCTGCATTGGTAATAATTGCACCTTGAGGAATATTAATATTATCAAATCGAACCCCTACTGTTTGATTCCCCACACCAGGCTGATAGATGACTTCTAAATCTGTACTCGTTAATCCCATCGAACCATCAGGATATTCTTCCGCATCATCTTCATCATCTTTCACCGAGACTTCAATAGTAGTCTCACTTGTTGCGGTATTCTTTTTATCTTCCATTAACTCAAGATCAACACTACCGGTAATCACATTACCATCTGCTTTTTCTTCGGCATCATCGCCACTTGCTGACACAGGAATTTGTAATGTAGGGGAAGAGCAACTCTCCACTACACAAACATCTTCATCTACATAGGACACAGGGTATAACACAGGCCCACCGGGACTACTAAATCGCATTAAGCCAACATTAATATTAGTCACCCCCGTCAATATGCTTTTTATGGCATCTTTCATCCGATCAAGACGCGTGACACTACCGCCATCTTTACTCGTCATGGAACCTGAAGTGTCAAGAATGAACATGACATTAGGCTTGATTCCTGAGTTTGCATTCGTGCCACCAAAAAATATTTCAGTATCTTCTGCATTAACGGTAGCGATTGCCAAACATGACACCGCCGTGACGGCGATTAATTTATTGACTACTCTTTTGACTAAGCTGCTGCCTATTTTTAGGAATGATGCTCTCATAGTACACCTCGATAAATACACACTGAATCGACCCTGATATTTAATAGATCTTTATCGTTAAAAGATCTTTGTTTTTTAACTGCACTACTCATGACCCGCCCGGTCCAATTCTATAAATCCCTTGTACGGTCACTGATGTTGCATTCGCTGCTGGAACTGATCCTGTTCCCTCTGCTTCAAACTGATAGGTCGAAAAAGTACCTTGATTATTACCAAATGAAAATCCTGGTGCAATGGTTGACCCTAAATACTTAATAGTAGCGACTGATGTTACGCCAGTCACACCCAAACTTGTGGACACACTAATAGGCGTTGAACTATTGAGTGCTAACACAAGATTATTAGTATCAGAGAGTGCCGCATCGACCGCACTCTCTGAAGCTTGTAGGCTTATATTATTATTCATCGAATTAGCTGACATTTTTTCTTCCAGTGTCGCTGTGTTCATGGTAGTAATGCCGATCAATGTCATCACTAGCAGCATTAACATCGACATAATTAGCACGGCTCCTGATTGCCTGCTGCCAGCATGCACTGACATCGAACTAGACAAAACTATTCTGATCATTTTAATCTCCAACTTAGCGTCTATTACGAAGCTTTATAGTGGTGACAAATACTCGCCTAATTCTCTTATCACTAGCATGAGTCACTGTGCCACTGACACCAATATTGGTACCCGCCACATTGTAAATTGTATTATCAACAGTATTATTAACAGGTTCAATCGAATGCACTAACAACGCGATTCTAATGCTAACCACTCGAGTCATATTCAGTGTTACATCATTCGCTGGCACATAACGAATGTTACCGTTATCAGCCCGATCACCGTATAAAATTTGCATGTTTTCAACTCCTTCGACTAACTCATCAATAGTGCCTGAACCGTTACGTCGGAATAATGCAAATACATTCTGGCCTTGGCGATTAGTTCTATTGGTAGGCCCAACAAAATAAACGCTGTCATTAAATGCATAGACTTTGGCTTCAGTGCCGTAAGCCTTACTCAAATTATTAGAGGTATTCGATGAACTAGCATGGGCGATGGTGACTGTGCCACCACTGGAAACGCTGGTCGCCCTAAATATATCTGCGGTAGTACAATCGGATATAAAGAGTACATCATTTGCAACGGCCCCAATGGTATTTGACGTCACTTGAATATTGGCATTCTCGACTAATAAGTTACCGGTCAGTTGCATACCTGTTGCTGAAGCATGTTTAATGGTAATCACATCAGTGTTAGCTTTGACCAAACTCGTGATCGCTGCTGGTTGAGCTGGCGATGCGGGCGTCCAAGAGCCCGTATATTCCCAGCCTCCTATCGCCTCTGAACCAAAAGAGACCACGGGCGGATTATTCGCAATTATATTCGCAGGAATAGTACTGAGGTCAGCACAGCCTTGATAACCCGCCATTCTGATATCACGCGTTAACATATCAATGGCAAACCGCCCAGTCTCTTGCATCCGAGACAGTGCCTCACCAAACTTGTAGGTTTGTTTAGTACTCATAAAAATTTGAATCACGCCACTCAACAGAATCAAACTCACGACGACCGCGACCATAATTTCAATTAAAGTAAATCCTTTTTGCTTCTGATTATTCATATCATGTCTCATTGCTGCTATAGCCGAAAATTATATGAAACGGATTGATTAGTAGTGCCAGCTTTATCTAACTCAGTCCAGGACACATTCACCGTGAAGATACTGCCATTGCGCGATACACTGCCGTTCGCTGAGGGTAATACCGGTTGAGTACCCACAAAGTAATTAGCCCACTCTCGAATATCATGGTTAGCGAGTTCTAAGTTAGTACACCCTGTACTAATACAATTTGGGTCGGTGGGTAAAGTGGCTGTACTCACTGAATTGTAGTATCCGGCAGCCACTCCACTAGAATTGGAGCGCATTCGATCGACCATATCATAGGCTAGAATAGTGGCTTGCGATCGTAAATACGCACTTTGATTGTAGCGCAAGCCATACGTTTGCAATCCAGCAACCCCTAGCAAGCCAATGGAAAGCACTAATACTGAAATCAACACTTCCAATAAGGTAGTGCCTTTCTGTCTTTTCGCTGTAACACTATTGCTAATACTTAAGGACATGTGACATCACTCCCATCAACGTCATTGACTATTGTGCTATTGGTATCATCTGAAGCTTGTCGAGCGCGACCTGTGATATTGATATTAATGGCCCTCGCCGTCAAAGCTCCCCGTGTATCACATAATGTAAACGAACCCGTCGAGTCAATCGCCCCTTGCGAGTTATATTGAACACGCGCGGTAGAGGTGAAGCTGATAGTCCGTAAAGTATTGGCACCACTTAAAGCACCACTCACCCTAAGTATCTCATCTGTACCACCGTCTACTACACCATCTCCATCGACATCAACAAAAACAATCCACCCTTGCTCCCATGCTGGAGTGTTACAAGTACTACTATTATTACTACCACAAATTGTGACTGTCTGTTTTCGTTTTACCGCTTCGCTACGAGCTAGATGCAAGCTCGAGGACATATCATTTGTCTGGGATATCAGGCGATTATTCTGTATAAATTCCCGTAGATTTGGAATGGCAAATGTCACTGTAATCGCAAATACAGCAAGTGCTATCATTAATTCTACTAGGGTAAATCCTGTTTGTGTTTTCATTTTCATACCACCTGTATAGCTCGTTACGCTTTATGTCTCCACCCTTGTATGGATCAAACACATAATTTCACCGACTAACGGTCAAACTTCATTAGGCTTTCATTGTTTGCACTGTAAGCACGAGAGTAATGAACAAAATTAAACCCTCACTAAGAAGACTGTCTTGAGAGAGATCACTCTATCTCTGCTTTAGCGGTATAGCGTAGAAAATCTTGACAGAATTTGTGGGAAACAAAGAACTAGCACACATTAAGTAAAGATTTCTAAACACTAAAAGACGTTCCTAATCTTTATAGAAAACCAGAAGGAATCGAAAAATTGCGCGACGGCATTGGTGACTTTTCATATCGAATTGAAGAACAAGACATTAGTGATATAGAAAAGTAATTATTGGGAGCCTAGTGAAAATGAAAATAGTACAAAAATGACATGAGGGATTACTAAAATAAGAAAAGGAATATTACTGGTAAAACTAAAATGTGGCGACGACTTTAAGATATTAACAAGTGAACACAACGACTATAATTTTTGGATATTTAAAAACAAACCACTTTCTTAATCGGTGATTATTAAGCGTCGGGTGAAAAATGATCTTCACCCAAGACTAAAAATACTGGCTATTAAAAACGAACAGCATAACGCTTATAAATTCTGTGTGCTCTAGCAAGCTCTTTGGGTCTAAGTTTCTTTTTTAATCGCTGTACTTGAGAAGTATGCTGATTAAGTTCACGCGCTGCAAGAGTTGTCCATACATAGGCTCTAATATTATTTTGAGGAATGCCACCAATCCCTTTTTGATAAAAAGTCCCAAGCCAATATTGCGCAGTAGGAGACCCCTGATGCGCAGCTTGTTTAAATAAGCGCGCTGCTTGAGTAAAGCTTTTACTGACCCCTTTCCCTGTATAATACATTTTAGCCAGCTCTGTTTGTGCATCCGAAAAACCACGATAAGCGGCTTTTCCGTACCATTTAGCAGCTTCTTTCAAATCTATAGTCACGTCTTTACCTTGATGATAAATTTGTGCGAGATTAAATTGTGCTGACAAAATATGTCGCCGAGCCGCCTTCTTATACCAAAAAATTGCTAATTTAATATTTTTAGCGATACCCGTTCCCTCTTGATAATGCAGGGCAAGATTATTTTGAGCATAAGAATGACCACGTTTAGCCGACTTCTGGTACCAGTAAATAGCAAGTTTAAGATTCTTTTTTATTCCAAAGCCTTTCTCAAGCATAAAACCCATATGGTATTGTGCTGCAGCATGTCCCTCTTCTGCAGCAAGAGTATACTGCTGAAAAGCAACCAGATAATTACCGTTACGAAACTCACGAGACGCAACCTGATAGTCAGCAAACACTGAAAATGAACTACTGATACAGCATAAAAAAATTAGTTTTTTTAATGACATTTGTTTAGACCAACAAAAAAAATAAATACAACAAATAAGGGATTAATTAAATAAGAGATCAATATTAAGTTTTTATAATACGCAAGATTACATGAACACTTGCTGAACTTATTCTACCACAAAAATTAGAGAATTATGAATAGTTAGCAATAATCGACTTATGGAAGGAAATTTATGGATAATATTTGACATGGCAAGAGAGAAAAGTTTCTCACAAAATGAAAGAGTTTTCGCAAAGTCTACTCTAACTACATCGAAAATAGCATCAAGTGCTCAACAAGCTTAATGGCAAAAATTGAATACTTGTTCATACTCAAAAGCAAAAACCAGTACACTTCCCATGTATCGAGGCATTGAGCATTGAGCATTGAAATAGAATAGCGAACAATTTCAATACCCTATAACATTAGTCTGACCGTTTATCTACACTGCACTCAAGCTTACCTTCAGCCTTACTGTTCTTGCTATCCTCATCATTTTGACAGGCATCATTTTCCGTCACTCTAATAATAACATCTACTGCTAAGATACTGGTGCCAGCAGGTAATGCAGGAAACTGACTAATGTTGATGGAAGCGGGTTCAATATCAGATAGCTCCCCTGATTGAATATTATAAAAGTGATAATGCGGATGAATGTTTGAATCGTAAAATACACGACTGGGGTCAACATTCACTTGATGGACTAACCCTTTGCCAACAAACAAGCCCAAAGTATTGTAAACCGTTGCCTTAGACACTGTTCCTGCAACACTATTCACTTTTTCCAAAATATGTTCAGCTGACAAATGCTGAGCACGTGAAAAGAGAACCTCTGCAATCACTAAACGTTGTTGGGTGGGCTGAATATCAAAGTCTTCAAGCATCGCTGTGATTTGCTGCTTGGACTTTGGCCATATTTCATTTTCTTGACTCATGGCTAAAGTATATGCCGACTCAGGAAAACAAGTCTAGTAAAATGCCGAGCATTTACTCATATTTATTAAATTCCTCAGATTAAGGAGGCTTGAGGCAAAAGAATTTCAAAAACACTGGCTTGTTAATATTACTAATCCTTCGATCGATAATAAGCTCATCAACATCCATTAATCAGACACAACAATCAAAAGGCGATGGGTCCAGTATTGGTTTTCTTCCTAACAGAATATCCACCATCAAAGTCGCGGAAGCATAACCCAACACGACTCCATTACGGAAATGACCTGTATTGACGTATAAGCCTTCAATTTGATTCACTTGGCATATATAAGGAACGCCCTCTCTAGTATTACCAGGTCGTAAGCCACTCCATTGTGCTTGAATCGGATATCGTGATAGTTCTGGCACAATATTAAGAGCTCGCTGATAAAGCTTATCAAAGGCCTCTTTGGTCGGCGTTTTTTCAAACCCGGTATACTCTAAGGTACTACCTGCCAACACAAGACCATCAAGCCTTGGAATTAAATAGTGGTCTCGTCCTAGTACTACATGGCGGATCATGCCAGGTTCAGTTTTGAATGAAAGCATTTGTCCTCGTACAGGCTCCACTTTCAAATCACAATTGAATGGCTGCAACAATTTAGTAGACCAAGCACCACCCGCCACAATCACATGAGAAGCTGACACCATCGAACCATTGGCCATCACAGCAGTCACTACACCGTTATGGGTCTTGATACCTTGAATCTCGGTATTTTCTAATAGAGTAACCCCTGACTTTATTAAGCTGGCCCGCATCGCCTTACCTAGTCGAGGATTACGAATTTGTGCAATCTGAGGAAAAAGCACCGCTTTTTGAAATTCCTGAGCCAGATAAGGTTCACGACTATGGAGGTCGTCACTTTCAAGCAGGTTTGTCTCATAGTGATAGCGATCTGCCCAGTCAACAATTTGATTATGATTTGGGTGAGCAATGACCAATAAGCCATTTTTCTTCCACTCACTATCGATCCCTGTTTCGTCTAATAAGTCTAGGGCCAATTGACGATAATGAGTCTGCCCCCATTGTGCAAGTCGAGTCACTGCCTCAGGAAATAACCAAGGAAACAAAGGTGACAAAATTCCTCCACCTGCCCAAGAAGACTCTTGCCCACATCGTTGTCGATCAATAATGGTAACATCCATACCCGCTTTAGCGAGTTCTCTTGCAGTCAGCATGCCTACCAGGCCTGCGCCACAAATTACATAGTTCGTCATTCGTAATTCCAACTTAAAGAGCCTGTTATTAACTCTGGCAGATGAGGTGACTTACAGCCATCAAAGAAAAATCACACAAGCAAAAATAAAATCGCCATAAAAATAAAATCAAAAAAAAGAGACCCATAAAGGGTTTAGGTTAACCGACCATCAATACGTTCACTATACCAAATATTGTCGTACGCTAAAATCATAATCACGAATTGATCAACGCTCTCTTAATCATAAGTGTTAGTAAAATATTATTAACAATAGTCAGGCCCAAACCGGGACTAACGCCCCCTTAAACATAATCACCAATTGAAATCACTGACAATCTCGCTCACCATAAACCACAGCACTATACTCAAGCAATTTTTAAATAAATAAAATAATAAAGCATTAACTGGAAAACAGCACACATAATGTTAGCTAACCATTAGGAAAAAAATGTTATTCAAAATATTCGCAGGCCACACCTTAGTAGAAGCATTACTTGCGCTACTAATTATTAGTATTGCCTGGTTAACGCTGCAAACCCTAGCACAGAAATCCTTGTCTAAAAATATGACCCTTGATAAACAAATTATTCGTTTATTCAACGATAAATCCCAGCATGAAAATAAGGTAATGTCCTGTTACCTGAATAATATCACTCAATGCTTCCAATAACTAATAATGGCAAATACAACATTGAAACAAAATGGATACTCACTGCTAGAGCTTATGTTAGGCCTCGCACTTTCAATGATTTTACTGCTAATGTTAGGGCATATATTAATCAACAACACTCGCACTGTAGAATCAATAGAAGTGACACAACAACTGCAAAACACCGCACTTTATGCACAACACTATCTCTCGCAACACATTAGGCATAGCGCCTATAGAGGCGACACTCTTTCGTCAACAAATATTATAGGCACAGCAGCAGTCGCTTCCAGTGACAATTGCCAAACTAGCGAATGGACAGCAGATATCCGACAACCGCTCCTCGGGAGCAATCAGAATCAGGTGCCATATCCCTGCCTAACTCAGGGCACTAGTTTACGCTGGTTTGCAGGGGACACTATTACAGTCCGCTATAGCAATAAGTTTATTGCTAAACAATACATCAACAAATTACTGTATAGCCGTTCATCATTAAAAAATATAACTTTATTTATGGGTGAAGACCGTGCACTTTCTAACAACCAACTTAATCTCCCCTCTAGCACTCGAAAATTTAATAGCTATACGTTTTATATCAGCCGATCCAATCTAAAGTGGTGTAATAGTACAAAGATACCAGCACTGACTACTATGTCACGCGCTAAGAGCGGAAAATTAAGACGCTCAATCACCATCGCTGGCATTGAACAATTGCAAATACAATATTCACGCGATTTAAGTAATTTTATGAACGCTGACACTGTATCCGACTGGAAAAAAATTACGCGTGTAAAAGTTTGGATACTGGTTCGAAGCCTATGCCGACATTATAAGCTACCCCAAACAAAACAGTTTCAATTTGCAGATATCAATGTTCAACGTCAAGACCGCTACCGACGTCAATTATTTTCATTTATTGTTAGCTTAAGAAATGATCAACAGTAATCACCCCTGTCGGAATAATCGAGAGCAAAACCGACATCAGACAGGCAGTATTCTATTACTGGTCCTAGTCATTTTAAGCACCTTATCTTTTGTCATACTCGGTTCAATTGCTAGAACGACTCAACACGTCCATCTCATTGCCAATTACCGCTATAATTTTATCTCCAATAAAAAAACTGAACGATGTTTATTACAAGTCATCAATACACTAGCCACTCTGCCTGACGCCCGATCATGGTCATCAGCTACAAATCCACCAAAAAAAGGCTTATTTAATCGCGACAATCAAACACCAATCGATATCACACTATTTGATTGGACGAGCAACGACTCCGCATTTATCAACAACCAATGTCAATACATCATAGAATATCTTGGCACAATCAACACCCAAAACAACTCAAGCGTCTCTCTACATATTATAAGAATCACTGCAAATTATAAAATCCGAGCAAAAAGTCACAGACTATTACAAATTATTCTATCCATTAAATCAAACCCGCAAGATGGGTCGGCGATACTTTTTAACAACCCTCCCACACTTCAACAATGGACACAGTTAGGAAACTTGTGAAACAGGGAGCTAAAGTGACTTAAGCAAAATCTTCACCACAAAAACTAGATTTGAAGATATTATCTTGACTGCTCTCAATGGTAATCATCTTCACTGGCAATATTAATCTGCTCAACAAAACCAGGCCCCAAATATTACGCTCTGCAAAATATTATTTGCATAATATCAAAACTTTCGCTAACATTCTGGCATGCAGGGTAACTTCTTACCCTTCTTCCCACAAGAAAAGGCCTATGGGTCACGAAGCTATGACTGATTGTGTACTGTTAAAAAGTATATGCTAACCACAGGATTCAGTCATAAAATAAAGTCATTTAGCGATATTTATGAAGGCAATGTAACACGCCTCATTATAACTAAGACATGAGTTTTAGAGTGGGACAATAACTCATTTCTGTTAATAATGAAGGATATTATATTATGCCCTATTTCATCTCCACCAAAATATTTAAACAGCAAGCAAAAATATTGGTTCGCCATTGGCCTTTTGCAGGCTTAAAAAACTCGCATATTCGCAACATTTTAAGCCAACTCTATGGCTATAAAGATAACCACGATTACCTTAAACAACTCGCAGAATATGACTCGGGATTAAATATAGCACCACTACATGCACTATCAGAAACAATGGTAGGACTTCACTATAAAGAGTGGGTGATAAAAATGGCAAAGTTAGGAGCAATAAATCATATTCAAGCTAAAACTTTATTACATAAATTATGGCCTGCTTATCTGTCTGCACAGAATCCAGCAAGTGATAAACTGTATTCAGCCAAGATTCGTTTTCATGGTGCCTGCAACGATTTTCTCGATCGAAAGTCCCTTAATACCACTATCGAATATTTATTTAATGACCCCCCATCCATTAAGGATTGTATAGAAGCGATTGGTGTTCCTCATCCTGAAGTAGGGGCGATCAGTATTAATAATAGCTGGGTGACTTTCAGAAACTTACTCACTGATGGAGATAGCGTTGAAGTTTTTCCTAATCCCTGTCCACAAGTAAGCCCTGACATGGCATTGCCATTCAAACCTGAAGGGGAAATTAAATTCTTATTGGATGTCCATCTAGGCGGGCTCGCACGTTACTTACGAATGGCAGGATTTGATTGTATGCATCAACAAGAAGATAATGGCGATCAATGGCTGGCTGAAACCTCTGCTAGTGACAATCGTATTTTGCTCACACGTGATATAGGACTATTAAAACGTGCCGTAGTCGATCAAGCCCGCTGGGTACGCAATATATTAACCGAATCCCAATTTTGCGAGATTGTACTACACTACGACTTAAGCCCTCATTTTCAAGCGCTCACACGCTGCATAAAATGTAATGGTCACATTGCAGCAATTGAAAAACACGCAGTCAAAGAATATGTCCCACAAGGGGTTTACAAGCAACAAAAAGATTTTAAAATATGTAATAACTGTCAACAAATATACTGGAAAGGAAGCCACTACGACAAAATGCAAGACATACTAAGGAGCTCAAAGACTAGGCTATAAAGCCTTGACAATAAATGTATGCGAGCAACGTCAGTCAAACACCACCATTGAGCATTGGCAAAATATTCGATATGATGACTCTACGTAATTAATACTTTGAATACTTTAGTACGTCTACCACTAACTCCATTATTACCTGCTGAACCACCCGTTGATGATACCAATTTTGCTTACTGGGATGAACCAATTGAGGCACCTATAGTCTCTAGCCAAGCTGGAATTGATGCTACTTCAAATACATTTCAATAATAGGCCGACGATTACTACTTTACGTCCAATATTGGGCCAGCAAAAATATGTAAGCATGCCACATCTTTTTTTAGACAGTGACCTGATATAGACAAGTAAACCTTTGCAGTCTTGTAATAGGTGACTGCATAAATATATCACTTTCATATTCTAGAAAATTTGTGTATTAGTTTTTGCATAGCGTTAACATGCGCATAATCAAAAGATTAAAAAATTTTGGTATATCGAGTCAAGGAACTTTGTACGATCATCCCTGTCAGAGAATTTACAGGATGTAGTTTCTAACACTAAGATTAACGTAAGCGACTAACATGCTTATACTTTAAAATAAAAATAAATTTATGGAGCAATTGATATGCCAACACTCGGCTTACAAATGATGTCATCACTAGTCCCTACGTTTCTTATCGTCCCTATGTTACTTATTATCCCTGGCCTACTAATATGCTTAATTCTATATCTACTAGTACGTTGGCAAGACAGTAAAAACACTAGCCCTGATCCACAAATTGGTTACAAGTTTGGCCTAAATATTTTTAAGTTTCTGGCTTTTTACTTAATGTTAATCAGCATTATCACAATATTTTTCATTGCTCTTAACTCCTCTGTTGGGGATGGCCGGTTTAGCGAAAAATCCCTACATTATTTCTTTGCCATGATGGCGCCAGGATATATTATCTATTACCATGCCAAGTATAATTTATCAAAAACAAATCAAGAATCGCACCCTCAAGTCAATCGACTATTTTCAAGTCTTAACTGGTTTTTGACCGGGTTAATTACAATTTATATTTTAGTTTCTTTTAGTAGTTTGTTATTTGCGCCTCACTTTATAGCTATAAAATGGGCGGCTAACCTCTCACAGTTATTCGTTATCCTTCCCGCCTTCATAGTGTTTAACAAACAGACAAAGGAATATAATTCTTTGAGTTCACCTAAGCATTCTAAAGAGCCAGCGAATAAGTTAGATCAATGAGATGCTTATTTAAAATTCTTTTATGAGAGATGATCAGAGGAACTTACTAGGATGTCGATATTTTCTGCAAAGCCTTCGGGAGGGAAAATGTTATTTTCTCGACACGCCCGGCATGTTCCTCAACCTCATCAACGCCTAAAGTTTTTAAGTGCTCAATCACTTCATCCACCAATTTTTCTGGAGCTGATGCGCCTGCGGTGACCCCAACGCTACTGATTCCATTTAACCATGCTTGATCAATATCGGGAGCTCTATCAATTAAGTAAGCAGTAATACCACATTGCACTGCTAGCTCTCGCAAACGATTAGAGTTAGAGCTGGTGGGTGATCCGACGACTAATAATAATTCACACTGCTGAGACAATTCTTTCACTGCGTCTTGCCGGTTTTGCGTCGCATAGCAGATGTCATCTTTCTTTGGCCCGACAATTTTTGGGAAGCGCTCTGTAAGAGCAGCCACGATTTTGACGGTATCATCCATTGATAAAGTAGTCTGAGTCACATAGGCAATATTGTCTGTTTGCTCGGGGTTTAAATAATTCACATCACTCACTGTTTCCACTAAATGAATTGCACAATGATCTTTTAGGCTTTTGTATTGACCCATAGTGCCTTCCACTTCAGGATGTCCCGCATGTCCAATCAAAATCACATCGCGACCTAGCTTGGCATGCGCTGCCACCTCCAAATGAACTTTTGTGACTAATGGGCAAGTCGCATCAAATATTCTTAGCTCACGCTGCTCTGCTTCATGCCGCACTGCCTGAGACACCCCATGCGCGCTAAAAATAACAATATTATCGTCTGGAACCTGAGATAATTCATCGACAAAAATAGCCCCTTTCGATTTAAGGTTCTCTACTACAAAAAAGTTATGAACCACTTCATGACGCACATAAATGGGCGCCCCGAAAACCTCAAGAGCACGCTCAACAATTTCGATTGCTCGGTCTACCCCAGCACAAAATCCGCGCGGATTAGCCAATAAAAGTTTCATATTATTAAGTCACTCTGTACTAATTAATATCAATTATTTCAAAATCAAAATTCAAGTCATGCCCTGCCAAAGGATGATTAAAATCTATTTTAATTGCTTCACCCAGATCTTCTAGCACGACTCCTGGCAGTTCTTCGCCACTGGGGACAGTAAACATAATGACATTTCCCGGCTCAGGAGGAACATCGTCGGGAAAATCATCTTTTGGTAATATCATAATGGCATCATCTTCAGGATAACCAAAGGCTATCTCTGGCCCGATAATAATAGATTCTTGCTCGCCGACTAACTTGCCTATTAAAGCCAATTCCAGCCCTGGGTTGATACTGCCATCCCCTATTACAAATTCATAAGGGTCGCCATCACGACTGCTTTCCGCAATAGTGCCGTCTTCCAAAGTGATCGTAAAATGAATTACAATAGCACTGCCTTCGGTGACTTTTATTCCATCATTCATTGTTCAAGCTCTCTTTACTATTTTGATCTGGTACAAAAATCATAAACCACAAAATAAAAACGACACCGATAGAAATTGCAGAATCTGCGATATTAAATGCCGGGAACAAGCTGTCGTTCCAATACACCAGAATGAAATCTACGACACCTTCTTTGTCTGCTGCTGTGTCGTTATGGAGAAAACGATCGGTCAAATTTCCAATCGCCCCCCCTAAAACCATCGACATGCCGATCGCCTGAATTTTCTCCCAAGGTTTCATGCGTGAAATCCAGATGAATAATATAGTCGCTAGTGTTAACGTCATACCCACTAGAAAATACCATTTCCAAACACCCGCATTCGCTAAAAAACTAAACGCAACGCCAGGATTATGACTGTAGGTAATATCAAACATAGGCAGTACATTAATCCGATCATGCAATGCGACTTGTGAGAAGATTAGATACTTTGACCACTGATCAAGAATCACCACCACGAAAGTTACCCATAAATATTTCAACATCGCACTAACCTACCGCCATGATTCCTCTGCTTAACAAAATTCACGGTCTTCTCCCTTACCCGCCACATTATCCACACAGCGGCCGCATAGTTCAGGATGCTCCGTATTACTGCCCACGTCTTGTCGATGATGCCAGCAACGTACACATTTTGCATTATCAGTCGCCTTAACACTAATCCATATTTTTTGACCATTCACTAAATACTCAACTGCATCGATTTTTTGACTACTGTTCTGCACAATAGCCTCTGAGCTAATTAAGACAAAGCGCAATTCATCACCTAATGCTGTTAAACCTTTTGCGATAGTGTCGTCACAGTAAAGAGTCGCATCAATTTCAAGTGACGACTTAACGCCACCCGCCGCCCTTAATTTTTCAACTTCCTTAAGATAGGCATCACGAACCTCAATAACCGTCGACCAAAATGCAGAGTTCATGACATCACTATCATTCAGGTCAAATAATTGATTTGACCATTCTCCAATAAACACTGATTCAGTCTTGTCGCCTGGAATCTGTTCCCACAATTCTTCAGCAGTAAAACTTAAGATAGGCGCCATCCAACGAGACATTGCTGTCACAATATGATACATGGCTGTTTGTGTTGAACGGCGACCCACACTGTCGGGCTGCATCGTGTATTGACGGTCTTTAATAATATCTAGATAAAAGCCCCCCATTTCCGAGGAACAAAAATTATGTAACTTATGGTAAATATGATGAAATTCATACTGCTTATACGCTTCCAGTATTTCAGCTTGCAAGCGATAAGTGACTGCCACCGCCCAACGATCCAGAGGCAACATTTTATCGGCTGGTAATAAGTCTTTAGACGGATCAAAATCATAGATATTCGACAATAAATACCGTGTTGTATTGCGGATGCGACGATACGCATCTGCAATCCGTTTTAATATTTCGTCTGACACTCTCATTTCAGTACGATAGTCAGTGGCTGTCACCCAAAGACGTAAAATATCAGCCCCTAAAGACTTCAGGATTGTTTGTGGCGCGATGCCGTTTTTTTCTGACTTGGAAAATTTCTTACCCACTTTATCGACTGCGAAACCGTGCGTCAGTACAGACTTATAAGGTGCATGTCCATGGATCGCACATGAGGTCAATAGTGAAGATTGAAACCACCCTCGATGTTGATCAGACCCTTCAAGATACAAGTCTGCTGGAAATGCCAACTCAGCACGCTCTCTCAGTACAGCATTATAAGTCACGCCCGAGTCAAACCAGACATCCAGTGTATCATTGACTTTGTCATAGTCTTTAGCCTCATCACCAATAATATCATGCGCCTCTTTTTCAAACCAAGCATCAACGCCGGAGATTTCTACTTCTAACGCAGTTTGCTCTATGATCTGTGCAGTATTTGGATGTAACTCGCCTGTTTCTTTGTGAACCAACAAAGTAATTGGAACCCCCCAGGTTCGCTGGCGTGACACACACCAATCAGGGCGGTTATTCACCATTCCTTCGATTCTAGCCTTACCCCAGTCAGGCATCCACTGTACTTCGTTAATCGCCTTAGTGGCTAAATCTTGCAAACTATTTTGGCTCATACTGATAAACCATTGCGACGTCGCCCTAAAAATGATGGGGGTTTTTTTATGACGCCAACAATGAGGATAACTATGATTAATCGAATCATGTCGCACAAGTTTATCGCGGGATTTAAGCTCTTCTAGTACTAATGCATTCGCTTTAAAGACATGCTGCCCGGCAAATAATTCTGTGTTCGGTAAGAAGCAACCGTTACTAGCGACAGGATTATAAACCTCCAAACCGTATTTATTTCCTACCACATAATCTTCCTGACCATGACCTGGCGCAGTGTGTACTGCACCCGTGCCGGCTTCAAGAGTTACGTGGTCTCCTAAAATAACAGGCACTAACAAGTCATAAAAAGGATGCTGCAACTGCACTCCTTCAAGATCTTGGCCTTCACAACGGGCGACAATTTCATAGTCAGTAATCTCGTAACGCGCCATGACTGATGGCAGCATATCTTCGGCCACTAATAGACGCTCGTTGAGTTCAGCACAATGTACCAGTACATAACTAAAGCCAGGATTAAGTGCTACCGCCCTGTTAGCAGGTAATGTCCAGGGAGTGGTTGTCCAAATAACGACTGAAATATCACCACCGCCTTGACTTGAAACAACTTCACAACGTGCTTCAAAACCCTTTACGTCGTTCACAGTAAAACGTACATCAATTGCTGGTGAGGTTTTATCTTTATATTCTACTTCTGCCTCAGCCAAGGCTGAGCCACAATCAATACACCAATGCACAGGCTTGGAGCCTCGATGTAAATGTCCGTTTTTAACAATACTGCCCAGCGAACGAATAATATTCGCTTCAAACTTATAATCCATAGTTAAATATGGATTATCCCAATCTCCAAACACGCCCAGACGTTTAAAATCTTCACGCTGTTTATTCACTTGCTTCATCGCATATTCACGACACGCTTTGCGGAAAACAGCAGGCTCGACCTTGACCCCAGCCTTACCAATTTTCTTTTCAACTTGTAGTTCAATAGGCAGACCATGACAATCCCAACCAGGCACATACGGAGCATCAAAGCCGTCGAGAATTTTGGACTTGATAATAACGTCCTTTAAAATTTTGTTAACAGCATGTCCAATATGAATATCACCATTGGCATAAGGAGGACCATCATGCAAAATAAATTTTGGACGGCCTTCCCCCTGCACTTGTAATTTCTGTGTAAGATTCATTGATTCCCATTTTTTTAAGCGCTGTGGCTCACGTTGCGCAAGATTCGCCTTCATGGCAAACCCGGTTTTGGGAAGATTGAGCGTATGTTTATAATCGGACACTTGATACCCTTAAAGTTTCGTTGCTAAAAAATTAACTCAGCATAATTGCCAGTCATAGAATGTAAAAAATATTCACCATTCGCAGTGAATCACTGTAAACATTGTCGTGCCTGCTGCGCATCGGTGAGTATTTGTTGTTTTAATTCATCAAATGAATCAAATTTTTCCTCGTCGCGTAGTTTCTTAATAAATTCTATTTGTACATGCTTGCCATATATATCCTGATCAAAATCAAACAAATGAACTTCCAGTAATGTTTGACTACCATCTACAGTAGGTCTTGTACCAATATTTGCGACCCCTTGCAAGGGAGATGATTCCAGACCAAACATTTTGACTGCAAATACCCCTGATAATGGAACTTGTTGACGATGTAAAAAAATATTAGCAGTCGGAAAACCTATCGTTCTCCCTCGCTGAGCGCCATACGCCACACGACCACTCATGCGATACCCGCGCCCTAATAATTTTTTAGCTAATGACAGCTCGCCCTGAGCTAACGCTTGACGAATGCGAGTACTGCTCACTCGCGACTCGTCGACATCAAACGTATGCATATGCACTACTTGAAACCCGTATTCTTGTCCTGCCTTAGTCAGCAGCTCGAAATCACCACGACGCCCTTTGCCAAAGCGAAAATCATCTCCTACTACGAGATATTTCACTCCTAAACCCTCTAGTAACACTTTCTGAATAAACTCTTCAGCGCTGAGTGCTGACAAAGCAGCATTAAATGGCAGACAAAGAATTCGATCCACTGCGAAATGCTGCAAAGCGATAAATTTTTCTCTAAAACGAGTGAGCCTAGCGGGAGAGGATTCAGGCTTAAAGAACTCAGCCGCCTGAGGCTCAAATGTTACAACACAAGCAGGCAATTTCAACTCAGCCGCTTTCTCTGCTAGCTGAGAAATCACAGCTTGATGGCCTAAGTGTACCCCATCAAAATTACCAATAGTAGCAACACAATTTCGATGCTCGGCCTTTAAATTGTGCATTCCTCTGATTAAAAACATTGTTCCAATTACTCAAATTTCAATCATTGATAAAATTTAGCCTAGCGAATCACTCGTAAAAAATGCAGCTTAACTATTGCTTTTAATGCTAATAATTTCACTTAACAAAACCACAGGTGGAGTGCATTAAGCGGGCTAAATGCCTAATAAACAAACTAAATATCTTAACGAAAAGTCTAAACCCGATATCTAAACTAGGCTTCTATTATAACGCACAAGCAAAGCAAGAAGATAATTGAAGCTAAACAAATAGGAGTAAAAGGGTAAAGACAATCAGGAAGCATAGAAAAACTCTCTATAGCCATATTAAATGAAACATGCCCACTTAGTCACATTACAGTCAGAACAACCATAAAGCACCTCACCAACTCAAGCACTTACTATCTAATAACTGCTCACACTCATTACAATATTTGGCACATTATAGTAATGCTAGAACTAGCGATGCGGGCAAGATTCTCTCCCATAACAACAAGTGACGATTAAGATAAAATTAGACAAAAAAGCGCAGTTTACTTAAAGGTCAATAAGTCTGATGAGCCTAAGTTTAATGTCAGATTGTCCCGCTTAAGCCAATACCAACAGTCAGCTAGTTTTTCTAAACCACAATCTCATCCACCGAACTTAAGCAAAGACTCCAGTTAAATACTAGACTTCCAACGCCAAGGTCTCATCCCGGCAATGATCGCAGTCGCTAAAAAGGCAAACACCCCTAGGCCAACATAGAGTAATACACGCCATATACGCTCAAGCAAGCCCATGCTTAACCAAGCATCCGCTGCGGGGCTAAGCAATAAAATTAACCCCGCCATCACTACTACTGCTAATAAAATTCGACTGATATCAGCCGTCCAACCCTTACCCGGTTGATAAATATTCTCTTTACGCAAACTGCGATACAAAAACCAGGCATTTAATAAGGCGGCTAATGCGGTAGACAATGCCAATCCAATATGAGCACCACGCCACTGCATGACACTAAACAAGTACAATAATAATAAACTTAATATCACCTTAATCACTAATGCTTTAATTGCCGCCACCATCGGCGTCTTTGTGTCTTGGCGTGCATAGAATCCAGGCGATAATACCTTCGTCAGAATAAAGCCGAATAAGCCTACGCTATAAGCCATTAATGCCCAGCTAGTCATGAGCACATCGTCCGCATCAAATTTTCCTCGGTAATACATAGTGGTAATCAAGGGACTTGCCAATACAAATAAACCCACCGCTGATGGAATACTGATAACAAACATCCAGCGTAATGACCAGTCCATAGTGCCACTAAATTTTTCATCTGATTTATCAGTATAATGTTTAGCTAATGCAGGCAATACCACCGTAGCCAAGGCAATTCCAAATACCCCTAAAGGAAATTCGACTAAGCGATCAGAAAAATATAACCAACTCACACTACCCTCTGTCAGCGATGTTGCTAACCATAGGTCGATTAGTAAACTAATTTGTAACACTGAAGAGCTAATTAAGGTTGGCACCATTAACTTCATAATGCGCCGCACTCCCCCATCATTAAAGCCCCATTTTGGTTTAGGTAATAAACCTATCTTCATCAAAAAAGGAATCTGAAAGAGTAATTGCACTATCCCGGCTATAAATACGCCCCACGCTAATGACATTACTCTGCCATCCAACTCGACAAGATCTTTCCCCCACATGGAGACAATCTCTAGATTAGGCCCAAAAGCACCACTTAACCAAACAGCAGAGCCGATGATAGACAAATTAAGTAAAACAGGGGTAAAAGCCGGCACAGCAAATTTACCATAGGCGTTAAGTATTCCGCCAGCCAAAGCAGTCAAACTGATAAAAAATAAATATGGAAAAGTCAGCACTAGCATTGCCGCTGCCAATGACAATTTATCAGGTTCATTAATCCATTTAGGGGCAAACATCATAATCACAATAGGTGATGCGATCACACCCACTAAAGTGACCAAAAATAATACACTCGCCAAAGAGCCTGCCACTTTATCTACTAGATCCTGAACTTCTTTATGACTGCGCTTTTCTCTATATTCAGTTAATACAGGAACAAACGCATAAGCAAAGGAGGCTTCAGCAAATAAACGTCTGAAAAAGTTAGGTATTTTAAAGGCTACAAAGAATGCATCTGTCCCACCTTTAGCACCAAAATAACTACTGACGACAATATCCCGCACCAATCCTGAAATTCTGGACAGAAAGGTAAACAGGGCAACCACTGCTGTGGACTTAAACAACTTTCGAGACATTCAGGCTCACTCTTTCGGTGATTAAAATAATTTAAAACATTCTAGGGCAGGACCATGCAATTTGCACCCCATTTTTACCGTAAATTCAATAATTTGTGGCACATACCACTATTAGGATATAAAACTAAACACTTGACAAAAGACGAAAAAATCATCATAGTACGTCGTTTTTCAGCATCAGAATTTTCAGGAGCTACCATTGGCTAATACAGCACAGGCAAAGAAACGCGCCAGACAGGCGGAGAAGCATCGTCAGCATAATACGAGCGAACGCTCCATGATGCGTACTTTTATAAAGAACACGATTAGCGCTATCGAGAGTGGCGATAAACCTGCTGCTGAAGCAGCGTATAAATCTGCAACCCCAGTGATCGATCGTATGGCCCGCAAAGGCCTGATCCATATGAATAAGGCAGCTCGCTACAAAAGCCGCTTAAACAAACATATTCACGCTATGTAATATTGGTCAGGATTATCTCCTGATCTATATGCTGAAATAAAATCCCTGCTCAGCAGGGATTTTTATTTGTGCCCTTATTTTACTCTTATGATACATTTTGTTAATAATTGATCAAAATGAAATAATAAAAATAGCATAGAAAATATAAGGAAATAAAGCGTTAGGGAGTAAAACGTCAGAAATACGAGATTTTAAATAAATAATTAAGATACTATAGTATAACCAGCGAAAAACTAAAGCTTCTCTATAGTCTAAAACAACACCAAAAAAATACACTAACCCAATAAACTAAATAAATCAGGAGGCTTGAGTAGCAACCCCCTGACAATAAGCCTTTAGTACATCTAGTGGCTGCGAACTCTACGACGATGCCTGATTCTTCTATCATGGCGCTTCAAGTAACGTCCACGTGAATTTATACCGTGACGATTATATCCACGTTGATTATAGCCATGCTTATTATAACCAAGACGATTATATCCATTACGATTATATCCGTTACGATTATAATGTCCTCGTTTATAACCATTCGCTCTCTGTCCGTGCTTATTTAAGCCACGTTGATTATAACCATTGCGATCATAACCATGTTTATTATAACCATAACGATTGTACCCGCGCCGATCAAAACCATGCTTGTTATAACCATGCTTATTTGTCAAAGCATCTTTTATTTTATGCCCAAGACTTGGCTCACCTGCAGCAACACTTGCTGAGCTGACACCCAACCCAAGCGTTGCAAGCAACATTGCTGTACTGATAATTGATTTAAAATGTTTAGTCATAGTCACTCCGTACTATTTGTTATTGAAGTAGGGTCACACTATAACGAAAGCTCAATGAACGGTCGATGAATAAAAGTGGCATCCAACTCATAGGTGCTCATTATATATGTTAATGATCAATTAACTACTTTTTGTAGTGAAGATATTCTTGATTAAAATCTAATGAGAAAAAGAACCCCATCAACTAGTCAAGGGCAATATAAGTAGAGTGATAAAATGTAAACGAGACAGCTCTACTCTTACAAAAGTTTATACACAATAACTTTCTCTAAAGTGAAAACTAGATGCAAAACAGGAGCAGCCTTTAGGTAGAGACCAGCTTTGACGCAGTCAACTTTAATACGTAAATATTCTTAACATGGAACTCATCGTAATGCGAACTTGCTTTAACACAGAACGAGAACGAGAACGAGAACGAGAACGAGAACGAGAACGAGAACGAGAACGAGAACGAGAACGAGAACGACATTATGACACTCTACAACATAGACATTATCTACTAACGAATAGCACCCTAGCCATCATAATTTTAGTAGCGCCGTCTAAAGGTACTCATTAGACAAGATGCTATATCACTTATTTTATTGTCAGCATATTCCTACAAATATTTTTATCTGGGCGTAAAAGTCTATACTTTATTCTAATCACCACTCACTAATACTTCGACCATTAGAAATTTACTTCCAACAACACTTCAAACAAATATATATAAAACGAACCAGACAATTGTTCTATTATCTGAAAAAATAAACCAAAATAGCTTGTTAATAATTTTATTACTTAAGATAGCTCTCTAAAAAAATAGTAGCTTTTCATCACTAAGTATGAAAAAGTACCCTTAGGATAATAACAATAATATTTGCTATTACGGATATAGCAACTGTCACACCAAGGAATTAACTTTTGACATTAACACAAATTGCACTAGTAAAAAGTAGCTGGTTACAAGCTATGGCTTTATCAAGTCAATCCGGCCCAATGTTTTTTGAGAAACTATTTGAATTGGACCCCTCGATAGAAATCCTATTTAAAATCCCTATTGATGAACAAGTAGAGAAACTGTTTACGACTATTAATTTGGCAGTACGCAGCCTTGATGACCTAGTATCAGTGACACCTATTATTGCTAAGTTAGGCAAACGACATGTTAGATATGGCGTCAAAGAAGCACATTATGATACAGTTGGTATTGCCTTACTTTGGACTTTAGAAAAATCACTAGGCGATGAATTTACGCCTGATGCCAAAGAGGCGTGGCGCTTAACGTACACTTTATTAGCCAATGTTATGAAAAACGCAGCAGCAACTGAAACGAATTTCCACCGCTAATATTTTTATTTTTCAAGTATTATCTTAGCCTTCTACTTTTCCACGCCAATGAGGCGTTGCCTTAGCACGGAAACCCCTGCTTCCAAGATGAAAGACTTCATTAGTAATTAAAAAAGTATTACCTCTGTGCTTTATATACATATTAATTAACACTAACGGCACACCAAAGTCAGCACGCACCTGTACAAGCTCACACTTCACTACACTGACTCGACGCCAGACTAAACCAACATTCACACCTGCATTATGAATTCTTGAAAACTCTTTCATTAACACAATGCGATCCTCATCAAGAATATCCGTCATTTTAGCTTTAAAGTCGGGTAAATCTTTAATTAACTTTTCAAAAACTTCTTTCTCCTTGCCTGACTGAGGAGTGTAACTGGTTAAGTATTCTTTCAACCAATCAATATCTTCCTCCTCACGCAACAAATGAGAATACTGCAACGCATCATTTTTAATAAAGGTATTGAGCGCATAACGACAAAACGATTCTTTACTATCAATTATCTGAGTAACCGTTTGCTCTGTACAAGATAGGCTCAACATAGTCAATACAAGACATATATTAATCTTCAATACAGAAATAAAATGCTTGTTAGTCAACATCAAGCTACTGAGTAATGTACTAATAATATTCAAGATTCACTTCCCATTATTAATATTCGACCTAATTTCAATCAGGCAATATAAATTTTAAGTAACAACCAAACACTTTCACAACAAAACCAAATCATCTACATGTATCAGTTCAAGTTCGTCTACATATCCCAAAATTGATTCAATGTCTTTGCTTGGCTTACCAATAAGGCGGGCAGTTTCTTGTGCATTATAGTTAACCAGACCACGTGCTATTTCCACTCCAGATGAATCAACACAGGCAACGAGATCACCGCGCCTAAACTTTCCTTCGACACTGACCACTCCCACCGCCAACAAGCTTGCACCCTGTGCTTTTTGTAGAGCACTGACACCACCCTCATCAAGCATTAATTTACCACGAATTTGCAGTTGTCCAGCCAACCACTGCTTACGGGCAGCCAAAGGCTCCTGATCTGGAATCAGGCGAGTACCCAGCTTTTTATTAGCAGCGATATTACCTATTATATTAAGATCAGTACCTGCAGCAATAATGGTCATAGCACCCGATCGAGCAGCACGCCTGGCAGCTTCGATTTTTGTTTGCATGCCACCACTGCCTATATGAGAACCCGCTCCCCCAGCCACCAAATCTAATACAGGATCATTGACAGAAATTTCAGAGATTAGTGTAGCAGACTGATGGCGGCGTGGATCAGCATCAAACACCCCCTGCTGATCAGTCAGAATTAATAATAAATCAGCTTCGACTAAATTAGCAACCATGGCAGCTAAATTATCATTATCTCCCAACCTGATTTCATCAGTGGTCACTGTATCATTTTCATTAATTACCGGCACCACCCCTAACTCCAATAAAGTTTTGAGAGTATGCTTGGCATTCAAATATTGCTGCCGATTACGGATTTCTTCGTGGGTTAGTAACACTTGAGCGGTATGCATGCTAAAACGCTGAAAACTTGATTCGTACGCTTGAATCAACCCCATTTGTCCCACTGCTGCAGCTGCCTGTAATTTTTGAAGTTCATTGGGACGAGATTTCCAACCGAGACGACTCATGCCTTCTGCCACTGATCCAGAAGAGACTAATACCACTTCCTTTCCCTGTTTTTTTAACTCGACTAACTGCTCCACCCATGAATCAATCGCATCGCAATTAAGGCCTTGTCCATGACTAGTCAGAAGTGAACTACCGATCTTGACAACCCAACGTTGACTACTGGCAGGATCTGAGTGAAATTTTAAAGTTTTATTAGTCATTATATTTTTATGGGCGCTCTAATTTAAATCTACTGAGTAATGTTATTGCTTAAAAATGTCAGCAACAAAGTCATCATAATAACTCTGTACTGCGTCTCACAATATAAGGTTCAGCATTAAAAATATTACTATAAAATAACTCGCTTGACCCAATCAAAGCATTTATTCATTAGTCTGTATCGCCTTCAATGCGATCATGATTAGCCGCTGCCATTTGTGCCTTACTCTTTTCTAATTCTTTACGACGATTTTCTTCTTCTAGTCTTTGCTGTTCTTGACTCATTGTCTGCTCGATACTCGTCATGATATCTTCGCATAAAACATCGGTGCCGTCTCGAGTTGCAGCAGAAATAAAATAGACAGGCCCCGTCCACTTTAACGCGGCAACAATTTTTGCCTCAATATCCACGCATTCTTCTCGAGGCACAATATCTTTTTTATTCAGCACTAACCATCGGTCACGATTGGATAATTCATCACTATACTTTTCAAGTTCCAGTTCCAGCTGGTGAATTCCCTCTAATGGATCACTACCATCAATAGGGGCCACATCCACTACATGCAATAATAAACTGGTGCGACTTAAATGCCTTAAAAATTGATGCCCCAGTCCTGCACCATCTGCTGCCCCCTCAATCAAGCCAGGAATATCTGCCATCACAAAACTGCGGTGAGAAGCCACACTCACCACCCCTAGATTAGGATGTAATGTCGTAAAAGGATAGTCAGCGACCTTCGGCCGAGCTGCTGAGACCGCTGTAACAAGAGTTGATTTGCCTGCATTTGGCAAACCCAGTAAACCTACATCCGCTAGCACTTTAAGCTCAAGCTGCAACATTCGGACCTCACCAGGAGTGCCTTTAGTACACTTGCGTGGCGCACGATTGGTGCTGGATTTAAATCGTAGATTACCTAAACCATGAAAACCACCACGGACGACTAACAAAGTCTGTCCCACCTCTACCAGATCACCCATGATTTCATTAGTTTCTGCATCACTGATGACGGTTCCTAGTGGCACATTGACGTATAAGTCATCTCCGCTTCTGCCAGTACAGTTTGCTCCTTTACCCGTATCCCCTTTACCCGCCTGATAAAATCTTTGGAAACGAAAATCCATAAGGGTATTAACCTGATCATCTGCACGCAAATAAACACAGCCTCCATCACCCCCATCACCACCGTCAGGGCCCCCGAACTGTAAATATTTTTCACGACGAAAACTAAGGCAACCGTTTCCACCATCTCCAGCTGCCACTTTCACTTTGGCTTCGTCAATAAATTTCATAATAATTAATCAATCCGTTATTATTGTCTTGCTCATTAAAAAACCCCGTACTAGACGGGGTTTTTTAATATCAATGTCCACACTGTAAAAGTTTATCCAGCTGCTGCTACAACCTTAACAAATGTGCGCTTCTTTAGGCCCTTCACTTCAAAAACAACTTTTCCGTCAGCCTTCGCAAACAAAGTATGATCTCTTCCAATTCCTACGTTTTCACCTGCATGAAAATGGGTACCACGCTGACGAACCAGAATATTACCAGCTAATACAGCTTCACTCCCATAACGCTTCACACCCAGTCGCTTGGAGACCGAATCACGACCATTACGCGTACTACCGCCTGCTTTCTTATGTGCCATTTACTTAATTCCTCAATAGTAACTACAGGCGCTTAGGCCTTGATTCCAGTGATTTCAAGCTCAGTATAGTTTTGTCTATGTCCAGTGCGGCGATCATAGTGCTTACGTCGCTTGAACTTAATAATTTCAATTTTCTTATGACGACCGTGACTCTTAATTGTTGCAGTCACTTGCCCCCCATCCACAAAAGGAGCTCCCACTTTGACGTCGTCGCCATCAGCGACCATCAAAATATCGTCAAACTCAATTTTCGACCCTTCTTCAGCATCGAGAGTTTCGACCTTTAAAGTATCACCTTCACTAACTCGATACTGTTTACCACCTGTTTTGATGACCGCATACATTACAATTTCTCCACTAGACACATTAGGCAAAAAAAGCCTTAAAAGACCGCGAATTTTAGCTTGTTCTAATACGCTCTGTCAACGATTAGAAGCGCGAAGTTTATCTTATTCTGAGCTATTTACGAATATGACCCAAAATATTGTATATTCTTTGACTTATTTCGAGTTAAAACCCAATAATTTCCGAATAAGTCAAAGAAAAACCAACTAATATAAACTAAAACAAGGCTAAAATTTGAAGTTCACACAAAATTGGGGTCAAAATTGGGGTCGGACCTCGGGAAATTAGGGGAAATTGGGGTCGGACCTCAGATAATTTGGAAGAGATCTCAACATTGGTCAGCCCTGTATTTTTGGCACACATAAAATTTGAATCTAATCTTCTGAATCTAATCTAAAATATGGGTCTCATGCATTACTTACATACCCTAAATAAATTGCTGAGCGTTATTATAGAATGTATCTCAGCCCCAATAAACATGATTAGCGCTAAATTTTCTGGTCTGAGTCAAGCAACACGAGTAAACTATCATTCTATTCAATACTCCTACACACTGTAAAATATGTTACTGACTAATCAATCTCAAAATTTCGATGGCCTTGAATTTATCAAGGAACTTATTTCTGTGGATTTTCAATTAGTTAATGAACTGATTCAACAATCACTAAAATCTGATGTCGTTCTTATCGACCAACTCAGCCACTACATAATAGGCAGTGGAGGCAAGCGACTTCGTCCCCTATTAGTATTACTCAGTGCTCGAGCAGCCGGATATGAGGGCAAAAACCACATTAATGTGTCAGCCATTATCGAGTTTATTCATACCGCAACCTTATTACACGATGATGTTGTTGACGCATCAGAACTGCGTCGAGGACAAGAAACGGCCAACTCAATCTGGGGCAACGAAGCCTCAGTATTAGTCGGTGACTTTTTATATTCTCGCGCTTTTCAAATGATGGTATCAGTCAATGATATGCGTGTGATGGAAATATTATCTGATGCGACTAACACAATCGCTGAAGGTGAGGTTATGCAGTTATTATGCTGTGGAAACCCAGACACTACTGAAGCCCAGTACTTGAATGTGATTTACTGCAAAACAGCCAAGCTATTTGAAGCGGGCTGCCAACTCGGTGCAATTCTAGGCAATCAAAGCTCAGCGCTTGAACAAGCATTGCAAGAATATGGTAAGCATCTTGGTACTGCATTTCAATTAATCGACGACGCATTAGACTATAATGGTAAGTCTGAAGAAATAGGCAAAAATCTTGGCGATGATCTTGCCGAGGGTAAACCTACCTTACCTCTTATATATACTATGCACCATGGGACAGAAGAACAGTCAACTGTTGTTCGGGAAGCGATCGAAAAAGGTGGTTTGGAAAATATTGAACAAGTGACTGCCGCAATTAAAGGGTGTGGCGCACTTGAGTACACTCAAAAAATTGCAGTACAAGAACAACAAAAAGCACTAAGCGCCCTGAGCATCATTGAGGCCTCACCTTATAAAGAAGGCCTTGAAATTATTGCCCGGTTTTCAGTAGAACGAAAGTTTTAATCTTAGCAACCTATTTTGCGGGATTAGTGTATTTCATAGGCCATTGACTTTGTCGTAGCCTATGAAAGCTGCAAGTAAGTAAGTAAGTAAGTAAGTAAGTAAGTAAAATATTAAACCCATTACGATAGCATCACATTAAACATCAACTCACAACGCCACCCACATAATACCAACTAACTCCCACTTTAGAGAACTGACTAATTTCATGTAGCTGATCCGCTTTACCCTTTATTTTAAAACGTGCAGTAAACTCTACAGTCCCTTCACTATCATTTTTTGTACCTTTCTCTATGTCATTCACTGTTAACTTCAACCACTTGGCTTGAGCATCGCCCTTATTAAAATTTAACGACTTAGGTCTCGTTGACGGGTGCCAAGTATCAAGCAAGTACTCCTCATTCGCTAAATAATATGCTGTATACCGTGAGCGCATTAATAACTCTGCAGTTGGTGCTGCAACATGATCGATAATATAATGACCACAACATGACGCATACTCTTTTGCCGAACCACAAGGACAACTATTTTCCATACCGGACCTCTCTTCCACTTAAAATATATGATTATCATTGACTATAGCGAAAATTACGCTTAAATATTAAACGATTTTACAAAATTATTTTCTTTCATCAGCAGTATAATGATAATATCAGCAATATCTTCGATAAATGATGTAAGGGATGGCTTCTATGCTTAGTTATTTTGTCTCAAATACATATAAATCTAATTCTAATTCTAATTCAACGACAAAAATCATAATACTCTTTGTAGGCCTAGTATTGCTTAGCGCCTGTGCTAGCTCATCATTAAAAATTGTTAACACACTGGCAAAGAACAAAGGGTACACTCTTGTTTCTGATATTGCTTATGGCACGCATTCACTTAATAAGCTTGATCTCTATTTACCAAAACATCACAGCAACAAAGCAAAAGCAACCGTTATATTTTTTTATGGAGGTTGTTGGGGATATTGCCTGAAATTCCGCAAGGAGTCATACCTTTTCATCGGACAGGCATTAGCAAACAAAGGGCATATTGTCGCAGTGGTGAATTATCGCACTTACCCACAAGTTAAATTTCACACCCTGATACGCGATGCCGCTAAATCTATAGAGTGGGTTAAACAGAATATTAGTCGCTATTCAGGAAACCCAAACTCAATATTCTTAATGGGACATTCTGCTGGCGGACATATGGCAGCCACTCTTGCGTATGACCGCCAATATTTAAAACCAACGACCTGGAAAAGTATTAAAGGCATGATCGGATTGGCAGGAGCCTATGACTTTCATCCATTCAAACAAGATTATCAATTTAAAATTTTTTCGCCAAAATCTAACTATCGAAACTCCCAACCCATTCGATTCATTACTGGCAAAGAAGCCCCTTCTTTACTTCTCTATGGTAGTAAAGATCAAGTGGTCCAGCCAAGGAATATCAATAAATTATCAAAAGTTATTAGAAAAAAGAATGGGATCGTAGAAACACATTTCTACAAAAGAATTAGTCATGCAGGCTTAGTTGCCTCATTATCGCGCCCGTTTCAACGGTCACGTCCAGTACTAAATGATATCCACCACTTCATACAAAAATATATTAGCCGATAAGCCATCATCATACCCTCAAATGATGGTTTGTCGATACCAGTCGCTAATAGTTATTTGGCCATTAGATTATACTCTATCGAATAATAGCTCTCTTGAACAAACTGCTCGCGCAATCCCGTTCTGACAAGGGCGGGATTGCGCGAGCAGTTTGTTCAATTTCAACATCGTTATTAAACTGCTTGTTACCGGTAACAAAACTAGCAACCCATAGTAATCTTACTCAATAAATTCATTTAGCAGTTTACTGCTAACTCAGTTGACCTACAGTTTTTAAAATAATAGTAAATCAGTTATTGGAAGTAATAGAGATCTGATTACCTACCACCTTTATTATTCTTGCACAGAGTCAGATTAAAATCTCTATTTAGCAATAATATGGTTCTTCAACCGCTTATATTTCAACTAATCGGACAACCCATATTTAACTACAAGACTCGCCTCCGACCCTGACATAAATTTCGAAGTTTGCCATGCAACCCACCCCAAGCCTAGCAAAATAACATAATAAGGAATGTTTTGAGCGGGTAAAATCAAGGACTCATAATAAATTAATGCAAGCTTATTGCTCAGTATCAACATAGGAATAAACCAAAATATACAGTGAAGAATTTGATTTATTATAGGCATTCGCTTTACCAAAAAAACTACTCCTACTATATACAATAGGCAAAATAAAACCAAATACCAACCGGCGTAATCATATACCATCTCATCCAAATAATTAGCAAACAAATGAAACTGATCTATAGAAATGTCTTCAACGCTAATCACACTTAACCATGCTCCTAGTAAAACCGATAATGCCAAAATTATCACTACTAGCATATCAACGACACTCCAATTTTTATGAAATAATTCTTCGACATATATTCACTGACGATTAATCAATTGATAAATTGTCACGATAAAATCCAACGACTAACAAGATCATTACTCAATACATATTTTCTACATTTTTCTGCTGAATTTTATGCCCATGAAGTGATCTAGCCTGAATTGGGTTTTATTGAAATAAATGTTCGCTGTAGATATCTCACTCCAAATATCAAAATACCAAGCATCCAAGAAAACAAAATAACACTCACTCCAGCACCCGTAGATTGTATCATCATGTCAAATAAACCGATCTCGACCATACTTAATTTTTCAATCGATTGTGGAAATGCTACTAACAAATATATTGTGACATGTAAAATAATAGGCACGAGGGGTAATATAAATATCATCAAGCAACGCGCAATTCCTTTACCTATTTTTGTTTCTTTTTCTGTTTTCGTTGCTAGCTTTGCTTGAATGTTATTGATACAAAGAAAAACAACCGCCACAATCATTAGATAACTTGACCAGAGTAATATATTGTTTGTCATATTCAGCTTCCAACTACAAAATCTAATACATCCTTTATACAGCATAGCTAAACCATGCAAACACCTGCATACTCACTAAAATATCCATTGAACACGCTAACCTATAAACCGGACAATACTCAAGATAATAGTCAATATGTAATCCCCAGTGCAGGACGATTTTACGGAGCCCTCAATAAAGCCCTCAATAAAGCCCTCAATAAAGCCCTCAATAAAGCCCTCAATAAAGCCCTCAATAAAGCCTAACCTTCAGTGTGATTTATACATAATAATACTCATATATTATTAGTATCGTACATTCCGCCTTTATAAAAGTAGTAGTATTAGCCACCTAATAGCAATTTTTTTCTATATTTAATCTCACTCAAACTCAAATTTGTGTTTTGAGCTGAACAATACAATTATAAACCACTGTAATTTATCGTAATATTTGAAATATCAGGTGACATTATCAATCTGTATGAAGTTTATAGTAATTAATAGTTTTATATTAATATATAGATTATACTTTCCCAATAGAAGGACACTATTAAGATGAAGGATAATCCCCCACTGATGAATATTGAGCAAGATAACATGAACCATCCAAACCCATTTCGTCCAGGTGCTGGTCACTCTCCACCCTATTTATCAGGCCGAACTAGCGAAGTTCAGGAATTTACCCGCTTACTTGCACAAGATATTATTCTTGAAAATATGGTTGTCACTGGACTTCGTGGCTTAGGGAAAACTGTTCTGCTTGAAAGCTTGAAGCCATTAGCCATTGAAACAGACTGGTTCTGGGCAGGGACTGATTTATCAGAAGCATCAAGCTTAACGGAACATAATCTCGCAATCCGTATTATTACTGATTTGTCGATTGTGACTTCTAACATCATTATTCAACGAGAGCAAATTCAAGAAATCGGATTTCTAGGTAAACTAAACGAAAAAAAGCAATCACTTGATTATGAAGTATTAATGACTGTATATGAAACCACTCCAGGCTTGACTGCTGACAAACTAAAAGCCACTTTAGAATTCGCCGCCAAGTATGTTGCCTTTGTTAGAAAACGTGGCGTAGTGTTTGCTTATGATGAAGCGCAAAATCTGGCAGACCAATCGGGAAGTGGTGAATATCCATTATCTCTATTACTCGATGTCTTTCAGTCATTACAACGCAAGGAAATTCCATTCATGTTGGTATTAAGTGGGCTGCCTACATTATACCCAAAATTAGTGGAGTCACGCACCTACGCCGAACGTATGTTTCGCGTATTACCACTGGACAGATTAGATAAACCAGACACAGAACTAGCGATTAAAAAACCGCTTGAACAAATTGAAAAACAAGGACTATTTACAACAAAGGATATAGACACCATTACCAGTAACTCAGGGGGCTATCCTTATTTTGTGCAGTTTATTTGTCGTGAAGCTTATGATGTATTTGAGCAACATCCCAATGCTGAAATAAACTTTATGGATCAAATTGTCCTAAAACTTGATAATGATTTTTTCATGGCGCGTTGGTCAAAACTCTCTGACCGACAACAAGACATCCTTACCGTATTTGCGTCACTAGGTGAAGGTGAATTTGAATGTGCAGTGGCAGATTTGGTCAAGAAATCAGAAATCATACTGGACAAAGGGTTCAGCGCACCACAAATTAATCAGTTATTGTCGCTACTATCAGAACAAGGCTTGGTATATAAAACCCGACATGGAAAATATTCTTTCGCTATACCACTATTTGGCGGCTTCATTAACAGGCGTCACTGAAACAGGTATTACTGAGTAAAACTAATTTTACAAAAATCAATATCACAATACTTGATATTATAGAAGCCGCTAAATTACTTTAGCTAAGTCAATAACGGCTTCGTATTTTATATACTTCAAGTAGACCATTCAGTTAAATTAGTCACACCAACCACACCAACCACACCAACCACACCAACCACACCAACCACACCAACCACACCAACCACACCAACCACACCAACCACACCAACCACACCAACCACACCAACCACACCAACCAAAGTATAATAAGTAACAGCTTACATGAATTCAAAATACTTTTATCCATTATAGAATTATTCTAGCAACGCTTTCTTAGCCGACTCTTTCTGATCGATTTTACCTCGCCACTGATACTACCGGTCGACACCATAACAGGTATAGTTCTCATTATAGAAAACACAATTACCCGAAATAGATACACCGAAATAGAGACAAAGATTTACTATAACGATAGGGCATAAAATACAACAAGACAACAGAACAACAAGACAACAAGACAACAAGACAACAAGACAACAAGACAACAAGACAACAAGACAACAAGACAACAAGACAACAAGACAACAAGACAACAAGACAACAAGACAACAAGACAGTTTCATACCACACACAGGAAAAAACAGTAAATTAACTAAAGATATACCATGCTCAACGAACTTAAAATCAATAAAAAAACAATTATTTCAATAGACACAACACAGCAGCTAGTACTTAAATCAATCATAAAAGTTAACTCAATATCTTTCACGTTAGCAACTAGACCAAAACAACATATCACCACCCCCTATGATACTAAAGCCCTTATAGCCCCACTCGGAATAATTAATTTACAACCAGCATCTTTTCATAAATATCAAGCCAAACAAACTAGCTATCAATACATAACCATCGCAGTTAAGACGCGCAATGTTATTTAACTCATTCATATTTATTTTTGTTTTTTTGCCTATCACTCTTATTGGCTATCACCAACTTCTAAAAACACAAAACGATAAAAGTCGATATGGTTTTTTGATTATCGCCTCCGTATTTTTTTACGGATACTGGGACATACGCTTCGTACCGCTATTACTAATCAGCATTACAGTTAACTACTATATTGCTAAAACTCTAATAAGTAATCCAAATAAAACCCTCTTGACTACAGGAGTTTGTTTTAACCTACTACTCATTGGATACTTTAAGTATGCCGACTTTTTTTCAACAACTACCGCGCCAATCTTGTCAAATTCAACTATTGAGATTATACTTCCGCTTGGAATTTCATTCTTTACCTTCCAACAAATCGCCTACTTGATTGATGCTCACCAGGGAATAGTTAAAACACACGACCCATACGAGTATTTTCTATTCGTAACATTCTTCCCACAACTAATCGCGGGGCCCATTGTACATCACCATCAATTAATTCCTCAATTTAGAAGACAGGACAAATTTAGCCAACTCTGGAATTCACCATTGTTCACTCAAGGCCTAATTTTACTAATCATAGGCCTTTTTAAAAAAGTAGTCATGGCTGATAACCTATCAACTTATGTGGACCCGGTATTCAACGATGTTACCAACGTAACATTCTTAGAAGCCTGGACAGCAGCAATCGCCTATACCTTACAACTATATTTCGATTTTTGTGGTTATTCTGAGATGGCGATGGGCATTGCATTAATGTTCGGCATTCTCCTCCCGCTCAACTTTAATAGCCCGTATAAAGCTATATCAATCATTGATTTTTGGCACCGATGGCATATTACATTAGGAATTTTTTTCAAAGAATATGTCTATATTCCGCTAGGAGGAAATCAACAGGGATTAATGCGCTTACTATTCACCTTAATGCTCACCATGTTTTTAGTTGGACTCTGGCATGGTGCCGGCTGGACATTCATTATATGGGGGCTGTTACACGGCTGCTACCTTTCAGTTAATCATTTATGGCGCTCAACTCGCTGGTCACTTCCGAAGAAACTATCTTGGTGGATTACTTTCATGTCGGTCGTCATAGCTTGGGTAATTTTTAGAGCCCATAATTTATCAGATGCAGGAATTTTACTAACGAAAATGTTGGGGGCTGATGGAGTACAGCTACCGCCTTTGTTTCAAATACTCACGGGGTCATTCATCAATGAGGTTAATATTGCTCACTCTAGCTTGATAAACGGTTTCGAAATCATGCTAATGGTGCTAATTATGTTATTTTTAACACGAACTCCAAATATACACCAATATCTCGAATGTTTTCGGCCAACGCAAATTAATAAAATATTATTTTCAATGCTTGCAGGCATAGCAGTATTTTCTTTGAATAGCCCAACAGCATTTTTATACCATCAATTTTAACTTAAACCTATTAAGTATAGGTGGCACTATATTTTGATTCAAATTCAGATTTAAATTTAAACCGGAAAATTTGGTTTAATGAGCACAATGATGGCTAAACAATACTCCAGGATATAAGCCAATGCACAACTTTAACGAAGAAAAAGTTCATTGGAATAACAACAACGAGCGATGAGGAAAGAACAATGAGCAATGGCAATGAGCAATGAGCAATGAGCAATGAGCAATGAGCAATGAGCAATGAGCAATGAGCAATGAGCAATGAGCATACTAAAAATACCCAACGATACTGGAATATACAATTAACTTGTATTATCCTGCTGATCCCTATAATCCTTGCCAGCATTAACTACTTAATAGATCCCTATCAAATATTTCATACCAATATCTTGCTGCCATCTTCGACATCCAATGAACGATTTAACAAAGTAGAATATTTGTTAAAAAACAAGCAAAAATACAATTCTTTTTTACTCGGATCCTCTCGTATGGGAGTCTTTCACCCTCAATGGTTCAATTATAAGGGTTATCAATTTTATAACTTATCTGTATTTTCTGGTGATGCAAAAGATAGCCTGCAAATGTTAACACTTCTTAAAAAGAAAGGCGTCAAGGTAAAAAAAGTTGTCGTAGGCCTTGACCTCTTTCCATTTATTGAAAAACAACGGTTGAGACCAGCTTCATTACAACATCACCCACAGGTAGCAAAGATTGATAATTTTGATTTCTACGTCAAACAGCTATTTAGTGCTAGTTTCTACCAGAGCTATCTAAAAATAGAGCAGCATTATGGTGAACGATCATTTACATTTAACTATACCACTGGGCAGTGGTCTCTAAACGCATTTGATCGACTTAGGCAAAAAGACCCAAAACAATATCAACGGATATTTTTCAAGAAGTCACTCAAACCTCCGCTAAATGTTATTTTTCAGGAAAAACGATTTACAGAGCTTAATCAGCTTATTGTGTGGTTAAATAAATACAATATTCAGGCGGAGTTCTTTATCCATCCGTTTAGTCAGCTACATCAAAATCACTTTACCCACAATACATTCAAAAAATTGCATCAAAGAATAAAGATACTTATCCCAAATGTTATCGATTTCTCAGGCAAAAAAGATTGGACTCACAACACTAACAATTATTATGAGCGAATACATTATAGGACAAAACTCGCAAAAACGATCGCAATCAAACTGAAGAATTTAACTATGACCATGGAAATAATTTCCACACAGAAAAGTCAATGACAAACTAGACAAGTCGGTGGTAAGTTGGATTAGTCAGCGGCAAATTAGACAAGTCAGTGGCACCCTGTGTCAGGCTAGTTGTGGCCTTATAGCATTACAAACCACAATATTTTCAACACCACCAGCCACTTTTATTAATCATAAAGACGATCACGAAATAATAAAATACTCTAACCACATCTAACCAAGTAAAGTTATATCGCATAATCATCACTGTTTATTAGTAACTATTAATTTTACACAAGTCTTTTAGTGATAGAATCAAACTGACGTTAGTATCAATTAATCAGAAAATCAATGGTACCGTATATATATAATGATACTAGATATATAACGATACTAGTCAATTTATTGGGAGTAAAAATGCTATTATTGACTACTATAAGACATCAATTTTATATGCTTATAATATTGTAAACATACTTTATCGGGGCACTACATATTGTCCATTTACAAATTGGCAAGTTCTCATTTTACCCACTTCAATAGGATAAAGTTGATTAATTCGAAGCCAACGCTCACCAATTCTTGTTTGAATTTTAGCAATAGGTCGCTTTACTTCAATCACTAATCCACAGTGAGAACGTGACCCCACCTTGACTATTGTTCGAAAATATTCACCAGCGAGTTTAATCGACTTCAGAAATTCAATATCCGCTCTTAATTTGATCAAATGTTTTTTTAACGACTTCATTCCCTGCTCATAGGCGAGCTGATAATAATGTACTGCTTTTACATA
>UOFL01000212.1_pt1 | contig 87116 bp, 83 predicted proteins | sample 1990081 | NCBI WGS metagenome assembly UOFL01 (sample SAMEA4728526, study PRJEB27164) | hydrothermal vent metagenome | biome: marine basaltic hydrothermal vent biome; feature: marine hydrothermal vent; material: mineral | place: Pacific Ocean | collected 2011-06-14/2011-07-23 | depth 1741 m | reverse complement strand
GGGTGCAAGGTAAATGCGAAGTATGAGAGTGTGCTCTGGGACGTGGGAGGATTAAATATTGGCTTGAGGTAAACCAGCATTTTGAGCGAATAATCTCTATTAGAGAAAAAAACTAATTGCTGCTGCAGTGAGTTTAGAGTAAAGGGTTTAAGTCAGTATACTCTGTGACACTTTACAATGTCGCAGAGTTATCATAAGTGATAGGCTTTAATGCTACAATTCCACTTGAGTCTGGAATTTCTAACTCGTTATATTAAATACTTGAATTAATCAGCCGCTCCTTAAGACGTTGTCTTGTTTAATTCATCCCTCAGTATCTTTATATCATTGGGCGCATGAATGGCGAGTTTAATCGCGCCATGATCACGACACTTTACTGATACTCGAATGGGACCGTTTGAAAACAACTCTTCGACTGTCATTGACGGGTCGATGTTGTCATTAGGATAGATCAGAACCGACTGACCTGACTTTCTTTCTAAAACTAGCATTTTTTGGGACTCCTTTCCAAAACGCATACTGTTATAAGAAACAGACTACCGATGGAAAACTTGGGGTAATAATCATAGTATAGTTACCCTGATTAAAATTTTATCTATTCAAACCTAATTTTTTTTATTGGTATATTTATCAAAATCTTACATTTTAAATTCGTTGATGTCTATGTTTAAAACTAACGATTTTATAAGACCTCAATAGTTTATCTGTATCAGGGTATCCTAATGATATAATGGCTGTTATCAGAGTATTGTCAAGTTATAATGAGTTTATAGTAGCCACTATAGAAAATTATTCTGATTACTGAATCGCAAGACTCTAAGCAGGTGTGATTGAGCGATCTTAAGCACGACTATTAAGTGTTAGTGACTGCAATGTCTTATTAATAGGTTTAGTGAATGACCTCAATATCTTGTCATTGTTAGTGTTTCTGAATAAAAAACTCACCCATTAGGATTACTTGTAGGATTACTTGCTACAGTATTTTAATTGTGGGTTACTGGTAATAGAGTTATAAATATTGGTGTAACTCATAGCTTTGCAAGTAGTACTAAAGAGTAAGTACTTAAAGTAGTATGGATAAGTGCTAGTACCCCTTAACTTTATGAGTATATGATATGTTGAATTTATTTCAGGCAAGGCATGAAGCTGAGAATATTAATGAGCCGGTATTTAATCGTGGATGTTTTGGCAAAGCAGAGTTTCAAACTGAGTTTATACAGTTTGGAGTAGATGATATTGATTTGGTTCAATTCAGAAAGCAGTTAAGGGATGTTGCGTCAATGATTGCTCGTAGCGCTTCGTCAAAAAGTGATTCTGTTTATCGCCAGTTACCTGATATTTATTTTATTCTGATGAATCCTAAGCAAAATAGTACTAACGCTGGAATTATCAGTCCACGGGTTGACCTTGCTGGGCGGCACTTTCCACTAGTAATATTTAATAGTATCCGCAATTGTCGTTTAAAGCGTCAGACATCAGCAGTCCCTGTGTTATTACAAGAATTTTTTGGTCAATCACTTGAGTTGTTGTTAACCGATTTGAAAAATATGGACTTGCTTCAACTACAGAAGTCTGTAGAAGATCTTCCTATAGTCTCCAGAGACTTAACGCGTCATAAATTATTTGATAGTGTCATGGATTTATTAAAGGGCACTGATGTTGGTGAGTTCTGGCAAAAATTACCTATTGAAAATGATCCAGCAGAAAGAGCTCGTTTTATCACTACTATTATGGTGTTAATCAAAACGGCCATTAAACAGTCGCCAGCCAAAACGCCATGGGGGATACGCATCCCTTTGCCTAAGGTTGATTTTCTATTGCCTTATGTTGTGTTGTATATTCAGCTATTCGAATCGAGGCTCAAAGACTGTACCTGGCAAGCACAGGTTTTTTGGAATGGTACTAATGACCACCAGCCAGCGGCGCTGACAATTTTTTTTAAAGAGGTTAGTTCGCCAATGTTATATCAACTGTTTGATCCTAATGTTCGTGACCATCTTATTATTGATGTGCTTGACGAAATGAAGCGATATGACAAACCGACTGAACAGGCTTTTACTGTCACAGGAAATGACAAGGATTCATTAATGGACGCTTTGTTTAAATGGGTTGGATTTGATTGACAAGAGATTGGCTATTTTTGAGGTGAATGCATAAAATGATTTATAAAAGACATGATTGATATGAGGAAGTTAAATTTAGACGGAATGACGAAATAACACAGCTTACTGAGTGGCTAATGTGAGAATGAGTGTAATACCGAAAGATGCCTTCTAAAAAATTTCACGCTAGAGAGATAGGGAGCTAATATCCTGATCATAACCCCCTACGTTTCAACGGTCTATCGGGAACGTCCTCTGCATATCACAATGGCCTTTATGGGCTGTGAAGTTTGTCGCCAACTACCACCACTTTTCCACTTACGTTTACATTGAGCGGCAAGAGAAATAGGGAAAGAAACTGTCATTCTCCTATCTTTACTCATAAAAAACTGGCGTCTCATGCCATTAGACGTTCTTGAATTTAAAAAGCTGTTACATGCTTTAATTGGATTCATGGAGTCTCGAAAATTAAGTTTGGTAACACTGACGGTAAACATATGACTTTCCCATGGCATATGTTTTGACTTAACGGGGGTGCGAAATTCTTGCATTGCAAGGTGTTGGTCTTTGCGCATATGCCCTCCGGTAATTGAAAACTTGCCCACAGTGACTTGTGTGCGCGCTAAGGTGTGCTTGCCACGACAGCTAGCAGTAATGCGGACCGGCACTTTCATATGGGAACTCTTGATGTGGGTATAGCGTTCGCCATTACTGCCGACTATTATTACCGGGATCTGAGATTTGTTCTTAATGCCGGTTTCAAGTTGTACTGATGTGACTGGACTGGCTATTATTGACGTAGTTGTCAATAATATTACTCCAGTTAATCCGGATACTAGTAATTTAATCATTTGATTCAACCATTTTGAATAGCGTATTTAAGAGATAAAACGCTCGTTTAGGGACCATTTATTGATCCATCATATTTTATTGTGTCATATTTTATTATGTGAAGATGAGTTTACCAAGCATTATTATGCTTAAGAAACTTCTACCATATTCTTTATGCTAACAGTACCGAAACCTGCGGTCACTATCAACCACTGATTTTACGTTGTTGAGTAGATAAGGCTATATGGCCGTATAATAAGAAGTGTTGTTAGCCAAGTCTTAGACTTATCTAAGGAAATTACATCAGCCTGCTAGTTAAGTCTTGAGGAGGTAGGTGTATTACTTGATATCATCGCAAAAAATTCAATCCAGGCTTCTTTGACCTCGTCGGTAAAAGCATCCCCTAAACCATGCATTAATGTCCAACAAAATGCTTGTTGAGTGTTTTGCTGATCAGATTCAAATACGCCATAACCCACATGCTGTTGGCACATCATATCAAGGATTAATTCTATTGATACAGGATCTTCTAAAAAATTAACGGCGAGATTTAACGAAGACATCAACTTTTTAATTTGAATAACGTGGTCTACTCCTGCATTTTCAAAAGCAGGATCTAGATCAAGAAGTCTGTCGTAAAAGAGTTCTCCTGCTGTTTGTGAAAACGGCTGAACTTTTTTCCAACTTTGTCGAACAAGATCAATCTGTTCCGGAGTCATATAAAATCTCTCCTGTTTGGGTCAATGGAGACGAGTGAACTCAATCACTGATGGTTCAAATTTGGAGCGAGTTTATTATGATTTTTTTAATTCCGTTGTTATTTTATACCACAAAATAGCTGCGCTCACACTAGCAAAATTTCAGGGAAGTGTATTGACAAGTCTCCAGTATTGACTATGGCAGTGACGATTTCAGAATAGAGTCGGGTGATAGTATTAGGATAACTGTAGCTTGTGATACATGAATTTGGCATAAAAAATGTACCACAGGCGAACCCGTAGTACAGAGGGGGAGGTTGCCTATGACAACCTTACTACTATAGATAAAATTTGAGAGATAAAGTAAAACTCTTTTATCAAAAAATTCTGGAAGAATATGAATTGCTAATAAACAATGTGCGAATGAACTGACCTAGTCCGCGTGCAATCAAGCAGTAGCCAAAGATAATAAAGCTCCCTTGAATCGTTGTTTGCTTTAGTAAAAACGAGTCCAGTATATTGATGTTATCACTTGAAGTGTTCATGAGCGCCAAGATTAATAAGTTAACAACAATGATCGTAATGCCATAAGCAATAAAATGGAAATACTCGAGTTGCCTAGTCCTAGGTTTATTAAATAAACCTGCAATTGCAAAAATCGCAAAGAATATCGCTAGTACTATCCATTGCTGGGATTGTCCATCTTGTAGTAAGTGATTCATATTGTAAGCCCTCGGTCAGTCTTTATTATTTTTATTATTAGACTCTATTCCTGTTAATCGGAATTTGGTTTAATGTTGTCAGTCAGCTATTCGTGGTAGCCTTATTGTGCTTTGTTGTTGGAGTGTAGAATACTTAAACAGTGTCGGTTTTTCAACCACTTTATTTATGTTTTTTGCTACATTTTTTGCAGACAATAAATATGAGGTTATTTGTTTTCAAGAATTTTAGATTAAATAAATAAAAACAAATAGATAGGAATAATTGTATACTGATTACTGTGTCAGTATTCCGACACATTATGAATAAGTGATCCTAAGGTTTCCCTGTATTCAGTGTTGATATCAACAAAGACTCCTATATAAATACTGGTGGAGAGTCTCTTCCAGTGGCCACTATCACTAATAATTTGAGATTTTTTAGAAAATGAAGCCGGATTTTATCCATCTGAGAGTCCATAGCGAATATTCCCTAGTAGACGGAATTGTACGAATTAAACCACTCGTCAAACGTGTTCGTGAACTTAATATGCCTGCCGTGGCAGTGACTGACCAGTCCAACTTATTTGCGTTGATAAAATTTTATCGTGCTGCGATTAAAGAAGGAATCAAGCCACTGGTGGGAGTTGACTTATGGCTGAAAAATAGTGAAGAGGCCGATCAACCTTATCGTTTGACCCTATATTGCAAAGATGTGTCGGGTTATAAAAATTTGACTTATCTGATTACACGTTCATATCTTGAGGGCCAGCATCGTGGCATTCCAATGATTGAACAGCAGTGGCTAGAGGATCATAGTACAGGATTAATTGCCCTATCAGGCGGGCGAGAAGGGGATATTGGGAAAGCATTACTGGCGAATAAAACTGAGCTGGCTGCTAGTTGTTTGGAACAATGGCAGCATTTATTTCCAGAATCATTCTACCTAGAATTGCAACGTACACGCCGGCCTTATGAGGAGTCTTATATTGAGGCGGCGGTTACACTCGCGGCTGAGCAGCAAGTCCCTGTAGTAGCCACCAATGACGTTCGTTTTATAGAGAAAGATGATTTTGGTGCACATGAGGTGCGTGTCTGTGTAGGCGAAGGGCGAACTCTGGATGATAAGCGTCGTCCTCGTCTTTACAGTGAATTTCAGTATTTGCGTTCAGCAGAGGAGATGCATGAGTTATTTTCTGATATTCCCCAGGCGTTACAAAATACTGTCGAAATTGCCAAGCGCTGTAATATCGAACTGGATCTTGGTAAAAATTATTTACCTAAATTTCCAGATACTGGTGGACAATTAGAAACAGATTACCTGACTGATTTGGCTCAACAAGGGTTGCAGCAACGACTTAAAATTATTCATCAACGGGATGATAAAGTTGACGATGATGAGTACCATGAACGACTCAGCATGGAACTTGGTGTTATTAATCAGATGGGTTTTCCTGGTTACTTTCTTATCGTGTATGACTTTATCCGCTGGGCCAAAGAAAATGCAATTCCGGTAGGCCCAGGTCGAGGCTCAGGCGCGGGTTCAATCGTTGCCTGGGCATTACAAATTACTGATATTGATCCTATTAAATATGAATTGCTGTTTGAGCGATTTTTAAATCCTGAACGTGTCTCTATGCCGGATTTTGATATAGATTTTTGTATGGATCAACGTGATGATGTCATTAATTATGTTGCGGAACGTTATGGCCGTGATCGAGTATCACAAATTATTACCTACGGTACTATGGCAGCTAAAGCAGTGGTTCGTGATGTCGGGCGTGTGCTAGCACACCCTTATGGTTTTGTGGATCGGATTGCCAAACTAGTGCCATTTGAAATTGGCATTACTCTGTCCAAAGCCTTGGATCAACAACCTGAATTGCAGGAGTTGTATGATACTGATGAGGAAGTACAGACTCTGATCGACATGGCGCGCTCACTGGAGGGCTTAGCCCGAAATGCCGGTAAACATGCGGGCGGCGTCGTGATTTCTCCTTCCGTGCTAACAGATTTTTGTCCCCTTTATTGTGAAGAGGGATCGGTGAGTACGGTCACTCAGTTTGATAAGAATGATGTCGAAGATGTAGGGCTGGTTAAGTTTGACTTTTTAGGCTTGCGTACTCTGACGGTGGTTGATTGGTGTGTACAAACTATTAATCAGCAAAATAAGGAAAAAAATGTTACGCCATTGGATATTTCTGAAATTCCAGTGGATGATAAGGCGGCATTTGTTTTGTTAAAAGCGTGCGCCACTACAGCGATATTCCAGCTTGAATCAAGCGGTATGAAGCAGCTTATCAAGCGTCTTAAGCCAGACAGTTTTGATGATATTATCGCATTAGTAGCGTTATATCGACCGGGGCCTTTACAGTCTGGCATGGTGGACTCTTATGTAGAGCGTAAGCATGGGCGTGAAGCAACAGTCTATCCTCATCCAGCACTTGAGCCAATTCTAGAGCCGACTTATGGGGTAATTCTTTATCAAGAACAAGTGATGCAAATTGCACAGGTACTCGCCAATTATACGCTTGGCGGGGCTGACATGCTGCGGCGTGCCATGGGTAAAAAGAAACCTGAGGAAATGGCTAAACAGCGTTCCATATTTATAGAAGGGTCGAAAGAAAATAACGTCAGTGTGAAGTTGTCAGGGTCTATTTTTGACCTGATGGAAAAGTTTGCGGGCTATGGATTCAATAAGTCGCACTCTGCGGCGTATGCACTGGTGTCTTACCAAACAGCTTGGTTAAAATCGCATTATCCAGCGGCATTTATGGCCGCTGTGTTGTCCTCTGATATGGATAATACTGACAAGATTGTTATCTTAAGTGAAGAGTGTCGGGACATGAAGTTAATGGTGATGCCGCCTGATATTAATTACTCACAATACCGCTTTACGGTAAAACCTGATGAAGACGTTGTCATTTATGGTTTGGGTGCAATAAAAGGAGTCGGCGAAGCGGCGATTCAAGGGATTTTAGACGAACGCGAAAAACAAGGTATTTTTGTTGATTTACTGGATTTTTGCAAACGGATCGATTCACGCAAGGTCAACCGTCGTGTGATCGAAGCTTTTATTCGGGCAGGCGCATTGGATTGTTTGCAGCAACATCGTTCAACTCTGATGGGAATGGTGTCTGATGCACTACGCGCAGCAGGTCAACATGCATCCAATCAAAACAGTGGTATTGATGACATGTTTGGTACTTTGTCGAGTACGACAGAAGATCAGTTTTTAGAAGTGAGGGTGTTACCGGAGTGGGATGATGCGACTCGTCTCAATGCTGAACGAGAAACTTTGGGCTTGTATCTAACGGGACATCCTATTGAGCGTTATGAGCAAGAGCTTGAACGAATTACGAGTGGGCGCATTGCTCTGTTGATTGAAGAAGAAACGGCAAAAATGGATGAGGAGGAGGCCAACCCAAAACCTGCCCCAGTGAAGGAAAAATCAGATAAACCCTATAAACGTGATAATAATGACGATGAAAGAACTGTAGTGGTGGCAGGCTTAGTGAGCAGTATCAGGGTCATTGATACTCGGCGTGGAAAAATGGCGATAGTGACTTTAGATGATCGGACGGCACGCATGGATGTGACAATGTTTTCAGATGTGTATGAGGCATTTACCGATTATGTTGTCAAAGACAAGGTTCTGATGATTAAAGGTAAAATTGGCCCAGATACTTTTACGGGTGGGGTTAGAGTGCTGGCAGAAAGTGTGTATAGCATTGAGGAGGCTCGGGTCCGTTTTGGGCAACGGCTAATGATTCAGTTGCAGCAAACCGATGATGGGCAATCTATGATTCAATCATTGGCTTCCGTAATGTCACCCTTTCGTCAAGGCAGTTGTCCGGTATGGATTGCGTATACAGGAGAGCAGGCTAGCGCTAACCTACCCTTGGGAGAAAAATGGCAGGTAAACCCTACTGATGACCTACTAGACAGTTTACGGGCCATTATAGGCAAAGAAGCGGTATGGATTCAGTATCCGACAAGTGACAGTTCTGGTTAATGCTTGTTTCAGGTGATGGTGGATTGTGGACGTTGGATTGTTTAATAGTCCGCTTAGAGTAGTCTTTGACCTATATCCTGATTCTTGAGTATTGGGTGTTGGACTTTAAGCCTATGAATTCGATACAATAGGGTTTCCTAGAAAGAGATAGCTGAGTAACGAGAGACAACAATGAATCTGAATTTTCTTGAGTTTGAACAACCCATTGCCGAATTGCAGGCAAAGATTGAAGAATTGCGATTAGTCGGTGACGACAACGAAATTAATATTAGCGATGAAATTGAGCGTCTGGAAGGGAAAATGGAAACCTTGACTGCGTCTATATTTTCATCCTTGACTCCCTGGCAGATTTCTCAGCTAGCTCGTCATCAACAGCGTCCTTATACCCTTGATTATATGAAGAATATATTCACTGATTTCGAAGAATTACATGGTGACCGTGCTTTTTCGGATGATTCCGCTATTGTGGGAGGCATTGCCAGACTTGATAATAGACCTGTGATGGTCATTGGTCATCAGAAAGGCCGTGATACCCCTGAAAAAATCAAACGTAATTTTGGTATGCCACGTCCTGAAGGGTATCGAAAAGCGATGCGCTTAATGCGTATGGCTGAACGGTTTAAGCTCCCATTACTGACTTTTATCGATACACCGGGGGCTTATCCTGGCGTAGGCGCTGAAGAGCGTGGGCAAAGTGAAGCGATCGCCCGTAATTTATTCGTATTATCAGATCTTAAAGTGCCTGTTATTTGTACCGTAATTGGTGAGGGTGGGTCCGGTGGCGCCTTGGCGATTGGTGTTGGTGACCGGGTAATGATGTTGGAATATAGTACCTATTCAGTCATTTCTCCTGAAGGTTGTGCTTCTATTCTGTGGAAAACCAGAGATAAAGCGTCTGATGCGGCAGAAGCCATGGGGATAACTTCGGAACGATTGTTGAAACTGGAGTTAATTGACCAAGTTATTGATGAACCTTTGGGTGGGGCACATCGAGATGTTGCGATGGTCTCTGAATCAATCAAGCAGGCATTAATTTCTAATTTGGACGAGTTGTTATATCTGGATATTGACAAGTTATTAGCTCAACGTTATGAACGATTGACGCAATTTGGCGTTTATAAGGATTAGCAGAGGTTCGCAATTAAGTCATTGCCAACGAGTACTTTCGATAATATTAGTGACTGCGTTGGCATAGTGAATATTCCTCTTACACTCAGTTTTCCAATTTTGTACTGATTATTGGGTAGGCAGTATATGGCACTGCATTTTCAACAATTACTCCCACCACTTCAACAATATAGCCCACCGTCTTATTTACTGGCGTTAAGTGGTGGACTCGATTCTTGTGTATTGCTTGATTTGATGCAAAAAATTTCGGCTAACACCAAAATTCCTCTGCGTGCAATACATATTGATCATGGATTACAGGGCGAAGCAGAGCAATGGGGTAAGCATTGTGAGCAACTATGCAAGTCTTTAAATATTCCGCTGATAGTCGTGCAGTTAAATATGCTACCTAAGAAAGGTGAAAGTCTCGAAGCCAGTGCGCGCGAACAACGGTATCGAGCTTTTTCCAATGAATTATTAAGCGATGAATTATTATTACTGGCACAACATCGCGATGATCAAGCCGAAACATTATTGCTGCAATTATTGCGGGGGGCTGGTCCTGAAGGTTTAGCCAGTATGCCTATTAGCCGACCCTTTGCAGCAGGCATTATGTGCCGGCCTTTATTAGAGACAAGTCGGTTAGAGATAGAAAGCTATGCAACTTTACACGATCTCCGATGGATTGAAGATCCTTCTAATAATGATACCGCTTTTGATCGAAATTATTTGCGTCATGAAATTATGCCTCGCCTCAAGCAGCGGTGGCCCTCGTATAGTAAAACAATTTCTCGTTCTGCACGGTTATGTGGTGTTAGCAATAGTTTAATTCAAACCCAGGCGACTAAATTACTTTCCGAGATCAGCGTTTCCGATTTGCACTCAGACAATGAGGAGAGTTTGAGTTCTCAAGTATTAGTGGCGAAAAAGCTAGGCGAGCTGTCACCGCAGGAACAGGCTATTACAGTGAGGGCGTGGCTGAGCTTGCAACATTATGCAAGTCCGACGGAGAGTCAACTGCAACAAATATTAGCACAGATGCTGGGCTCAGGGGTACAAGCATCGCCTTGCGTCGCTTGGGCGAATGTAGAGGTACGTCGTTACAGAGAGTTCATTTATGCCCTTGAATCTCCTAAAGTGTTCGATTCTTCTTTGCAGTATTCATGGGATCTCATTAATCCGTTGGTGTTAGAGGGCTTGAATGGGCGCTTGGTATTACAAGATGTGTTAGGGGACGGCCTTAGTAAAGAGAAACTTAAAGACTTATTATTGACTGTCAATTTTCGTTGCATGACAGCAGTGATTGAAAAAAGTAGTGACACCGTTGATTGGATCAAAAGAGAAATAGTATGCGACGAGAAATTGTCAGGACGTCGTGTCAAGGCAAGCAAACTTAAGAAAGTTATGCAGCAAAGTGGCATTCCCCCATGGTTGCGTAGTCGTGTCCCTATTTTGAGTAGCAATGGTGAGCTTATTGCTATTGTGGGGTGGTGGATAGCACCACACTATAGATCGTTAAAAAATGAACCAGGAGTGTTGATCAAGCGGCAACGCATGCCAAGTATTACTTAACATCTAATGCAAAGTTTGCGAATTTTCATAAGTTGACTAATATTGCAATATTCATGAAATTACTTCATGACATCTCGTAAGGAATTTCTTCTTGCTTGGACAAATAAGAAGTACCTTAACGATTGCATTGGTTGAACTCGTATGAATTTCAGTAGACGCAATTTTTCTATATTTTTCATAATTGTTAGTATCACTTTTGCTCCTCTATCTTTAGCCAGAGAGTATGAGTTGCTGCGCGCTCCGCAAAGTAGCATGATCAAACTGTCTAAAGCTTGGAAACCTTTTTTAGTGAAGCTTAAAAAAGAAACAGGGATAAGTCTTAAGCTTAAATTATTTAACAAACGCCAACAATTTGAACAGTATCTTAGCACGGGTCAATATGATTTTTTGTTTGCAAATCCTTACTATTCTTTATTAGTCAAAGATAAGTTAGGTTATGAAGCGATTGTTCGTAGTGATGCAAAACGTTTGAAAGGGATCATAGTTGTTTCAGCAGACTCGACTATTACTATCAATAATTTACACAATAAAACAGTCGCATTTCCCGGTAGAAATGCCTTAGCTGCCTCATTGTTAGTACGCTCAATATTGGCGCGACAAGGGATTACTATCGCCCCTATTTATACACAATCTCATCAAAATACTTATTTATCCGTACTCAATAAAAGTTCAGTGGCCGGCGGTGGAATCAAGCGTACTTTTAATGAGTTTAAAGCAAAAGAACAATTGAAAATTATATTCAAAACACCTGGCTTGGCCATGCATCCCCTCAGTATTCATTCGCGGGTGCCGGAAAAAGACAAGCTTAAGATTTTAAGTTTTATATTTAAGTTACAGAAAACAGTAGCAGGAAGAAAAATATTGAAAAAGATTAGACTAGCGAAACCTGTCGCAGTTGACTTTATTCGAGATTATAAAATTTTACGCGATCTTAAGCTTGAAAAGTTTTCAACTATTCAGTTATAGTCTGTCTATCCTATAGGTGTGGCATAGCACTAGTAAATGACTATTAGTATTCTTAAAAATATCATGCACAGAGATATTAGCCAAAGGGTACGCCAATAAGCGCTCAATATCAGTTTCCTGCTAAAAATCGATAATCAGTATTCTTTTCTGCTTAGTTTGTGGATATATTCAACATATGTAATTTAATGTTAAGCAAACTGATAATCAATCGTTAATCAAGTCATTGATTTAACGCATCGATTGAGTCTGAATCAATATTCTTGTATCATACAATGCCAGCCGTAGCCAATAGGCTACACTTTACTAAATCCCTTATATAAGAAGTCTATTTGCCGTATGACCCGATTTATATTTATTACAGGTGGTGTTGTCTCTTCCTTAGGAAAGGGGATAGCGTCAGCCTCCCTCGCTGCTATTCTTGAAGCACGAGGCTTGAACGTGACCCTGCTAAAGCTTGATCCCTATATTAATGTCGATCCAGGCACTATGAGCCCGTTTCAACATGGTGAAGTTTACGTCACCAATGATGGAGCAGAAACTGATCTTGATTTAGGGCATTATGAGCGTTTTGTGCGCACTGAAATGAAAAAGCGTAATAATTTCACGACTGGCCAGGTCTATGAAAATGTATTGCGCAAAGAAAGGCGTGGTGATTATCTTGGAAAAACTGTTCAAGTCATTCCCCATATTACCGATGAAATAAAGCGTAGCATAGTGGCCGGTGCCAGAGATGCTGATATCGCCATGGTTGAAATTGGCGGAACTGTTGGTGATATTGAATCCTTGCCTTTCTTGGAAGCAATTCGTCAAATGGGTTTGGAGCTGGGTAAAGAGCGTGTGCTTTATATGCACCTAACTTTGTTACCTTATATAGCGACAGCAGGTGAAATTAAAACGAAGCCCACTCAGCATTCAGTGAAAGAACTGCGTTCTATTGGTATTCAACCTGATGTTTTATTGTGTCGATCTGAACGTCCCATTCCTGCAGAAGAGCGTCGTAAAATTTCGATGTTTACTAGTGTAGAAAAAGAAGCCGTTATATCGGTGGTTGATACTGATAATATTTATAAAATTCCGTTGTTGTTGCATGAACAAAAACTCGATCAAATTGTTGTACGTAAAATGTCGATTGAGGCTGATGAGGCCAATTTGTCTGAGTGGCAGGCCGTTGTCGATGCAATTGCTGAGCAAAAAGACTCTATCCAAGTGGCGATGGTGGGCAAATATGTTAATTTAACGGAATCTTATAAATCGTTAAATGAGTCGCTGGCGCATGCTGGATTAAAAACTCACTGTAAAGTTAAGATTATTTATGTCGATTCTGTCGATATTGAAAAAAATGGTCCTGATTGCTTACAGGGTGTGGATGCGATTCTAGTGCCTGGTGGTTTTGGCGAGCGTGGTATTGAAGGTAAAATTAGAGCCGTACAATATGCACGAGAAAACAAGATCCCCTATTTAGGTATTTGCTTAGGCATGCAGGTAGCGGTGATTGAATGTGCACGTAATAGTGCCATGTTGGAAAACGCACACAGTACGGAATTTGATATGACGACCGCACACCCGGTGATTGCACTCATTACAGAGTGGCAAAATGCTGAAGGTGAAATGGAAATACGTAGTATTGATTCAGATCTAGGTGGCACTATGCGCTTAGGAGGGCAGGAATGTCAGTTACAAGATAATTCAAATATTCGTGCTGCGTATGGTACGCAAACAATAATTGAAAGACACCGTCACCGCTATGAGTTTAACAATCACTATCGCGCAACCTTGGAAAAGGCGGGCTTAGTTATTACCGGCCTTTCGTCTGATCATGGCTTGGTAGAAGTGGTCGAATTGCCTGATCATCCTTGGTTTGTAGCGTGTCAGTTTCACCCTGAATTTACCTCTACACCACGTGACGGTCATCCATTGTTTACCAGCTATATTCAGGCTGCGTTGCAATATCATAAGAACAAACAACTTAAGGCAGTATCCGTATGAAATTATTAGATTTTGAAGTAGGTCTGGATAAACCTCTATTCCTGATTGCAGGTCCCTGTGTTATAGAGAGTGAAGCAATGGCGCATGACACTGCAGGTGCCTTGAAAGAGATTACTTCAAAGCTAGGGATTTCGTTTATTTATAAGTCCTCGTTTGATAAAGCTAACCGCTCATCAATTGATAGTTTTCGTGGGCTTGGGATCGAGAAAGGACTAAAAATTCTCGAATCGGTCAAGTCTACTATCGGGGTGCCAGTGATCACTGATGTGCATGAGGATACTCCCTTAAGTGAAGTCGCATCAGTGGTGGATGTTATGCAAACTCCAGCATTTTTATGTCGTCAAACAAATTTTATTCAAAATGTGGCCAAGCAGGGTATTCCTGTTAATATCAAAAAAGGGCAGTTTTTGGCACCTTGGGATATGGGGCATGTTGTCAAGAAGGCTAAAGATACGGGCAATCAACAGATTATGGTTTGTGAGCGAGGGGCATCGTTTGGTTATAATAACCTGGTCTCTGATATGCGGTCATTAGCTGCTATGCGTGAAACAGGTTGCCCAGTGGTATTTGATGCTACTCATTCAGTGCAACTTCCTGGTGGACAAGGGTCAACTTCAGGGGGTCAACGAGAGTTTGTGCCTGTGTTGGCGCGTGCCGCCGTTGCAGCAGGAGTATCAGGCGTGTTTATGGAAACACATCCTGATCCGGCTAAAGCATTAAGTGATGGTCCCAATGCATGGCCTTTGGACAAAATGGAGCAACTATTGCAAACGCTTATTACTCTGGATAATACAGTGAAAGAAGCAGGATTTGCAGAGCATGATTTATAAATAATTAAAAGGCAGCAGGCAGTTGTAGAGTCTGTAAAATTACCCAGTTGAATTAATCAGAGACTCTTTCTTTACACCAAGATTCAAGTAATTAGAAAGAGCTCTGACGCCATTTCAAAATAGTCTGAAAGACAACACATTGACAAGTTTAAGAATCAACCTCCCGATTGAAACATCATTGTCGGGTTTACTCTATTGGAGCGGAAATGACAGCAATAAAAGATATTAAAGCCAGAGAAATTCTTGATTCGAGAGGGAATCCAACGATTGAAGCAGATGTTATGCTCGAATCGGGAGCAGGGGGACGAGCGGCAGCCCCTTCAGGTGCATCAACAGGTGAATTTGAAGCACTAGAATTACGTGATCAGGATGAAAATCGTTATGGCGGAAAAGGGGTGTTAACAGCCGTTGATAATGTGAATACAGTGATTCGTGATGCTTTGATTGGCACTGATATTGGTGATCAGCAAGCGATTGATAAAATTATGTTGGATCTTGATGGCACAGAAAATAAAAATAAGTTAGGCGCAAATGCTATTTTATCCGTGTCGTTAGCCTGCGCTCATGCTCGTGCAAACGCATCTGGACATAACTTGTTTTATTCTTTGAATCCAGCAAAGTCTTACACCATGCCAGTGCCTATGATGAATATTATCAATGGGGGCTCACATGCAGATAACAGCGTAGACGTACAAGAGTTTATGATTTTACCTGTGGGGGTTAGCAGTGTGCGTGAAGCAGTGCGTTGTGGTGCAGAAATTTTTCACGCGCTTAAAAAAGTATTGACCGCAGGTGGTTACAATACGGCGGTGGGTGACGAAGGTGGGTTTGCTCCAGACTTAGAGTCTAACAAGCAAGCACTGGATGTCATTAGTGAGGCCGTTGAGCTGGCTGGATATAAATTAGGGGAAGAAGTCTATTTAGGTCTGGATATTGCAAGTTCAGAATTTTATGAAGACGGTCAATATTTTTTACAGTCCGAGGATAAGCACTATAGCTCAAAAGAGTTTGTTGATTTGTTGGTGCAGTGGAAAGAAGATTATCCTTCCATTATTACCATTGAAGATGGCTTGGACGAAGACGATTGGGAAGGGTGGAAATATCTAACGGAAAAATTAGGTAACGAAGTACAGTTAGTAGGCGATGATTTATTTGTGACTAATACGACACGTTTCAAGAAAGGTATTGATATGGGAGTGGCTAATTCAATTTTGATTAAGTTTAATCAAATTGGTTCCTTGACTGAGACTTTTGAAGCAATTGAAATGGCAGAGAAAGCAGGGTATACCGCTGTTATATCACACCGTTCAGGTGAGACTGAAGATACCACTATTGCAGACTTAGCGGTGGCCAGTAGTGCAACACAAATAAAAACTGGGTCTTTATCCCGTTCAGATCGCGTTGCAAAATACAATCAATTGATCAGAATTGAAGAAATGTTAGGTAAAAATTCAGTGTATGCCGGCAAAGGGGCTTTTAAGCATACAGAAATCTAGTATATACTGTGCTTAAGAAAGCAGCAGATTAATATCGATTATTGAGATGGGCAATGTTGTCCATCTCTTACCAGAATATGTGAGCGGCTTTACTGATGACTAAGGATTTATGATTTGATTTGGAGTCCTTACACTATAACAATAGACATGAGGTGCTGTGCAAGTGCGATTACTCGTGATTTCATTAACGAGTTTACTGCTGGTATTACAATACCAGTTTTGGATAGGCAGTGGCGGTTGGCTCGATGCCTATAGCCTACAGACTCGTGTGCAATTGCAAAAATCTATAAACCATAAATTAACAGAACGAAACAAGGCATTGCTGGGAGAAGTACTTGATTTGAAGCAAGGCTATGATGCCGTTGAAGAACGGGGTCGTACTGATTTTGGACTGGTTAAACCTGGAGAAACTTTTTATCAAGTCGTGGATTCTCCTGAATCAGTGAAATGATCGTTGTAATAAATAATCCTAAAAATACCAGAGTCTTTAATTAAGTCTAGTGGACGAGACCTTGGTTTAAACATTATCAGACATAAAATAAAGATTGCTAAAAAGTCTTCAACGTTGAGCAAGAGATACTGTTATTCTTGGCAAATTACAAGACTTCATCAATGAGTCTTTCTCCCCACATTAATCCCAGGTTTGCTTTGTGAATTCAGAAAAAATATTAAATCGCTATTGGGTAATCGTCGCTGCCGCCGGAAGCGGTCAGCGTATGCAAGCAGACTGCCCTAAACAATATTTAACGATACACCATAAAACTATTTTTGAGCATACTTTGGCAATATTCGATCAAGCAGATTGGGTGGATGCTGTAGTCGTAGTATTAGCAGATGCTGATCCTTATTGGCCTGCTGTGAAGAAAAATTTGACGGATTATTCTGTTCCTTTGTATGAGGTTGCAGGGGGTAAGGAGCGTTGTGATTCGGTATTCAATGCAATGAAAAGCTTGCAACAATATGCGTCGCCTGAGGACTGGGTGTTAGTGCATGATGCAGCACGGCCTTGTGTTAGTCAGCAGGATATTAGCAAATTAAAATCTGTACTACAGGATGAAGCAATAGGCGGTTTATTGGCTGCCTCTGTCAAAGATACAATCAAACAATCAGATGCTAGCGGTCGTGTATCACACACTGTTGATCGTACAAACTTATGGCGTGCTCTGACGCCGCAAATGTTTCGTTTTGAAGTCTTATATAAGGCTTTGCAAGAGGCCTTAATTGATCAAAGTGCTGCGGGCAATATTACCGATGATGCATCTGCCATCGAGCAACTTGGGTATAAGCCTTTATTGGTAGAAGGCAGTAGTGACAATATTAAAATTACTACCCCTGATGATATGATTGCTGCAGAAGCCTATTTGCTACAAGCAAACAATGAAGGCATCTCTGATTACAGTGGGACTGATTAATACCGAAAGGAATGATATGAGAATAGGACATGGTTATGATGTGCATCAATTTCAATTGGGTGGGCAGCTTGTTTTAGGAGGAGTGACTATAGAATTTGATCGCAGTATGAAAGCCCATTCTGATGGGGATGTCATTATACATGCTATCTGTGATGCGCTATTGGGTGCCACAGGTCTTGGTGATATAGGGCGGCATTTTCCGGACACAGATCCTCAATTTAAAAATATAAACAGTCGTCAATTACTACGTCAAGTCAACAGCTTGGTTCAACAACAGGCGTTATCTGTGTCAAACCTAGACGTGACTGTGATTGCTCAAGTCCCTAAATTGTCTCCGTACATCGAGCAAATGTGTCTTCTGCTGGCGGATGATCTTGGCATTCAATCTTCTCAAATCAATATTAAAGCAACCACTACCGAACAGCTTGGTTATATTGGGCGTGAAGAGGGGATTTCCGTACATGCGGTATGCTTGTTGCAATGAGTCTTAAAGAACGATGCAGCTGATTCATAATTTGTATTGTGAGCATATTATTGTTTGTATAATTTATTCTTGACGAATTCACAGCATTGGCTTGTATTCTATTGGCATAGTGAGTCAAGTAATTGGCTAATAGTGACATTAATTCGCTATCGTGCCACCTAGAGATCCTTTGACTGAGTGGCTGGATACAATGGCTGTTCGAAAAAATCAATTACATTTGGCGTTAACAGCACAGTTATTAGCGGTACTTCCAATCTAGTCATCAGCTTTTAAGGACAGTAATACCGCTAGTATGACGTGAACAGAGTTTCTCTAATTTATAGTAGAAGTAATGGACGTGAGGTTGTGTATGGATAATTCGGTAGCGGTGACAAGCTCCATTAAGTTAAAACTGATTGGAGCAATGATTCTCCCAATTATAGGCTTTACCGTGTTGGCAGTATTATATTGGCAGCAGGTTCCTGATATTTCAAAAAATAAGGTGTTGTTAGCTGGTATTATTTCATTGGTGTTAATGATAGTACTTTGTTGGTACGCTTATCAAACTTGGTCTTTAAGTAATAGTCAGCTCGCCAACACTTTGTCAGATGTCATTATTTCGTCTGATTTCAGGGCGCGTTGTCATGGGTCTTTAAGTACTGCCAATCCAATATCTGCCTCATTAAATCGATTACTAGAACATATACAGTCGCAAATACAAGAGTTTGATGGGGTGGTTAAGGAGCTTTGCCAGCACTCGTCCGATTTGTCAAAGGGTTATACTGCAAGCGTGAGTGCGATCAATCAGCAAGGCACTGATGTACAGCGAGTGAGCGCTTCGATGGAGCAGTTTAATCTTGTGGTAGATGACGTTTCTCGTAATGCAAGCGCTGCCCTAGAAGTGGCCGTGACGGCTGATCAGGGTGTGCAGACAGGTTTGAGTTCGGTTGATCAACTAGTTCAATCTGTAACGGATCTCAAGCGTGAAGTTGAGAATAGTGTAGAAGTCACAAAGGTTTTAGAAGAGGAGACTGTCAGTATCGGCTCAGTCTTGGATGTTATTCGGGGTATCGCAGAACAAACAAATTTGCTTGCTCTTAATGCGGCGATTGAAGCAGCAAGAGCAGGTGAGCAGGGAAGAGGTTTCGCTGTGGTAGCGGATGAAGTACGAACACTTGCAAACAGAACCCAGCAATCCACGCAAGAAATCAATACTATGATTGAGCGCTTACAATCAGGGGTCAGAAATGTCGTGGGGGTGATGGATCGAGGCAAGGAGTTGGCAACCCAAAGTGTGACTCAGGCAAATTCGGTAAGTGAAACTATAGTGTCGATTACTGAATCAGTGACCGCGATCAATTCGGTGAATGGTAAAGTAGTTAACGCGGTGGAAGAACAATCTCTAATGGTGCGGGAGGTTGGGGATAGTGTTAATGTCATACATGAATCGTCTTCCAGTATTTTATTGCAAGTAGAAGAATCTCTGGCTAAGAGTGAAACACTACAGCAATTATCGCAAAACTTAAAAGCTTTGTTGAGTGAGTATCGAACGTAGTCAGTCAAATATGGTAGTGGGTTAATATGCAGTCCCCTTTTTTCCCGATAAGATCCGTCTCGCTTAACGCAGAAATTTACAGTGACACTCCTGATAATGCTAAACTATGGTTGAAAACCTGATTGTTTCGCTTATTTTCTGGAGATGAATAATTTTGACTAGTAAACTATTGCCACCATTTAAACGTATTAATAATAGTGTATCAAGTGGCTTGATTAAACAGCAGGCTGAAGATTTCGAAGTGAATGAAGTATTGGTCTATGAACCCGTTGGTGAGGGAGAACATGCATTTGTGTATGTCCGTAAAATAGGCGAAACCACGCTTGTTGTCGCCAAAAAAATCGCAGAATTGGCAGAAGTTAAGATTCGACAAGTGAGTTATGCTGGGCTAAAAGATAAACATGCACTAACCCGTCAATGGTTTAGTGTACATTTACCTGGTAAGCCATCGCCTGACTGGAGTTTACTTAATAGTGAATCATTATGGGTTGAACAAAGTACTCGACATGACAGAAAACTGCGTCAAGGGCAGATCAAAACTAATAATTTTAAGGTGATCATTAAGTCACTGGCATACACTAGTAGTAGTTTAGACGACTTTATACAGCGAGTGTTACTAGTTGGTGTGCCGAATTATTTTACCGAACAGCGGTTTGGGATTGAGGCGAATAATTTGAAGAATGCACTATTATTATTGCAAGCGACTACAAGCGATGCAGTGAAGCCGAAACGAAAAAAATATAGTCAACAGCGAGGTCTTTATATTTCGGCAGCAAGATCACTATTGTTTAACCAAGTATTATCGGCACGCGTTCAACACGATAGTTGGAATAAGGCGATAGACGGAGATTTATTCATTAAATCAGGTCGGCATGGAATGTTTTCAGTTGATGCAATTGATCAGGATATTATAGACAGGTTGCAAACATTACAAATTTCTCCTACAGGTCCTCTGTATGGAATCAAAAGTATGAATGTTCAGGGGCAGGCAGCCTGTATTGAAAATAATGCAATGAGTGACTATAGCCAGTATCAGTTGCTCTTAACACAGCAAAAAATTAAAGCGGATCGCAGAGCGCTACGATTGGTGGTTGATGATTTGAGAGTAACAGAGTTATCGTCAGACAGTGTACAGTTTAGTTTTAACTTACCGAGTGGATGTTATGCAACCGCCGTATTACGCGAGTTTATTCATTATCCAGGGCAAATGTTATAAGCGACCTTGATACACATCCTTAATCGGTTTAATAGCTTGCTAACGTTTTAATTTAAGGAGTACATAAACAGCCCCCGTGCCACCATGTGCGGGGATGGCTGAACAATAGGCCAATACATCGTCACGTTGTGGTAACCAGTGATCTATTCTATTTTTAAGCACTGGTCCTTTGCCATCAGAGCGACGACCTTTGCCATGAATAATACGCACACAGCGTAAATTGTCATGCCGGCATTGATTGAGAAATTGAGTGACTTCTTGGCGTGCTATATTGATAGTCATGCCATGCATGTCGAGTTCTGCGCTTAGACTATATTGTCCTCGTTTGAGTTTACGCATAACCGAGTTCTGGATGCCAGACCTGACAAACAAGAGTTGGTCGCTAGCGTGAGACTCGATAGGTTCATACATATCTGACACCATATCAGTCAGAACCTGTTGTTCGTCCTCAATAGTTTTACGTGGAATAGGTGAAGGTTTGTCCCGCTCAGGAGTGACTTTGTCCTGCTTGATTGGGCGCACATCGTTCATCGCATCACGAAATAAAGTGTCATCAAGTGAGTTATCCGTGGAAGAGGATTTCTTCTTAATGTTGGTGGTCTTTCCATTTTTTGAATCATTCATGATAAAAATTATACTAGTAATATTGCCTATAAAATAGTCGTTTTACATGACTTATTATTGACTTTCAGTAATTTAGGCAATTGTATGGGTTTCGGGTATAGTAAAGTTTTACAACTTGTAGTTTAACTTATGCATATATTGCTTAGCAATGACGATGGTTATCAGGCTCCTGGATTAAGGATACTGGCAAAACATTTGGCTGTTGATCACAAAGTGACAGTAGTGGCACCCGACCGGAATCGAAGCGCTGCCAGTAACTCACTTACGATTGAGCTTCCCATTAGGGCGGTGACTCATGACGATGGATTTATTAGTGTTGATGGCACACCTACCGACTGTGTTCACCTAGCGATTACAGGGTTATTAGATAAAGAACCGGACATGGTCATTGCTGGCATTAATGCAGGGGCGAACATGGGTGATGATGTGCTTTACTCGGGTACTGTTGCGGCTGCCACTGAAGGTCGGTTTTTAGGCCTGCCTGCTCTGGCTATATCACTCGCCAGTCATGGACCTAATATGAACTTTGAGCCAGCAGCAAAAATAGTAGTGGCGTTGGTGGAAAAGCTAGAACATAGCCGTTTGCCTGCGAATACTATTTTAAATATCAATATTCCTGATAAAAAAGAGGTTGTTTTGAATGATATCGAAATTACCCGATTAGGCAATAGACATCGTGCGGAGCCGGTGGTTAAAGCAGAAGATCCAAGAGGCAAACCTGTTTATTGGGTCGGACCTCCTGGAGCAGAACAAGATGCGGGGCCTGGAACTGATTTTAATGCCATCAATGAGGGGCGTGTTTCAATTACCCCTATACACACTGATTTAACTCAGCATGCAGCGTTGGACAGTTTAAAAAAATGGATGGGGGATTAATGGTGATTAGTGACATTAATTTGCGTGGAATTGGCATGACGTCACAGCGTACACGTGTGCGCTTGGTCAATTTGTTAAGGCAAGAGGGCATTAAAGATGAGCGGGTACTTGAGGTGATTCGTTCAACACCGAGACATATATTTGTGGATGAAGCCCTGTCTAGCCGGGCTTATGAAAATACTGCTTTACCAATAGGCAGTAGTCAAACTATTTCACAACCTTATACGGTGGCAAGAATGACAGAATTGTTGCTAGGAGATGTGATTCCCACCACAGTTTTGGAAATTGGGACAGGTTGTGGTTATCAAACCGCAATTTTGGCACAACTAGTGAATAAGGTTTATTCCGTAGAAAGAATTTCAGCATTACTAGTACAAGCCAGACGCCGTTTTGTGACATTAGACTTACATAACATCCAAACCAGGCACATTGATGGCTATGGAGGCTGGGAGGTTAATGGCCCTTACGACGCCATTATTGTGACGGCAGCACCATTGGAGGTTCCGCAAGCATTATTAGAACAGCTCACTGAAGGGGGGCGCATGATTATTCCTGTAGGAGTCGCCAACCAGCAGCAACTTAAAATAATCACCAAACAAAATGGTGAGTATCATTATCAAGATTGTGAAGGTGTTAGTTTTGTGCCTTTACTAGGAGGAAGGGTATAGTAAAGTATGTTAACAAAATTATATGATAAAGTGCTGACGTGGTCGAAGCACAAATATGCAGAGTTTTATCTTGGACTAATGAGTTTTGCTGAGAGCTCATTTTTTCCGATCCCTCCGGACGTGATGTTAGCCCCTATGTCTCTCGCAAGACCGGAGCGTGCCTGGTATTTTGCAGGCTTAACCACAGCCACTTCAACACTTGGTGGGATATTGGGGTATGCGATTGGTTATTTTGCTTACTCCGCGATTGAGCCGAGTCTTATTGCTTGGGGATATGAATCGACGTTAGTAGCCATTAAACAGGAATTTGCTAGCAAAGGATGGATTTTTGTTTTTGCGGCAGGGTTTACTCCTTTTCCGTATAAAATTATTACTATTTCTGCGGGTGCGTTTCACATGGCTTTTTTGCCTTTTTTACTGGCGTCAATAATTGGCAGAGGGGGCAGGTTTTTTCTAGTGGCGGGAGCAATGAAGTATGGTGGTAAACGAATGGAAAATTTGATTCGACGCTATATTAATATTTTGAGTTTGCTTCTAGTGGCGGCTTTGGTCGCGGTTTATTTTATCTATAAACACTGATCTATGAAATCTAATTATATTCATATTCTAAGGTTCCTTCCTCGGACCCTTATGTTCAGTACGATGCTAGTCGGGGCTGTTATGTCACCTGCTAGCGTTGCTGCTGTGGGGATAATGAATGTGTCCAGTAGTCTCTCGAGTCTAACAAGAGTGACTTCAGCGGTACGACGCACTCGTCAGCAAAGTCGCTATCGTAGCATTCACCACAAAGTCAAACGTGGCGAAAGCCTTGGCTCTATTTCAAAAAAGTACCGTATTAACCTTTCTCAGCTTATTCGTCGTAACCGACTGAGACGCCCTTATCGCTTACGCATAGGGCAAAAATTATATATCAAGCGTGTCAAGCGTAAAAAGAAACAGAGAATAATTATACGTGCGTCTTCATCTCGTCGCTTACGTCGCTTATCACGTGACCGGAAAAGTAAAGCTCGCGTGAGAATGGTTAAAACCACTCGCATTCGAACTTACCGTCACCGTGTACGTTCTGGTGAAACCGTCGGTTCGATTGCACGAGGTTACAAAGTGAGTCGTCGACAAATTATTCGTTTAAACCGTTTACGTAAACCTTATCGAGTACGTCGAGGTCGTAGTCTAATCATCAAGCAAGTTAAAACCATTCGTTATGTTAGAAGCAAGAGAAAAGCACGTTCTAAATCAACAGTAAAGTCAAAATCCAGTCATCGTTTAACGCATCAAGCGAATAAGTTGCGAACAAAAAATAACAAAAAACATAAAAATCGAAGCAGTAGAAAATCAGGGGTATCTGTGTCTGCGCGTAAGCATATCCCTACAAAAAAGTTGCTCAAGTACAAGCCGCCTAAAAAAATAATACCTTTACGTGTCAGAACTCATGTTCACAAAGTGCGCCGAGGGGATAATTTACGCCGTTTGTCTCGGCACTATAAAGTATCACAAGGGCAAATTATTCGTCTTAACCGTTTGCGTCACCCGTATCGGCTTCGTCCAGGACAGCGATTAGAGATAAAAAAGGTTATGATTCGAGCAGGGCATGATGAATTTAAGCTCGGGAATAAGTCAGAATGGAAAGAAGTTAAAGAAGGAAAGGGCGATTCAGAAAAAATTATTTCTAAAAGAAGTAATTCCCATAAATATAATGTAAATATAAAAAAACCGTCTACAATTAAAGGGAATAGACTAAATCACTTGAAAAATAAACGGGCAGCCTCTAATGGCACGGTGTCCCAGCATGCCTCAAGACGACATATCGATAAATCCGGCACCTCTCATAGAAGTGTTATAAATCGACCTGTAAAAAAGGTAGGGCCAGAAAACGGATTTATGCTGAGTAGAGGTCGTTGGATTTGGCCTGCGAATGGAAAATTAGACAGTCGTTTTTCGCGTAGCTCTAAAGGGATTAAGATAAGCGGACAGTTAGGACAAAGTATTTATGCTGCTGCTAAAGGGAAAATTGTCTACATAGGGGATAGCTTGATTCGTTATGGTAATTTGGTCATTATCAAGCATAACAGCATATATTTTACAGCCTATGCCCATAACAGGCGTTTGCTGGTTCAAGAGGGGCAGTTTGTGAGCCGAGGTCAAAAGATTGCTGAAATGGGAAGTGCGTCCAGTGGTAAAATTGTGTTGCACTTTGAAATTCGAAAAGATGGGCGTCCGGTAGATCCATTACGATATTTGCCACGAAAATAATCTGGCTATTAGTAAATAGTGATTAAGAAGTCTTTACCTACAGCAAATATAAAGGCAGTATAGATTGAGTGTTTCAGTGATCGATGGGGTGACTGAGTATACATACGAATTACTTGTATTAAGAAATATCAGAGGTTGGTATGGCGGGTAATAGTGGGTCTGCTACAGATGACAAGAAGTCTAAACTTGTCACTAGCAGAGATAAAGTCGACAATTTATTTGATGAAAAGAAGGGAGAAAGTACGATGGATGATCTGGCTGGGGATATCGTATTTGACAATGGCGCTGGACAAGAAAAGAAAGCGACTAAACGAGCAGGAGTTCGTAAAACGACTAAAAGCGAGGCATCGGAAGGGCAGCTTGATGCGACCCGGATGTACCTCAATGAAATAGGTTTTTCACCGTTATTAACCGCTGAAGAAGAAGTCTACTATTCTCGCCTTGCACAAAAAGGTGATGAAGCCGCTCGTAAACGCATGATTGAAAGTAATTTACGTCTAGTGGTTAAAATCGCACGTCGATATCTCAAACGTGGACTTGCGTTATTAGATTTAATCGAAGAAGGTAATTTAGGGTTAATTCGTGCGGTTGAAAAGTTTGATCCAGAGCGTGGATTTAGATTTTCAACTTATGCCACTTGGTGGATTCGCCAGACCATTGAACGTGCGATTATGAATCAAACTCGTACGATTCGTCTTCCTATACATGTCGTTAAAGAAATAAATTTATATCTTCGCGCGGCGCGTAAGTTAGCGCAAGATGTTGAGCGTGAACCTAGCGCAGAAGAAATAGCCGCCCTTTTGGATAAGCCCATTAATGATGTCAAACGTATGCTGGGGCTTAACGAGAGAGTCACCTCAGTGGATACCCCTATTGGTGACGATGAAGACAGAATGTTATTGGATGCAATTCCAGATGAAAATAACCCCGACCCTTCTATGCTTTTGCAAGATGAAAACGTGCATAACAATCTCGAGCTTTGGTTAACTAAGCTTAATGATAAGCAGCGTGAAGTGGTTGAGAGGCGTTTTGGTTTACACGGCTATGAGCGCTCTACTCTTGAAGAGGTTGGGCAAGAGATTGGTGTGACCAGAGAGCGTGTCCGTCAAATTCAGATGGATGCATTAAAACGCTTACGGGAAATTCTTGAAAGTGAAGGGTTTTCAGAAGATGTTTTATTGAAATAGCTAGCATTAAAAGGCTAACGATATAAAAGGCAAATCTGTATAGATTTGCCTTTTTTTTATTAAATTTTTCGCGAAATGATTTAACAAAATGGCGTGCCGTAATAGAAAAACCATCAGCCAGTTCTCTATTGGAGTCAATTAAAACCCATGACCTCACCTCAGAATAATCAGGATACCAGTATTGTTGTACTGGATTCAAAGATGATGCAGTGTCGATTAGCAGACGACATTATCCGTTCACAGCAATCAGGTTTGCCCTTCGCAGTACTTTTGTTAGTGATTAAGCAAGGTAACCACAAATTCTTAAACGAAGGAGCCGATTCAGTAGCAAGTTCAGGTGCAAATACAGCGGTAAACTTGGCCATAAACCCAGCGCAAGAGGCGTCGCAATTACTATTAGACGGCATTAATCGACGACTTATCACCGATAGCGCGGGGTCATATTTTGTGGCTAGTCTGGGCACAAAAATTGTTATTGTTTTACCCGATTTGCAAGACATCAACATTAATTCTACTGTGCACTCGATCATTAAGAAGTTACATGAACCTTTTAATATTGAACAGCAGTTGCAATATATTTCCGTCAACATTGGCATTAGTTTCTATCCTGATGACGCCAATGATGCCGACACTCTGTTTAAAAATGCCGAACAAATGGTCACTTCAGCGATTAATAAAGGGTCTAATAGTTATCATTATTTTTCACAATCGGGGCAAGACTTGGCGCAGAGTAAGGAGCGAATGAATAAAGATTTACACCGCGCGTTAGAGGAAGAACAATTTGAAATCTATTATCAACCTATTGTGAATATGCGTTCAGGCACTATTAGTAAGGCGGAAGCATTATTGCGTTGGCATCATCCCTTAAAAGGTTTACTTAACCCGATGGAGTTTTTACCCGTTGCCGAAGAGACAGGACTCATCCATGATATTGGTGATTGGGTTTTTAACGATGCAGTGTTGCAAGCCAATACGTGGAAAAATAATTATAATAGTGAATTACAAATTGCCATTAATATGTCGCCCTTACAATTTAAACTAGAACATCAATTGTTTGAGACAGAATGGTTTAATGCTTTACTGCGCGTTGCGAGTAAGGGCCTCAATATTATTATTGAAGTGACGGAATCTTTATTGCAAGAGGTCACTCAGAATGTGATTGATAAAATTAGATGGTTACGTAAAACTGGATTTGAAATCGCTATTGATGATTTTGGCGCTGGCTATAGTTCTGTTGCCTCGATCAATAAAATTAAATTCGATTACATAAAAATCGATCGTCAACTAGTCAGTGCGCTGGATAACAAGCCAGAAGAAATTGCGGTGTGTGAGGCGATTATCGCAATGGCTCATAAGTTGAAATTAAAGGTCATTGCCGAAGGTGTCGAAACTGAAAGTCAAGAGAAAATATTGATCGATGCAGGGTGTGATTTTGCGCAAGGCTACTTCTTTTCAACCCCTGTTCCTGTGGCGGAGTTTGAACAGTTGCTTAAACATGGTTGTCAGCAGACTGATATTTTATGAAGTATTTTGAACCAGATTGCTTATTGAAGCGACCCAGTTAAAAGTCTTGTTAATGGCTAAGGAGTGATAATGAATAAAAAAATAAAGACACAAGTACTCAAAATATTTCGTGACCATTATCCAGGGTCCGAGACTGATGCGCAAATTTTAAAAATTGACCCGAATAGTTTTGATGTCGATCCTGAAGGATTTTATGAAGCATTGATAGATGAATTTTCTCTTGATGCCAATCTGGACGATGAAGATGATGCTTGCTTTTCAGGTCTGGGTGGCAAAGTATCTGCGACGATCAAATTTATCGAGGTGAATTATAGTGATCGCCCGAGCAACAATAATGCTGACCCGTTGGAGCAGATGGATCTATTATTTTGCAACATTGCGCTAGGTGAAAAAGGAAAAAAGTTTTTTGACCGTAGGTTAAGATCCTGCCTTGACATGTTTAAGTACGAACTTCGGAGTGAATTTAAAGTGCTCAAACAAGAGGCGGCTAGTGCGTTAAAATTAAAGCAATATGTGCAAATATTAAAATGTGCAAAGACTCGTAAAGTAAAAGAATTGGAAGAAAAAGAAGTGCCCGATTTTCTCAACACTATTATCAATTATTAAAATTGTGTATTAGCCATTAATGACTGGCTAATATTTCGGAGAGTTGTTTGCGATCGTATTGTGAATGCCGGCTATTGAAATCTTGCTTGAATGACTTAAATAATTAGCCCAGCAACTACTTTACGTCCGTCTGAGGCGAGCATATTAAAAGTGCGACAAGCGGCAGCAGTGTCCATAATTTCAACGCCGACATGACGTTTGTAGGCAGGCTGTAATATTTTAGGATGAGGAAATTGGATAGATTTACCCGTGCCAATTAAAATCATTTCTGGTTGCCTATGCAGTAGTGCTGTCAGATGTTCTTCAGTCAGGTGATCCATTGACTGGGGCGCCCAATTTTGCAATGCGTTGTAACTAATGACAATGCTATGGGTATGTTGTGTATTATTAATACGAATATACTCATTAGTGTATTCATGTACCAAAAATTCTGCAGTATTGTCATCTAAGCTTAGTTTCATGCCGTAAATTTACCCTGTTCAGCATCGAAACTCCAGAAAAAATCAGATTTCTATGCAATTTCGTGAATTATGCGGAAAGAATAAAGTAAGTGCTTGAAATTTACACTTATGGTGTGATTAGGCGTTAAAATATGACTCAACAAGTTCATTAATGTCGTTAAATATAGCGGATTGCCTGATTCTGCCTCTGTAAGTCTCCTAAAAATATATCAGTCGGTTGCTAGGAGTTTTCTTCTCTGTGTTTAATGCAGAGTTTTTCTATCGGTTTAATGGAGATATGGTCTCGTATCAGGCTATAATAGCGCCGGTTTATTGAATGAAGATTCAATAAGCGAATCACTTGCTACAGCGTAAATGTAGCAAGCCCCACAATTTGTTGAATTAAGTGAGTAAGGTTCCTTCACAATGGATGAGTTTCCCCGTATAAAACGTTTGCCCCCTTATGTGTTCAATATTGTCAATGAATTGAAGGCTGAGGCGAGGACGAGAGGGGAGGATATTATTGATTTTGGAATGGGCAACCCAGACCAGCCCACGCCCCCTCATATTGTTGATAAAATGATAGAGGTCACACGACGTAAAGATACCCATCGTTATTCAAGCTCGCGTGGCATTCCGCGTTTGAGACGCGCTATTTGTCAATGGTATCAGGACAAATATGAGGTGACTCTTGATCCTGAAACAGAAGCGATAGTCACTATAGGCTCGAAAGAAGGTTTGGCGCACCTGGCGTTGGCAACCCTTGGTCCTGGTGACAATGTGTTGGTGCCTAATCCTGCTTATCCAATACATCCTTATGGAATTGTCATTGCCGGGGCTGATATTCGACATGTGCCGTTAGTGCCGGAACAGGATTTTTTTGATGAATTGGAAAAAGCAATCACTGACTCTTGGCCTAAGCCGAAGATGTTGATTGTCAATTTTCCCGGCAATCCCACTAGCCAGTGTGTTGATCTGGAATTTTTTGAAAGATTGGTGTCAATCGCCAAGGAACATAAGATTTGGGTTATTCATGATTTGGCTTATGCAGAGATCGTATTTGATGGATACGTCGCACCTTCAATCTTGCAAGTAGAGGGAGCGAGTGATATTGCGGTTGAAAGTTACTCCTTGTCAAAATCTTATAATATGCCAGGTTGGCGAGTGGGCTTTATGTGCGGTAATACAACGTTGATTGCCGCGTTGACTCGAATGAAGTCTTATCTTGATTACGGAATGTTTACGCCCATTCAAGTGGCTGCTATTGCTGCTCTCGAGGGTCCTCAAGAGTGTGTTGAAGAAATTCGGCAAATGTATTGTTCACGGCGTGATGTTCTTTGCGCAGGTTTAAACTCATTGGGTTGGACAGTGACCCCTCCGCGAGCAACGATGTTTGTGTGGGCTCCAATACCAGAACCCTATCTTGCAATGGGATCGCTTGAATTCTCTAAAAAATTATTGGCTGATGCCAAGGTGGCAGTGTCACCAGGCATTGGTTTTGGTAAATATGGTGAAGGTCATGTGCGTTTTGGTTTGATAGAAAATGAACATCGCACTCGCCAGGCAATACGTGGAATTAGAAATATGTTTAAAAACGATAAAGTGTTTGTTGAAACAATCGGAGGCAGTCAGTGAATTCTGTGAAAGTTGGTTTGTTAGGCCTGGGTACGGTAGGCGGTGGAACTTGGAATGTATTAATGCGCAATGCAGGCGAAATTGCTCGTCGTGCGGGTCGTGGAATTGAAATTTGTCATATCGCCACACGCAACCTCGACGTCAATCAGTATCCCGGTCTGGATAAAGCTAAACTGACTGATGATGCTTTTGCTGTCGTGAATGATCCTGACGTTGATATTGTTGTCGAGTTAATTGGGGGCTATGAGCCTGCTCGTGAATTGGTATTAAAAGCGATTGACAACGGTAAGCATGTTGTCACTGCCAATAAAGCCTTAATTGCGCTACACGGCAATGAAATATTTGAAGCAGCCAGTCGCAAAAGTGTGATGGTGGCATTTGAAGCAGCCGTGGCGGGAGGGATTCCCATTATTAAGGCTATTCGTGAAGGATTGGCAGGGAACAAAATTAACTGGCTGGCTGGCATCATCAACGGTACTGGTAATTTCATTTTGACTGAAATGCGTGATAAGGGTCGAGGGTTTGATGAGGTTCTCAAAGAAGCGCAGTCCTTGGGTTATGCAGAGGCTGACCCCACGTTTGATGTGGAAGGAATTGATGCCGCTCATAAGCTAGCGATATTAGGCTCGATTGCGTTTGGGATCCCTTTGCAGTTTGAAAAAGTATTTACTGAGGGAATTAGTGACATTACCGGCGATGATGTTAGTTATGCAGAGCAACTAGGCTACCGAATTAAGCATTTAGGGATTGCACGCAGAACCGAATCAGGTATTGAGATGCGAGTTCATCCGACATTAATTCCAGAAAAGCGATTAATCGCTAATGTCGATGGTGTGATGAATGCAGTGTTAGTAGAGGCAGATGCAGTAGGGGCGACTTTATATTATGGCGCAGGGGCAGGGGCTGATCCCACCGCTTCAGCCGTTGTGGCCGATATTGTCGATGTGACTAGAACTTTAACAGCGGACCCTGAAAATAGGGTGCCTCATTTAGCTTTTCAGGCTAATTCGCTCAGTGATATTCCGGTACTGGAAATGGGACAAGTGGAAACAGCTTACTACCTACGTTTGCAAGCGCTAAATCAGGCAGGCGTGCTGGCAGAGGTGACTAAAATTCTCAGTGATCAGGGCACCAGTATTGAAGCCATATTACAAAAGGATTCAGTGGAAGGAGCAGATAGTACCCCTGTTATCATTTTAACTCATCGTATGCTGGAGTCGAAAATGAATGAAGCCATTAAGCAGATTGAAAGCTTAGATTCAATCACTGATAAAGTGTGCCGTATTAGGCTTGAGTCACTCGCAAGTGATTAGTATCCTCTCACAATAAATAAAGGCTTGCGACATCACTAAACCCACAAAAAGAAAGAAACGAAAGAGAGACTTTATAAGCAGTTTGCTATAGATTTAATGAATTTACCATTTTGTTTACTACACTTGATAAGTGTAAAGATTTGAGGACTTGAGTATGCCATTCCGACCGCGTTACACTGGATTGATTGATCGTTATAGAGACCGTTTGCCGGTTCATGATGACACTCGTATTATTAGTTTAGGGGAAGGAAATACTCCCTTAATACGTCTGAATAATATTCCAGACTGGACAGGTAAAGAAATTGATATCTATATCAAGTATGAAGGGTTGAACCCTACGGGATCTTTTAAAGATCGCGGAATGACCATGGCGGTGACCAAGGCTGTTGAAGACGACAGTGGGGCCATTATTTGTGCGTCAACAGGAAATACCTCAGCATCGGCTGCTGCTTATGCTGCACGGGCGGGCATTAAGGCATTTGTTTTGATTCCTGAAGGTAAAATCGCGATGGGCAAGTTGGCTCAAGCGATGATGCATGGCTCTGTGGTGATTCAAATAAAGGGTAATTTTGATGTGGGCATGCAACTTGTTAAAGATGTCGCAGAAAAGGCACCAGTGACCATTGTTAATTCCATTAATCCTTTTAGGTTGCAAGGGCAGAAAACAGCGGCTTTTGAGATTTTGGAAGAGTTAGGCGGAGCGCCTGATTTTCATTGCTTACCAGTCGGTAATGCAGGGAATATTAGTGCTCACTGGATGGGATATAAAGAATACCATGAACATGGAATCGTGAATGATACACCCTGCATGGTAGGCTATCAGGCAGCAGGCGCAGCACCATTTATTCGTGGAGCAATGGTTGATGATCCTGAAACTGTGGCAACGGCTATTCGCATCGGCCATCCACAAAGCTGGGATAAAGCCTGGGATGTCAAAAAAGAATCCAATGGTTGGTTTGATGAATGTAGCGATAACGAGATTCTAGCCGCACAAAAATTGCTGGCTGAAAAAGAAGGTATATTTTGTGAACCTGCTTCGGCCACTTCTGTGGCAGGCGCTTTGAGAGACATCAAGGCAGGAAAAATTCCAGAAGGCAGTAAGGTTGTCTGTACGCTAACAGGGCATGGTCTTAAAGATCCTGATACGGCTATCAAGCAAAGCACCGCCAAAATGATTTCAATTGATGCTAACTTGTCATCAGTAGAAAAAGCGATTTTGTCTCAGCTTGATTCTTGATAGGCAAGACCTCTAATGGGCTAAGGTGAGAGTGATTATAAGATGGGATTAACCAGTGGTGTCTATGTAATCATTGGCTTTCAGAGACGGCGCTGATTATAGTACTCGGTACTCGGCTTAAACGATTCCACTGAGTTCGATCCTTGTCCTTGATTTTATTAAGCGACAAGGTTTAAGGCTGGGATTGATGTAATCCAGATCATGACTCATAAGATAATTCCTTAATAGTATGTTGGCGATTTGATTAGAGACTTTTTGAATTTCAACCAGGCTAATACGCGTATGGCACTATTGCCCTTTCAGTCTAGACCGGAAAAATTTCCCTTTCCTGTAGTGACTATACTGATAGTGCTAATATGTCTAGCAGTGTATTTTGCGCAAGCGTTTAATACTTCAAAATTTGAATCGACCCTGACTACTTTTTGTTTAGAGGAAATGAAGACACATAAGAATTTATATCAGGGAACAACGCTGGATCAAAAAAATACGACCTGTCAGAATGTGTTTAAGGGAATCTATTTTTCAGACAATAAAAAGTTAGCGTTAAAACTAATCCTTGATAGAGCGATTAAAGACCAAGATAATCCTAGGATAGTTCATTGGTTTTCGTATTACTTAAAACAAAAATACGCTGAATTTTCAAGTCGTGCTCCTGCGCAAGATATTAGTATGCAGTTGGGATTGGTGGCTGGAAGTTTTGACCCAGTGCATATGTTAACGGCTGTTTTTACGCATGGCAGTTGGTGGCATGTGGTGGTGAATGTTTTCGCATTTTTGGTTTTCGCCTCTGCTGCGGAATACTTATTAGGTCGTTGGGGTTTTCTATTATTGTTTTTATTTTTGACTTATTCCAGTCACGCAATTTACTCAGTGCTTTACTTGTTGGTGGCAAGTCCTGACCTAGAAATTACTATAGGGTTGTCGGGTATTGTGTTTGGTATGATGAGTTTTATGGCGTTGATTTTATATCGAGCAAAGCGACGTTTTGTCTTTTGGTTTTTTGTTACCCTAACGGCGACCAGTCTCGCTATTCAGCTATTTGTAATATTTTCCGTGATCACGGATTGGTTGCATTATTTTTCCACAGGCGGTGACAGTAGAATTAGCTTTAGAGTGCATTGGGCAGGCTTAGTGATGGGAATCGTAACAGCGATGTTGATACCGCTGCGTTTCATTCGGCAAAATGATATTCCTCGCATGCACTATGGCTTAAAAGGAACCTACCCATTAATAAAATACAAAGCGCCCAAGAATTAAAATAAAAGCGATGTGTAATAAGCAAGAAAAATAAGAGGCAAAGAGATTTGATGCATGATAAAAAGATAGCCCATATTATTATTCCTGGTCTTGAGGCTTATAGTCAATTTTACGCACTTGAGTATTCGGATAAACTGGCGGGTCTTTTGAATCGATCCGAAAAAGTGGCTATTGATGACGATTATTATGGTTTGTTAAGTACACTTTTTGAGAGCGGCAGTAGTCTTCCTGTCGCAGGGCTGAAACAAAAATGTGAGCCTGGTGGCAATGAGTATCTTCTGTGTGCTGATCCGGTGTATATGCAAGCAGATCGTAGTCAGCTCTTAATGTTTGATAGTCATGATCTCGAAATAAGCATGAGTGAAGCTAAGCAAATTATTGAATCATTGAATACTCATTTTATAGAAGATGGTTTGGAATTTTCGATAATCAATGAGTGTCAATGGACGGTATGTACATCGGACTTTACTCGTGTCGACACGACAGCGCTTTACCGTGTGATTAATAGGCCTTTATTGGATGCGATGCCAACAGGGGAGCATGGCAGTCAATGGAAAGCCTATATCAATGAAATTCAAATGTTACTCTATCATCACGATGTCAATCTTGTGCGTCAAGATAAAGGGATGAAAACAGTGAATGGAATTTGGTTTTGGGGTGGAGGAGCTTGTCCTGAAGAGAAGCTCAATCAGCATACTCATTTGAGGCAGGTTTTTACTGATGAACAGTGGTTGTTGCATTTAGCTAAGCTGGACACAATAGCGGCCTTACCTAACGATGCGTTTGGACAATATAGCGTCAAAAACAATAATAGTGATAGCGGTGATATCCTGTATATTGATACTCGCTTGTCAAGTGAATACAAAAGGCTAAGCTCGCAGCAGTTTACACAATGGATTCTGTCGGCAGAAAAAAATTTGTGGTCACATGTAAAGCCAATGTTAGCCAATAATGTTGATCAGATTAATATTTATCCAGGCAATGGATTTTGTTACGAAGTAACGTCAAGCACGGTGTTATCCACACTGTTGGCCAAAATCAAAGCTTATATGCAGCCTATAATAGGTCGCTAGTGTTGCGTATGGCTAACAGACTGTTGTTTGTGAGCTTGTAGAGTTATTTAAGCTTATGCTTCAACAATGTCAGAAACAAGGCGCAGTGGAGCACTAATTACACTGTTATAGCAATGGTTTGTACCGCGTACTAGGGTTTCAATAACGATCAATCACTTTGAGTAATTAACTGGAGTCTCCTTAATTGACTGATGAATTGCGATACCACACACAATGGGATATGACATGAGTAAAGCCAAAATAATTAAAACACGTCCATTACAATCACAATTAAGCATTCCTGATATGAGTCCTTTATTACAGCGAATTTATTCGGCACGTAATATTACGAGTGTCGAAGAGCTAGAGTCTGGACTGGACAAACTCGCCTCCTATAAGCTGCTAAAGAATATAGAGTCTGCGACTGAGCTCTTAATGGATGCGGTATACAGCGAGGCCAAGATATTGATTGTCGGGGATTTTGATGCTGATGGTGCGACCAGTTGTGCGGTAGCGGTCAAAGCACTACGTGCTTTAGGGCATCATAATGTCAGTTATCTTGTGCCTAATCGGTTTGACTATGGGTATGGTCTCACCCCTGAGATTGTGGATGTGGCCGCTAAAATGGGGCCTGATTTGATAGTCACTGTGGATAATGGTATTGCTAGTATGCAAGGAGTGCAACGAGCCCATGAATACGATATCGCTGTGTTGGTGACAGACCACCATCTTCCAGGGAAAGTGCTGCCTGAAGCGGAGGCCATTGTTAATCCTAATCAACTAGGCTGTAATTTTCCAAGCAAGAATTTGGCAGGAGTAGGGGTCATTTTTTATGTGATGATTTCCTTACGACAGGCGTTACGTGATAGTGGCTGGTTTCAAGAGCAAGGTTTGAAAGAACCCAACCTCGGTGTATTGCTGGATTTAGTGGCGTTAGGAACGGTCGCTGATGTTGTCCCATTGGATCATAATAATCGAATTTTAGTTTCACAGGGAATTGCGCGTATTCGGGCTGGACATGTATGCCCTGGCATCAAAGCATTATTAAAAGTCAGTAACAAAAAGATTGAATCCTTAGTGTCCGCAGATATGGGGTTTTCTATAGGGCCGCGCTTGAATGCCGCAGGACGTCTAGATGATATGAGTCGTGGCATTGAGTGTCTCCTAGCAGAAGATGATCAGTCAGCACTGACAATGGCGACAGAGCTGCATGAACTGAATAAGGAGCGTCGAGATATAGAGCAAGATATGAAGGAGCAAGCGGAGCAGGTACTCGCCACTATCATTACAGGCACCAGCCAAAGTGACATTCCCTACGGCATTAGTTTGTATGATGCCAATTGGCACCAAGGAGTGATAGGGATCTTAGCCTCACGAATTAAAGAGGCTTGGCATCGACCGGTTATTATCTTTGCTAATGCTGATACAGCAGAAAATACTATTAAAGGTTCAGCGCGATCGATAAAAGGGTTGCACATACGAGATGCATTGGATTTGATCGCTACCCGTAATCCTGAGTTGATCATTACTTTTGGTGGGCATGCGATGGCAGCAGGCTTGACGCTTAAGCAGGAAAATTTTGAAATATTTCAGGAGCAGTTTAATAGTGTTGTTGAGGAACTAGTCTCCCGTGAGGATCTTGAGCAAGTCATTTATACCGATGGTGAATTACCCTTAAGTGATATAACACTTGAAAATGCCGAGTTAATTCAAACAGCCAGCCCCTGGGGGCAGGCATTTCCAGAGCCTGTGTTTGCAGGTGAATTTGAGGTCAAAGATTATCGGATTGTTGGTGAGAAACATCTTAAATTGCGGGTCCAGTCAGTCGAGGAGGGAGTGATAAATTCGGATAAGTCCTTTATCGATGCCATTGCTTTTTCACAAGCCGGCAACAAAGTGGTCATTGACAATGCCAAAGTCTGTATGGTGTACCGTTTATCCGTAAACGATTACAACGGATCAAAAAGTGTGCAATTGATGGTGGAGCACATAGAATAATTTTTGTTCGCCGCCACTAATAGGACGGCAGTAATATAATTTACCTCAAAGTCTTACTGACTCTCAAGTTGGACTTTAATAAATGGATTGGAATTTAGATGAATGATTGGACAAAGAATAAGGATAAAGAAAACACGAAGCCTGCCCAAATGAATGAGGCTGTACACCAAAAGGATTCACAATCCTTATTGAGCGCAGAGAGTTCAGGCAGTCATACTGAGCGTGACAAAAGGCAGGTAGCAGCAGAAGTACCAGCCGTCTCGAAAGCGCCTGCTAGGTCTCATTGGCTTATGATAGGCGGTTTAGTGTTTAAGCTATTTAAAAGTGTCAAGGTATTGAAAATAGCGTTGGTTGGGACAGCCTTTGCAGGATGGGGTCTAATTTTTAATTGGCAATTTGCGGCCGTTTTAATTATTGTGATTATGTTTCATGAATACGGTCATGTACAAGCAATGAAAAAATTTGGGATTCCAACCAAAGGTTTCTATTTGATTCCGTTTGTAGGAGGCGTTGCGATAGGGGATAAAGCAAAGTCTGAATGGCAAGAACTTTATATTTCTATGATGGGCCCCGTGTACGGATTATTAATGACTGTTACTTTTTTTGTGGCCTATTTAATGTCAGGCAATAATTTTGTGGGGCTTGTGGCTTCTATTAGCGCACTAATTAATGTTTTTAATTTATTTCCAATTTATCCTCTTGACGGTGGGCATGTGGTAAAGTCTATGGTATTTTCAGGGAAAAAATATTGGGGTATTCTTTTTCTATTGCTTGGATCGGCGCTTGGTTTTGTGATTAGCCTTAAGTTTGGCTTGTATTTTATTTGCTTTTTTATTGTGCTGGGTGTATTGGATTTACTCTTCAGTTGGAAGGAGCTGCATCACGAAGAAAAAATCAGCATGGACAAATATGGCATTATGTTTTCATTTATTTGGTATATCGCAACAGTGATAACCTTTATTGGCATTATTTTAATCATGGCCAGTTCTCGCGTTCCCGGGACAGAAATAGCCCGTATTATTCTCAGTAGCTAACAGTGGCCTTTAGCCTATCAGCAAGCAAAACAGTGAAACTGATGAGAGAGGCTCAGATTATAAGCCCCATGTGCAGATGATATGGATTTGAAAAGTATTCATTGACACCGAATCTTTTGCTAAATAAGCAAATATTGCAGATTATTGTCAATGGGGTCTTTATTTTTCTTGCTGCGAAGGGTTTGCTTTAGGTAGAATAGCGACTTTTATAATTCAAAAAGAGCTCTACTCGCTATTATTGTTAACAAAGGCGAAGAATAACGAGGAGCTTGGTACTAACATTTGTAAATAATGACCTTGGTGTCCAGGTTTTATTTAGAGCTCTTGAGCGAACCATACAGTAGGCAATACACATGGAAATTAATATACACTTAAATCTTATCGCTGACCTTAAAGAACGATCTGCGTCTTTGAGGGGGTATCTTTGACTATGACTTTAAGTTAGAACGTCTGACCGAAGTCGAACGTGAATTGGAGCAGCCCAATGTGTGGCAAGACCCTGAGAAAGCACAGGCACTTGGCAAAGAACGCTCAACACTAGAATTAGTCGTTAAGACTTTGTCATCCATGAAAGAGAATCTTGATGGCGCTGCTGAAATGTTAGAATTTGCTGCAGAAGAGAATGATGAGACCTCACTGGCAGAGCTCGTTAGTGAGTTAAAGGGGTTTCAAAAAGAGATCGAAACTTTAGAGTTTCAACGAATGTTTTCTGGTGAGATGGATCCTAATAATGCTTTTATAGAAATCCAGTCTGGTTCAGGCGGAACAGAAGCACAAGATTGGGCCAATATGTTACTACGAATGTATTTGCGTTGGGGTGAGCGCCGTGGCTTTAAAACTGACTTAATTGAAGTATCTGCTGGTGAAGTGGCAGGAATTAAAAGTGCCACTATTAGTATTGTAGGGGCATATGCTTATGGTTGGTTGCGAACAGAAACGGGTGTTCATCGTTTAGTGCGTAAATCTCCCTTTGATTCTGGAAGTCGACGCCACACGTCGTTTGCTGCTGTGTTTATCTCACCTGAGATTGATGATGATATTGATATCGATATTAACCCAGCAGACTTACGTATTGATGTGTATCGTGCCAGTGGTGCAGGGGGGCAACACGTTAACCGTACTGAGTCTGCAGTACGAATTACACACTTGCCAACTAATGCGGTAGTGCAATGCCAAAATGATCGCTCGCAGCATAAAAATAAAGCGACGGCAATGAAACAACTCAGGGCAAAATTATATGATCTTGAAATGCAGGCTAGACAAGAGGATCAACAAAAGTTAGAAGACAGTAAATCTGATATTGGCTGGGGAAGTCAAATAAGATCATATGTCCTCGATCAATCACGTATCAAGGATTTACGAACCAGTGTAGAAACGGGTAATACTCAAGCAGTACTGGATGGGGATATTGATGCATTTATTGAGGCCAGTTTAAAAAGTGGACTCTAAACCTTATTCAAGAATAATGAACGGCAGATAACGGTGAAATAGACATGAGTGAAGAAGAACATAGATTAGTAGCAGAAAGACGCGCCAAATTACAAAAATTACGTGATCAGGGAAAAGCATTTTCTAATAAATTCCGACGCAATGAGGTCGCGGAAGATTTATTTGAAAAATACGATGCTTTCAGCAAGGACGAGCTGGCTGAAAAAGAGGTGCACGTCAAAATCGCTGGGCGGATTATGGCTAAACGTGTGATGGGTAAAGCCAGTTTTATTCATGTCATGGATATGTCTGGGCGTATCCAGTGTTTTCTGCAAGGTAAAAATCTTGCCGAAGGATTATATGAAGAATTCAAAACCTGGGATATCGGTGATATTGTGGGTGTAGAAGGAGATATGTTTAAGACTAACACAAATGAATTAACGATAAGAGTCAGTGATGCCTTGGTGTTGACCAAGTCGTTAAGACCTTTGCCTGAAAAATTTAAAGGACTCACCGATACTGAAACTCGATATCGCCAGCGCTATATTGATTTGATTATGAATGAGGAAACCCGCAAAACATTTCAATATCGTATTGCTATTGTGAATTATATTCGCAATTATTTTATTGAAGAGGGCTTTTTGGAAGTAGAGACTCCAATGATGCAGGTGATACCAGGTGGGGCGACTGCTAAGCCATTTGTCACTCATCATAATGCACTTGATCGAGATATGTATTTGCGAGTAGCACCAGAATTATATTTGAAGCGACTAGTCGTCGGCGGCTTTGAGCGCGTATTTGAAATTAATCGCAATTTTCGTAACGAGGGCTTATCCACCCGTCATAATCCTGAGTTTACCATGATTGAGTTTTATCAAGCTTATGCTGATTACATTGATTTAATGGATCGGACTGAAGAGCTGATCCGTGGTATCGCAGAAAGTGTTTGTGATACCACGTCAATTCAATATTATGATGCGACTCACAAACAAGAGTTGGTATTGGAATTTGGTAAGCCTTTTGCGCGTTATACTGTGCTTGAGTCTATAGTTGAATATAATAATGACATTAGTCTTGATCAGCTCACTGATATTAATTCAGCGACCGCTTTGGCGGAGTCTCTCAAAATTCCTTTACAAAAATCCTATGGTCTGGGCAAAATTCAAATTGAAATATTTGAAAAAACCGTTGAAGAAAAGCTAATGGATCCTACTTTTATTACTGCTTATCCAACGGAGGTTTCCCCACTGGCTAGACGTAATGACGAAGATCCTACAGTCACTGATCGCTTTGAATTTTTTGTGGCAGGACGTGAATTAGCCAACGGCTTTTCGGAATTGAATGACTCAGAAGATCAAGCTGAACGTTTCAAGCAGCAAGTGGCTGATAAAGATGCGGGAGACGAAGAAGCGATGCATTATGATGCAGACTATATTTGCGCCCTTGAATATGGCTTGCCTCCCACGGCAGGGGAAGGGATTGGCATTGATCGTTTGGTGATGTTATTTACTAACTCTGCTTCTATTCGAGACGTATTGCTGTTTCCACATATGCGACCAGAATAAATGGAGTAGAAGACTTTCTATCGATTAGGCGAGTTCTCGTTTTAAGGAGATCTCGTTTTAAGGCGTTCTCAGAGTGGTCTTATCACTGTCATTGTTAGCTTTTGAGTATTCTTTCAATATTCGCGATGGCGGTGAGATTATCTTGATCAGTGATAAATTTTTCATCCGCTGAAATATTGATCCGTTCAAATGCCAAAGACCTCCACCAGTCTTGTTCTTCTACAAAATGCTCATGGCCATAATGTGCAAATAAATTGGCGACAATAATAATATCAGTATAATCAGCCGTTCTATTTAAGCGGTAAGAGAGATTTTCATGGTGTTTGGCAACACAAATCAATTCGTCCGGGAAATTCCAGTTAGTTAATACATGTGAGCCTACGTCAGTATGTAAGGACATAAATAAAGTTCGCATTGCCCCTGCATCATTAATAAGTGAAGGAATTTTTTCAGCATGTAAAATCAGTGGCAGTTTGCCGATGTCATGCACCAATCCTGCCAATATAGCTTGATCTGTGCTAAGCCCGCGTACTTTTTCTGCTATGACAGAGGCTATTGCCGCCACTCGTGCACTGTGGTCCCAACAGTCGTGTAAAAGTTGATTGACGATGGGGCAGGTCGATTGATACATCTGCTTCAGAGCAAGCGAGCATACTAAATTTTTTATTTGTGAATAACCTAGCCGCGCGACAGCCATTTTAATGTTGTCAATGGGCGTATTGCTGCGATATAAAGGACTGTTTACAACTTGCAGAAGTTTAGTGCATATTGCTGGGTCTTTAGTCACTATTTTAGCAACCGATGTGAGATCAACGTCTTCATTTTTAAGGGCATCACGAATATGTAATGCCACTTCGGGCAGTGTTGGGAGCTGTAGCCTATTACAGCGCAGCTCCTCTAATACCGATTCCTTGATTTGTTCAGGGTTGGTCACTTACAGATCCCTTTGTGTTGTCCTGAGTAACAATACTTCGGCCTATTCTCGCGAGTCTTTAACGGCCTCGCTTAAATAGGCTATGATCAATTTAAAAGGTATTCATTGTACTCCCTTACCATTAGAGCCCTGGCTAATAACAGCTTTCATAAACTTTATTAACGCTTTACGCCAAACACAGTGGATCACATTCTCTTAGTTTTCGGCTTGAACCGGAAATGCGTACGGGAGAGTTTTGAAGCCGAGTTCAGGGCCAGATATTTTTTCTAAATGGACGTCACCGCTGGTATGGGCTTTGATATCAACCACTGCTAGCACATCGTGACTACCGTCAGCAGTAATTTGGGCGTTAACAATCTGTCCGCAAGACTGGGTTTCACTGTAAGCAGCTGAGTAAAGTTTTGTGCCCGGTAAAGGTGCGTCAGAATCAGTTATATTGGCGATGTACATCTGTTTTTTAAGTTTCCCTAAGTACTGCATACGGGCAACGACTTCTTGTCCGGTGTAACATCCTTTTTTAAAGTTAATCGCATCAATAATTTGTAAGTTAATCATTTGTGGTACAAAAAGTTCACTAGTCGATGTGTAAATAACGGGGATCCCTGATTGGATATCCAGTAATTGCCACACAGAAGGCCCTGCAGGAGCTGCATGTACGTCCAGTTCGGTCCATAATTTTTTCATTACATCTAAGGTGCCAAAAAGAATAAATCGTGGGTGAGGGCCTGCGACCCGGATAATACAAAGACCTTCTTTTTGAGTGGAGTCATTAACATTGTCAGGCACTGTAATCTGGCTGCTTTGTAATAAACTTTCTGCGTTAGGGCCGGATAGACCAATGCTGACAAAATTGTCGGACACATCTTCAAGAGTGGTTTTTGCTCGCATGATATACATACGTAAGCGGCTTAATGTATCTTCAATTCGATCGGCTGGCATGTGTAAATAAAGAGTCGAGTTTTGTTGAAATAATCTCATAAAAGTCATGACACGACCTTTTTGATTACATATTGCGGCTAATTGACTGGATTTAGAAGTGACTTTTGTGCAATCACAGGTGACCTGCCCTTGCAGAAATGATTCGCTGTCGTCGCCATGAGCAGAGACTAATCCAAAATGAGAGAGATCGACCATCACATCGCCGCTATACACCATTTGAGTTTCACGTTTGCTATTACCAAAACCAGTGATGCCGTTACCATCAAATTCTGCACCACGGTTTTCGAGAAATTCTTTCCATTCTGCTTTCATACTAATCACATGCTCCATGATTCAAAAATTATCGTGTGTGAATGTTCCAGTTAACTTAGATAGTGCTGGCTTGGGATGTATTCTGCGCTGATTCAATGCAAATATCATCTCAAATTTGTCATAAAACGAACCCTGAAAAAACTGAATAATACACAAACACCTCATTGAATATAGGGCCCAAGTTGGGCTTTTTCAATGGTTTAGACTATAGTGTATTTATATATCTACTCTGTATAAGGTTATTGTTGTTTTTAGTTCGAATCATCAGGCTATTAACAGTATCTTGGGGTCTAGACCTGAACCGTTCGACAAAAATTTCTCCGACAATCTAGTCGTAAGAGAAGGAAAACAGTGAGTGATGAATCAAAGCAAGAATCGTCCAGTATTTTTAAACTTATTTCTAATCCGCTTTCCTGTGACGGCCATTTTATCGATCTTGCATCGTGTGACTGGTGTATTGATGGTGTTGACGCTTCCTGTCTTATTCTATCTTTTTAGTTTATCGCTCAGTGGCGAAGCTGGGTGGGACACTACTATCTCCATTTTGACCTATCCTTTGTCAAAAATGGTGTTAGCAGTTTTTTTGTGGGGTTTAATTCATCATTTGTTTGCGGGTATTCGTTTCTTATTTATCGATATCGAGATAGGCATTGAAAAAGCGACTGCACGTGTTACCGCTTGGTTTGTGAATATAGTCGTTGTGTTTGTGACTTTAATGGTCGTATGGAGGTTGTGGTGAGTAAGCGGCTACAGGGACTTAATGCTTGGATCTTGCAGCGCGGGAGTGCAGTTTATCTTGCTTGTTTTGTAGTGTATTTTGTTGTTAGTTTAATGTTTGATGCACCTGAAAATTATTACGCCTGGCGCGCTTGGGTGCAGTCTCCAGTCATGAGTATTGCCTGGATGATGTTTTTTGCGTTGTTATTAGGACATGCCTGGGTGGGGATGCGTGATGTGTTTATGGATTATATTTCTTCAATTACAATCAGATCGATCGCTCTGGGATTGTTGGCCTTAGCGTTACTGGCCTGCGGACTCTGGATGACTCGAATTATGGTATTGGCGTTTATGCAATGAGTATAGTGACTCGAAAATTTGATACATTAATTATTGGGGCTGGTGGTGGTGGGCTTAGAGCCGCTTTGCAGCTGGCTAAAGCTGACGCTAAAGTGGCGGTGGTGTCAAAAGTGTTTCCGACACGCTCACACACAGTCGCGGCTCAGGGTGGAGTGAATGCGGCTTTAGCCAATGTGACCGAAGATAATTGGCATTGGCATATGTTTGATACAGTCAAAGGCAGCGATTATCTTGGCGACCAAGATGCTATCGAGTACATGTGTCGTGCGGCATCAAAAGTGGTGGTGGAATTAGAACATTTTGGGGTGCCATTTTCGCGCCTAGACAATGGCACTATTTATCAACGGGCTTTTGGTGGCCAGAGTCGCAATTTTGGAGGGGCTCAAGCCACCCGGACTTGTGCTGCTGCTGATCGTACCGGGCATGCTATTTTACATAGTTTGTATCAACAAAATATCCGTGCAAAAACCCACTTTTTTGATGAGTATTTTGCGCTTGATTTGATTACAGATAAAGACGGTTACGTGCTAGGAGCAATGGTACTCGAAATTGAAACGGGTGAAACTTTACTCATTGAAGCCAAAACGACTTTGATTGCGACCGGTGGTGCAGGACAACTTTTTAGAACCACGACTAATGCTTTAATTAATACAGGGGATGGTATGGCAATGGCGTTACGTGCCGGCATGCCTTTACAGGATATGGAATTTTTTCAATTTCATCCTACAGGAATTGCGGGCAAAGGAATGTTAATCACTGAAGGGGTTCGTGGGGAAGGGGGGTACCTTGTTAATGCAGATAATGAGCGTTTTATGGAGCGTTATGCGCCTCATGCCAAAGATCTAGCGAGTCGTGATGTCGTGAGTCGTGCGATATCTATAGAGGTTCGTGAAGGCCGTGGTTGCGGTCCCAATAAAGACCACGTGTTATTAAAAATCGATCATTTAGGGGCGGATGTCATTATGAAGCGTTTGCCCGGAATTCGTGACAGTTCAATGACTTTTATGAAAATTGACCCTATTTATGATCCTATTCCAGTGTATCCCACTGCTCATTATACAATGGGGGGTATTCCTACTAATCGTGATGGGCAGGTAGTGGTCCCTGAGCATGAGGGGCCAGAAGAGCCAGTGCCTGGTTTTTATGCTGCCGGAGAATGTGCCTGTGTATCAGTCCATGGGGCTAATCGCTTAGGGGGAAACTCTTTATTGGACATACTGGTTTTCGGGCGTTCAGCCGCCAACCATATTATCGGCTATTTAAAAGAGAATCGTTATCACCGACCAATGGATCAAGATAGTGTGGATAAAGCGACGACTCGATTACAGCGTTGGGACAGACGTAGTGGTGATGAGACTGTGGATGATATTCGAGAAGAATTAAAAAAAGTGATGGAAGATCATTGCGGGGTTTTTCGAGTGGCAGAGGTGATGCAAGAGGGGGTGAGAAAAGTGAAGGAGTTGGCGCAGCGATTGCAAGATGCTCAATTGAAAGATCATAGTCGTATTTTTAATACTGCGCGAATCGAAGCACTTGAATTGGAAAATTTAATGGATATTGCTAAAGCCACTGTTATATCAGCGGAAGCCAGAACCGAAAGTCGTGGCGCACATTCACGAATAGATTTCAAAGAGCGGGATGACGAGAAGTGGATGAAACATTCCTTGTATTTTATCGATGGACGACTCGATTATAAACCGGTCAGAACCAAAGCGATGACCGTTGATACTTTTCCACCAAAAGCGCGAGTGTATTAAGATGGAGCTTAAAATATATCGCTATGATCCTGATTCCAAACAGGCGCCAAGAATGCAAACCTACGACGTGGGTGACGTGCCCCAAGGAACTATGTTGTTGGAAGCATTGCTGATGTGTAAGAAGCAAGATGAAACCTTAAGTTTTCGTCGTTCGTGTGGAGAAGGCGTGTGTGGTTCCGATGCACTGAATATTAATGGTCGAAATGGCCTAGCCTGTATTACTCCTTTATCTGAGTTAAAGCATCCTGTGGTAATACGCCCCTTACCAGGGCGACCAGTGATTCGTGATTTGGTAGTAGACATGAGTCAATTTTACAAACAGTATCGAGAAGTAAAGCCCTACCTGGTACTGAATGACCCTGAACCTGAAGTGGAGTTATTACAATCACCAGAAGATCGCGATAAGCTTGATGGCCTTTATGAATGTATTTTATGTGGTTGCTGCTCTACTGCCTGTCCTTCATTTTGGTGGAACCCTGATAAATTTTTAGGGCCAGCAGCCTTATTACAAGCGTGGCGGTTTATTGCTGATACACGTGATCAAGCGACAGAAGACAGGCTTACTGCGCTTGAAGGGCCCTATAGAATGTTTCGTTGCCATACCATTATGAACTGTGTAGAAGTGTGTCCTAAAGGATTGAATCCCACCAAAGCGATAGGCCGAATTAAACATAAAATGCTGAAACAATCGTTATAGTAATAGCGAGTGAAAGAGTAGTAAGAAAAAAATGCGCTAATAAAAATTAGCGGTGCACACTCAATAGAGCCTTCCAGAACTAGACGTACTATCAGAGTTAAATATGATTGCATCCCCTAAGGAACAAGATAAAATTCACCGGGTTTATTGGCGTTGCCGACGTGGCATGCTTGAGCTTGATATTTTACTAAACAATTTTTTAAGTAAGGATTATATTAAATTGGCAGAAAATGATAAAAATGCTTTTAACAGGTTACTTGATTACCCTGACAATGTATTATTAGAGTTATTATTAGGGCGAACCATTAGCAGTGACCAGGAGATTCAGGGTGTCATCCAAAAAATCAGGACCCTTACTACACATTGAGCCGCAAAGCTCACGTCAATTAGCCAGCGTAATGTTATTGTTATATGGCGCTGGTATGGCGGTGGTGATTAATCTCAATTTACCAGCGTGGTTAGTGTTAGGACTAGCAGGCAGTATTATTGTTTTACTGTTTAGTACTTGGAATTTGTATATTTTAAACCAAAGTAAAAAATCTTTAAAAGTAATGATTTGGGATGAAGAAGGGTCTTGGACTTTGGTGACGGCTGATAAGAAGCCGCACTCTGCGAAATTATTATCCAGTAGTTACATTTATCCTAAAATGTTGGTGTTACAGTTTTGTACTTTTAGTTCGAACAAAAAATATTCTACAATCTTAATGCAAGATTCCCTATCAGGCGTGATTTTTCGGCAGCTTTTTGTGAGATTACGTTTAGAATTTCAACGCTAATATTGCTTGTGATGCAAAAGCATTGACTATTGGAGGCGATCTTTTTATTTTTTTTATATCGCTTCACAATACAAATAGACACTTCGGTTGAGACTATAGAAGTGTTGGTACTGATAGTGCGCAATTGAAAAAATCAGGAAAAAAGCATCGTTGACTGGATGCTTTTAATCCTGATTTTAGGGGTCTTACTATGACAGGTGAGAAATTTAAATAGCCTATTAGTGCCTCTCTAGTCATAGCTCATTATTAATATAAGCGATTATAGTCAGCTTATATCATGCGTGAATTTTAATGATTATATCGAGAGTCATAACCTCTTGAATAATGACCACGTGAATTTCTTCCATGTCTATTATAGCCATGTCGGTTGTAGCCATGTCGGTTATAGCCATGTCGGTTATAGCCATGTCGGTTATAGCCATGTCGGTTATAGCCACGTCGGTTATAGCCATGACGATTATAGCCATGACGGTTGTAGCCGCTATGTTTATTGGTTACTGCATCTCTAATTTTATGCCCAATACTTTCTCCTGCATAACTTATTGAGCCTACACCCATGCTTAGAGTGGCGATTATTAGCCCTACATTTAGAATTGATTTTTTCTTCATAGTCGCTCCGTACAGTTTATTTTGTAAGTAAGTCTATACTATAGCGAAACTCGAATGAACGGTCGATGAACAAAGGCAATAATCTCTTTATATGTTCAATACCTGCGAGTAAAACCTATCTTATACTGATATTTTGGACTAAAAACCTCTTTATAAAGGTTCGTGCGAGAATTCAGAAGCAGTGATTATTGGATTTTCCGGCGGCTGTAATATGGTGGAGGCGGCCGAGTCAAGTAGTTCTGGATAGTCTAAAGTATAATGTAGACCACGACTTTCTTTACGTGATAAGGCTGCATCAATAATTAAATCCGCAACCGTTGCCAAGTTACGTAGTTCTATTAAGTCATTGGTGACACGAAAGTTACCATAATATTCATCAATTTCTCGGAGCAGTAATTGACTTCTATTTTTGGCCCGTTGTAAGCGTTTAGTCGAACGTACAATTCCCACATAGTCCCACATAAAACGTCTTAGTTCATCCCAGTTGTGTGATACAACGACTTCCTCATCTGAATCAGTGACGCGACTGTCATCCCATGGTGGAAGAGTAGGGGGTGGTGTAATTGAGTCTATAGTGTGATTAATGTGCTTAGCAGCGCTCATGGCAAATACAATGCATTCTAGTAAAGAATTGCTGGCCATGCGATTTGCACCATGCAAAAAAGTGCAGGCTGTTTCACCAATAGCATAAAGGTTATCGACATCTGTCTTTGCATCAAGATTAGTGACCACGCCACCGCAAGTATAGTGTGCGGCAGGCACTACTGGGATTGGTTCACGCGTCATGTCATAGCCAAACTCAAGACATTTTTGATAAATAGTAGGAAAGTGTTGTTTAATAAAATCTGATGGTTTGTGGCTTATATCCAGAAAAACACTGTCACTACCAAGGCGTTTCATTTCGTGATCAATCGCTCGAGCCACTATATCGCGTGGCGCTAGTTCTTGACGTGAATCAAAGCGTTCCATAAATCGAGAGCCATCAGGTAATAATAAATGTCCTCCTTCTCCGCGAACTGCCTCAGTAATTAAATAGGACTTTGCATCAGGGTGATACAAACATGTCGGATGAAACTGATTAAACTCCATATTAGCGACCTGGCAGCCAGCACGCCAAGCCATTGCTATGCCATCCCCTGTAGAGCTATCAGGGTTGCTGGTATAGAGATATACCTTGCTTGCTCCGCCAGTGGCTAGAATGACAATACGTGCGCTAAATGTGATGACTTTTTTATGGTTACGGTCGTATACATAAGCACCATAACAACGAGCTGTTGTTGTTTTTTCACCGATTTTATTGCTGGTGATTAAATCGATGGCTAAGTGTTTTTCATGGACTTTGATATTAGAGTGGTGGCGAACCTGCTGTTCGAGTGTCATTTCTACGGCGCGACCTGTGGCATCATCTGCGTGAACCACTCTTCGATGACTGTGTCCTCCTTCTTTGGTGAGGTGGTAATTAGATGTTGTCGGGTTTAATTCGTCTAGGTTTGATTTATCCCCATTTGATTGATTCAGGCGTGTAAAATCGACTCCTACTTGACTAAGCCATTGAATGGCTTCCGGGCCATGTTCAACGGTATAAGCGACTGTCTCTGGGTTACAAAGCCCAGCGCCTGCGGTAATAGTGTCATTAATATGAGATTCAAAAGAATCATTGTCTTTCAACACAGCGGCAATACCACCCTGTGCATAAAGGCTTGAACTTTCGGTTAATGGACCTTTAGAGATGATATTAACTGTGAGTTTTTTAGACAATGTAAGCGCTAAGCTAAGCCCAGCTGCGCCACTACCTATAATTAAAATATCTGATTGAGCTGTTTCGTTCATATTGATCTTATTTGATACTTAGTTGTTTTATAGCTATAAAAGCTATAACTTATTGATGCCATGTGTATAATAGTCGAGTTAATGGTTTACTAGATTGTGGTTGTGTGTGATTTTTTAGCCATGATTGTATAATCTTGTTTTTGATTTTATCAGCTTATTCATAATTTTATCGGCTTAGGTCTATTTTATCTACTCAATATAAGTAATGACTATAGAAAAGTCCAAATTTGTCCAGGTTTTCAGCAGGATAAAATGAATAATAATGCTCTTAGGCTAATACAGGTGAATAAGTGAAGTGGCTATATCATTCTATAAATCAGGGTATAACGATTGAAACTAATGATTAAAATAGAGAACTTTTTAATGAATGCAGTGTCTACTTTATTGATGCAGAGAAATGTCTCAGGAAGCGGTATGTAAATGGGTGTAGAGACTAGCGATCAGTTACTCGTAAAGCGAGTGCAAAGTGGGGATAAAGCTGCATTTGATTTGTTGATTCAAAAATACCAGCATAAAATTATAAGCCTTGTATCTCGATTTGTGCGGGATATTAGTGAAGCGCATGATGTCGCTCAGGAAGCCTTCATCAAAGCGTATCGCGCATTACCTAATTTTAGAGGGGAAAGTGCCTTTTATACGTGGTTATATAGAATTGCTATCAATACGGCTAAAAATACAATTGTATCGGCAGATCGGCGACCTCCCACTTCTGATATCGATGCCGCTGAAGCAGAACAGTATGATGGTGCTGCTGCACTAAAAGAAATGGACACGCCAGAACGCTTGCTGCTGAGGGAAGAAATGGAACGCACCATTAACCAAGCGATTGCTGAACTCCCTGATGATTTGCGCAGTGCGATTACGTTACGTGAGTTTGAAGGGCTGAGTTACGAAGAAATTGCGACTACGATGGATTGTCCTGTGGGTACGGTCCGCTCTCGAATTTTTCGTGCACGAGAAGCCATTAGTAGTAAGATTGATGATAGTGAGTACCGGTAATTAATTTTTTTGAATATTTTTTTAGTGGCATAACATTATAGAGGTGATATAGCCATGAACAATGCAACAGTTGATAAAGTAAAAGAACAAATTTCTGCGATGTTGGACGGAGAGTTATCTGTGCAAGAGCAGGGTTTATTGCTGCGCCAAATCGCACGCGATAAGTCGTTACAGCAAACTTTTAAACGTTATCAATTAATTCATGATTCAATGTCGAATCAATTGCCATCACAACTCGATTTGGGTTTTGCGGATCGCATGCATCATTTGATTGAGAATGAAGAAACAAGTCAGCCCGTAGTGGCAGAGACTCAAAGTCTATCACACAGATTTTTTAAGCCATTAATTGGTATTGCAGTAGCTGCCACTGTCGCAATAGTTGTTTTATTTTCAAGCAATATTCAGCTGCAGCCAGATAATGATAATGATGGTGATTTGATTGCAGGAGTCTCTGATGCAGACAAAGACTTTCGAGTGAACCCTATGCGTTGGAATACTAGTGTAGCGGCAGTGAGGGTGAATCTTAATAGTTTGCTAGTGAATCATTCTGAATATACATCATCCACTAATATTCAAGGCATGATGCAGTATGTTCGAATTGCTGGGTATGATGTCGAGCAAGATAAGCAAACAAGTGACAAAGAAAACAAGTAACAAAGGGATATACTAAGTTGAGAAAGTCCTTATTCATATTATTATCAGTGTTGATGGTCAGTGCAATAGCTGCACCCACGAAGAAAAGTGCGCGTGCTTGGTTAAGTGTAATGTCTGAAGCTGTGAAAACACTAAATTATGAAGGGGTATTTATTTATATCCATGGTAAGAAAATTGAAAGCATGAAAATCATTCACCAAGCTGATGCTCGTGGTGAACGTGAGCGACTGCTTTCGCTGAATGGCGCAGCACGTGAAATTATACGTGACAATAGCAGCCTCACTTGTATTTTGCCTGATAATAAAGCGGTGGTGGTTGAAAAAAGCCGACCTCGAAAATATATCCCCGAAGCGTTACTAAAAATCAATCATAAGCTGGAAGTGCATTATAAATTAGCGGTAATAGGAAATGATCGAGTCGCGGGTAAGCCAGTTAAAGTCATTGCGATTATTCCACGGGATAAATTTCGTTATGGCCATCGTATTTGGATCGATAAGAAAACCGGTATGTTATTACGATCTGATGTGGTCAATGAAAAAGGGGTTGCAGTAGAGCAATTTATGTTTACCCATATCAATATAATGAAGAAAATTAATGATGCGTCATTAAAACCAGCTATCTCAGGTAAAGATTTTACATGGTATCGACCCAAAAATAATAGTAAAAGTGCTATTGCCAAACATCGTGAACGTCAATGGAAGGTGACTGGCATGCCTGCTGGTTTTAAACAGAAAATGTATGCAGAACATGCATTGCCGACCAGCCGAATGCCAGTGGATCATTTTGTGTTAACGGATGGCTTATCATCAGTCTCTGTCTATGTTGAAAAAACCATGGATACACGGAAATTATTGAAAGGGACTACCAGTATGGGTGCTGTGAATGCATTCGGCAGAGTAGTGCAAGGGTATCAAGTAACAGTGATGGGCGAAGTGCCTATGGCCACAGTAATTTTAATTGGACGTTCAGTTAAACCCATCAATAAATAACGGGTATTTTGTCTCTTATTATGATTGAAGAAACTGCCATTGTAGTCAAAGTAGATGGGCATACTGTCTGGTTAGAATCAGCGGGCACGGCAGGCTGTGGTCAATGTCAAAGCAAGTCAGGCTGTGGGCAAACGGTATTTAGCGAACTATTTGCTGTCGAAAAAGCGCGATTTAAAATACAATCCACCAAGCTGTTATCGACTGGAGATCAGGTCTTGTTGGGAATTGACGAGCATGCGTTGGTGCGCGGCTCAATGCTTGTATATCTTTTTCCACTATTTACCATGATTATAACAGCTATATTTGCTGCTGGAATTTCTAGTGTGTTAAGAATCCCTCATGAAGGATTGGTTATTATTGGTGGACTGTTAGGACTCTTTATTGGGTTTTATTTTGCAAGGAAAAAAGCTGCTATTTTAACCAAATTCAAATCTTTTCAACCTGTTATTCTCAAACAGCTTTAAAAAAGGCTTAATAGGCCTATTTAACCCTAATCAACTGTATTTTTTCGTTTTATTTGGATATGTCTCATACTGACATGAACGAATTTCAACTGTCTGCTAGATAAATACTCGTCCAGAGTTTATAATTCGTTAAATTTTCGCGGCAATTCAGACAGATGCGTTTGTTTGCGCCTTTTAAGCTCACTTGAATCAAAGGCTGGACATTAAGCTAATGAGTGTCGTACTGGACATCTACATTAAACAGGGTTGTCACTTATGTGAAGATCTAGTCTTGCAGCTGAAAGAAATTGCTGAGCATAGGCCTTTTCAGCTTAATAGCATTGATATTACTCACGACCAGGAATTACTGGCCACTCACGGCGACAATATTCCAGTGTTAATGCACGGGACTCACGAAATTTGTCACTATTTTTTGGATCTGCAGGCACTTAAGCAGGTTCTGGATAACAAAATTTAGTATGAAAAATACACGTAACTTTTCGATTATTGCCCACATTGACCATGGTAAGTCTACACTAGCAGACAGATTTATTCAGGTGTGTGGTGGTTTAAGTGAGCGCGAAATGCAAGCTCAAGTTCTTGATTCTATGGACATAGAACGTGAACGTGGCATTACAATAAAAGCGCAAAGTGTCTCGCTTGATTATACCGCTGAAGATGGTGAAATTTATCAGTTAAACTTTATTGATACACCTGGACACGTTGATTTTTCATATGAAGTATCGCGTTCTCTTGCGGCGTGTGAAGGTGCTTTACTGGTGGTGGATGCTGCACAAGGCGTTGAGGCTCAAAGTGTTGCTAATTGCTATACTGCGATTGAACTTGATTTGGAAGTGGTACCCGTGCTTAATAAAATTGACTTACCTTCAGCAGAACCTGAACGTGTTATCAATGAAATTGAAGAAATTATAGGCATTGACGCGTCAGAGGCTATTCACGTTAGCGCTAAAAGTGGTTTAGGAATTTCTGAATTACTAGAAGAGTTAGTTAAAAAAATTCCGCCCCCAGCAGGCGATCCTGATGCGCCACTAAAGGCGTTAATTATCGACTCGTGGTTTGATAATTTTGTCGGGGTGATATCACTGGTGCGTATTGTTGATGGAAGTTTGTCGCGAAAAGATAAGTTTCAAGTGATGTCTACAGGAGTGATTTACCCAGCCGATACGGTAGGGGTCTTTACCCCCAAGCGCGAAAATAAAGAAATTCTTAATGCTGGTGATGTGGGCTATATTATCGCCGGCATTAAAGAGATTGACGGTGCGCCAGTAGGGGACACCATTACCTCAGCTAAAAATCCTGCCACAGAACGTTTGCCTGGATTTCAAAAAGTTCAACCACGTGTCTTTGCCGGTTTGTTTCCTATTGAATCAGAGGACTATGAACCCTTTCGAGAAGCGTTGCAGAAACTACGATTAAATGATGCATCACTTGATTTTGAGCCAGAATCGTCACAAGCGCTAGGGTTTGGTTTTCGTTGCGGATTTTTAGGAATGCTGCATATGGAGATTATTCAAGAACGTTTGGAACGTGAATACGATCTTGACTTAATCACGACAGCACCCACTGTAATATATGAAGTATTAACCTCACGCGGCGAACTAATTAGTATCGATAACCCTGCCGCCTTACCTGAAGTGAATTATATTGAGGAGATTCGTGAACCTATCATTAATGCTAGCATTCTTGTCCCACAAGAATTTGTGGGTCCAATAATAAGTTTATGTATCGAAAAACGGGGTGTACAAAAGAACATGCAATACCTCGGGAACCAGGTCACCCTTCATTTTGATCTTCCTCTCAGTGAAGTGGTGCTTGATTTTTTTGACCGATTAAAGTCAGTCAGTCGTGGTTATGCATCATTTGATTACACTCTGGATCGGTTTCAGGAAGCAAAACTTGTCAAACTTGATGTGTTAATTAATGGTGAGAAAGTGGATGCTCTGTCAGTCATCGTTCATCGCGACCACAGTATTTCTAAGGGACGAAATTTAGTGGATCGAATGAAAGAGATTATTCCACGACAGATGTTTGACGTTGCTATTCAAGCGGCTATCGGGGCACAAATTATTGCTCGGAGTACTGTAAAAGCATTACGTAAAAATGTGACGGCTAAATGTTATGGCGGCGATATTTCTCGTAAGCGTAAGTTGCTTGAGAAGCAAAAGGCTGGTAAAAAGCGAATGAAACAGGTTGGACGTGTAGAAATTCCACAAGAAGCATTTTTAGCCGTGTTACAGCAAACTAAAAAATAAATAATATTTTGATATTGATTTAAAAACCAGGAAATATAATGCTAATAGATTTTTCTACAATTTTATTTTTATTGTCCATGGCGACCTTTTTAATTTGGTTACTGGATGCCTGTTTTTGGCAAGGCAAACGAGACAAAGACAATGCTGAAGCCAATAATGCTATTGGTGCCTCTGAAAGTATGGGGGAAGAAGTCAGCGATGAAAAACGCAAACGAATCTTAAAGCAAGAGGGTTTTGTTACAGAGCATTCTAAAGCATTTTTCCCAATTTTAGTGGTGGTGTTGATACTCCGTTCATTTATCACTGAGCCTTTTCGGATTCCCACACCTTCTATGGTTCCGACTTTATTGCCTGGTGATTTTATCTTGGTGAGTAAAAGTGCCTATGGATTTCGTTTGCCTGTTGTCAATCATCGGGTTGGCCGATTAATCAAGCCGAAAGTAGGAGATGTGGTTGTTTTTCGATTTCCTCTGGAGCCGACTACTAATTATATTAAACGTTTAGTGGGGGTGCCTGGTGACGTCATCGAATATAAGGGAAAAAGTTTAACGATAAACGGTAAAATTTTGAAATATCGGTACGATGGCACCTATAATGATACTGGGGCAGGACAAAGTGCTAATCAACGAAATCTCCGTAAAGAAGTGTTGGGGAATGTGGTGCATGACATATTAACCAAAAATCAGCCTGACTTATTTCTATTTCCGTGTCTGAAAGAGGGCAAATTTACCGTTCCAAAAGGGGAATATTTTGTGATGGGGGATAACAGAGATAATAGCGCTGATTCCCGATTTTGGTGTGGGGTGCCGGAGAAAAATTTAGTGGGTCGTGCGTATGCTATTTGGATGAATTGGGATCCCGCCTTATCATCGTTACGCTGGGAGCGGGTATTCAAAAATATTGAGTAATGCTGAGTAGACGTTTGGCCCATATTTTACTGATGCTTTAATCAATCGTAGTCAGTAGTCGGAATAGCTGGTTTGCTCAATGTTATTTACATTATATACCACGTCTAATATTAGCTAATATTATAGTGACTATTATTCAAGCGTCATTGAGTCTATCAGGATTAAATATTTGGGTTTTGGCAGAGTGGGTTTTGTAGTTAATAAATGGATTAAATATTGGAGTTTTTATGCAAATAAAACAGCAACGAGGAATGACTTTTTTTGGTGGACTTATCGCATTAGGTTCAGCTGCTTTTATTTTATATTCGGCCGTGGTAATGATTTTTTTACATATGGATCACCTCAAAATAGGGAGTGCTTTAGATGCCTTAAAATCAGTCCATCATGTGACTAAATTATCAGAAGACGAAATCCGATCGAAACTCAGGACGAATCTTCATAACAATAATATTTATGACCAAGAGTTGGATCGTCTGGCTAAGCTGTTTAAAATTGACTTACAAAATAGTGGCTTAAATATTACCATCGAATACAGTTTGAGCTCGAGTTTTATCTTCGGGTTTAGTTTGTCAAAAATTTATAAGGACAAGATTGATATTGTTACTAACTAATGAGTGCTTTTAACCGTCTATGTAAAAAATTGAACTATGTGTTCAATGATAAAAATTTATTGGCAATGGCGTTGACACATCGCAGTGTTGGCAAATCCAATAACGAGCGCCTGGAATACCTGGGAGATAGCATTCTTAATTTTGTTGTCGCAGAAGAACTGTATAAGCGTTTTGTCGATGCTCGTGAAGGTGATTTAAGTCGCTTGAGATCATGGTTAGTCAATGGCGACCGATTAGCCGAAATTGCCCAGGCATTAAACTTGGGTGAGTTTTTGGCCTTGGGGCCTGGAGAGTTAAAAACCGGTGGTCATAGGCGTGCGTCGATCCTTGAGGACGCCCTAGAAGCAATAATTGGCGCGGTATATCTTGATAGTGATTTTATACTGTGTCGTAAATTTATATTAAGTCTTTATACTCATAAACTTCAGGATATTCCTACCGTTGATGAATTAAAAGATCCGAAAACAAGATTGCAAGAATATTTACAAGCCCGTAAAGCGCCGTTACCAGATTATGCTGTGGACGATATTTCGGGTGAACAACATAGCCGAATATTTAAGGTCTCATGCACTGTGACTGGGTTAAAAAGTCCCACTTTTGGTATTGGCGGGAGCCGACGTAAAGCAGAGCAAGAGTCCGCTAAACAGGCATTGGATGCATTACTTAATCGACACTAAATTACTTAATTGACACTAATATGACTAATGATAAATAATTATGACAGATAAAAATTCTAAAGAACTCGACCACTGTGGGTACATTGCGTTATTGGGGCGACCTAATGTCGGTAAATCAACATTAATGAATACAGTCTTGGGTGAAAAGTTGTGTATTACTTCACGTAAACCACAAACTACACGCCATCGTATACTGGGGATTAGAACTGATCCCCATTATCAAATGCTTTTTATTGATACTCCCGGTTTACATCAAAATGCTAAGAAGGCGATTAATCGCTACATGAATAAAACTGCGAGCAGCACCATAAAAGAGGCGGACTTAGTATTATTTTTGATAGAGGCAGGTGTTTGGACTGACGAAGATGAAGCGGTGTTGAAGCGGCTTAAAAATAATCGAATGCCAGTGGTGCTAGTGGTCAATAAAATTGATAATTTTTCAGACGATCAGTTGTTAGGGCATTTACAAACCGCTTCTGAAAAGTACGATTTTGAAAATATTGTGCCTATTTCTGCGAGGAAAAATCGTAACATTAATCAGCTGCTAGAGCTGATTCGTGAGAAGTTACCTGTGTCTGAATTTTATTATGCAGAAGATCAAATTACTGACCGATCAATACAATTTATTAGTTCAGAAACTATTCGTGAAAAGTTAATGTCGATTTTAGGTCAAGAACTTCCGTATTCGATTACGGTAGAAATTGAAAAGTATGAAGAGACCAAAGAGCAGACACTCATTAATGCTATTATTTGGGTAGAACGGGACAGTCAAAAAGGCATAGTGATTGGCAATAAGGGGAGTGTACTGAAGAAAGTAGGCACTCAAGCACGTATTGAATTAGCGCGCCGTTTAAAGCAAAGCGTGCATTTGGAATTGTGGGTGAAAGTAAAAAGTGGTTGGGCTGACAATCAAAATTTACTCAGTCAGTTTGGTTATAAAGAAAAATAAACTGAAAACAATTAAATTATTGCGTTGCTTGATAATATGCGTAAACAACGAAACTCTCAAAGTGGCTGGATTCTAAGCACTCGCGCCTATCGTGATACGAGTGTTATTGCAGATTGTTTTTCTCTAAATTACGGCCGAGTGTCGATGATTGCTAAAGGAGCGAAACAAAGTCGTTCTCGTTATCGAGGTTTGTTACAACCTTTTTACGGCATTCAGTTATCTTGGATTGAAGGTAATAGTGACCTTTTTACATTAATTGATATTGAAGAATTACCACAAGTGACTGTGCCATTAGCAGGCACTGCCTTATATTGTGGTTTTTATATTAATGAGCTTATGACTCGACTGCTTCACTTGCATGATCCACATCCTCGATTATACGGGGTGTACTCTCATACCTTGCAGCAGCTAATGAACTGCGACGATTCTACCATAAAACATATTCTACGAATTTTTGAAAAACGTATGTTACAAAGCATTGGTTATGCGCTGGTGTTAAATTATGATACTGAATCAGGAGAGGCCATTCAAGCAGATAGTTTGTATCATTATATTCCAGAAGTAGGGCCAGTAGCCTGTAGGAAGTCTGATGCAGGTTTCAAACTACACGGAAGTACATTATTGGCGCTTGACTCAGAACAGCAGATGGATGCCAATGGTGAAAATGAAGGCCGTCATTTATTACGTTTTATGCTTAAATATTATTTAGGTGAGAAGCCATTAAAAAGTCGAGAGCTATTACATAACGATTATTAAAGCGACCTTGTTTTGCTGTAGTATTGAAGGTTGTGATTCACTTTAGTCAAAAATGCGGTTTGTATTAGTCCGCTGATATGAACAATCCTTCGTGTGGTCAGTCGTGTTTGCGAAAGTCGCTTAATCGGGTCGTTAACATGAATTTTTCTAATTTTCGTTTATTCACGTTGCCTCATTAGCTTGCGTTTTTATTATCGACTGTGCTGCGGCCATAGGGTCTGGAGCGTATGAACGACTCATTTTTTATTGACGGTCTGCGAGCAACGTATCGCAGGCTATTGGCTCATTTAATTATCAGGAAATCTAATGCATAAGCCCCCTGAAATATTGCTCGGCGTTAATATTGATCATGTAGCGACTCTACGTCAGTCACGTAATACACTATATCCTGAACCAATCCAGGCGGCTCTGCTTGCGGAACAAGCTGGCGCGGATGCGATTACTATTCATTTACGGGAAGATCGTCGTCATATTCAAGAGCGAGATGTGGAGATGATATCGAAGGTGGTGCAAACCCGAATCAACCTTGAAATGGCAGTGACAGATGAAATGGTGGCGATAGCGCTTAAATATAAACCTGCCGATTGTTGTTTGGTCCCTGAACGACGTGAAGAGTTAACGACGGAAGGAGGACTTGATGTTGTGTCTAATCTTCCGCGTATCAAACAAGTTTGCACTGTATTGGCAAAGGCAGGCATTAGAGTCTCGTTATTTATTGATGCTGATCCTGCGCAAATCCTCGCAGCTGTTGAATGTGGCGCGCCGGTGATTGAAATCCATACAGGTCATTTTGCAGACGCAGAGACCCTTGTGGCAAGCAATAAAGAGTTGGAGAAGGTCATTCATGCTGTGCAGCTCGCTCGGGATAATGGGCTTGTGGTGAATGCTGGGCATGGTTTGCATTATCATAATGTAAGAAAAATTGCGGCCATACAGGAAGTTAGAGAACTCAATATTGGGCACGCGATTATTGCAGAAGCTCTGATGACTGGCCTAGGGGCTGCCACTAAAGAGATGAAGCGGCTTATGTTAGAAGCACGACAGCTTGGATGGTAAGGTCTGTATATATTTGCCGCATAATTTTAAATCGAATGGCTATTTTCTTTAAATAACATATGGTTATTTAGATTGTGATCAGTATATAATTAACCAATCTCTGATTAATTTTGGTGTTTACTCTGGTGATATTCACTAATAGTAGCGGCAAGTGAAAATAACTAGGCTGTTTGTTAAACTTCAGTGTAGCTCCTGGTTATATGCTGTTAAAATAGTCATCGTAGTAAAACTGGTATAATGAATAGAGTAGAGATTATTAAACAAGTTTCACTTGGGTTTGAAGCAATTATTGGGTTTCGTTTGGAGTTTGAATGACAAGGCATTGGCCCCATTTATTTTTGATAATAATTTTATTAGTGACAGTAACAGTCTATGTTAATGCTAGTGATAGCGAGCAGGCTGTTTGGAAAAAAATTGATAAAGGTCTGTATTATGGAGAATTTTCCGCACATCGTAAATCACCAGTAGGTGATTCTAAAATTCGTGTGCTAAAAATTGATCCAAAACTTTATAGCTTTCATTTAGCGAATGCCTCTGCTCCTGGAGAAGGGGCGTTAATGAGTGTTCGCAAGTGGTCAAAAAAACAAAATTATGTGGCAGCGATAAATGCCAGCTTGTATCAGGCAGATCACAAGACCAGTATATCGCTTATGAAGAATAATTCGCATATTAATAATCCCACCATGAATAAGCAAAAAACAATCATGGCATTTGGCCCGAAAACAAAAGCGGTTGCTAGTGCTATTATATTTGATCGTGAATGTGATGATATTCGTGGCTTGAAGAAAAAATATTTAGTGTATATACAAAGTATTCGTATGATTTCCTGTCGCGGAAAAAATGTTTGGAAATTGCAAAAAGATACTTATAGCACAGCTGTTATTGCTATGAATAAACAGGGGCATATACTCTTTATTCATGTACGTTCACCGTACGCCACTCACGAATTAATTAATGTTTTACTAAAACTACCTTTAGACATTCGAACAGCCATGTATGTTGAAGGCGGGCCGCAAGCACAGATGTATGTCAATAGTGCAGATAAAGAATATATTTTATTGGGTCGATTTCGTTCTGCTACAGCAGGTAAGGCAATTTCATATTTTGGGTGGCCTGTGCCAAATGTTATTGGAATACGTAAGCGTCAATAGTATATTCTAAAGAATATCATTTGCGGTTCGGTTTTGTGTGTAGTGAGTAATCTTATGTGCTTGAATCTTATAAAACTGCTTACTTTAAGCAGATAGTAAGGTGATTAGTGAGCATTGTTAAGTGAGCATCATTAAGTGAGTATTGTTAAGTAATAAACATCAGTAGACCACTTACTGTTGAGGGCAACATTTGTTCCCCAACAGTTTAATTTGTTTACGCCTAATCACTGCTCTTAACCGTGTAGTAATATCAACGTACCCGATCCATTCTTGACCCTGAATAAGTTCTGCTTGAAGGATAATCACTCGCAATATTTTTTTCGTTTTATGATTCTTAATAAGCCCATACTGTGGAACCTCTATATCTATTGGCATAGACTTAGTTTTGCCATTTAAATAAGCGAAAACGGCTATGCGTTTATCAACATCTTTTTTTGTGGCGACACGACCCTTAATAAATCCTGTCATAGGGAGAGCAGGCCAACGTTGTTTTATTTTTTCAGCTGTACCGGCATGAGTAATAGGACTGCTAAGCGTTAACGAGCTGAACAGTAGCGTGATGCCTACGAGTAAAAGGGAGACCCAATTTTTTTTATGTCGCATATAAAGCCTAGTGAGTTCTGTTTGTGATGATATTTACAATAGTGCCAAATATGTTTTTGTTCCTGCAGTGAGTCCAGTAAAAAGTAAAAATTAGCCAATGGCTTAGGTGAGTGCGAGACATAAAAAAATGGTAAAAAATTTCACAGTATTTATATTACATTCTATAGTTTACACACCTATTGATTATCTGCGCAGATATTGGGTCAATTTGATGATTTTTAGCGAAATTTTCTACATTTGCTGTATTATTCAGTCATAAGCATACAAAAGGTATGCATAATTAAAATAATGAGCTAAAAAATGAGAATAGGTTCATATTATGGACACCTATAAAGCTCATCTGCCATTAATTTGCTCAGGCTTGAGTATAATAATGGTAACAGCAAAGCAAATATCCCAATAAAATGTATTGATAACTGAAATAATTACAATAAGTTAATACTAATATTCCAAGTAGACTGCCAAGAGTCACAGTTTTGAGGACAGCCTGTTTAGATAATAGCAGGATGGAATGAGTTTGCCTGTGGGTAAGACAAAACTGAATTATGATAAAGCTTAGGAGCGATTAAGCCTTGTGGTCGATACTACGATAGATCAATGCATAATATTATGTCAGCAATCTTCTGATTAGGTCTTGGAGATGAGTGACAAGCTATTGTCGCATACTGTTCAGTTTAGCATTACGCATTACGCATTACGCATTACGCATTACGTAGTATGAATATCGTCTCTAGAGTGTTAGCAGTGAATTTTCAGAAACAGGAGTAGAATATGCCAGAGTATTTAATGATTATATCCGGAGAGCCTACATTGTCGTTGGTGATATGGTTTTTTGTGTCTATCTTTATTTTGTACTTGGCTAGAATACCTGCTCACATGATTATTCGCTCATTATTTAATGCTCTTTATAGCGGGTTTCGTATGATTTCACGTGCATTACTGGCGATGGCTTATGGTGTTGCTGCAAGAAATCGTGCGGTATTAATTGAAGCTGGACGAGAAGCCGCTGAACGTAGGTTGGAGCGTGAATTCATGCGTATGGATACCGCTTTAAAACGTGATTTGGGCAACTATCCCACTTTACATCGAGAATTGCAGGAAAAAATTAATCTCCTAGAAACTGATTATAAGGAAGCCACTGAGGAACAGCCCCCTAATATCGAAGGCTGGGAAAAGGCCATTCAAGCTGTTTCGAAAATTCCTTCTAAGGGCAGTACCATGGTTGCAGATGTATTGGATAATATTAATGATTCTTTTAATGATACTCATAAAGATTTAGTCAACGAGTACCAGAAAGTTAATAAGGAACGCCATAAAATTCTAGGACGAATGATTCCGACTGTGCGTACTATTCAAAAATTAATGGAACAAGTTGATAAAAATATTCGCGAGATGTCAAATCGGGCACGTGAAGTCGGCAAGTATATGGATGACTTTAAAGAAATGCTGGCGCGTAGCGATAAGGCTGAATCCATGCTGTCCTCATCAGCATTACACCAATTTGTAATATCAGGTTTGGTCATGGGTATTGCAATTGGCGGGGCAATTGTTAACTTTGCGTTGATTGAAGGTCCTATGCGTGAAATGGTGTCTGGAGATCAATATATTTATGGCATTCCAATGTCAAATATTGCGGCCTTTGTTATCATTATGATTGAAATTGCAATGGGACTGTTTTTAATGGAATTATTGGGAGTGACAAGAATGTTCCCTGGTATATCCTCAGTCGATGATAAAATGCGAAAGCGCTTAATGTGGACTGCCTTTATAATATTACTTACTTTAGCCTTAATTGAAATGTCATTAGGGTATAGTCGGCATGCCATTAGTGAATTAAAAACCACCACTGATCCCACAGCAGATAAAGTAGCACTGGATGGAATGTTATCCTTAATTCCGCGTTTAGGGCAAATGGTTATGGGGTTTATATTACCTTTCGCGTTAGTCTTTATTGCTATTCCCATGGAAGCCTTTGTACATGCTTTATTGATCATTTTGCGTACTTTATCTGTCACTTTGATCAAATTTTTGGCATTTACTGTTAGGTTGATTGCGCTGCTTTTTAAGCATTTAGGCACTATAATGGTAACAGTATATGATCTGGTGATTATCGTACCCTTATGGCTTGAAAGCCTTATCCTCAGAAGAGGAGTCTATGAAACGAAACCTAGTAAAAGTAAAAAGAAAGCGAGCGCTACACGATGACTAAAAAAAGGTTAGTTTTTCGTGTTCTGAGTTTATGGTTACTATTAATATTGTTGTCTGCTTGCGCAAAGAAGCTTGAAAATTATAACCGGGCTGTCTATATGCTAGTCGATATCTCTGGCACTTATGTTAAAGAGATTGAGCAGGCTAGTAATATTATAAAAGTATTAATTCGCGATTTGAATCCCGGTGACAGTTTTACACTTGCCAGAATCGATAGTAATAGTTTTAGCGAAAAAGATATTATACTTAATGTAACGTTTGATCGTCGTGCAAGTCATGCGATTCGGCAAAAAAGAACTATTGTTCGAAAAGTCATTAAATTTGCAAAAAAAGCGAAAAGTAGTCGTTATACTGATATTACAGGAGGAGTGTTACAAGGTGTTGAATACTTACTACGTAATAACGCAGCCAGAAAAACACTGATTATATTTTCAGACCTTAAAGAGGATTTAAGAAAAGGTAATGTGCGTCAACGAAAAATCGAATTTGATGGTATAAAAGTTGTTTCTATTAATGTCACTAAATTAAAGTCAGATGCACGCGATCCTACAAGGTATTTTAAACGCATAAAATACTGGCGTGACCTTGTTATCAATGGAAAAGGATTGTGGAAAATGGTGGCGGCATCTGAGCGTGGAAAGATTGTGAGCGTAGTATTGGAGTAGTCTCGTAGTAGTCTCGTAGTAGGTATAGTAACCAGCTGCTACAACATTGATGTTGAGGACATCGTCACTAACGTTAGTGTTCACGTCTTGCTTGCTGAGTTATTTTTGCTTAGAATTGTAATGTCTTTATTTGAATATCCTCATGTCAATATTTGTATTTTGTGGCTCCGGTCTGCAACTTGTTTTTAAAAGGTCAAGCTAAGAATGAAATCGAATTTTATACAGTCAATAAAATTAATAATGCTAATGATAATCACTTCTAGTTTATGGGTATCTTGTGGAAAGGTTGAAGTGGAGACAAAAGAAGCAAAATGTAATCGTTTACTAGAATTTATTGTTGAAAATAGCAAAAAAGAGATACCAAAAATGCTTCCGAGTAGACGTAACCGAGCCATTATAATGGTGACTATGTTAGAGCGAAATAGAGATAAATTTGTACAGACCTGTTTACAAAAATCAGATAAGAAAATTGACGCGGTCTTTAAAAATAGTCATGCAAAATAACCCGTCAATTTTTTTGACTGCCAGTCACTATTGAATAAATACAGGGTGTGTTTATTCAAGCATGAAAGTGACTTCGTGTCGATCATGATACAAATGTTTACCTTTCCAGCGAGAAATTAACTGATCCTGTTGAAGTGACTCCAGCCATGGATAAACTTCCTGTTCGATAAATTTATACCTTTGTTGCATAGGAAGCTTTAGATTAAAGATCGTATATTGACACCACCGATGTTCTAGCCAATGGTTAATCAAATCCATTACTCGCATGGGTTTATCAACGATATCACATATCAACCAATCGTTGGGGTAGCCTGGATCATAGCGAAAAGCATCATGCATTACATGCTTGCATAAGCCTGACTCAAGTAGTTTGGGGTTGAGAGGTCCATTGTCGACAGCAGTCACTTTAAGATGGTTTTGAATGAGAAGCCAACTCCAGCCACCAGGAGCTGCGCCCAAATCAGTGGCTGTCATTTGTGGCTGTAGATAATGACTTCGGTTATTCGACGTGAACCGAACAAACGCTTCTTCTAGTTTTAAGTAAGACCGACTGGGAGCAGTCTCCGGGATCTTTAACCTAGGAATACCGCCTGGCCAATGATTACCTTTAGGTAAATAACCAATATAGACTTGCTTGGCACTAGTGAAACATAGCTGTAAAAAGTTTTCTTGATGTTGTTGAGATTCAGTAATTATATTTTGTTGGTCTAATGCGTTGCGTAATGGATGAGAAAAAGAAGTGATAAAGCGTTGTAGATTATCTTTACCTTCCATATTGGCCTGTTGAATCACTAACTGATTCAACGGACTATAAAAATTTGTCATTTGTTCGATAGACTCCATAATAGGCTTAAGTCTATCTTTTTCAGGTAAATCATCTAAATAACTAAAGATTAAGAACCATTGTCGAGCAAACAATAACTGTGAAAAATCAATAGCTGAATAAAGTGACTTGGCGGTTTGAAAGTCAGTAGTGAAAAAAGTGACATAGCCACTTTCAGGAGTCGTTTTACAGTAACCTGTATACGCTAAACGATTGGCAATCGCTTGAATTTCAGCCGCACAATCTTTTTCATAACCACTACGACAAAATAAAAATAGACCTGGACATTGTTTCATCGCCTATTATAACAAAATCAGGGGGTCAGGTCTTGTAATCCAGCATGGCAAAGTCAGAATCATTAAGGAACAAGGCTAAGTAGTAGAACATACTAGCTTTGATGCTTGGGGTGATGCGAAACTTGGCAGAAAGTGATTACTGGAACAAATACCATTCTGCGTCCTAAAAAACTTGATCACTTTTGCTTGATTACAAGACCTGACCCCAATGACAAAGTCAGAATCATTAAGGAACAAGGCTAAGTAGTAGAACATACTAGCTTTGATGCTTAGGGTGATGCGAAACTTGGCAGAAAGTGATTACTGGAACAAATACCATTCTGCGTCCTAAAAAACTTGATCACTTTTGCTTGATTACAAGACCTGACCCCAATGACAAGACCTGTCCTCGTAATTGGTGTTAAAATAGTTTGATGAATCAATATAAAGTGCAAGCTCTGAATATATTTCCAGTCAAATCCTTACGAGGGTTTTCTGTATCAAAAATGAGCCTAGCACCCTCGGGCTTTATGTACGATCGTCAATGGATGTTAGTTGATGTTAATGCAAAATTTTTAACGCAACGTCAGTTACCCCGTATGGCGTTGGTAGATGTTACGATTGATGAGCAGTATTTGCGTTTTGCTGCGCCACAGATGGATCTTTTAGAGATTATGTTGAAGGCGGGTAATATTGCTGGAATAACCGATAAGACTACTAAAACTAATAAGATTAATGTCAAAATTTGGAGTGATGAGTGTGTCGGTTTGCTTGCCGAGGAAAGAATTAATCAGTGGTTCAGTGAGTTTCTCGCGGTAGATTGTCGGCTGGTTCAGTTTGATCAAAGCCAGCCTCGTCAAGTCGATCAGGATTATTCAGATAATACGCAAGATCAAGTGTGTTTTGCTGATGGGTTTCCTTTTTTAATTATCGGCTCAGCTTCGTTAGACGACTTGAATTGTCGTTTAAATGAGAAAGGTGAATCGTCAGTTCCGATGATGAGATTTCGGCCTAATATTGTGATTGAAACCGACGAACCTTTTATTGAAGATTATTGGTCGAAAATTACTATTGAAGGGATTAAGATGCAATTGGTCAAGCCCTGTTCTCGTTGTGTTATCCCTACAATCGATATCCAATCAGCTCAAAAAAGTAAAGAGCCCATTGAGACATTAAAATCGTATCGCAAATATGATGGGAAAATATTTTTTGGGCAGAATGTCATACATCAATTTAACCCCGGACAGTCGATTACTGTTGGTGATACGTTGACTCTTGTGTCTCAACCATAACGGGCAGCGATTTGTGGTTAGTTTAAATCCAAAAACTCAACACAAATCCAATCAAGCCACCCAATACGCCTCCCCAAACCACTAACCAGCCTAAATGTTTTTTGATCATCTTCTGAACTATCTCTTTGACCATTTGCGGAGTGAGTTCATTGAGTCGATTAATGACGATATGTTCAATATTGTTGATGAGTTTTTCTTGAAAAGGACTAGCATCAAACTGTCCCGCAATAGAAGATTGAAAAGAATCAGATTCAGTGATGGTCTTGAAAGTTTCTTTCATTTTTTCTTTGAACGGGGCACGTAAAGCCTCTAGTGCTGAAGGGCCACCTATCATCCCTAACATTCCCCCTAATGAAGATTCAGTAATAGTTTCTACTAATTTATCAAACAGCTGATCATAATCGATCACTTCAATCACAGGAGATAAATCGATTTTGGATGAGCCGTGTGACATTTCTTCAGAGATAAATCGTTCAATATTCTCCCTGGTAAAGAACTGCTCCATAATAAGCTCTTTTAAGGCAAGCCGAAAATGTTCGAATTGGTTCGGAATAACTCCAGAGCCGTATAGAAAGGGCACTTTTTCAAACAACATATGGACTGCCAGCCAGTTTGTGACTGCACCTGAAAGGGCGAATAAACCAATGTGCAGTATTGTCTGGCCATAAATTGGCGACAATAAACCTATTACAATCAATAGTATACATAAAATATTAGTGATAAAGCTTTTGTTGTTGAAAGCTTTTGGCATAACGTCACTCCGAGAATTAAAAAAGATATATGCGAGCAGATTGAGTCATTGGCTCTATTATCTTCATATTAATAAAAACTATCTAGTGCTGACAGTACTATAAACAGTCTCTATAAGTAAGATAGGACGAAATAAGATAGGCTAATTTTCGAGCAGTATAATTTACAATCTGAACACTTAATGTAAAAATGAGTTCAAGTGGTTTAGTATACTTGAATTTAACACAAACAACGAAAGACACTCTATGGATAATAAGTTTTGGCTGGAACGTTGGCAACAAGGATTAACTGGATTTCATCAAGATGATGTAAATCCGTATTTAGAAAAATGGATAGAACATGCACAATTAAAAAAAGGAGCGACCATCTTTGTCCCACTTTGCGGGAAAACGGTTGATCTATTATGGCTCGCTGGTCTTGGGTTCAAAGTAATCGGGCTTGAACTTTCTCCTCTTGCGGTAGAACAGCTTATTGATGAACATAATCTTAAAATGGCTGTTCGTACTATGGATCAGTTCACGTTATATTCGCAAAGTAATTTATATATTCTCTGTGGTGATTTTTTCAAATTGACAGCAGAGCAATTAGGCTCAGTTGACTTTGTTTATGATCGTGCTGCCTTGATAGCATTGCCCGCAAACATGCGCCTCGATTATATATCGCACATGCGTAAGCTTGTTCCTTCAGAAGTCAGCAGTCTATTAATTACCCTTGATTACACTCAATCAGAAATGTCTGGCCCGCCTTTTTCGGTAACAGAATCCGATGTGCATGAGTATTACTCAAAGGCAACACTATTGGAGGCTGTAGACGTACTCGCAGATCATCAACGATTTAAAGAGCGAGGGGTCACTCAATTGTTCGAGTCTGTTTGGTATATTGGTGGCGTTTAGATTTTTTTAAACGGGCATTCTTTGACAGCAGTGAAAGTAATCGTGATCGTAATCGTAATCGTGTTGTGATTAAGAATTCATGACTGATAATCATTCTGGACAGGCTAGGATTGAGATTTAATGATTGCCTTGTTCATGACGATTTCGAGTAATATTTTATCCACATTGCTAGCGCTACGAGTATACTGTAGCGCATGATATTACATATTGACATGGATGCTTTTTTTGCTTCCGTTGAAACGAGAGACAATCCCTTGCTAAAAGGCAAGCCTGTGGCGGTGGGTGGAAGAAGCACTACACGTGGTGTGATCGCAGCAGCTAGTTACGAAGCGAGAAAATTTGGTGTGCGCAGTGCCATGCCTACGATTACGGCATTTAAACTGTGTCCGTCGCTGGTGTTAGTACCTGTTAATATGGCAAGTTATGTACAAGTCTCACGCTCGATACATGAAATTTTTAATCGCTATACTCCGGAAATAGAACCTCTGTCTTTAGATGAGGCATTTCTGGATGTGACTGCCAGTGAAACATTACTAGGCGCAGCCGCCGTGATTGGTCAAAAGATTAAATCAACAATCGCATCAGAATTAAATTTGGTGGCGTCTGTGGGAGTGGCGACTAATAAATTTATTGCCAAAATTGCTAGCGATATTTTAAAGCCTGATGGGTTTTGTGAAGTGAAAAAAGGACAGGAGCAAAGTTTTCTTGACCCATTGCCAATAGAGCGCTTGTGGGGAGTCGGTAAAAAAACAGCACAACGTTTTAAGCATTTTGGTCTAAAGACTATTCGCGATGTTCGTACTGCAGGAATGCGATTTATGCAATCTGAGTTTGGGCATGCTGGGTCACAAATTTATTTGTTATCCAATGGTCAGGATAAGCGTCCTGTTGATTCAAGGAGGTCATCTAAGTCTGTATCAAATGAAACGACTTTTAGCAATGACATCAGTGATACTTCTGAATTACGCGCTTGCTTAATGTCATTAGTAGAGCAAGTGAGTTATCGCTTAAGAGAGGCAAACATTAAGGGGCGCACGGTGAGCGTTAAATTACGTGACCCTGATTTTAATACTATTACTCGAAGTAAAACTTGTTCAAAAAATATTGATAGCACAGACATGATATGGAATATCGCTCTTACATTATTGTTAAAAGAAGTGCCGAAAAAATTTAAGAGTTTGCGTTTAATCGGTGTTGGGGTGAGTAATTTCAATCAAATACCACAAAGTCCACAGCAGGCTTTGTTCAATACTGAAACTCCTGAAGAGACAAACTCAAATAGAAAAATGCCAATACTCGATAAAGTAAGCGATGATATTCGGTCTCGTTTTGGCAGAAAATCTATTCATAGAGGGCGGTCAACTAAAAATGACTAATAGTGATTGGCGCCGTTGATGCGATTATTTATAATTTGTTTTAATGATGCCTGTATTATTTAAAGTAATGAGTGTCTGCGCATTAGTGATAATTGCTAAGTACTAACCTTATCAATTATGCTTAATTAGGTGACTTGTTTGCCACATTGTACCTGCTACAATTTGGCTAGGAATTGTCAGGTATTTTGGATATATATTGTCAAATTTGCCATAAATCGGAAGAATAGACGAATATTATTATATTCGGCAAATTATTGTATAAAAACTCTAAATGAACCTCTCAAAACGCTACCTGTGTCACGGTTTTTACTTGTAAAATGGGGACAATACATCAGTCTTCAAGCAAATTAGTCGCTTGGATATGTGCGGCCCATTTATACTATTAAAATATAAAAATGTTGGCGCATTAACTTTAGAGTCTTTATTTTTCCGGAGAAAAACAAATGAAAAAACTTTCAATCCTAGTACTATCTGCATTTTTGTTCGTAAGTGTATCAGCAGTTGCTGCTGATAAAGCTGCTGCGAAACCTGCAGCTGCTAAAACTGATGCTAAAATGGCTGATACTAAAGGTAAGAAAAAAGGTACAACTGCTAAAGCTGAAAAGAAAGAAGAAGGCGCTAAAAAAGACGCTAAGTCTACTAAAGCTGCTACAAAATAAATTTTATTTTGTATCCTGTTGTTTATCAACCTCAATTATGAGGTTGGTAGCAGCAGTTTAATAAAGAATAAAAATTCCTCTTACTGTTAAATTTCCACCCTTATAGTTTTCACTCTCAATTATCAACTCTCCGTATTCAGTATCAATTCGTGACTTCTTAAATACACTGATTGGCTCATGTTTCGATAATCACTTTTATTAAAATTCTCTTATAAGAGTCTCTTGTAAAATTGCTTATAAATTGTCATCGCTCATTGCCTATTTTTAATTTAATAAAATTGCTTGGGAAGACTCAAACTGCTCTTGTGCCTCGTCTAATACTTGCTCAATAATTTCTGGGGTCAAGCCCGTTATCTCCCACATTTGTTTTGAAATAGGAGGAATATCATCCATATTGAGTGAATTTAATTCAGCAAGACTTGCCAGTCGATTACCTAAATAGACCAGCGCTAATTCAAGGTTATGTGATGGGGCTAAAGAGGGTAGGTGGTGGTATTCAATACAGGCGATTAGATTCTCTGGCAGCAACCAGCGTCTAGCAAGTTCACTGCCGACTTGCATATGGTCAAAGCCCATGACTTCACGTTCATATAAATATAAATCTGAATCGTTGGATGAGTCTTGCATTAATGTCAATGCCACTCGTACGTCATCTGGTCGTTTGTTAAATATCACTAACTGCCCTATATCGTGTAATAATCCTGCGATAAATATCGCGTCATTTTGACGAACAGAAGAATGTTTAGCCAAAATATTGGCAATCAAGCCGGTATAGATACTATGGCTCCAAAAATTTTCAATTGAAATGATACCATTCGTTAATTTATCAAAACTTTTAATGGCTGATACTGCTAGTACTAAATTATGAATGCGTTTGGTACCTATCACAGACACAGCTCGAGACAGGGTGTCAATTTGGGATCTCAAGCCATAAAACGGGCTGTTGGCCATTCGTAGTAATTGAGCAGTTAAAGGCGGATCTTGAATGAGAACACGTTCAATGTCTTTAGCTGTTGAGTGAGGATCATTTAATAGTGTCATGATTTTTACACAAACAGTAGGAAGGGAAACCAGGTGGTCTACTTCGTTCACTAAGTCATGGTAATCAGAACTGCTGCTATTACCCGATGAATTTTGTGGCTCTGTCATTGTGTTCGTCCATTGCTATATGATTGGATCACTCGTGGTCGTTATTAATAGCGACCAGAGGCATGACAATATTGATGTTTTTATTCTAGTTGTGTGAACCCTTGCAGTATTTTTGAAGAGATCATCGAAATGTGTCACTTTTGATGGTGCTTTAGACTGTGTTTGGCAAATGCCGAGAAGGTTCGGAATTATTTAAGGAGCGTGATAAAACGGGCTTTGATCTACCTTTAAATAGAAAGTGTTTTGGATTCGGTAAGGAGATGAGGTTATTGAAGAGAGTTATTGAACACCAGCCCAACCTGTGTGTAACTCATAGATGATAAGATGACTTCAACAGTAGAAAATCCGTAACGACCAAGGAATTATACCAAGAAAGTAATAATAAATTAATTATACATAGTAATGTATGGCAAATTAAATTTTTTATTAATCTTTATTTTATTATTAATACTATTGCGGCCTTCACATTACTAAACGTTTTCCATGTTAGTACGAAACGTAGTTTTTCAATTAGAATCATAATGTTTAGTGTAGTACAATAAAATTATTGATAGCGAATAGTTTTGCAATCAGATAATACTAAAAAAGAAGGAGCTACTTAATGCTATTATTATCACGCAAAAACCATCAGGGTCTGGTCATTGAACCGGATGCCTCTGTCCCTTTAGATATGAAAGTGACAGATTTGTTTGGTGAAACAGGAATACGAATTAAAGTGATTGATGTTGAGCAAGGTGTGGTAAAGCTTGGTATTGACGCACCTGATGATTTTAAAATCTTACGCGATGAGTTAAATAACTGGAACGAATTGCCGGATCAACAACCTCAAAAGAGTAAACCCGGTGGTGCCAATATCTATCGACGCCGACGTAGCTCCCCGCAGTGAACGCTAATCGACAGGGATAAGGGATATGGAACGCTGGCAAGAAATTTTACTGGTATTATCACTCGTTTTAATCATCCATTATTTGGTGATTATTATTCGTCGTGTTAGTAAGCGAATTATTAGGTCGAAATTAAAACCCTCTCTATCCAAAGTAAGAACAGTAATAAGTGTTGTTACTAGCATTCTTATCTTTGTGTTATATTTCTCTACTATTGGATATGCCTTACATTTGATGTCGGTGCCTGTCACCGCGTATGTGGCTAGTGCGTCGATCATTGGTCTAGCTGTTGCGTTTGGCTCTCAAGGAATAGTGCAGGATGTAGTCAGTGGGGTGACTATTATTTTGTCTGATTTATTTGATATTGGCGAAATGGTGACTATCTCAGGGCAGACGGGCATTATTAAACAAGTAGGAATGCGATTCACTATATTGCTCAACTCGGATAATGCAGAAGTGTATTTACCGAATAGAGGAATTAAGCACGTGATTAATTACCCATCAGGCTATAGTGAATACTTTGTTGATGTGATGCTTCCAAATGATGAAACATTGAAACAACAAACGATCGTAAGAATCGGTTTGCAAATGGACAGCGTACACGAAATGTATCCAGCAATATTACGTGGGAAGTCGAGTTTTTCGAGTCGAACAGACAAATATACAGGACAACAAGTATGTAGAGTCTGTTTCCGTTTATGGCCGGGTAATGATGAACCATTAAAATCTGGATTTATGAAAGCGTTGTATCATGATTTAAAGCAGTTTAACGATGGTATTGAAGAGTGGATGATTACTTTGAATCATGAAATTGAACGTGGTCGTGATCCTTTTAGGCAGAGTAAATACTAATGTAAGTGATGATGGGGGAGATAAAAGAATAGCAATCATTTTATAGTCAAGAGAGTAAAGTGATAGCTGCTTTTATTTGTATTGTTGAAGCATTTTCAGGGTCTGTTTATTCGTTTTGAAATTACTCTTAGCAAAGCGAATAACATATTGGGGTAATGCCACTAATTTATCGTTATTACCAGAGACAGGTTTAGTCAGAAAAATCAGTCGATCTGGAGCAGCAGGGTGCGATTGTAAAAAAATTGGGGAGAGACTGGTTTTCCCTGTTTTGGCAATTGCTTCAAAGAATTCACCAGACCCTTTATTGTGTCCATATAAATTGAGCAGTAAAGTTAGTCCCAAACGATCAGCTTCTCTTTCTTGATCACGACTAAATTTTAAAAATCCTATTTTGGCAAGGCTATTCGATAGCGAACCTACCACCCAAGACCCATCAGAGCGCGTAAAAACTGAAAGTGCCAGCAATACTACCATGCCGCGTCCTAAGCTGCGTAAGGGGTGGCGTTTATATTGATGTGCCATTTCATGGGCGAGTACCATCGCCAATCCGTTTTCAGACTTTACTAGCCTTAACAATCCTTGGGTAACGCCAATATGCCCGCCAGGTAGAATAAAGGCATTCGGAGTACTCATTTGCACTAATGCAATGGTAAATTTTTGTTTAGCCGGCTCTGTGCCAGACTCCTTTTTAGATGCAGTAGGCCAGCCCTTATTAATCTTGGTCACTAAATTTTCTAAATATTTTTCGACTTTTCCACGTTCGCTTGTGGGATCAGCAGCAATAGGAGCGAGGTGATGCATTTTCTGAAAGAGTTGTTTTTCAATATCAAGAGGGATGTAAGTCACTAGTTTATCAGCAAGAGCAGCGAGTACCATTACCACTATTAATATTAACCCTATAAAACCAGTCAGAAGTACAAAAAAATCTTTTAAGTGATTACGTTGACTAACATTGATTCCTTCAGGCGGAAGTTTCGCGGTATATTTCACAGGAGTGACTTCGCGTGATCACTGTCATTGGACATGACTGTTTGTTGTTCAACGATATCTTGTTCAATGCTAGCTTTTTCAACTAGAGCAGTACCATAGGCTAATACCTCTACTGAGCCCATAACAGACCCGGCTGATTTAACAATAGAAGAGGTTTCAAGGCGCATATTATAAATTTGAGTGGCGCCAGTGTCGATGGCTTGAAGTTTCATGCGAATAACGGCTTCACGACGTGCACGATCAAGTAAGGACTCAAGGCTCGTGACTCGTCCACCGAATATATTGCGTAAGGATGCCAATATTCTTTTAAAAAAATCGAGAGAAATAACGACATTACCAGAAACAAGTTGAGCTTCTTGTATCAACAGCGATTGCGGAGGGGTGCGCATGGTGACGACCGGTATATGCATTAGCTCGCGTTCTTGTCGAAAAATTCGCTTGTAATGTCGCCGTTCAGCCATATGGCCGAAAAAGTAGCCGAGAAGTAGTAACGTGCTTAATACCAGAAGATCTATCATACCAACATTACTCTATTCGTACTGCTGTTCCATAGGCATAAAGCTCAGCAGCCCCAGCAGCAATTGATGAAGTGCTAAAACGTATATTAACAATAGCATTAGCCCCTAAGGCTATTGCCTGCTGTTTCATTCTGTCCACCGCTTCCTCACGAGACTCGGTTAACAACTCAGTATAGCCTTTAAGCTCGCCTCCAAAAATATTTTTTAGGCCTGCCATAAAATCACGGCCAATATGTTTGGCTCGAATAGTGTTTCCTTGCACTAGGCCAAAATGCTCGACAATAGTTTTGCCTGGGACAGTTTCAATATTGGTAAGGATCATTGTAACCTCAAAAGAGATGCTAAAAAGGACTTCTCTTTACTGTATAAAATAAAAAAATAGGCGGTCATTAAGTGATGGGTTAATGATTGAGCGTTGATGCCAAATAGGCATCTTGTATGGTGTTTTCTATTATTGTGATCTTATGAACTACCTCACCATTGAAATTAAAAAATAAACAAAGACAAACATGCCCCCCATTAACATTACAAAGTTTATCCACTGTTTACTGGTTCCTTTTGGGCCGTTTTTGTAATGTTCTTTAGCGACGGGCCAGAGTCGTATGGCTAGGTAAACCAGTAGTGCCGCCATAATTATTTTCAAGAAAAACATGGTGATTCCTTATTATAGTCATTTCAAGTCAGAATAGAGTAGCAAAAAAAAACCATGGTCGCCCATGGTTTTTTTGAGTATGAATTGCTGTATTAGTCTTTAGAAAAACTAAGCAATAAACTTAATAAAGCGTTAAATATATTAAATATACTAATGTACAGGCCTACACAGGCATGAATATAGTTGTCTTCACCGCCATGAATAATTCGGCTAGTATCAAATAAGATAAAACCGCTAAAAATAAATAAAACGGCTACATTGATAGCAAGTGGTAATCCGCTAATACCCATAACCATTGATAACACAGATGCAATGATAAGAATTATTACACCAGCAAACAAAAATCCAGCTAAAAAGCTAAAGTCTTTTTTCGTTGTGAGGACATAGGCTGACAAGCTTAGAAAAATAACGCCCGTTCCACCTAGAGCCGTGGCAACAATTTGAGTGCCATTACCATGAAATGTCATTACTGCACTGACTAATGGTCCAACGCCAAAGCCCAATAATCCAGTAAACAGAAATGTGACAACGATTCCGCCCATTCCTGATGATTCTGCATACTTAGGCAATACAAAAAATAAAATTAAAAACGCGCCAATAGTACTTGAGATGCTTACCATTCTCATACTTTCAAGTGAGACAACTTGGCTTGCAATAAATGCAGTAAAGGCACTAAAAATTAGTGTTGCTGATAACAGCATATAAGTATTCTTGAGAACCTTATTGGTTGCAAGAATAGATTCTTGGGTTCGGACAATTGATTGGTCAAATTCGCTCATTTTTACTCACCTCTATAAATAAGGTATAACAGATGTATAGTTTAATGCTTTTATACATAAAAAATTAGTGTTTTACAATAAGTAATTTGGGGGCAGGGTCTCCTAAATTCAAGTGCTGATGATAATAACTACATTTAAAGTGTGATTTTGTTAATTTAACTAGTTAACAACAATTTATGTGTTCTTTGACTGGTACATCGGCAGACTTTCCGGTATCCTTACCCGCTTTCCGCAATCAGTAGTTTATATGCTAATTGTGTCACAAAGTTTGGAGAGGTGGCAGAGCGGTTGAATGCACTGGTCTTGAAAACCAGCGTGGGTTTATCCCCACCCAGGGTTCGAATCCCTGCCTCTCCGCCAAAAAAAAGCAAAAAAGGCTCCCTATTTAGGGGGCCTTTTTTCGTTAAGCGCAAAGCCAAGGAGGAGACCTTTTTATTAGATTTAATTATAGGTCCCATAAAAAACTATTAAATTTTACCTTGATGAAGAGTGCAAAATTTCACGCTTGAAAGGCAGAGTCAATATTTAGATCGATGAGGGGGCAAACTGAATAAATTTGACCTGAATTCGTATCATAAGTGCATAAGCTCTGATAGAGGCTTCACTTTATAGTGCTTACTTTTTCCCGTATTTGTATAATGGCCGCACTGCACTTTATTGCAAAATATAGCCTGTTTATATTGATGTTTATTATCTTTTCTAAGGTTAATAATAATCTGCATATAGGTTTAAAATTACTATACAAGTCAAGTGAGCTTAGGTAGACTGAAATTAAGTGTTATAAAATATAGACTCAGTGGATTTAAGCATTAGTAGGTTTTGACTCTATTAGTGGTGGTTTAGTCGGTTTACCCGATTGGGTCAGTTTAGATTCGGCAGTCAAACAAAAATAATAAAGAATCAAGTTAAGAATTTTGTTTCTAATATAAATAGTAGTAATTTTAAATAAAGATAATTTATTATGATAAAAGTTTTATTAGTAGATGACCATGAATTAGTGAGAACTGGCATACGTCGTTTACTGGATGATACATCCGGAATTAAAGTAGTCGGTGAAGCTGACTCTGGAGAGGAAGCTTTTCTTCAGGTGCGTAAGCTTAAGCCTGATGTCGTGTTAATGGATGTCAATATGCCTGGAATAGGCGGATTGGAAGCCACTCGTAAGCTGATGCAGCTCGATCCTAGTCTTAAGGTCATTATAGTGACTATTCATACCGAAGAGCCTTTTCCTACTCGCTTGCTTGAAGCAGGTGCCTCAGGCTATTTAACAAAAGATTGCGGCATTAACGAGATCGTCAACGCTATTCGATCAGTCATTGAAGGTGAGCGATATATTGGTGCAGAAATTGCCCAGCAAATGGCATTAACTATGATGCCCGGGGCTGCTAACTCTCCTTTTCAAATTTTGTCTCAGCGTGAAATGCAAGTCATGATGATGGTGACTCAGGGGCAAAATGTTCAACAAATTTCTGATAAATTATGTTTAAGCCCTAAAACTATCAGCACCTATCGACATCGCTTATTTGAAAAGTTGAATGTTGATAATGATGTAGAACTCACCCGTTTGGCTATTCGTCATGGAATTCTTGAAACTGGCGAAAGTGTCTAGTCACTGTTTAAGTCGAAGGAGTTTATTCCCAAGTTTTATAGACCTCCGGCGTCCATAACAACCTTAAGTTATTAGTCTAAATTACAAGCAAGTCCCTAAACGCCCTAAACCCTAAACCCTGCTAATCGCCAATTTCTCCCCATCATCAACTTGGGTCTTGAACTATTAGTCAAATATCAATATTTCAATTTAATCACCAATATGTTAACTAGTTCACACTACCTATTGAGCCTTATGCCGATATATTGCCCGCAGAACACTCATTGATTAGTGACAACTTGATAAGGCATATTATGGCAACGAGCAGAATAAAGGCTCCAGAATTTCCGGAATCAACTGAATGGATTAACACGGAGCAACCGGTTCTGTTGTCAAATTACCGTGGTAAAGTTATTTTGCTCGATTTCTGGAGTTACTGTCAGGTCAGCTGTTTGCAGTCGCAGATAGATCTGCAATATCTCGAAAGTAAATTCAGTGATGGCCTAGTGGTGATTGGTATTCACTCTCCAAAATTTTCTCATGAACATGAGCGTTATGCGGTGGAGCAGGCGATAGGGCGTCAGCAAGTTCGCCATCCTGTGATTAATGATTCTTCGTATGCAATGTGGAAGCGTTTTAGAATCAAGCAAGCCCCAACATTAGTGATTATCGATACAGAGGGTTATATTCTTGGTGCTTTATCAGGCATTGGTAGACGCCAGCAAGTAGAAGGGCTTATACATAATAATTTAATGCATGCAGAAATCAAGGACACTCGTAATACCACTCCCTTTCCTTTTAAATCGCCCTCTAGTTCAGCAAAAGTACTGTCCTATCCCGGCCAAGTATTGGCTACCGCTGATCGAATTTATATTAGTGACAGCGGGCATAACAGGGTGCTGGAATGTAACCATGAAGGTAAAATAACACGTCGTTTTGGCACTTCAATTCCTGGTCATCTTGACGGTGAACTTGAAGAGGCCAGTTTCTCTAATCCGCAAGGTTTAGAAAAAATTGGTGATTATTTGTTTGTAGCTGATACTGGTAATCATTCGATACGACGTATCCATATTCCCCGCGGTGATGTCAATACCGTGATTGGGAATGGCCGACCTGCTACAGTGACTGCTCAAGATTATTCTGATCCGGCGGTGGCGCAACTCAATTGTCCGTGGGCGTTACATCATCATAAAGGCAGCTTGTATATCAGTCTGGCCGGCTCGCATCAGGTATGGCGTTGGCAGATGAGTATGAATCATTTGGGACCAGTGGTCGGGAATGGCAAGGAAGGGCTGAGAGACGGTATTTCGACAGAATCGGAATTTGCACAGCCTTGTGGAATTAGTTCAAGAAGTGAAGGCTTATATATAGCCGATGCGTCAAGCTCCGCAATACGCTCTGTCAGAATGCCTGATATCAAAGTGACTACCTTAATTGGGACCAGTGTTAATGATTTTGGACATATAGATGGCCCTGCTAATTCCGCAAAGTTACAGCACCCCATGGATATTGCGTATGATGAAAAGCGAAATCTACTTTGGATTTGCGATACCTATAATAACAGGCTTAAATACATGCAACTCGGTTCCAATACTGTCGCCACTCTAGATCTTGAAGGGTTGGATGAGCCTGGAGGCATGAGTTTGCTCGATAATTATTTATGGGTAGCAAACACTAATCAGCATGAAATTACGCGCCTGGACTTAATGAATGGCAGTGCGGAAATAATAAGGGTGCACGAATAGCAGTGCATAAAGTACCAGCAGTAGTAAAGAGATTTGAACAGTATTACAGACAGCTTGAATAGTCTTCTATATTATAGAGACTAGGGCGTATTGGGTGTTTATAATACGTTCAAAGCGTTCAAAGCGTTCAAAGCGTTCAAAGCGTTCAAAGCGTTCAAAGCGTTCAAAGCGCTTAGTCCCTGTAAATTCTCGGTCCCTTTACTATTGAAAAATGATGACAGCAAAATTTAAACACGATATAAAACTTTTCTTGCAAAAGCTCCCTCAATTACCCGGCGTGTATAGAATGCTGGATGAAGAGGAGCAAGTGCTGTATGTAGGTAAGGCGCGTAACCTTAATCAACGAGTGAAAAATTATTTTCGACAAGAAGGGCAGGGAACAAAACAACAAGCCTTGATGAGCCATACAGTCGATATCGAGTTGGCGATTACGCATACTGAGGGTGAGGCGCTGATTTTAGAAAATAATCTCATCAAAACACATAAACCTCGCTATAATATTTTACTGCGTGACGATAAATCCTACCCTTACATATTCGCTTCCACAGAACATGATTTCCCGCGCTTAAGTTTTTATCGTGGTGCCAAAAAAATGAAAGGTCAATATTTTGGGCCCTATCCTAGCGCCGGGGCAGTACGGCAAACGCTGAAACTTATTCAAAAGCTCTTCCCGGTGCGTCAATGTGAAGACAGCTTTTTTAAAAACCGTTCTCGTCCTTGTTTGCAATATCAAATCAAACGTTGCACAGCGCCTTGTACTGAACTCATCTCAAAAGAGGGCTATGCGCAACATGTGAAGCATGCGATTTTATTTTTACAAGGACGCACTGATGATGTGATTAATGACATGGCTGCAAAAATGGAGCAGGCCAGTGATACACAAGATTATGAGACAGCAGCCACAATGCGTGATCATATCCAGAATTTACGAAAGTTAACTGAACAGCAGTATGTGGATAATGAGGGCGGTGATCTCGATATTGTCGCTGTACAGGTGTTAGGTGGACAAGCTTGTGTTCAGGTGTTTTTTATTCGGGGTGGACGTAATTTGGGCAATAAGATTTTTTTCCCAAAAATTCATAAATTGGATGACACACAATCTGTCATTCAAGAATTCATTTCACAGTATTATTCTGAAAAATTTATTCCCCCTGAAATTATCAGTAGCCATATGCCTGCTGACACTGAATTACTACAGAATGCGCTCAGTGAGCAATCCGCACATAAAGTAGTGATTAAGCATAATGTACGCGCAATACGGGCGCAATGGCTTAAGCTTGCGATCCATAATGCAGAGCACTCCCTTAAGACTCACCTCACCAGCAAAGCGGGAATGCACAAACGTTTATTGGAGCTAACTGAAGTATTAGGTTTGGCCGAATGCCCTGAGAGAATGGAGTGTTTTGATATTAGTCATACGATGGGAGAAGCAACGGTTGCCTCTTGTGTCGTCTTTGGCACTGAGGGGCCTTTAAAGTCCGATTACAGGCGCTTTAATATTACGGGGATTACGGGCGGTGATGATTATGCAGCCATGCAACAAGCCATAGAGCGTCGTTATACGCGATTAGTGAAGGGAGAGGGCAGGATTCCTGATTTATTGGTGATTGATGGGGGTAAAGGCCAGATTTCAAAAGTCATGGAAGCGCTTAATGAAATACAAGTGGATGGTGTGCAAGTGATAGGCGTTGCCAAAGGACCCGATCGCCGACCTGGACAGGAAAGGATTTTCTTGTCGAATCAGCGGACTCCAATTATACTTCCAGAAGAATCAGCAGCTTTACACCTGATTCAACAAATACGAGATGAAGCGCACCGATTTGCGATTACCGGCCATCGACATAGACGCGCTAAGAAAAGAACGACTTCGATTCTTGAAGAAATTCCAGGAATGGGGCCAAAAAGAAGACAATTGTTGCTAACAAGATTTGGGGGTTTGCAGCAAGTGAAGCGTGCTGGTGTGGATGATTTAGCCAGTGTTGACGGGATCAGCAAAGAATTAGCGCAAAAGATCTATAATACCTTTCATCCTCTTGCAGAATAGAGAGTAAATTTTACCAACGGTTGTATGAAACTAAATTTTCCCACAATTCTTACTTTGTCCAGAATTGCAGTGATACCACTGTTTACTGTGCTGTTTGTATTGCAATATTATCAGGTCTGTACCTGGTTATTTGTAGCGGCAGCTGTGACTGACTGGTTGGATGGTTTTCTAGCACGTCGTTTTAATCAAACGTCTCGTTTTGGAGCCTTCCTTGATCCTGTTGCTGATAAATTAATGGTGACTGTCGTATTGGTGTTACTGGTGTATGATAATCCCAGTAATATTTTCCCTGAAGCCATTATTGCTTTTTCAGCCATGATTATTATTGGCCGAGAAATTACCGTATCTGCATTAAGGGAATGGATGGCGGAATCAGGTGAGCGTTCAAAGGTGGCAGTTTCCTATATTGGCAAAATTAAAACGGTCATGCAGTTAGTGGCATTACCCTTTATGATTCATCGTGAAGAAATCTATGGATTACCAGTAGCCGATATTGGTGTGATACTGCTCATTGGTGCGGTAATACTCACTATTTGGTCAATGTTTATCTATCTTAAGGGGGCTTGGCCTAGCCTCAAACGTGGAGCCGAATCTTGACACTTTTGGCGTTTATTTAAGAAATTTAAAATATTTTCCAAAATCAGGTCAAAAAACCTGCACAAGTTGCTGATATTTCACAATTCATTGCAAGCTTTGCTTGACAGAAATAAAACGCGCATTACAATACATAGTCCTTGAACAGCGCGGGAATAGCTCAGCTGGTAGAGCACGACCTTGCCAAGGTCGGGGTCGCGAGTTCGAATCTCGTTTCCCGCTCCAAATAAAGAAATACTGTCAGATTTACCAGACTGACAGCATTAAAATATACTGAAAACCTCGGCACAGTTCGGGGTTTTTAGCTATATAAGTGAGGGAAACCTTACACTGAATATGGCTGAGTGGCAGAGTGGCCATGCAGCGGATTGCAAATCCGTTTACCTCGGTTCGACTCCGGGCTCAGCCTCCATAATCATAGTCAGCGTTTAAACTACTTTATTAGTAAAATAGTTTGGTCGCTGAAGTCACTCTCTAAGAGTGATGTGATTGACAGATTTTTGTGTAAAATTGGTTAACTGTCTTAAATCAAAAAAACTGATAATAGCAACCTGCCCCCAGGTGGCGAAACGTAGATGACGTGCAGGATGCACAAGTGTCGCGAGAGGCAGGACGCCGGAAGCGACCGCAAGGGACTATATGTTAGATACCTATATTTGCCTTGGAACGTTTTAAGTAGAAGCAGTAAAAAGACAGATTTTTGTGTAAAATTAGTTAACTGTCTCAAATCAAAAAAACTAATAATAGCAACCTGCCCAGGTGGCGAAACTGGTAGACGCAAGGGACTTATTAAATTGAGCACTACGATAGGAAACTTTGTAGTGAATGGTGTCAAATTCGGGGAAACCTTAACACGTAATGGTGATGGCAATCCCGAGCGAAGCCTGATGAAAGTCAGGAACGTGTAGAGACTTGACGGCACCCGCCTAAGTTTGCGTAAGCGAATACGGTGAAGAGAAAGTCCAGACCACAAATGCTTTGTTAAAAAGCAGCAGTAAAAACTGTAGTGGTAAGAAAATCCCTCGGTGGCAACACCGTGCCGGTTCGATTCCGGCCCTGGGCACCATTTTATTATTTCAGCACATCTCAGTTAGTTATCCATTAACGTTTTTTAACGTCCAAGATCATCCGAAGAGATCAATAATATACTATTATTACAGTGGTTTTCTGTATATCCAAAATGATGTAGGATAGTGCTGATAATCCCGAAACGTCCAGATTAGTCCGTTGTCATCCAATCAATTAGGGGGTACATCTGGGGGTATCAAAATAATAACTATATTAGAGGTGTTCCTATGGCAAGGCAGTCAACATCCGGAAAACTTACTGCACTTAAAGTAAAGCAAGCGAAGCCAAAAGACAAACCGTATAAGCTGAGTGATGGCGCTAGTATGTATCTTGCTATTCAGCCCAGCGGTTCACGGTATTGGCGTATGAAATATCGTATTAACGGTAAAGAAAAATTACTTTCCATAGGGATTTATCCTGATGTATCTCTCGCTGATGCTCGGTTGACGGTTGCTGACGCTCGCTCGAATTTGGCTAAAGGTATAGATCCAAATCAAAAGAAACGTGACGAAAAGTTTAACAATACGACTAATACATTTGAGAACATAGCAAACGAATGGCTCCAGAAACAATCAGGGAGTTGGTCTGATGGGCATGCGGAAAAAGTAATTAAGTCATTAAAGGTGGATGTTTTTCAAGCTATAGGCGGTATGCCAATTCAGAGTATTAGTGCTCAGCAAATCTTAGCAGTGATTCGAAAGGTAGAAGCACGGGGTGCTCTAGATGTTGCTAGCCGAGTAAAGCAACGTATTAGCTCTATATTTAGATACGCTTGGTGTACAGGAAAAGTAGAGAGTAACCCAGCGGATGCCTTGTATAACGTCATTAAGACCAGAACGGTCAAGCACCGGCCTATGCTACCACCAGCAGAACTTCCTGATTTTCTAAGAAAGTTGGATGACTACCAAGGACAAAAGCTGACGCAGCTAGCGCTTAAATTACTGGTCCATACATTCGTTAGACCAGGAGAATTACGGGGTGCTGAATGGTCAGAGTTTGATATTGGAAAAGCCGAATGGCGTATACCAGCCAAACGAATGAAAATGAATGAAGAGCATGTAATTCCTTTGTCAATTCAAGCACTAGAGATTATTAGTGAGCTTGCTAAGCTTACTAGGAAGCATTGCTTTCTATTTCCAGGCGTCAGAAACAGAAAAATAACAATGTCTGAGAATACTTTAACTTACGCAATCAGAAAAAGACTAGGTTTTGATGCTACGGCGCATGGGTTCAGATCAACGGCATCGACTATACTTAATGAATCAGGATTTAAACCTGACGTAATTGAGAAGCAGCTTGCTCATTCAGAGCGTAATAAGGTGAGAGCGGCGTATAATCATTCGTTATATTTAGCTGATCGCAAACAAATGATGCAATGGTGGGGAAACTATCTGGATAGCCAGCGGTGTGATAATAATGTTGTGTCGTTTCTAAAGATTAAATAATATTTTGTTGGGATATTACTAATATGGTAGACAAATTAGTTAGCGCTAAGGACGCGTTGGGTGATATACCCAATGCTAGTGAGATTGCGGAACTTCTACAATACTATCCTACTTACGACCTTGGCCATAGAAATTCGTTGTTACATGGTTATTTTGCAGGAAAAACGTTACCAGAATTGGTAGACATGAAATTAAAGGCAAAAAATATAGATAAAGCCGACTGTTCCGCCCGGAGTAGAGGTGGGCATGCACATTGGGTTGTCTCTAAACTTGATAAAACCGTAGTTCGGTTTAAATATTTACGTCTTCGCCTTAAGGATGGAATGACACGAAGAAAAGCTAACCAACAAATTTTAGCTGAATATTCTTACAATGGTGATGCTAAAGATGGCGGTCAGTCGAACATTCGTAAAATGACTAGGTCGCCTGTACTTGATAAATGACTATATGAATTAAAGCATTCTGTACGCCTAATTCAGCACTTTCCCGTTTCCTTTTAGCACATTCCCGCTACAACACTGATAAATTCATTCGAACCCTTTAAGCTGGTACTAAGTCGAAAATAACAGCTTAGGATTACTATGCGTTTACTTAGACCTGAATCCGTACATTGATATTGGCATTTAACCTAAATCGAATTTATTTCCATTTTTAATAGCAAAATAAATATTTTCGTTAGTTTTTGTTAATGTGGATTTAATTTTTTACGTTTATTATTAGAA
>UOFL01000043.1_pt1 | contig 89418 bp, 74 predicted proteins | sample 1990081 | NCBI WGS metagenome assembly UOFL01 (sample SAMEA4728526, study PRJEB27164) | hydrothermal vent metagenome | biome: marine basaltic hydrothermal vent biome; feature: marine hydrothermal vent; material: mineral | place: Pacific Ocean | collected 2011-06-14/2011-07-23 | depth 1741 m | reverse complement strand
GCTATTTTGCATATGCTTGCGTTTATGAGCATGATTCGCTCGGACATGCTTTAATTTATGCACTCGGTTTTGTTGTGAGTGTTTTCCTTTGTGGGCATGATTCGCTCGGACATGCTTAACTTTATGGGCTCGGTTTTGCTGTAAGTGTTTGCGTTTATGAGTGCGGTTCTGCTGTGTATGCTTTCCTTTGTGCACGCGGCTATTTTGCATATGCTTGCGTTTATGAGCATGATTCACTCGGACGTGCTTAACTTTATGGACTCGATTCTGCTGTGCATGCTTGCGTTTATGAGCATGATTCGCTCGGACGTGCTTAACTTTATGGACTCGGTTTTGCTGTAAGTGGGTGCGTTTGTGGATGCGATTTTGCCGAACATGTTTAAATTTATGTGCCCGATTTTGCTGTGTATGCTTGCGTTTGTGGATGCGATTTTGTCGAGCATGTTTAAATTTATGGACTCGGTTCTGTTGTGAGTGCTTACGTTTGTGTATCTGTTTTTGTCGGGCATGCTTGATTTTATGATTATGTCGTTGATGCTTTCTGTGTGTGTTATGGTGCTTTTTGTGGCTTCTATTTTCTGCACTTCCATCACTATCATATTCGTCAGACCCATTAGATCCTTCTGGTTCATCACTATCAGAGGAGTTATTGTTATTGTTATTGCTGTTGTCATCGCCCAAACCATTTGAAGAGTCTTGCTTCTGGCGTGGTAAATTTCCTCTTATAGCGAAATTATCATTATTATTTGTATTCCTAAAACCTGGTGTTGATTCATTACCAGCAGAAGGAGCTTCAGTTGTTTTTGATGGATCCGCTCCTTCTTTAATTTTACTTCGAATATCATCGGAGGACGTATTATTTTTGCTCCACACTCCCCATTGATAAACGGAGTCGCTCATTGCAACACCAGAAACTAAGCCTAAACACAAACCTGCTAAAATCGAAGCCATTTTATTCATACTATATACTTTCATTCCCTTATGTCCCTAGCATCCACTGAAGGATTTTTATTATTAAATTTTAATATAAAATGTTAGTCAAAATTTCTCTTAAAAGTCACACCAACTTGGGTACGATCATATTCAAATACTGCTTCGTTGGAAGTCGATTGACTAATAGTCACCTGGCTTGAGATAGTCCAACCTTTTAGCCAGCTCTTACGAATCCGATGGTCATAACCTAAAAGTAAACGGGCCACATTCTCGTCCCGAATTACTGTAAAACCAGGCCCAATCCCCCCATATGAAAGAGTCTTGTACGACATACGAGCGTAACTACTATTAAATCTTGAGAACCGCCAGCTTAAACCAATAAAAACTTCCACCCCGTCATTACTATTGAATTCTGAGTCGGACTTCTCATCAAATAGTCGAAAGCCCGCTTGATAAGATGCTTTATCGTTTGTCAAAATTCGTCCGTAACTCAGTCCTACCGCAATATATTCACTGTCTCTACCCAAATCGACGGCTCGCTTATAATCTCTGTCTTGGACTAGTAACTCCAGCGTGACTTCTTGACGGCTATCTTTACTCGTCCTTGTCACAGAGTGATTGATAGCCGTAAATGTCGCATATTTGTCTGTCCCTAAATCAATACTCTCTAACTTAAAATTTAACCCGGAGCGCCAATTTCCTTCAGAGACTAAAGCAGGGCCAGAGCTAAGACTCAATATCGAAAGATCAGAAGCACTCACATCCTGATAGTTTGCACGGTAATATCCTGCCTTACTTAGCCACAGTAATGCTGCAGATTTCTTGCCAAGGTTAAGATTTATATCAGAATTAAATCTGTGGCTAACACCCAGCCTTAATACGCTGGCAAAATCAGATTGTTTTTGTGAGGCAGCAATCAGAGGAAAACCCGCTAAGATATTTTGGTCAGGACCAGCCGTAACATTTGAGTCGCTGATAAACCCTAGCGATAAAAATGGAATGTATTTATGGCGTGGACGTTTTGAGCGAATTTTTGCAATAAACTCTCTAATGGTAGCCTTTACATTCGATGGAGTATTCGTATCTGCTAGGACTTGCCGCGCTTGTTTTAGGGCTTTAATATATTTCAAAGAAAAAAAGTAAGCAACGGCAAGTTCAAGACGCGCTCTTTGTAATGTAGGATTATTACTGAGGATTCCCTGAAAGGCTTTTATGGATTCTTCTAATTTTCCATCACTTCTTAATTTCATGGCGCGGTTAAACTTATCTTCAACCGATAATTTAACAGCAGGATTACTAGCTGAATGTAGAGTAGCAGGATAAGCAAGACTCATATAGATCAACAACAACACTGAAATTACATACTTTGGCGTTAAGATTCGATTTTTCATTAATATTATTCGCTCTATCTTGTTTTTACACCCAGAGAGGAATTGGTATGACTATAACTTTTACATTAAAAGCCATTACGCTGGCACAGGTGACTTCTATTGCAGAAATCGCGCCTAAGTGGAGGATTTAACGCGAGATTAGAAGAAGATCAGAAGAAAATTTGAGAAATTTTATCAGCAATAGTAATTACGTAGCGTAACCACTTTTTGAAGACCACGAATATTACTAGTCACTTTATTAGTAAGTAATCCATGGAATACAAATTGAAAAATAATTTAAGAATTTCCCTATCATTTAAAAGGGAAGATAGACGAATTAATAATATTAAGTAGGACTGGCAAGACTTGCAGCAGACTGATCGGCTAACAGTAGCACTCAGTTTGTCTTGAGTACTATTGTTGCCGTCAAATAGGCAAAAATATCGCTTCTAGAAAAAATTTAATTTGTATAGACTAGTTGAGCAAAATGATCACTAGGATTATTAATGGTATTACCATTTACTCATATTTTGTATTCGCTAACTTGCTCGACCATTAAGAAAGCTATTATTCTTAACCGCGCTGCTAGCCACATCTTTTAAGATGTTAACAAGTATTATTGGCACCACACCATCCTCAGGACTATCAATACTGATCGTACGGTTTTCGTAGTTCAAATTGAATCGTTTATCCCGGTATGATATTACATTCGCTTCAGCGTGCCGAATGGGTTCTTCTGTCATCATATGACCCCATGTAATAAAAGTATTAAGCTCACGCCAGACGTTATATTCCACACCATTTGCAATTACCACTTCATCAAATGCATCACCTGAAACAGACATATCTACCTCCAACACTAGATTTCTATTATTATTTATTTAACCAAATTCACTTATAAAAAATTTTGTTTAATGGTCACAGTCAGCAACACACAAAAAGCTATGCGCTAAATGTAGCACTTTTATTTTCATTCAGAAAATATTTTGATAACCATCAAATAATCTATTATGTGTCACTACCATAATTCTTACTAAAAATAACAATGACTACATCAGCATGTGATTCTGATGCCATAAAATTTGATGTTTTTCAGGTGACCCTGAGGGAGTTGATAAACCCGTGCCATAACTGTAATAAACACTAAAAGGACGCTATATACTCTGTTCGGGAGAAACGAGGCAAGTTGCCTATAAACCCACATCCCGAAATGATGATACAAACCCTTTATTTCCTTGATAGAGTTATTTTTTTTGTTCCCATTTGTAAATTTTATTCTTATCCGTGGAGATTGCAAGTATTCTGTACAAAATGTTGGAAAATAATTTACAAATTGCTCATGCTGCAAGCATATGGAAGAGTCTGTGCACTCACACAAGCTCTTATATGGCATGCTTAGCCCACAAAATTCGATTCAATAGTCTCTCAGGTGCAAGTAATCGATGCAATATAGGCTATATTTTAGCCCCAAAATAAGCACTCTAAACAAATTTCACTATACGGTTAGGCTGGTAGATAGTAATTTTTGACTACTGTACACACTGATAAGCAAGATAGTGACTGGACGCCTCTGGCTGAAATACGGATAATACCCTATTACTTACAGGCATATTGGACAACTATTATGGCAGGATTGGATAAAGCCACTCAAAATTCAGCACTTAAAAAAGCAATTTACATATTGATTTTTCTGCTAGTGATAGATCTACTATTTTTGCTTTTTCACTATTTCGTTCACTACTATAAAAGCGGTTACTTCGCCTCTTTTACCTTTACTGAAATCAGCCGCCGCGGAAACACTTATACTCGATATTATTTTAGTATCGCTCAAGATGGTGGATTTGGCGAAATGTTTCAATATTTCAAGTTTGTGATGGCAGGTATATTACTTCTGTATTTGGCAAAAACTATGCGCTCTAAGTTTTTGCTATTGTGGGCGGCACTCTCATTTTTTCTCTTTATTGATGACTGGCTGGGCATACATGAAATGATCGGCGGAGAAGTTATTGGTCAGTCATTAAAAAGCTACGGCAAAAATACCTATGCCAATGGTCAATTAGTCTATGGAATATTATTTACTGTTATTGTATGTATTGTGGGATTTATATTCTGGCAACGATCTTCACCACAAGTTAAATCGCTCAGTTTGCGACTATTCTTATCACTTGGAGTCTTGTGGACCTCGGCAGTACTATTTGATCATCTGCGCGGCATTATTCGTATGCATTACTATGTAGGATTAGTGCTAGAAGAAGGAGGCGAGCACTTTGCTGCTAGTGCCTTTTTGTTTTTTTGCTGTCTGTATGTATTTAAACAAAAACAATCTATCAATCAAGAAGCGGCTATCGTAAAAAATTAAACCCTTTATTACAGCACTAGCGCTTTCGTAACAGCCTGTCTTACCTCGGTCAACGACCGCTTCAGACAGACTGTTACCATTGATAGATATAATTAAGTCACGCTGCTTTACTGCCATCAACACCTTGATATTCCGCTATAAACATCACACCTTTTCCCGAACACTACTATCGTTAGACGCCACCAGTCGAGACATTTAGCTTTTTATTTTTACTAAGCGATTAAACTCTTGATAAATTTTTTCAACATTTTCATCGACCTCCCCTACTACTGCCATACTGCCATAACTAGTGGGATATATAAGACCTTTATATTTTCGATCATTAATCTTTTTCACTGTCGTAATAAATTCACCTGGCATCACTAATATCGTGACCTTCCCCTGCATTCCGCGCACTACAAAATGAGCACCATTATGTTTTCGAATATGGCAGGTTCCTGCATAGGTCATTTTTTGAGGATTAGTTGTCACTAATAATTTCAATGGACTGAGCATTAAGTTTAATTGACTTTGACTAATCGATTTAAACTCTGACAAATGATGCTTTTCATTTTTAATGTGGGTAGTCACCACTGACTCTAATATCGACACTGACTGAGTAAACAATAGTGACGCACTTAGCCCAACAGTGACTAACAACATCGCTGCCACTGCAACAATAGACCGCTTAGAAATTTTACCTTGATTTTGTTGCTCAATTGATTGACGCAACATTATTCTTTCCGCAAGCGCCTTGGGCACATCAATATTTGCAGCTAACTGCAACTTTTGATTAAACTTCTTTTGCTCCAAAGCATAAAACGTACATTGTGCACACGATTGCAAGTGGGTTTGAATTTTCTGATCAAGGTGATCAGGATCGCTAGCAAGTTGTCGGCACACATCCAGACAGTTCATAAGCGACTCTCAAGTAAGTTAATAACATTTGAATTAAGTTCTAGTACAGACTTTAATTTTTTTCGTGCACGAAATAACCGAGTCATCACCGCCGCCGCACTAATATTCATGATGGCTGCAATTTCATCACTACTATAACCGCCTATGACCTGCATCAATAAGGGGATACGATAATCCTCTGCCAGCCCTGCTAACGCTTTTCTCAATAGTTCATTTTGAGCTGAATGTTCATTATGCTGCATCACTGGAAGTTGCTCGAGATCAATATCGTCAATCGAAAGCTGCTTAGTGTGTTTGTTACTACAATGGCGCGCATGTTCGCGACGTAAAATGGTGATTAACCAGGCCTTCGCTGCTTTTTCATCTTTTAAATTATCAATCGACTTCCAGGCACGCATAAAACTTTCCTGAACCAAATCATCCGCTAGACTATGGTTTTTACAAAACCATAATGCCAAACGATATAAATCGTCCGAATAAGCTCTCACCAGCGCCTCGAATTTTTCCTGTTTTGAACTCATACTTACTAAGACCCTAGCAGTGGCATTATTCTTACAATTTAATTCGCTATATGCCTCAATCACCGACAAAACGCTACAAATACTAGAATTCTATAGTCGACCCAAAGCATTTTATTGCCTGATAATCGCTAAGCATTAATAATAGTGATTTGAAAGCTTAGTGTACCTTAAAGTCGATAGATAGGGATCAAAATAACAAAAAGACCTCTTTAAAAAATAATTTAAAATTATTTGTAAGAATTTGGGCAACGACAGGGTCTGTTATGGGGAGCCTTGCTATTAGCATGATATTTACCTGATCGTAAGGGTCTTACACAAAATATAATCTTAATTATCCTGGAGGATAACAATGAATAAAGAAAAATTAATTAAAGGCGCTTTAGCAGGTCTAGTGGCTGCGGGTGTCAGTCTTGCTTCTACACAAACTGTCGCTGCAAAAAAAGGTTTTGAAAAGTGTGCCGGAATCGTTAAAACTGGGATGAATGGCTGTGGTAATACACGTCATGGTTGCAAAGGAAAAGCAGCAAAAGACAGTATGGCTGACGAATGGTTATATGTTCCTACCGGTACTTGCAATAAAATTGTTGGCGCTAAACTATTTGTTAAAAAGAAGTAATGCAGATTGATCCTGTGCTTGTTAACAACATAGGCGATGGTGGCCTACTCCAGGGTGCTGGAGTAGGCTTACGTTCACCACATCTACAGCATGTTAATACAACGTTACCCGATGTCCCTTGGTTTGAAATTTTAGTCGATAATTATTTGAATACTGGTGGAGTGATACAACATTATTTATATGCCATTGCAGAGCATTACCCTCTCAGCTGCCATGGAGTAGGAATGTCACTTGGTTCTACAGATCCTTTAAATATGGAGTATCTCAGCACACTCAAACAACTTATCAAAGACCTTCAAATCACACAAGTATCAGAGCATTTATGCTGGACCAGTAAACATGGTTATTATAGTCACGAGTTACTGCCTATGCCTTATACCGATGAGGCCGCTCAGCATATCGCAGACAGAATTATTCAAGTCCAGGAATACTTGGGCTGTCAAATTCTAATTGAAAATGTCTCCAGTTATATGACATATTCTCAATCTGAGATGACTGAATGGCAATTTTTAAATGAAGTTATTCAACGTGCCGACTGCCACTTGCTTGCCGATATTAATAATATTTTTGTCAGTGCCAGTAACCATCAATTTGATCCCTACGACTATATTAATGCCATCCCTGCCCACAAGGTCAAAGAAATTCATTTAGCAGGATTTGAGGATATGGGACAATACCTACTGGATACCCATGGCGCAGTAGTCAACGAACAGGTCTGGACTTTATTTTCGTATGCTATTCAACGTTGGGGTAAAAAACCCACTTTAATAGAATGGGACAATAATATTCCTGAATTTGATATTTTATGTGCTGAATCTGCTAAAGCACAGTTAATTTTAAATGGTGATCATAGTGCTTGCACAGCTACAACAACAACTCATTCTTGATTTGATACAACCATCAGGAACGAATGACGAGACTCCTAACACTACCCTCTCTTTATTACAGGCGGGAAAACTCTCAGAATATGAGCAGCTCGAAATTTATCGCCAATCGATACTACAAAGCTTAATCAGTAGTCTAAGGTCGACTTATCCTGTCTGCAAGACTTTATTAGGCGATACTCAATTCGATCAAATAGCAACGGCCTATATCAGCACTCACCATTCAGTCAATCCAAATTTAAATAATTATGGAGATGAATTCTCTGTATTTATTCAACAAAATATAGCAGTAAGGCATCTACCATTTTTGGCTGACCTTGCCCATTTTGAGTATGTTTGGCTACAAGCTTATTATTCAACGGATCAAGCAGTGGTTTCAATTTTGGAACAAATTGAGCAAGTGCCTGAGTCAGACCAAGTCAATATAGTATTTTATTTGTCTTCTAGTACCTGTTTATTGCAATCTCATTACCCTATCTTTGATATTTGGCAATCGCATCAAATACTCGACCAAGAGGCACAAAATAAAAGCACTAAAAAAATGACAATAGATGATATCAATTATAGTACTGAAATCCATTACTGGATACTCGATCGCCTTGGAAACAAAGTGAGAATTCATAATTTGAGTCAGCTTGAATTTAAGTTTTTTGATCTCATACGAAATGAAAAAACTCTCAGTACCATTGTTGATTCTTTGACACAATACGATAAAGAAGCCTCATTCACGCAACTATTATTGGAGGCCAATGATAAAGCCTACTTAGCAGGGATTAAACCCTAATTCACTGTCAACTAGAAGTACAGGCTCTATTCCCTATTCTCTATTCTCTATGTTCAATTTTCGAAATTTGCTAATGACAAGACTATAAATAATAAAATTAGCCGTTAAAACCAGTAAACCTAAGACTAACTGAATTTGCGGAGTAAGGCCTTGTGGGTAAATTATAGCAAGTAAATAATGTTCAATAAAATCGCCAGAGTAACCTGAATCCCCTGCCATTTTCCTCAAATAATTTTCACTGGAGGTTAATGGGCAAGTCCAATGCATCAGTTCAACAAGAATGCCCCAGACTGCCGCTGGAATATGAATATAGAGAACCCACTTTCTGCATAGAATTAACAATCCCCCAAATACGGCAAACAGAATAAATATCATATGAAATATTAGGACGATATCCGCTAAAATTCTGTACAACATCTTATCACCCCCAATCTAAAGTTTAATAATAAACATAAAACCAATGAGAAGTGTCATCTTTTAATCATATTAAGGTAAGTGTTTTCGCTCAATCCCACACCAGGCAATCACTAAGGCAAAAATGCAAACCACAGCGGAAATATAAAACACTAGTTGCCCTGTCTCCATATTAGCAAACTGACTGGTAAATAAATAACCGGCATATAGACTGCCAATCGCACCGCCTAAACCAAATGAGATACTGCTATACAAAGCCTGTCCCCTACCTTGATGAACGCCTGTAAAATAATGATGAATTAATACAATAGTCACCGCATGCATTATGCCAAAACTAGCCGCATGAAATAATTGTGAAAAGAATACTATTGCATAATGTTGTGGATAGGAGGCAAGAATCACCCAGCGAATAATAGTCAACGCAATGGCTGCAATGATGAGTACACGAGGGGTAAAACGTTTGAGTAAAGGTTGCATAAAGATGAAAATCACAATCTCCGCGATGACCCCCAGTGCCCATAAAAACCCGGTCTCACTGGCACTATATCCCCAGTCGCTCAAATAACGAGTGAAAAAGACGTAATAAGGGCCGTGGCTTGCTTGCACCAAAAATACTGCTAATAATAAATAAACCACTTCCTTGCGACACAAGATATTTTTCAACGGCTCTTTATCAAGAGTTAAATGCCCTGCCGCACTTTCTGGTACTGACAAACTGCTTAACCATATCCCAATAAATAAAACAATTAATACTAGCGGCAATAAGCTATAGGGAGCACTTTTAAAATCCGAAAAAACAGATTCATAAATCCCAATATCGCGAGGAACAAACTCAAGCTCTACACCAATCCAGGTCACTACCTGCATATTATCAAATAAGTGGCCCAGCCATATTACTGTTAAAATAAATCCAACCGAGCCCCATATCCGAATAGAGTTATAACGATACGTATCATCCCCTAAGTGAGTCATAGTCGTTGCCTCAAACTGAGGCAGAGAAGCATTCCAGAAAAAGCTAAAGGCGGCCATGACGAATGCCATCCACCAAAATGTCTGCCCAAAAAACACACCGGCAAAACAAAGAATACTGAGCAATGAAGCCAAGCGAACGATCGCCATTCGCTTCCCAGTATGATCAGCAATCCAACCCCAAATATTAGGAGAAATCACTTTGGTGATCATAATCACTGCCATAAGCTCACCGATTTTAGCATCGCTAAATCCGAGAGAATGTAAGTAAGGGTTCCAGTAGGGAATCAACGCACCTAATGATGCGAAATAGAAAAAGTAAAACCCTGATAAACGCCAATACGGCATTGAGATCCTATTATTTAATTAAGGGAGATTCTAATTAAGTCTTGCTGGTCATATTACAGCTGCAGCGAATGACTGTGGCTAACCTTGCTAATCGCTAAACCACTAGCTTCAAAGTACTGAAATAAAAAAGCTTAACAGCCCGCTACACTGCTTGAGTAGGCGCGATCACATCACTATTTTGCCCACGATGACGTAAATAATGATCCATTAAACAAATGGCCAGCATTGCTTCTGCGATCGGTGTTGCACGGATACCCACACAAGGATCATGTCGCCCTTTAGTCTGCACTTCTACTGATTCATTCTGGCGATTAATAGTTTTACCTGCCAAACGTATACTTGAAGTAGGTTTAAGAGCAATCGAGACTAAAATATCCTGTCCACTTGAAATCCCTCCTAATACACCGCCTGCATTATTTGATGTAAACCCCTGCGGGGTAATTTCATCTCGATGTTCAGTCCCTTTTTGTGTGACTGACTCGAAGCCCGCTCCAATTTCAACCCCCTTAACCGCATTAATGCTTAACATTGCATGTGCAATATCTGCATCAAGACGATCAAATATTGGCTCACCTAGACCCGTTGGCATATTACTCGCGACCACATTGATACGCGCACCAATAGAGTTACCCTCTTTACGTAGTGCATCCATATAATCAGCAAGTTCTTCTATTTTTCCAGCATCAGGGAAAAAGAATGGATTATTTTCAACTTCGTCCCAAGAAAAATCATCATAGGCAATAGGTCCCAACTGGGCCATATAACCGCGAATTAAAATTCCAGATTTTTCTTGTAAGTATTTTCGTGCAATACTTCCTGCAGCCACGCGCATCGCCGTTTCGCGAGCTGAAGAACGACCACCGCCGCAATAGTCTCGAAATCCATACTTTTGCTCATAAGTATAATCAGCATGCCCTGGACGAAATAAATCTTTAATATCACCATAATCTTTAGAACGCTGATCTTGGTTTTCAATAAGCAACGCGATGGGGGCTCCCGTTGTCTTCCCCTCAAATAAGCCTGACAAGATTTTGACCTTGTCATCTTCTCGACGTCCAGTGGTGTGACGCGACTGACCTGGTTTACGTCGATCAAGGTCAGGCTGAAGATCAGCTTCACATAAAGCCATTCCAGGGGGACAACCATCGACTATCCCCAGTAGTGCAGCACCATGACTTTCTCCAGCAGTGGTGACACTAAACAGTTTTCCAAATGTATTTCCTGACATAGTAGTATTAGTAATCCCTAGGTTGTGGCAGATATTTTTTAGTACAAAATAATACTTTAAAAACTCATTTCAAGAAACATTGGCAAGAAAGCAGCACTGGCTGGCCTTTTGCATATTACTTCTTGGTCAATCAGCAAGAATCAGGAGTGCAGTGTGAGCAAGCAGACTAAAAAATATGGTAACCGCATTGGCAGTTATTTAGGTAAACCTATATACGACACAATTAATGAAACCATCGATGACCAGCAGCAACAATATACTTTTGTACGAGTTGCTAAAACAGAGCTGTACGATGACGGTTTTCCGCTCAATTTGCTCCAAAGAGACGAAATACTATTTAGCCCAGGTCTTATTTATAAGAAAAAGTGTGCCTAATAATGATTAATGACTAATCGAGTCGTTGGTATTACATTTTTTCTGTGACTCGCTAATCAATCAGCATTGCTTGCGAATTTTATATCCGACAGTACTACCTACTGGTGCAACATTCTGCATTCATCACTGCAGACTAATTGAATCAATGGTATGCCCCAAAGTATGTCGACGTCCATTCAGCACTACAGCACTTTGCACTCTAATCACACTTTGACGATGCTGAGGAAAAACAGGTTTTTCATATTTGGACTTCACTTTAGAGACATCAAGTTTATTCGAGCCAAACGTATTATTAACAATTAAAGGGACTTTTCGTCCATTAGCATAACGAATAATAATAAACTCATCAGGAAATGAAAGCCAGGGTCGTTGCTTGGCATTAACATATGAGCCAGTCGACACTCGATATTCTATAAATTCAACTTTCTCTTCGTATGTCTCATAGGCACTTAAATTAATAATATGATTAGGAATAGTATAACCGCCTATTGCAAACAGCAAGTACACAATGGCTACTACACTCGCTTGGGTACCAATGAGCCCCAAATAATGAAATACAAGACCCACACTTCCAATATCTGACGGCTTATCATTTTTGACCAGAAACCAAGCTAGCGGAAGAGCGAAAATAACTCCCACCCACCCAAACATTGATGAATAACTTGTTTTAACACCCTCATCTGCAACAATATTAGTTGGTTGGAAAAGAATCAATAATAGAATAACGCTCGAAATCACCAAAGTCGTTAGAAAAAGGGCTTTAGTCAGTTTGTGTTTTAAATCCATCAGTCGTATTCATTCCAAAATGAGGACACGAGCCCAGCGCCCGAGAACCGGGTCAATCTTACATGATCTGGCTATCATTGTCAGGATTAGGCAGCAATTCTTTGATAAATGGTGATAAATTCACAATTTTCAGCTTAATAAACTCTACCATTGGCTCTTAAATCTGTTTGCGCATATACTCAATATCACTATATTAGGTCACTTGTATTCAATATCATCTGCCTACGCAAAGTGTACTGGTGGATACGTTTTAAGGAAATAATAATGACTCAACCTTCCAGCCGAGGATTTACCCTGATTGAACTTATGGTTATTATTTTAATTATAGGTTTACTCGCAGGCTTTGTTGCCCCTAAGGTATTTCAAACCGGTGAAGATGCTAAGCGTAAAATTGCTGCTACTGATATTGATAATATCATCACTATTCTTGATCGTTATAAGTTAAGTAATGGCGCATATCCTAGTACCGAGCAAGGATTGAAGGCCCTAATCGAAAAACCAACCACTCCGCCAATCCCCACTAATTGGCAAAAAGGAGGTTACGTCAGAAAACTTCCACGAGATCCATGGGCACGCCCCTATCAATATTTAAATACTGGCAGTGATTCAATCTATCTTTACTCCCAAGGACCTAAAAAGGATTCGGAGGATGACGATATTGGCAATAAAGTCTCAGAAGAATAATCCACCGCTCTCTCCTAACGTAGCGGTTCATCACAGCTTTAGCTCAGGCTTTACTTTGCTTGAGCTAATGGTAGTGATATTGATTATTGGATTAATGACAAATTATGTCGTTTTGAGTTACCGTACAACTGATGCAGCGACCCTTGCCAAACAAGAAGCCAAAAAATTGGCCTACCTTATTACCTTAGCGTCTCAAGACTCATTAATGCGCTCACGCCCTATTTCATTACATTTAAACGCCAAGGGATATCAATTTTTATTGAAGAGTAAAACCGATCTATGGCTTCCGTCTAAAGACAAGCTATTTAAACCACAACGCTTGCCTAAAGGGGTCACTATTGAGCTCAATCTATCCAATGATGAGGATCAGTTTAGTGTACCAGAGGAAGAAACTGCTCAGATATTATTGTCTACCAGTGGTGAACTCACTCCTTTTACCATCCGCTTGGTCACCAGTGAAACCACAAAATTCTCTGAACTGAGCGGTCAATTTAGCGGCCAGCTTAAAATCAGACACTACCCTCTTCCTCACGAATGAATATTCATAGACACCCTATTCGACCCCCTAAAGGATTTACCTTACTTGAAATTCTGGTCGCCTTATTAATCGTTAGCGTATCATTAGGGATCACAATAAGGATTACAGGTGATGTATTACGGGGCAGTGATAATCTTAAAGAATCTACTATTGCTCATTGGGTTGCCGAAAATAAAGCCAATGAAGTAAGGCTTAGATTACTACGTCTCACGTCTGGTACTACAAGAGGCTCAACGTTAATGGGAAGAAGGCGCTGGCATTGGTTAATCAATATCTCTAATACCCCTGATACGTACGTTCGAAAAATCGAAGTCATTGTCAGTCGAACAGCGGCCCATAAATACCCCTTAGCCTCGTTAATTTCTTTTACCATGGCCTATTAATGATGAATAGAAAACGCCACACTCGTTGCTTCTCTATTACTCGCAGTGCTGGCTTTACCCTGCTTGAATTAATGATCTCCATTAGTATTTTTGCGGCCTTATCAATACTGTCTTATGCAGGATTACACGAAATTCAAAAAGCGCAGATCGCCATCGAAAGCAGCATGCAGTCGCTCGGTAATATACAAAAAGCCTTACGCCGTTTCGAACTGGATATGAGTCACCAAGTTAATCGCCATATCTATAGCGCCAGCAAAGCGACTGTTTTGAGCTTTACTGCTAGTGATAATCCTCTACTCAGTATTGAATTGACACGTGCAGGAATTGACCCTCAAGTAAATCGCGTCCCAAATGAATTAATGCGCGTGGGTTACCAGTATGAAAATGGCACTTTATTTCGACTCTATTGGCCAGTGCTTGATCGTAGCGATGTGAGTACTGCCACACGTTATGCCATCTTAAAAAATATTACTCAATTACAGTTCATATATTACGACGACAAAAAGGTAAAACACAGCCAGTGGCCTCCGACTAATACTTCCAATGCAAGATTAAGCCCTTCAGGCGTGCCCATTATTGAGCCACCCGTCGCAGTAGAAATCGTATTTGAATCAAAAGATTTAGGCACTTTTCGTAAATTAGTGCCCTTAAATAACTATCAGCATAACAATCTTAGCTTTACGAAAGCACCTGTTGCTTCTGGCACAAAAAAATAATCATGCACACTCTTATTTCCAAAAAAGCACCGACCACACTAACATCACAGTCTGGCATGGCCTTACTGACCGTATTAATTATCGTATTTCTAGCGTCCACTTTAGCGGTCTCGATGGTGACTCAACACAGTTTTGATATACGACGTACTGACTATAATAAAAACTTTGGACAAGGCTACCACCTGGGACTTGGCGTAGAGGCCTGGGCACTCGGTAAATTACACAAAGATATCACTACTGGCACTCAAGGAGGCCAAACTGACCATCTCAACGAAAGCTGGAACGATAAATTAACATTAAGAAATATTAATAACATCGCTAATGTCGATGGATATATTTCAGACTCACAAGCAAAATTTAATATCAATAATTTACGGTTCGAAGCCGATAAACCGCCCACTTCTGGTAACAAAGATACAAAACCTGTTGCCGCTCACTATCTTTATTTTCGCCGTTTGTTAAAAAGCCTCGACATTAATCCTGACCTGGCCAATCCTATTGTTGACTGGGTAGACAAAGACTCGAATAGCCGTTTTCCACTAGGTGCAGAAGACGCAGATTATTTAGCAAAAAAAATTCCGTACCGGACTGCTGGACGTCCTATTAGCCGTATTTCAGAACTACGCTTAGTCAAGGGAGTCACTAACAAAATATTCAAAAAGCTGGCATCCACAATAATCGCCCTGCCCACCAACACCCGAATTAATATCAATACAGCCTCAAAGAAGGTACTATTAGGATTGATTCCAGACATGACAAATTCCATGGCAGAAACTATTATACAACAGAGACTCACTACCCCTTTTAAGACTACCAAAGGGTTTATTGCTTTCTTAAAACTAGACACCACTAAAAATGCAGCCGTGATCGCTCAACTCAACAGCATCGTTTCAGTCAATAGCGAGTACTTTATTGCGCACGCCAATATTAGCTTAAACCGGTCACAGTTAACCATGTCCTGTCTTATTTGGCGTGACGCAAGTAAAGGTGTTGTTAAAGTCTACCAACGCTCTCGGAGAAAACAGTAATGCGCGACAATCTGTTTATCCTGATCAATGACAGTGACCCCACGGCTGTAGACTCTATTGTCGCTAATAAAGCTCGGCATAAAACACCTCATCACGGCTCATTGGAGGACCTCCAAAAAACGGCATCAAACAAGCGTGTTATTTTAATTATCGATAGTTTTAACGTATTGCTCAGTACCACTACTATTCCGACACGTAACAAGCAGCGCTTAACAAAAGCCGTACCCTTTGCACTTGAAGAATTTCTGATTAGCGACCCTGAAGATCAGGTTTTTGCACTAGCACCGCATTACAGCAATACAGAACAATCAGTGGCTGTGATTGAACGCAGTTACCTTAATCAACAACTGGCGCTACTCAAAAAATATAACATCAACGCAGAAATGGTCGTACCGGACATATTTTTATTGCCCACAGACTTACAGACAGCCGAACTTAATAGCTGGATTGTGGCCACTGATTCTCACAAGTTCATTATTCGGAGCGGTAAATTCAGTGGGTTTAGCATCGATAAAAACAATCTTCAGACATTATTTGCCAGTCGTCACTTTAGTCAAGGAAAAAATACAGAATCTAACCAAAAGCAAGAACCGAATAAAGAGCAAAAACACAATCAAACGCCACAACAAATTATTTTTATTCAAACAGCAACCAATACAGACTCTACTGATCACAATAAGCAAGCCTTAACTCAATGGGGAGTCATTAGTCGACAGCATGACATTAAATTGGTCGCTAAAAATTTTTCGGGGGACTTATTGTCTCTTTATGCAAGATCATTTTCAGAAAAAGACTGCATCAATTTAACTCAAAACGTCGCCAAAAATCAGCAGAGACATAATAATCAAATAAAACAATGGAAATTTGCTGGCGTAGCAGCAGCTCTTTTATTACTAATGTTTGCCGTCTTTAGCGGAATTGAATATCAAGCAATGTCTTCTGAATCAAGTCGTCTAAAAGCTGAATCCCGTAAAATTTTCAAACAGGTTTTTCCTAATGCTCGCCGTTTCGTTAAAATGCGCCTGCGAATGCGAAGTGCTTTATCACAAATAGGAGGCAACCCCAAACAATCGAGTATGTTATTTATGGAAATACTAGGCTTAAGCGGTAATACCATCAGGCAAATCAAGTCGTTTCAGCTCTCCACTGTAAACTTTCGTAATGGCAAACTAAATATTCATTTTATGGTAGATCAAGCTAATAAAATAGACTTATTAGAGAAAGGACTGACAAGTTCAGGTCTTGTAGTATCACGCGGCGCGTCTAATAAAACCTCTCAAGGTTATACAGGCGTACTGAGTATTAGTGGTGCACGAGGGAAACCATGAAACAAGCACTTAATCAAAGCATACAACAAGTTCGAGAATGGCTCTTGTCACGCGAACCTCGTGAACGAATTTTAATTTTAATTTGTGGCGCATTGCTAGCCTTATTTTTGTTACATGCCATGATTTGGAGCCCGCTGCTTAATGGCTATGAGTCAACCAAAAGCCAGTTACATAAACTCAGACAAGACGTCGTCTGGATGCGCAGTGCTGCAAAAGTGTTGCTAACGAATAAACGACATCAACCGCTCAAAACTAGCACAAGTCAGGGATCTCTGCCTACGATTGTTGATCAATCTGCACGTTCGTCAGGAATGATTAACGTCATTAAGCGCGTTGAACCCCGTAAAGATAAGGTCCAGGTAATTTTACAACACGCGAATTTTGGCAAACTTTTACAATGGATAGAGATATTACATCAAAGGCATAAACTTAGTATTACTCAAATAAGCATCAATCGGACCAAACAAGCAGGTTTCGTCAATGTCCGTGTTGTATTAAGCAGGCTTAGCCAATGATACGCCGAATATCAATTTTGCTAGGATGCTTGTTGGCATATTTAGTGTTTTTAGTCATCACCTTTCCTGCATTACATGCTTGGGGATTTTTAAAATCACAGTTACCTCCGATTAAAGCCAGTCAACTTAAAGGCTCTATATGGAATGCCCAAGCATCAAACCTTCAAATCGGCTTACTCCAATTTAAAAAAGTCAATGCAGGTATTAAAATATTGCCTTTATTTGCCGGAAAATTAGCTATTGACACACAGTTAAAGGGGCCTGGCTATATCAGCACAAGCGTCCTCCGGTTAATGAGTGATACGATGGAACTATCAAATTTTAAAGCGACTTTACCGGCAAAAAGTTTAAGTCACTTTGCTTATCCTGGTGTACGCCTGCGAGGGAAACTCACTTTACACTTTGACCAATTACGTTTTAACCAACGGGGTTTGCAATCTGCACAAGGAAGTAGCGTATGGACTAACGCAGTAATCCAGGGCCCGCTTAAATTGAATCTTGGTAATATCAAGCTATTAGTTAAAACACGAAAAAATAGAATCCACGGAACTTTTTTGAATACAGGCTCTGCCGATAAGATCAAAGGAAATATCAATCTTCATACCAATGGTCGCTATCAACTCAAAATTTATTTTACCCCTGCCCGCATCAGTGCTGAACAACGAAGCTGGTTATTAACCATCAGTAAATCTGGCCCTAACGGGAGCTTCATATTCCTGAATTCAGGTAATTTATTTAAGGGCATGAATAATACGAGGGTAAAACGATGAGCTCACCTAACTCGGCTAATACAAACCTCAAAAAATTACTGCAGGCCATTCGATCACCCGCAGAACTGGCTACTTTCTTCAAAGAATCGTCTCATATTCAATCACTGTTAAAAAAATTACCAGGCTATGTAGGCATCAGCATTCTAGTATTGGTGTTATATAGTGCAGCATTGCTCACTTGGAAGTTAATCCCAGTCCCTATATTACCTGCACCAGCCTCAAGTTCACTAGCAGTGAACAACGATTCTGCGGCTACTGTTAACCGTTTTACAGCACATCAAATGGCACAATGGTCTCTATTTGGGAAGGCTAATAGTAAAATCCGTAAAACAGTAGTTAAAACCACAACTATAGTAAGGGAAACCAATGTAAAGATCGGGTTAATTGGTATTATTGCTTCTCTTCATAAACATGAAAACCGAATTATCATCTCGAATGGTCGAAGTCGAGATAAACTCTATAAAACGGGTGCTATCTTACCCGGAAACATACGAATCGAGTCTATTCACCGCAATCATGTGATATTAATCATTAACAGTAATCGTGTCCGAAAAACCTTAAAAACGGTGGAGGCCCGGGAAGCTCGACAAGCACAACAAAAAAAGAAGAAAAATTCTCAGAAAAACAACTAAGTCCGAAAAAAAGTCTCGAACAATGTTAGACTTGGGATAGTCAAGATATAATAATTAGTTAATAATAAAAGTATGCTCCATTATCAACCTGACATTCAGGTTTTGAAATTAAAAGGGAGCACATTAAAAAGGTTGCCGTTGATGATACCAACACTTTATCTTAATAAACGATTTCTTAATCAAGCAATACTATTGCTATCAGGGTTAGCTCTGATGCTAGGGAGCTTGACTGCACACAGCCAACCAGTCACTTTCAATTTTGAAAATGTTGATATTCGCGTCGTGATTAGCACTGTATCAGAACTGACCGGCAAAAATTTTGTAGTCAGTAATAAAGTTAGCGGCAAGGTCACCGTTATTTCTTCCAAACCTTTAAGTAGCAAAGAAATATACCAAGTATTTTTATCAGTCCTTGAAGTGCATGGTTACTCAGCAGTGCCTTCAGGATCAGTCATCAAGATTGTTAGGAGCATTAAAGCAAAACGAGGCGCGATCCCAACCACTGGGGATCTTAGTGGTAACCAAATGGTCACCCAAGTAGTCCATATTAAAAATGTATCAGCATTAAAATTAACCCCCATACTACGACCGTTAATGCATGCTCATGGACATCTCGGCGCCTATAGTCCTACTAATACATTAATCATTACTGATCGCGCCAACATTATTAGAAAGTTAATCAATATTATTAAGCGCATTGATAAGGTCGGCAACTCTGAAGTTGACATAGTTCCCCTACGCCATGCCTCAGCAGCTGAGGTTGTTCGTATATTAAACTTTCTTAACCGTAGCTATTACAAGGGTCGTAACGCTAAACAACAAGTACGTGTTGCCGCTGACGCAAGAACGAACAGTGTTTTAGTCAGCGGGGAGCAATCTGCACGACTTCGAATGCGCACCATCATTAGTCATATGGACACTCCTCTGCATACTGGTGGTAATACCCATGTGATCTATTTGAAGTTTGTTAAATCAAAAGATCTAGTCCCCATTTTAAAGGGAATTAGCAACACCATTCGTTCTAAAAAAGTGAAGGGGAAAGTAACCACACAATCAGCCAAACAAGTTAATATTCAGGCTGATGAACGTACCAATTCAATTATTGTTACTGCCCCACCTGATACATTCAGGTCTTTAAAACAAGTGATAGATCGACTCGATATACGTCGGGCACAAGTGTTAGTGGAAGCTATTATTGCTGAAGTATCTGTCGATAAAGCTCGAGAACTTGGTGTGCAATGGTTTATTGGCAACAGTAAAAATGGTGCTGGAGCAGCCACTAACTTTGGCGGATCAAGCGCTGGGGGGATTGGAAACTTCGCGAATTCTGTTAGAAACAGACAAGTGCCTAATCTTGCCGATGGTCTAAATCTGGTACTTGGACGCCTCACTGGTGGTGGCACGAGTGTCGCAGTACTACTGAATGCTTTAAGGGCAGACACTAAAACTAATATATTGTCCACCCCCAGCATTGTCACTCTTGATAACCAGAAGGCTGAGATTGTGGTAGGTCAAAACGTTCCTTTTGTGACTGGCTCATTTACTAACAATGGTAGTGGTGCTAGTGGCAGCAACGGTTCAGTCAATCCATTTCAAACTATCAGACGTCAAGATGTAGGGATTACTCTACGTGTGACTCCTCAGATCAATCATGGTAACTCTATTCAATTAGAAATTGATCAGGAAGTATCGAGTATTCGTCCTAGCGCCAACTCAGGTGCGACTGACATTATCACTAATAAACGCTCTATAAAGACAACAGTGACTGTAGAAAATGGACAGGTCATTATTTTAGGCGGTTTAATTGATACAAGACTGGTACAACTTAATCAAAAAGTTCCAATATTGGGGAGTATCCCACTGTTGGGCAGGCTATTTCGTTATAAAAAGACCACCAAAGAAAAACGCAACTTGATGGTATTTTTACGGCCTGTCATTCTGAAAAGTAAACACATACGAAATGCAGTCACTAATAGTAAATATCAATCGGTCCGCGAACAGCAATTATTACTACGAGCTCGTGGCGCTTATGGACTAAAACGATCTGAAACTCCAATGTTAAACAAGAGCATTCAAAATATTACTAATACTCCGATTCCTGTTGACAAATTGCCACAAGAAAAAGCAAACATTGACACAAAACGAAGCCAATTAAAATCAAACAAAGTAAATCCAGGTACACATAAGCCGGTCACTACGACAAATTCAAACCCTGCCAGTCACACCAGAAAAGTAAAAATTAAGACTAGCGCCAAAGATAATAATACTACAGAGGAATATGAAGGTGACTAAGTTATCCACCCACACTTCCTTAACAATATCAGCCATTGAATAACGCTAATGGCTGATATCTCTACTGATATAAAACCTGCACAACAATTACCTTACGCATTCGCACGCCGACATGGTGTGCTTATTTCTGCCATCAGTCCTGATCTCGCAGAAATAACCCATAGTCCCCTGCCCGACCCCTTGATACTAGTTGAATTACGACGCCACATAGCCTGCCCACTTGAGTTTAAACCAGTGCCCCAGGATGAGTATGAGCGATTGTTAACTATCTACTTTGAAGCCGGAAATAATCAAGCCATGCAAGTCATGGAAGATATGGGTGACGATCTTGATCTCGATCATCTCGCTATTGAATTGTCAAAGCCCACTGATTTATTGGACAGTGATGATGATGCTCCAATTATTAGATTAATTAATGCTCTCTTTACTGAGGCGGTTAAAGATAATGCTTCTGACATTCATATAGAGCCTTATGAAAGTCGATTAGTGGTACGATTTCGCATTGATGGTGTCTTGCAAGAAATATTACAGCCACCACACCAACTTGCACCGCTACTGGCTTCTCGCATAAAAGTAATGGCAAAATTGGATATCGCTGAAAAACGTATTCCACAAGATGGCCGCATATCCATTAGAGTTGCTGGACGGCCAGTCGATGTTCGTGTCTCCACTCTACCCTCTAATCACGGAGAACGGGTAGTGTTACGCTTACTTGATAACCAAGCTGGCCGTCTGGATTTATCGGATCTTGGAACAGAAGATAAAATTCTCGATTCCATTGATACACTCATTCATAAACCGCATGGTATTTTATTAGTCACCGGACCTACCGGGTCAGGCAAAACAACGACCTTATATGCTGCATTAACACGACTTAATGATCACTCACGAAATATTGTCACTATCGAAGACCCGATTGAATATTATCTCGATGGCGTTGGCCAGACTCAAGTCAACAGTAAGGTCGAAATGACCTTTGCACGAGGTTTACGTGCGATTTTACGTCAAGATCCGGATATTGTGATGATTGGTGAAATACGTGATCTGGAAACGGCTCAAATTGCAATTCAAGCCAGCTTAACTGGCCACCTAGTATTATCGACATTACATACCAATAATGCTGTCAGTACAGTGACTCGCTTACGAGACATGGGAATAGAACCCTTTTTATTATCCTCAAGTTTACTGGGTGTGCTAGCACAGCGATTAGTCAGAGTATTATGCCCCTCATGTAAAAGCCCTTACACGGCCACAGCTAAAGATTGCGAAGTATTAGGTGTCAGTTTATCGGCAGCACCGACTATCTATAAGGCTGTAGGCTGTGACAAATGCCGACAATTAGGATACTCAGGTCGTACAGGTATTTATGAATTACTCGAAGTTGATGAAGAAGTCCGAGCAATGATTCATGATGAATCTAATGAACAAGATATTACTCACTATAGCCACCAACAGAATCACAACATACGTGAAGATGGATTACGTAAGGTATTGGAAGGAATCACTACTCTCGATGAAATTATTCGTGTCACGCTTGATAATTAAAAATTTTTTATCATTCTTGTTACTGAATTTGGCACAGCATAAAAATTCCCTGGACTAACCATGAGCGCATACGAATACACTGTACTGGATCAAAAAGGGCGTGAAAAAACCGGCGTGTTAGAGGGTGACACTCCAAAACAAGTACGCCAACAATTACGTGACAAGGGCCTTACCCCCCTAACCATACAGCCTGTCGCCAGCGCTGTGCCAGGCAAGGCGAATAATCGTCAAAGCCGTCGTGGGATCAGCGCACTAGACCTTGCTTTAATTACACGTCAACTAGGCGCCCTATTGAAAGCAGGCCTTCCACTTGAAGAAGCTCTCCGATCAGTCTCCCAACAAAGTGATAAAGCCCGCATCGAAAAAGTCTTGATGGCGGTACGAGCAAAAGTGCGTGAAGGACACAGTTTTGCTTCAGGATTACTGGAATTTCCAAACATATTCCCTGAAATATATCAAAAAACGGTTGCCGCTGGAGAAACCTCAGGCCACCTTGATTTGGTTCTGGAAAGACTTGCAGATTACACAGAGAATCGCCACAAAATAAAACAACGTACATCATTAGCTTTATTTTATCCTGCCCTATTGACTGTAGTGGCAGTGTCAGTAGTCTCTGCGTTACTGGCTTTTATTGTTCCCAAAGTGATTAAAATTTTTGACAATGTAGACCAGCAATTACCCGTGATGACCCGTGCCTTGATTATTGTTAGCGATTTTATCCGTGACTACTGGATAGCCATATTCGTCGTTATCATTGCCAGTATTATGACTTTTAAATTCATGATGCAACAAACGCCTTTTAAAATGGCATGGCATCGATTGATATTAAGTTTGCCCATGATTGGTAAAATGACTCGTACTGCAAATGCTGCCCGATTCTCAAGAACACTTAGTATTTTAAATGCCAGTAATGTCCCTATTCTTGATGCATTGGACATATCGGGTGAGGTACTAAGTAGTTTGCCAATGCGAAAAGCGGTATCTGATGCTGCGTTAAAAGTACGTGAAGGCACTAGCCTTAACATCGCACTGCAAGCCAGTCATTACTTTCCACCCATGACCTTAAGTTTAATTGCGAGTGGCGAGGCATCCGGAAACCTTGATGAAATGCTTGAACGTGCTGCAGAGATTCAGGAAAGAGAGATGGAGTCAGTCATTGCTACTTTACTGGGAATGTTCGAACCCATTCTAATTTTAATTATGGGGGCTGTCATTATGGTCATAGTATTAGCGTTATTATTGCCCATATTCGAACTCAATTCGATTGTAGGACGCTAACTAGATCTTGACTCAATAATCGGAACCATTACTCTATTGACACACCAATTCCACCGATAATAGCCTCAGGATGACTAAGCTGTATTCTATCACTGATCTCCGCAATGACGTCAACTGCCAAATCCACCATCAGTAACACTTCTCCGCGTTTAATAGCAAAACTAAAATCTTCTAGTGTCACTTTAGGGACATCTGACATCTGAGACCCAAAATAAGCACAGACAATAATCACTACTAAAGGAATTAAGGTTAGCAAACTAATTCCAGAAAGAAGATCGCTTAAAAATAACACCAACGCTGCGAAGAAAACGTTGATATTGACGATCCAAAAGAGTTCTTCAATAAAGTTCCCCTTATCTTGTTTGCCCATCGCTTTAACAAGCGGTAAGCCGCCAATATCGACTTTTCGATTGGCAACAGTATGCATATCTCTCTCATCAACCCCCATTAATTTAAGCTCATCAACTGCTTGCTGAGTATAAATAGTATCAGGAAAAAGAAAATATAAACGCCGCACCAGTACTGTTTCTTGGTTATCACTATCCATACTATGGCTAGCGGCCAACGCTGCGCAAAGTTCAATAATACATACACAGAATACTAAACCATAATATTTTGGGTTAATCTGCCAGGGTATTCCACTCAATTATTGAAGCAATCGAAGCCGGCACCATAATAAAACCATAAATCCATAATGTTTGTTGTGCTGCTTCAAAACTGGTAGTGGCAACAGCAATAGCAGCAGTGGCACTCGAATAATACAAGTAGAAAAAAACCAGTACAGGTATTCCAAGAAATACTAACCGTAAAAATATACTTAATCCCTTTCGAGTATTGAGTGTAACTGAGAGTATCGCTACTATAGCGATCAATAAAATCAATATGACACTGATGCTTATAATGAGCCCCTGCCCTTGCCAAGCTGTCGCCGATAGAAGCCCTAAAAAGGCACCTTGTAGAACAGATGGTCCAGGCGCTATAAATAACAAAGTTATTAAAGTCACCCCCCCCAAAACAAGCATTAACACTACGAAATTTTTATTGTTAAATAATTTTTGTAAATGGGTTGCGCTTAATATCAAGCCTGCAGCCACCAAAAACATGATTAACCATAAGGGACTTAGAAGACTCCATATCCCTGGATTTTTTGGAGCAATACCCGACGTTAGTAATACCAATGCTGTCAGTATCAAAACAAAAGTCGAGACCGATGCTAAAAATTTACCCTGTAAAAATGATCGGACTACTAACAATAGAAATGACATTCCTAATAAAACATAAACCCATACTATCCCATGATAACCAGGAGAATTAACGACTTTATCCTCCCAGAACCAGGTCAGTAAATATCTATTTTTTAACATATGCACATCAGGCATAAAAATACTTAAAATTAAGCAAACACTGCTAAAAGTAATCCAAAATCTTAACCAACCTGAATCTTGGATTTCAGTTGCAACATCAATACTCTTTGCATTATTTTTTTCATTCATTGTGTTATAGACCTACCACTGTTTATTATTGCGCACCGAGCACTCTTGCGCGATATTGTGTAAAAGACGTAAAGACTATTCCTGCTGTTTTTAACTGAATCGGCTGAATGAGAGCTCTATTCTGGAAAGTCAAAGACATAAAGACATAAAGACATGCAGAGTGAAACGATTAGCGAGGTAGTCAATGCTGTCATTGGCGTTTAAGGACTGTGAATCGCTATCCTTGATCAGAGCCACCCTAACTGGTTTGTCGAGTTCTAAATTCAGCGGGAGTGACACCAGTCACTTTTTTAAATATTTTTATGAAATTACTTGCATCAGTATAGCCAATTTTAAAGCTTATCTCTTCAATAGTATTAATTTCTAATGCCATTAACTGTTTAGCTTTTTCTATTTTCAACTGAATACTATATTGTTTCGGACTATACCCTGTCGCCTTTTTGAATCGCCTTAACAAGGTGCGCTCACTAACGTGACAATACTGAGCGATTTCAGTTGTAGAGATGTTTGACACCAAATTCATCTCACAAAATTTTTGCGCCATTGCAATTAAATCATCCCGGTGTGTTAAATCAGGGTAAAACCTTTGATAATAGGCTTGTAAACGTCCGCCAAGGTCTAGCAAACAATAATCTGCCACCTTTTTTGCCAAACTATAGCTGGCAAATCGTATAATAATATGAAGGGCAAGATCTTGAAAAGCAAACAAACCTGCAGCTGTCACGATATTACCTTGATCAACGATCATCTCTCGCCGATTGACCTCGGCAATATCTGGATAGCTCCGTTCCAATTTTTGACAAATCTGCCAATGAGTAGTCACTCGCTTATTCGATAATAATTTTGACTCCGCCAACCAAAAAACGCCTCCACACACCGCTAGCAATATATCACCACGGGCATACCATTTCTTAAGAGACGCGATAATTACTGGATCAGAGAATGGAGGAAATTCTTTCGTTAAATACGGAGGAAGAAAAATTAACACTTGCTCACTTTCGATGGGGTCTTCTGATTGACTGAGTGATTTCACCAAAAACAATTCTTTCCCTGCTTGATGATTAGCAATAGTTAATATATCACTAACCCCATGTACAGCCGACTGCATAGCATTAGGATAATCAAAAATGTAGACAACCGTGAGTTTTTCCATAATGGCGATATTTAACCATGAATCGACACTTATCGCCATTTTAATTTTAGAATAAACTATATATGCTGTTCTAATATGTAGTTAATAAAGGAAGAAGTATCTTGGACCAAACGGCTTTGATCTTGATAGACATACAAAATGATTATTTTCAAAATGGTGCACTTGAGTTAAAAGGATCACAACAAGCAGCCACCCAGGCAGCTCTTTTATTAATGGAGTTTAGGGAAAAACGATTGCCAGTAATACATATTCAACACGAAACGTTACAGATCGAATCCGGTTTTTTGATTGCAGGTACAACAGGACAACGAATCCATAGTAGTGTCACTCCTTTATCCAATGAGTTATGTCTGACTAAACATTTTCCTAATGCATTTTGGAAAACTGAGCTTGAAAAATACCTGATATCAATCGAAGTTAATCACCTGGTGATCGCTGGCATGATGACTCATATGTGTGTTAGCACGACATGTCGCGCGGCTATGGAACGAGGTTTTGATACCACTATTATTCAAGACGCCTGCGCAACACAGGCACTGGAACTTAATGGAAACGAAATTTCATCAACCACTGTTCACAATACTGCTTTAGCAGAATTAACTATGTTTGCTCAAATTTCTCATTTAGCAGGTTATATCGCTAATCAAAGGGTGTAGTAGGTAGGCATACTATAAAAAAATAACTTGTTCGCGATTTAGTAACATTGATTTCAAGGTGATTTCATTGCGCAAATTGCTGCAAAGCCTCCCTCGACATGACTAACAAGTCATAGCAAAATAATCTACACCTCATGATGACGCCTTATTGTTAACTATAAGTAAACATAAAATTACCAATAAGAATTTAATGTATGCAGGAATATTATTCGTCATGCCGCAATGATAGTAGTCTATACTTAGTGTTTAACCTTAATCCACCCGTAGTTTATAGCCCTGTTTACCTGTTGCGAGGCTTTAATTATGAACAAACATAGCTCTTTAGACACTAGTGGTTCTAGCAGAGAAATATCTGCAAGACTTGCTTCTCGTTTTGGCCCCTCCTTAGACGAAATGAGCGAAAATCAAAATTTCGAAACAGCTGAGGTCGTTCGTCATATCGCAGCAGGGGTATCGGCCAAAACAGGAAAAGATTTTTTTCGTTCACTGGTCATACACTTGGCCAAGATTTTTAATGCTGATTATGCATTTGTTGGCAAACTTAATGAACAAAAGTCATTACACATCAATACTCTTGCGGTCTGCGCACATGACAAAATTGTCGACAATATTGAGTATTCTCTAAAAGATACTCCTTGTGCTAACGTCATTGGTAATCAGACCTGTGCCCACCCAGACTCAGTCCAACAACTATACCCTCGTGATCAGTTATTAATCGACATGGGAATTGAAGGTTATATTGGTACCCCTTTGTTTGATAGCCAGGGCAAGTCACTAGGTTTACTGGTCGTATTGCATAGCACGGCAATCCTAAAAATTGCCCAAGTAAGCGAGCTATTAGAAATTTTTGCGGCTCGCACCAGCGCTGAACTAGAACGCTTACGTGCCGAAGATGAACTTAAACAATACCGCGATCAGCTGGAGGCGCTAGTGGAAGAACGCACCAAGGAATTGTATGACATTCAAAAAAAATTACTGCGTAAAGAACGTCTTGCCACGCTTGGTCAACTGACTGCTACGGTCAGCCATGAACTCCGAAATCCTTTAGGCAGTATTCGTAACTCACTGGCGGTTATTCAACGTATCGCTGACAAAAATAATCCTATGATGAACAACGCGTTGCAAATCAGTGAGCGAGGAATTCTCCGTTGTGACAATATTATTTCTGAATTACTGGACTTTAGTCGAATTAAGGAACTCAATCTAACAGTACAGGATGTTGATGTTTGGCTAGGGGAAGTCGCTAACGATTATGATTTTCCCCATGGAATTACAGTGACTCTTAACTTAAATAGCCAATTGAAATTCGCTTTTGATCAAGAAAGATTATTACGTGCAATGATTAATATTTTAAATAATGCTTGTGAGTCTCTCCTCAGTGAACAGACACAAACTCATGAACCCAAGTCTCTATGTGTGACTATTAGCACGCTATTAATAGACAATCTATTGGAGATAAAAATTACTGACAATGGACCCGGTATGTCTAACAAACTACAAGAAAATATTTATGAACCCCTGTTTAGCACTAAAACTTTTGGAGTGGGATTAGGACTACCGGTCGTTAAACAAATCGTGACACAGCATGGTGGAAACGTCATGATACAGAGTAAGGAAAAAAAAGGTGCGCAGGTCAGCTTTATGCTGCCAATTAAGAAAACGGAACTTTGCGAATGAAGCCGCTCCGAGTTTTTATTGTAGATGATGACAAGGACTTTGCACAAGGGCTTGCTATGTTGTTACAAATAGAAGGCTATGATGTCACTCTTGCCTATAGCGGTGAAGAAGCCGTAGAAGTATTTAAACACCAAGATTTTGATCTGACATTCATGGATGTAAAACTCCCTAATATGAGTGGCGTTGAGAGTTTCTTCGAAATCCGAAAACTAAAACCTGACGCAAAAATAATGATGATGACCGCTTTCAGTGTAGAACAGTTACTGACTGAAGCGATCGATGGGGGAGCTTTAGGGGTGCTTAATAAACCGTTGGATCATGAAAAAGTATTAAGTGTATTAGAGTCTTCCAAACCGTCTGGAATCATTCTAGTTGCTGATGATGACCCAGACTTTGTCCAAAGTTTAAAAATATATCTCAGTCAGGCTAATTATAGAGTAATGGTCGCTTACACTGGCCAAGATGCAGTTGATCGGGTGGTAGCGAATGGCATTGATATTTTAATACTTGATCTACGCCTACCCGTATTAAGTGGTTTAGAAGTCTACCTGGAGTTAAAACGACGACAATGTACCTTGCCTACTATTATAGTCACTGGTTATGCTAATGAAGAAGTCGACTCCATTGATAAACTGAAAGATTTATCAGTTGCTGGTTGTATGGTAAAACCTTTTGTCCCTGAGGCGATGCTCGCAGCAATAGATAGTCTGATGGAGAACAGGAATGAACAAATCATCAATCAACCCAAAGATAAGACCCCATGGCACACAAGAGCCTAAAAAAGAAGTGCCTCAAGCAGGCACTGAGACCAACGACATTGTTTCTAATAATAGTCACCGATGCGTATTAATTGTTGATGACGATTCAGATTTTGCGACTATCATGTTTGACCTTCTCTCTTTAGAGGGTTATCAGGTTCAACTCGCCAATAATGCGACAGAAGCGAAACAGATACTGACGCACTTTATGGCTGATGTGGCATTGGTCGATCTTCGCCTGGGTCAGGATAGTGGCATTGAACTAGTCAATAAGTTACAACAACAATCTCCTGAGCTATTATGTGTCATGATGACCGCTTATGCTGATTTTGAGACTGCTATTATGGCACTACGTCATGGTGCTTATGATTACTTATGCAAGCCTTTTCACCCAGAAAAATTAATGATGACCCTCCGTCGTAGTTTTGAACATATTGAAGTAGTCAGAGCAAAAATTGTTGCCGAAGATGCATTACGCCGCTCACAAAAAATGGAGGCAGTTGGTCAACTTGCTGGGGGTATCGCGCACGATTTTAACAATCAACTGGGTGTGATTATTGGATATCTAGATTTTCTAAAAGAGCACCATGCTGGAGGTGGAAAACCACAACAATGGGTGAATACTGCCAGTAGAGCAACCTCTCGCTGTATTGATTTAACCCAGCAATTACTAAATTTCTCTCGAAAACAAAAAAATGAGCAAATAGTCATTGATCTGAATCAAGAACTGGTAAAAATGGATAGCCTCATTACTCATTCAGTCACGCCTTCAATTCAAATAGAATCATTTCCAGAAAAAGATTTGTGGTCAGTCACTGTTGACCCTGGAGAATTACAAGATGCACTGCTTAATCTTATTCTAAATGCGCGTGATGCCATGCCCAATGGTGGAAAATTACTGATTAAGACTAACAATAAAGTAGTGGACCAAAATCAAGCCGCTATCATCCCTGGCTTAAACGCTGGCCACTATGTACAAGTAATCATTAGAGATACAGGTCAAGGGATGGATAAAGCAATAATGGATCGAATATTCGATCCTTTTTTTACGACAAAACCGACAGGCGAAGGAACAGGTTTAGGCCTAGCAATGGTTTATGGTTTTACTAAACGCTACAACGGCCATATCAATGTCAAGTCCACTACGGGTCTTGGCACGACCTTTTATTTATATTTACCACGGACAAAAAATCAAAAGAAACCAGTAATGAACGCAGTAGCCTCAGATAACTGCCTTCCTCGTGGGGCTGAGACGGTGCTTATTGTTGACGATGAGCCAGAGCTACTTAGGTTAGCCGACTTGCGACTAAGCAACCTGGGTTACCACACACTGTTAGCAGAGAACGCCAAACAAGCCCTAAAATATCTGGATTCACACAAGGACATCGACCTATTATTTGCCGATATTGTCATGCCAGGAGGCACCGATGGTTATACTTTAGCTGCGCAAGCTGTCAAGAAATTGCCGAAGTTAAAAGTACTTCTTACGTCAGGTTACGCTCCTTGTACTACACAAGACAAACTGCAAAACAGTTTTACCCAACACCTATTACACAAACCTTACGGTAACGATGAACTTGCCCACTCTGTCCGTACGATACTCGATAAACAGTTAAGAACAAGCGAGGCAGACTAATTGCCTAGAGAAAATATTAAAATGAAAATAATATTAAGAATTTTGTTGATCGTTCCTGTCCTGCTGTTAATAAGCCAAGTTAGCTTCACAGAACAGAGTAATGGTATTCATAAACCGCTAATCGTAGGTGTTTTTCCTCGTCGAAATGCAACCTCCACCTATAAACTCTTTAAGCCGATGGCGAAATATTTATCACTCAAACTCGGACGTAAAGTCACTCTCTTAACCGCCAAAGATTTTAAAACTTTTTGGCACAATGTCAAAGCCAAAAAATACGATCTTGTACATTACAACCAGTATCATTATATTCTATCGAATCAACAATGGGGCTACAAAGTTATTGCAAAAAATGAGGAGTTTGGCCAAGATTATATTGCTCCTGCTATAGTGGTCCGTCGTAATAGTAAAGTGCAAAAAGTTGAGGACCTTAGGGGAAAAAAGATAATGTTTGGAGGAGGGCCTAAAGCGATGATCGCCTATATTTACGCTCGACACTTACTACAAGAAGCGGGATTAAACCCTGGTGATTACACCCAAGCCTTTGCCAAAAACCCGGTCAACGCCGTACTTTCGACTTACTTCAATCAAAGTGATGCTAGCGCAGCAGGAAACTTAATACTAAGACTTCCCGTAGTGAAGAAGCAAATCAACGTGTCGAAACTAAGGTATCTTGTCATCGGGAAAGCTTATGCTCATATTCCCTGGGCAACAAGCCCCAACATTAGCAAATCTTTATCACATAAAATACAACAAGTACTCGTTAACCTTGAGAAGTCTGCGCAAGGACGACGAGTATTGAAATCAGCTAAATTAACAGGACTTAAACTCACATACGATAAAGAGTTCGATCCTTATCGTGCGATTATTAAAAAGGTCTTACAGCAATAATTAAATACAGTGCCCGCATGACAAATTAATCAACTGGCGACTGATCACTGTCTATTGTAATTTTTTTGCCGTTTAGTGTAATGATATTATTATAGTGTTACTGTTCTTGGAAATAGTCGATTGCCTCTGATAACCTGCTGACCCTATAAATTTCCATGCCTTTAATTTTTGTTTTCGCCGGCACATTTGCAGCGGGGACGATTGCAGTTTTAAAACCATGTTTGGAAGCCTCTTTAAGTCTTTCAAGGCCATTAGGCACAGGTCGTATTTCACCAGCCAAGCCTACTTCCCCAAAAGCAATTAGATCATTGGGCAATGTTCGATCACGAAAACTTGACAGCACGGCCATCAATACGGCAAGATCCGCCCCTGTTTCAGTAATCCTGACTCCTCCTACCACATTAACATACACGTCCTGATTAAACATAGACACTCCCGTATGACGATGTAATACCGCTAGTAACATAGAGAGTCTATTTTGTTCTAAGCCCAAGGTCACACGTCGTGGGTTCCCTAGAGGGCTTTCATCTACCAGTGCTTGCACCTCGACTAACATCGGTCGACTTCCTTCTCGCGTGACTAAAATCAAACTGCCAGGCACTGGATCATCATGACGTGATAAAAATATCGCAGAGGGATTACTTACTTCTTTAAGGCCATTGTCTCCCATCGCAAATACACCAATCTCATTGACTGCACCAAAACGATTTTTAACCGCACGGATAATCCTAAAACGACTGCCTGAATCTCCTTCGAAATATAAAACAGTATCCACCATATGTTCTAACACACGCGGCCCTGCCAGCGTCCCCTCTTTGGTGACATGCCCTACCAAAAACACTGCACAATCATTTTGTTTTGCGAACCGTACTAACTGCGCAGCGCATTCCCTGACCTGACCTACCGACCCAGGAGCCGAATTTAATATTTCAGAAAATACAGTTTGAATTGAATCAATCACCATTACTGCGGGCTTTTCTTTATAGGCTGCCTTTAAGATCCGATCCACTGCCGTTTCTGATAAACATTTCATTTTTTCAAAAGGCAAGCCAAGACGTTTTGCTCGCATACTCACTTGGGCCAGTGATTCTTCCCCTGTGACATAAAGTGTTTGGTAGGTTTGTGACAACTCAGCTAAGGTTTGGGTGAGTAATGTTGACTTGCCTATGCCAGGATCACCTCCCATTAATACCACAGAGCCTGATACCAGCCCTCCTCCCAACACACGGTCAAGTTCGCTAGCCCCAGTAGCCAAGCGGCACTCTTTTTCAGCAACCACTTCCGACAAAAATTGCACTTCGTTTTGGCTTATCTCACCTGCATAACCCGAAAACCTGGGATTAGATGACTGTTTTGGCTTAGATGATTCCAGTAAGGTATTCCAAGCACCACATTCATCACACTGTCCAGCCCACTTGGGAAACTGGCTATCACATTTACTACAGGTAAAAACACTTTTTTCTTTTTTTGCTTTTGATTGTGATTTTGCTTTAATAGTCATATATATCTAACCAATATTGTTAATGTAAAATTAAAATTAAAACCTAAAGTATTTTCTCACGATCATCGAATCACAAAGCCTGATTACTATAGTAGCCAAGCTTACTATAATGGCCAAGCGACTATTTACATTGGGACTCTAATAGGATCAAGTGCTGGCCATTGACTCAATAACATCCATAGGAACTCGCTGTGTCACCTGACACAATAGTTCATAAGAAATTGTCCCTAAGGACTCAGCCACTAATTCGACTGGCAGCCCCTCTCCCCACAAAATCACCTCATCGCCCACTGCGGCATCTGACACTGTTCGTAAATCCACTGTAATCATGTCCATTGAAACCCGTCCGAGTAACCTTGTAGTCACTCCGTTAATTAACACTGGTGTATCACTATTTGCATGTCGTGGATAACCGTCACCATACCCAATCGCCACTACTCCTACAGACATATCCTCAGGGCAAGTCCAACTACCGCTATAACCCACCTTATCACCACTCTGACAATTTTTAATAGCGATTAACTGACTCCGTAAAGTCATTACCGGTTTTAAATCATCATGCCAGTCTCTCGAGCTTGCAAACGGACTAGCGCCATACAACATAATTCCAGGGCGAGCCCATGTCTTGTGGGTATCAGGCAATGAGATTAAGGCGGCAGAGTTTGCAATCGACTCAGGCGCATCGATGCCCTCTATAATTGATTGAAAATCATTAAGTTGCTGTTCAGTGGCTGAATTTTGACGATCGTCTGCAGAAGCTAAATGAGTCATTAGAACAATAGTGTTATCAACATTCACACAGGCTTGTAATCGTAAATAAAACTCATCAAACTGATTGGCCTGAATTCCTAAACGATGCATACCGCTGTCGATTTTTAACCAAACTCTAATAGGAGACTGTAAAGTGGTATTCTCCAGCCACTCTATTTGTCTTGAATTGTGTACCACTATTTCAAGTGATAATTGATTGACTGCTGCTAGCTCTTGATGTTGGAACACTCCTTCAAGCAACAATATTGTATGTGAATAACCTGCTTCTCGTAGTTGCCGGGCCTCTTCTAAACAGGCAACAGCATAACCATCAGCCTGCTTAAGACCTTGTGCCGCATTGAGAATACCATGACCATAGCCGTTTGCTTTGACCACTGCCAATAATTTACTCGCAGACGCTAACTTTCTTGCATGCTGCAAATTATAACGAAATGCAGACAAATCAATAGTGGCACGTGTAGGTCGACTCAAACCAATTCGCTCAACAAAAGATAAAAAAATAGTATAAACAGTTTTTTAAAAAACTGCTGAAATTTTACAGCTCTTGTAAAATTTCTTAACAATTTAAAAATAAAGTGATAGCGAAAAAGAAAGCTAGACTTGACTAATGCTATAAATCAACTTTTAGGGCCTCTAAAACTTCCCGGATCAAACCCGCCTGGCGCTCCAAAGTCAGGGCCCGCATAATCGTGACCCGCACCGCTGGCACTACGAGTGCCACCACCAAAGTCAGGGCCGCCCCCCTGTTGCTGGCCTCCGCCAAAATCAGGTCCACCAGCAGGGCCTCCTGGGCCTGAAAAGCCTTGATCAGGAGGGGCACTGGCGGGCATTAATTCTGGAACATAATTTTCAAATCGCGTATAGCGGCCCATAAAAGTCAAACGCACAGTGCCAATAGGACCGTTACGTTGTTTGCCAATAATTATTTCTGCACTTCCCTTGTCGGGACTGTCTTCGTTATACACTTCATCACGGTAAATAAACACAATCACATCTGCATCTTGCTCAATCGATCCTGACTCCCTAAGGTCCGACATCACAGGACGCTTATTGGGACGCTGCTCCAAACTACGATTAAGTTGCGACAATGCAATCACTGGCACATTAAGCTCCTTGGCCAACGCTTTAAGTGAGCGCGAGATTTCAGACACTTCATTAGTCCTGTTCTCACTACGACCATTGCCCCGCATTAACTGTAGATAGTCAATTACAATCAAGCCTAGATTCGCTTCACGTTGCAGTCGTCTGGCTCGTGCACGTATCTCAAGAGGTGATAGAGAAGGCGTCTCATCAATATAAATTGGTGCTTCTGATAAAATTCCCATCCCTGACATTAAACGATCCCAGTCCTGATCATTCAACTGCCCTGTTCTCACCTTATGCTGATCAATGCGACCTAACGATGACATCATTCTTAATGCAAGTGAGTCACCTGACATTTCCATACTAAACACAGCCACTGCCGTTTTGTTTTTGATCGCAGCGTTTTCAGCTATGTTCATAGCAAAGGTCGTTTTTCCCATAGAGGGCCGGCCCGCTACAATGACCAAATCGGCTTTTTGCATTCCAGACGTCATACGATCAAAATCACTAAATCCAGTCGGCACACCAATAATGGGTTCTTTACTATGATAAAGTTTTTCAACCAATTTGAAGGCTTCTGCCGCGTGATGTTTCACGCTCGACATCCCCCCCTTAGACCGCACTTCTTGGTCAGCAATCTTGAACACATTTTTTTCAGCGCAGTCTAATAATTCTTTTGAAGAGCGGCCTTCAGGCTGATAACCTGAAGCGGCTATTTCTGTTCCCACTGCAATAAGTTGACGCAGCACTGAACGCTCACGGACTAACTCAGCATACGCTTTTACATTCGCAGCGCTCGGGGTGTTTTTCGCCAATGCACCAAGATAGGCAAGTCCTCCCACTTGATCAAGCTGCCCCTTTAACTCAAGGCGATCTGATACAGTGACTGCATCACAAGGCTTACTTTGTTCAATTTGCTCACTAATCACTTGAAATATCAATCGATGATCGTAACGATAAAAATCTTCTTCGGATATCATATCCGCAATTTTATCCCATGCCTGATTATCAAGCATAATTCCACCCAGCACTGATTGCTCAGCCTCAACAGAATTAGGGGGAACTTTAAGGGCCGCTGCTTGGGAGTCTTCAGACCCTCCAACAGGAGGCATACTAATGCTTTCCAACATTGTCAATAATTACTCGCTAGTAATGAAAGGAAGGTCGATAAAATAGTGCAACACGTTATTTGTTCGTATAACGGACTAACAAGAATGTTATCACGATTGTTCACTATTTATTAATCGAAAATTGCTGTTCTGATATTTTTATTACTAATGGGGATTGTAGCTTAAGACAAGCCAAAGACTTGTTTAAAAGATGTGCATAAATAGCGGGGAATGCTGTGGATTAATTGGGTATAAGCTGTGGATAAAATAAATTTGACTAATAACAAGAGCTTGCTAAATAGCTATCATTAATATTTATTCGAGAGGCTGGGACAGATAGTTTTATAGAATAATTTGTATTCCCAATGAAAAGACAAATTAGAATCAGTTTAAATATGCCAAGACTGAATACACAATAACAAATACTGGTCACTGGTCACTGGTCACTGGTCACTGGTCACTGGTCACTGGTCACTGGTCACTGGTCACTGGTCAGCTTAAATCATCAAACTAACCAGTGAACAAATTTATTCTGCTTCTACAGTAACTTTAATCGTAGCATCAACACCAGTATATAAATGAACTTCAAATTCATATTCACCAACCACACGAATAGGACCTTGTGGCATACGAATTTCACGTTTCTCTACATTAACGCCTTTATCACAAATAGCGTTAGCAATTTCAGCATTGCTGACAGAACCAAATAATTTACCTTCATCACCAGCATTCGCCGTTAATGAAATACTCAGCGCATTAATCGCATCACGACGCTTTTCAGCTTCACCTACCTGTGTTTTTACTTTCGCTTCAAGTTCGGCTCGGCGTCCATCAAATTGTGTAATATTATCCTTGGTCGCAGGGACAGCCTTACCACCAGGAATTAAATAATTACGGCCATAACCAGGTTTGACATTGACTTGATCGCCTAACTCGCCAAGGTTTTCAACCTTTTCTAATAAAATGATATTCATCACTTATTCCTTAAACTTTATAAAATTGATCTTTACCCAAAATACTATCAGTGCAGTATTTTGGGTGCTAACTAGACTACTCTACTCACTTTATTGAGAGTGTCTGATATCAATGTTGATCGGTAAATGGTAATAGCGCTATATAACGTGCACGCTTAACCGCTGTTGCAAGTTGACGCTGGTAACGTGCTTTCGTTCCTGTAATACGGCTAGGAACAATCTTGCCTGTTTCTGTTACATACATTTTCAGTATTGCCAAGTCTTTATAGTCAATTTCTTCAATGCCTTCAGCAGTGAATTTACAATATTTTTTACGTCTAAAATAACGAGCCATATCCGGATTCCTTATTAAATTCTGTTGAGATTGATCTGATTATTCAGCAGGCTTAGCATCTTCTGAGGGTGCAGCCGCAGGTGCAGGAGGAGCTGCCTCGGTTTTAGCTTTCGCTTCAGATTTATCAGTAGAACTACTACTTTCTGTTCGTGTAGGTTCTTTATCGCTGCGCGCCATTAATGAAGGCTCTGTTACCGCAGTTTTCATGGCTAATACCATGTTACGGAGCACCGCATCATTAAATCGAAAAGCACTTTCAATTTCTTTTAATGCTTCAGGGCCACACTCAATATTCATTAATACATAATGAGCTTTATGCAGTTTTTGGATAGGATAAGCTAATTGACGTCGCCCCCAATCTTCCAGACGATGAATAATTCCGCCAGAGGCTTCAATACCACTGCGATACTTATCAACCATCGCTTGCACTTGATCACTCTGATCAGGATGAACCAGAAATACGATTTCGTAATGTCTCATGTTTATTTCCTTCGGTTAAAGCCCCCTAGACAAGTCCATAAACAAAGCAAATGCACAAATAAAGCAGTACATGCATTGACTATAATATGACTGATCACTAGTGGAGCAGGAACGCACAACTCAGTTGCGCGAAAAGAGAGCATTGTACAGTAATCAATGGGACATCACAATCAGTACCCCTTTATGCTCAGATTGATTTAGGCGAATGCTGACGCAAATGCAATCAGGACTTTTTAAACTATATAATATAATTATTAATCAATTACTTGGAAATAATTATAGGCCAACAGACATAGTCACTAAAAACCCTTTATTTAAACGTGGTTATTGATCATCTTTTGTCTAACAACTTCATATAAACACACCCCTGCAGCCACCGAAACATTCAAGCTCTCGACCTGTCCTGCCATTGGAATATTGACTAAATCATCACAAGTATCACGTGTCAAACGGCGTAAACCTTTACCTTCCGCCCCCATCACCAAGCCAATAGAGCCCGTTAGCTTACTATTATAAATAGAGGTAGTGGCCTCTTCTGCCAAACCCGTTAGCCAAACCCCCTGATCTTTAAGCTGTTTAAGTGCACGCACTAGATTAGTCACCTGAAAGATAGGCGTAATATCTGCTGCCCCACTCGCTACTTTGCGTACTGTGGCAGTCAATCCAACTGCACGATCTTTTGGCATCAACACCGCATCTACCCCTGCTGCATTCGCACTCCGTAAACAGGCACCAAGATTATGCGGATCTTGTATGCCATCAAGGACTAAGATGAAAGCAGCCCCCTCAATTTTTTCAATAAAAGGAATAAGGTCTTTTTCTGGCATGCCCTTGCTCACCTGACACTTGGCCACTATCCCCTGGTGCCGGTCACACTCAGCCATCTTATCAAGGGTTGAGCGGCCCACATGATGAACAGGAATATTGCGAGTTCGTGCTGTTTCTAATACTAGCTGAGCACGCTGATCCACCCTGCTTTTATCAACCCACACATCATAAATTTCATGGGGTCGCATACGCAATACCGAAGTCACTGCATGGAATCCAAACACTACATCTTTTTGCCCGCCTGCCATAACTGATCCTGTTGTTGTCTGATACTTATATTTTAACAGAATCTCATCTTAAAAGGTGCCTGACACATACAACAAGTCTGAGACACACTACTGCAACAATATTGGGTTTGGTTTAGGAGGATCACTAAAAACGGTGAGAGTTAGACGGGTTGATAATGGTCTTTTACTACAGATAGGTCTTGATTATTGTGTAATACTTTTGGCTTAGAACTTGTAAACACGACTTGCGTGCCCTCTGGCATACCGAGGTATTCCAAAATATGAGGTGCTTTCACGGCCGCTTCATATAAAGATATCAGATGAAAATTACTGGTATCACTCGTGTCTATATCATCGGACATACTTGCCATAAACCAACCAGACCGTCCTGTAGATTCTTCGTTTTGTTCGGTACGCGACATAAACATTGGAAAGCGATCAAACCCTTCTCCAACAACAACTGTATCATCCAAAAATGTCGGCTGTGGTGTTAGCTCAAAACTCTCTGGCACTTGGTTATGTAATACAGCGATTTGCAATACAATGGTTAAATCTTTTTTCCATTCCACAGGGAATGTTCGAAAATCAGGTGCTTCGAGGATAAGCATTTTTTCAGTCAAACGGACTCGCAAACGTGACCAACCAAAGCGGATAAACTCTTTATCTTTAAAAGCAGCCTCTCCTACTTCCTCAACCTGTTCATCAATATATTTTTCGACCCAGCCAGAAAACCATTCTGTCAGTGATATTGGGATATTATTTTCGACTGTATAACTAAATTTTTGGATAAACTTATTAGTGAGAGCCACATCAATCTGCTTCATATATTTCTACTCTTCAAACGGCATCAAGATCTTAATAGTATATTATACATAGGCCTTACTATTCTTAATAGAGTAATGGCTCAATACAGGCAATCATGGATTGAGCAGTACACCCTTAATTTTTAACGCCGCTTCTTTCTTGATCCTTTTTTACGCTTACTATTACTTCGTGTCTTCGTATCATCAATTTCAACTTTACTACTGCCGGTGAGTTCAAAATCTATTTTTCGTTCGTCCAAATTAACTTGCACCAATTCAACCTCAATTGGGTCACCTAAGCGATACGACTTAGCCGTTCTCTCTCCCTGCAATCGATAGCCAACAGGATCGAAGTGATAGAAGTCGTTACCAAGAGAAGTAATATGAACCAATCCCTCGACATAGATATCATTTAGCTCGACAAACAAACCAAAGGAAGTCACTGATGAAATAATTCCGTTAAAACTATCTCCAATACGATCAAGCATATATTCACATTTAAGCCAGGCCGTCACATCACGAGTCGCCTCATCGGCTCTTCGCTCTGTCATGGAACAGTGCTCACCCATCTCAATGATATTTTGCTTACTGTATCGATAATCGCTGGCACTGCCTTGTGTCAGTAAGTGTTTGATGGCTCGATGCACCAGCAAGTCAGGATAACGACGAATTGGAGAAGTAAAGTGAGTATAAGCAGAATGAGCGAGGCCAAAGTGACCAAATTTTTCAGGACTATAAACCGCCTGTTGCATGGAACGTAGTAATACTGTTTGTAATAAATGAGCATCAGGACGACCTTCCACCTCTTTAATCAATGCAGCAAAATCTCTTGCTTCAGGTTTATTCCCGCCACGTAAACTTAGGCCAAAGGGTCCCAGAAATTTTTTCACTTCCTGAATTCTATCTTCTTCTGGAGTTTTATGGACGCGATACAACGAGGGGATTTTATATTTCACTAAAAATTTAGCGGCACAAACATTGGCAATGATCATACATTCTTCAATAATCTTATGCGCGTCATTACGCACAGTAGGAACGATGCGCTCTATTTTCTTACTTTTACCGAAGACTATTCTGGTCTCAGTACTCTCAAAATCAATTGCTCCCCTATCGGCGCGTGCATCGCGAAGGGCTAAATACAAATCATCCAACACTTCAAGATGTGGAAGTACATGTTCGTATTCTTTGCAGAGTGTTTGATCATCGTCATACAGCATGGCCGCCACTTTATTATAGGTCAAGCGTGCATGTGAATGTATCACCGCTTCGTAAAACTTGTAAGCGGTTACATGACCATCAAGATTAAAGTCAATTTCACACACCATGGCCAAACGATCCACTTGAGGGTTTAGCGAACACAAGCCATTAGATAAGGTTTCAGGCAACATTGGAATGACACGTTCTGGAAAATACACAGAATTACCACGCTTGATCGCTTCTGAATCCAGAGCAGAATCTGAAGCCACATAGTGTGAAACATCCGCAATGGCGACATATAATTTCCAGCCAGTATTGATCTCTTTGCAGTAAACTGCATCGTCAAAATCACGCGCATCTTCACCATCAATAGTCACCAGAGGACTGCCACGCAAATCAACCCGTCCAGTAATTTCGTCTGCTTGGACGCTAGTATGATAAGACTGCGCCTGTTGTTCTGCCTCACTCGGCCAGCCGTCAGGAAGCTGGTATGAACGAATGGCGATATCAATTTCCATCCCAGGATCCATATGATCACCCAAGACTTCCAAAATTTCCCCAATCGCCTGAGAGCGACTAGTGGGGTATTCTAGGATTGCAGCCACGACTATTTGCCCGTGTTGCGCATCTTTTATTTTGTCGACAGGGATCATCAAGTCCTGATGCAAATTTTTACTGTCAGGCACCACAAAATACACTTGATGCTCTTCATAGAATCGGCCCACTACCTGCTTGACTCCCCGCTCCAGCACTTCAACCAAGGCGCCTTCACGTCTGCCTCGCTTATCTAGACCTGCCACACGAGCAATAATTCGGTCGCCATTCATTAACGTACGCATTTCACGAAACGACATAAACATTTTATCGCCACCATCATCCGGATGTAAAAACCCGAACCCATCTTGATGGCTGTCTACCCGTCCTTTCACTAAATCAAATCGATCAACAGGCCCATATCCCTGTTTGCGATTACAAAATAATTGTCCATCACGAACCATCGCAATTAGTCGACGGCGAATACCCTCTACTTGCTCTTCAGCATTAATAGCGAAATAGTCACACACTTGGGCATGACTCAATAAACCCTCGACATTTTCAAATGCCTCCAAGATAAACTCTCGGCTTGGTACCGGGTTATCATAATTTTGGGCTTCACGTTGTGCCTGTGGATCATTCCCGCGTGGTGGTTTTGTACCGGTTTTGCTCATTTTTTCAGTATCTTCCTACAAGTATTTGACAAGTAACATGACTATCGGTAAATTGCGCGTACGCTGAATAGTCTCTTTCATATTAAATTGATTGCTAGTCATTCTGCGATTCACCTTAGCCGAGGTGGCGAAATTGGTAGACGCGCTAGCTTCAGGTGCTAGTGGGGGTAACCCCGTGGAGGTTCAAGTCCTCTTCTCGGCACCACACCTTATATCAGAGATTAAAGATTTATTAAGTATAAACTCTGATAATGACAGTAGTTCTTGATCACATGTTTACGAAAATGGATGTTGACGAATAATCGTTTCCTTGCGATCGGGTCCAGTCGACACTATATCAATAGGCGTCTCGACTATTTCTTCTATTTTACACAAATAATCAATCGCGTTTTTAGGTAAATCATCCCATGATTGTGTCCCCACTGTTGAGTCTGTCCAGCCAGGCATGTCCACATAAACAGGCGTACACTCAGCATAGCCTTCTGCCCCTACTGGTGGCGTTTTAATCATCTCACCATTACGATTATATCCAACACAGATACGAACTGTATCCAGTCCATCAAGTACATCCAGCTTAGTAATACAAATTCCCGACAAACTATTGACTTGAATGGCTCGCTTTAAAGTCACCGCATCAAACCAACCACAACGACGTGCACGTCCTGTAGTCGCCCCGAACTCGTGTCCTTGCTTGGCCAGAAACTCACCCACCTCATCATCCAGCTCTGTCGGAAAGGGGCCTGACCCTACACGGGTAGTATAGGCCTTGGTGATGCCTAACACATAATCCAAATGGCGTGGACCGAGACCTGATCCACAAGAAGCTCCACCTGCGGTAGTATTGGAGGAGGTGACAAAAGGATAAGTCCCATGGTCAATATCCAACAAAGTACCCTGAGCACCTTCAAACATGATATTTTCGTCATTTTTATGTGCTTGCCATAAAATTTCAGGAATATCAGCTACCATCGATTGCAATTTATCGGCATAGGCCAGTGCTTCATCAAGAGTCTTCTGAAAATCAACCACATCACATTTATAATAATTTTTAAGTGAAAAATTGTGGTAATCCAGCACTTCTGTTAATTTAGCGGCAAATTTTTCTTGATGAAATAAGTCGCCCAGCTTTAGGCCACGCCGTGAAATCTTATCCTCATAGGCGGGACCGATACCGCGTCCAGTGGTGCCAATTGCCTTTTTCCCACGCGCCACTTCACGCGCATTATCAAGTGCTATATGGTAAGGCAGAATTAAAGGACAGGCCTCACTAATACGCAAACGGTCAGACACTGGTACCCCTGTTTTTTCAAGCATATCCATTTCTTCAAGCAAAGCATCGGGTGCCAAGACCACACCATTGCCGATCAGGCACTGTACATTGTCCCGTAAAATTCCAGACGGTATTAGATGCAAGACAGTTTTCTTGCCATCAATCACTAAAGTATGACCGGCATTATGTCCTCCCTGAAAACGAACTACATAACTGGCTTGGTCAGTCAGTAAATCAACTACTTTACCTTTACCTTCATCACCCCAGTGAGTTCCAATAACTACGACGTTTTTACCCATTAGACACCTTACAATATTCAAATTTAATTGATAAGAAATTTTGAATAGCTCAAAATTTCATGTTCTATATTTGCTTCGTTGCGACTCAATTTTGTCACTAAAGCGCAATAACTTATACACACTATTTCTAGTCTTAAACCACTCTAATATGACAGGCACACAAAATATTACTAAGTGATAAATACTTAGCCTGATCATTAATTGTTATGAATTAAACCTATTATTCAGAGGCCTGATTTCCCACTCACCCTCTTCATTAACCAACACCCTGTCACAACCCATTGAACTCGCATCCCCTTCCTGCCCAGGTAATTCACATATTACTTGCTCACCCATGGTACGCAGCGCCAGCACCATATCTTGTAATGACTCTTTATGTGATTGCTGATCACTATCAGGTACATTACAAGGTGCAAATATTGGTTTTTTCTCTTGAGATTTTTTTTCTTCTGGCACTAAATTGCTTAATATTTTTAAATCAATACTGAAACCAGTAGCAGGTCTTGAACGCCCAAATACTTTTCCGATTTCATCATAACGCCCTCCTCTAGCCACTTCGTACCCATAATTTTGTATAAATACCGCAAACACGATTCCACTTTGATAATCGTAGCCACGCAATTCTGATAAATCGAAATGCAGTTTTACTTCAGGCCTGCGGCGCATTAATTGTTGAGCGACTTCTTCTAACTCGGTCAACGCCGCTTTTACTGATTTTCCAGCACTGTTTAAAATAGCACGCGCCTGATCAAGTACTTCAACGCCCCCGTTAAGGTTGGCTAATGAAGAAAGCATAGTATGTATTTTATTATTAATTTTCCACTGATTAAGCAGCTCATTAATTTCTGGGATTGCCTTACGTTGCAATGCATCAAACAACTTGGTTTCTTGCTGTTGATTAAGTCCCGCTTGTTGAGCAAGTCCTCGATAAATGCCCACATGGCCTAGATCAAGTGCATAATGTGACGCGCCAATTAACTTAATTGTCTCAAGCATGAGTTCAATCACTTCAATATCGCTCTCAATACCACTATGACCATAAAGCTCCGCCCCTAATTGCAAGGGTTCACGAGTCCCCCCCAATCCATCTGGATAGGCTCTTAATACTGTATCTAAATAACATAAGCGCACAGGCTGCTCTGTATTCATCAATCGTGAATCGATCCGTGCCACTTGAGGGGTCATATCAGCACGCAGACCCAGCATTCTTCCACTCATAGAATCTATAATTTTAAAAGTATGTGAATCAAGGTCCTTACTGCCAGCGGGTTGTAAGGACTCAATAAATTCGATCATAGGCGTACTGACTAATTGGTAGCCCCATAATTGATAACTATCAAGAATTTCTCGGCGTAATACCTCTAGCCTAGCCACTTGTTGTGGCAGGAGTTCTTCAATGCCTTCTGGCATTATCCATCTTTTATTATCGATTATACTATCCATATATCTCTTCACTTATTATCATCTGAAGACTCATTAAAAATTAATTCAAGAAAAATTGGTTCAAGAAGCTTTTCAATATTTAAGTTGTTTAATATTTTAGTTCTTTAGCACCAATATAAAAATGGTCCCTAATAGCATCATACTGAGGCCTACAAGCCTTAATGACTTGTCACTCATTTTTATAAACTGCAACATAAACTTTCGGTATGCTTGCGGATTAATGAACGGAAACAACCCTTCAATCACAAACATCAAAGCCAAAGCCAAGACTAGTAAATCCCACATTATTAGCCCCCATGACTACAAATTAAGCTTCCCTCTAGGTAAACTTATTTCACTCTTTTGTGTTGTATTAGATCGATAACTTTTAGGTATTGATTCATTATCTAATCAATACCTAAAAAATATCGTTAGCGACTCTCTACCGCCACCACAAAAAAAGCCGGTGGCGAATGACTCGCTGTCCGGCTTATTCAGACCAGAGTATTTTATCGTAAATACTCCAGTTAACAATAGCATGAGTGTCTATTTTTTAATCAAATAATGCAATTCCATGGCTATTTTCGCACTATTTCGGTTTTGAGGTTTCAAAATATTTAAATAGCTCCATATCAGGCCCTAGTAACATGACTCCTTTTTTACCATTGAATGACTTTTCTACTGCCTTCAAATGGCTATAAAAGTAAAAGAATTCCGGATTTCGCTTATGAGCATTGGCTAGAATTTTTGTTGCCTGTGCTTCGCCATCACCCCTTATTTTTAAGGCAGACTCATTCGCGGTCGCTAAAATAATTCTCTTTTCTTTATCAGAAATAGTTTTGATTCGAGCTGCTTTAGCTTTGCCTTCCTCAATATGTTGCGTAGATCGCTTTGTTCGTTCCGCAATCATTGTATTGTAGATCGCTTGACGAATACTGCGAGGAAATTCTATTTGCTTCACTCTTACATCAAGAATTTTTATCCCGTAGTTAGTACTATCAGTAGTGCCATTTAATTTAAGATTCGCCTCTACTACTAACGATCTCATAATTTCCCGACGCTTAGTGGTAATCACTTGATTAATATTGTAATTACGCATGCCCTTCGTTAAGGCTGCATTAAGGATACCTGATAATATTCGATTACCATAAGTAATTCCTCCTTGCGCTTTTCGGTAAAAACGTTTTGGATCAACAATCTTCCATTTAGCAAAATAGTCGATAAATAACACTTTCTGATCACCTGTAATAAATTTAGCCGGCTGCTCATCAAGCGTTAAAATACGTCGATCCATTTTGACTACATTATTGACAAAAGGCGTCATAAAATATAAGCCTTCTTTTTTATAAACTTGCTTTACTGCACCAAACTGAAATCGTATTGCTACTTCAGTCCTGTCTACAATAAATGCCGACATATAAGCTAACAAGCCGACTATAAACAATAATAATAATAAAGCGATTCTTCCGCTACTCATAATATTTACCATTCTGGTTATGGTATCCATTGATACCGTTTTCTCTTTGTCCAGCGAACCCCTAAATGCTTAATGTCATACTAGGCAGTGCCTGGATCAGTATCAAACCCCTTAATTTTTATGAACATTAACTCTATTCACAATAGTTAAGTAATATGACTGATCCTTTTAAAACCACCGCCTCATTAAGCTATTTTAATCGGAGACTCCCTAATTTTTTGAGCTGTCATCCGCCGAATTGACTTGATTGAGCATTTTATTTATGGGTAAAAATAACACATTGCCATTTGACTTAGTGTTGATATAAATTTTAGGCGTACGTGCCAGTATCTTTTGTTGAGATTCCAGGTACATACGTTTACGTGCTACATTAGGTGCTTTTTCGTATTCCAGTAATATTTTAAGAAAACGACTCGCCTCACCTTTTGCCAACAAGATTTTTTCAATTTTGTAGGCTTCTGCAGTTTTAATAATAACAGATTCCTTACCACGCGCCTCGTTCACACGTTTTTGACAATAGGCCCAAGCTTCTTCTTGAAGTCTAGTTGCCTTTTCCTGGGCGCTAGTGACTTCGCGAAATGCTTGTTCCACTTCTTGAGAAGGAGCAGTTGGTTTTTCGAAAGCGATACTGTTCACCACAATACCTGTTTTATATTTATTGATCAGAATTTTCAGCTCTCGCCTCACCTGCTCATCAATAGGATCATGGCTGTTTTTGATTTTTACTCCAGCGGAAGCAATTTTTACTGGGTTTGCTTTTGCTTTTGCTTTTTCTAACTCGCTTTTCTGTATCGCAATAATTGCTGGCGTATCATAGGTAATATTACATTGCTGTAATGCACTCTTGCCCTGATGAGAAGCCACTTGCTGTTGACCTAATACTTCCTCTAATGTGAGAGAACTTAAGGTCTCACGTAGCGCACTCTCAAGAGATTCTCGTAAAGTTTTTTGAGGGTCACGAATTTCAAACAAATAACTCTTGATATCCAAAATACTGTAGTTAACAGTAATTTTAATATTCACTAATTTTTCATCTTTAGTTAGCATTGTTTGATCAATAGTTAACGTTCTATTTTTGTCGATATTCTTAACAGTGACCCGCTCTATTGGGTAAGGTAAATGCCAGTGTAAACCTGATCCAGTGACTTCAGTAACAACTCCAAATCGTTGTACGACACCACGCTCAGGTAGTTTTACGGTATAAAAACCGGTACTTGCCCAAATTAGAGCAGCAATCACCAATATCACTGTTATACCAATACCGCTTGTTGAACCACCACCGCCACTGGATGAAGAGCCACCAGTACCACCTTTTTTACCACCGCCAAACAACCCAGCGATTTTTTTCTTTATATTATTAATAACTTCATCAAGATCAGGAGGCCCATCTTTTTTCTTACGGGGACCCCAAGGATCATTCTCGCGATTACCGCCCGGTTCATTCCAAGCCATTTTTAATTCTCCAATTACTTAATTATTTAGTAAATATATTTTTAAAATTTGTTAATATCAATTAGTGGTTTATTTTAAGAAGCTTGTGCTTGATCTGCAAGCCATTCGCTATAATCTCCAATTAACTCAAATTGAAGCTCATCATCTTGTTCAATATTATCCAGATAGCGTTGCGATAATTCAATTAACATGTCCCAACTATCTCCTTCTGACGATAATTTTTCTTCGCACACAATATCCATTGCATGCAAACGAGCATGTGTTTTACCATTTGACATTGGGACTTTCAACCAAACTCTACGTGTTTGACCATAAAAGAACTCGACAATTAACTCTTTTAATAGGTCTAAACCAAGATTTTGCTGTGCTGAGACCCACAAACGTATGATATTCCCTTCTGCATCATAATCTGCATGTGCGGGAGTATCAGTAAGATCAATTTTATTATAAACCATTAGTTGAGGGACATCTTGCGCATCAATCTCCTTTAACACATTATTGACCTGCGCAATATATTCTTCATTTTCAGAATCAGCGGCATCAACCACATGAATCAATAAATCTGCCTGCCTAGTTTCCTCAAGTGTAGACCGGAATGCCGCTACTAGGTCATGTGGAAGGTGACGAATAAATCCGACTGTATCTCCCAACACTATATCGCCTGCTCCTGAATGTGATTGCAACTTGCGCAAGGTAGGGTCTAGCGTTGCAAATAGCTGGTCTGCTGCATAGACATCAGCACCCGTTAAGCAATTAAATAGCGTTGATTTTCCTGCATTGGTATATCCCACTAAGGAGACAGAAGGAATCGACGCTTTGGTACGTGATTTACGTCCTAATTGACGTTGTTCCTGTACTTTCGTCAATCTTTGTTTGAGTAGCTTCATACGCTTAGCAATTAAGCGACGATCCGTTTCAAGCTGGGTTTCTCCAGGACCTCTAAGCCCAATCCCGCCCTTTTGACGTTCAAGGTGAGTCCAGCCGCGCACCAAGCGAGTTGACAAATGCTTCAGCTGAGCAAGCTCAACTTGTAACTGGCCTTCAAAACTACGTGCTCGTTGTGCGAATATATCAAGAATCAATCCACTACGATCTAGTACCCTGCATTCGAACAGGGTTTCAAGATTTCGCTCTTGAGAAGGGCTAAGATCATGATTAAACAAAACAACATCTGCATTATTAGCAGACACTACTTGTTTTATTTCTTCAGCTTTTCCCCTCCCTGCGAATAATTTGGAATCGGGTGAGTGACGGGAACCTTCGATTATTTGCGCGCACACGACACCTGCGGAATTTGCAAGCTCTACAAATTCTGATAAATGCTCTCTCTCCCCTTCTGAATTCAGTTCGAGATGAACCAGGATCGCACGTTCCCCGCCTTCTGCTGGCCTATCTAACAAGCAAATACTCCAACTTCAAACGGGGGGTTCCTAATAGCGCTGATTTAATGATTGCCAGCATCTGCTGTAGCAGGCGGTGTTGCACCTTCTTCAGACTCAGAACTTGAATAACGTACATTCCGCGCTGGGACTACAGTCGAAATTGCATGTTTATAGACCATTTGACTCACACTGTTTTTAAGCAGTATCACAAACTGATCAAACGATTCGATCTGGCCCTGCAACTTAATTCCATTGACCAAATAAATGGATACTGGAACACGCTCTTTCCGTAGAGCATTCAGGAAGGGTTCTTGTAAAGACTGCCCTTTCGCCATGTTAACTCTCCTTTTACTTTTTATAGGATTTATATCTAGCTGATTCAAGAGATTGCTCCCGGTAGTTCGATAATTTTATATTCTTCCCAGCTTTATATGGGCAGTGACCAGTAATTTAAACTGTTTAATGTAAAAAAACAGTAAAATTTACATCAGGACTCATTAATTTTTTAAAAAGAATGTAAAAACTCTAATTATCGATTATTTGCAACTGTCATTATGGTTAAAATACCGACTTTTGATGGAAATCAAAAGCTTAGCGAACCCTGCTTAACATCCACTAAAAAAGACCAAATTTTAATGCTCAAATGAACACTGCTGTTTTAATTCGTTGCGCACAATACGAACTTAACAACATAAATTCTGACGCCTTCACTCGAAATGAGTGTCCTGAATTATAACACATCATTCAGAAGTTTCTTGAGCATTATCAATGAAGTCAGTTATTTTTGACAAAACTTGAGACTTACTGTCAGAATATTCCATGTAAAACCATTGCGCATCTTGCATCTTGCGTAACCAGGTATATTGCCGCTTAGCCAGTTGTCGCGTGGCGATGATTGCTCGCTCTTTCATTTCTGCATAGTCAAGATGTCCGTCAAGATGCTCCCACATTTGACGGTATCCCACGCTACGCATAGAAGGATGATCGCTACTGAGACCACGCCGTGCTCTCAAAAGTTCGACTTCTTTTAAAAAATTTTGGGTCAGCATTAACTCAAACCTTTGCGCGATTCGAGCACGCAGTTGCTCTCGGTCTTGCCACGCTGAAATCAACTTTAAAGTTTTATACGGAAATTTGTGTTTGGGCTGTTGCGCCAAAAGCTCAGTCATGGTCCTACCTGACACTTGATAAATCTCAAGTGCTCGCTGAATCCTTTGTGTATCATTAGGATGAATCCGCTTAGCAGAGGCTAAATCCACCTCGGACAACTGTTGATGCATAAACTTCCAGCCTTTTTGTTGAGCAATCAATTCTAGTTCAGAGCGAATCTCAATATTGGCCTCAGGCAATTTAGACAAACCATATTGTAAGGCATTAAAGTACATCATCGTCCCTCCCACCAACATAGGAGTCCGCCCAGCGTGATGAGACTTATCGATTTCTTTTATTGCCAACTGACAAAATTCTGCTACTGAAAATGATTGTTCTGGTTCAATCAAATCAATCAGAGCATGCGGCGCTTTAGCCAAGGTTTCTGCATCAGGTTTTGCTGTGCCTACGTCCATGAACTTATAAATCAATACGGAATCAACACTAATCAAATCGATAGGCAAGCTCATAGCAGCCTGAACCGCTATATCAGTTTTACCCGCTGCAGTCGGGCCCATTAGAAATATTACTTTATGCATTGACCGTTACTCAGGCTATCCATGGATAACCACAGGCTAAAGAAAGTTTTCAAGATAATATCAACTAATTAGCGTCCACGCATAAACAAGCGGTCGATTTCATCAATGGTCATTTGTTTCCAAGTCGGTCGCCCATGGTTACATTGACCACTGCGCTCTGTGTGCTCCATGTCACGTAATAAAGCGTTCATTTCATCAATACCTAGCTGACGATTGGCACGCACAGAGGCATGACAAGCAATAGTCGACAACAGTTCATTGGCCGCCTCTTCCAGATGTTTTGACTCTCCAAACAGCATTAATTCTGATAACAAATCCATTACCAGTGATTTAATATCTGCTTTGGCAAACACCACAGGAATGACCCGCACCTGAATTAACTCTGGCCCACTACGCTGCACCTCAAAACCCGCCTGCTCAAATACTGCATGATGCTGTTCAACCGCTCCAGCTTCTGCAGTACTCACGTGTAACGATAAAGGCATCAATAAGGTTTGCGTCTCTACAGCCCCTTGCTTCACTTGTTGCTTTAATCGCTCATAAGTGACCCTTTCATGCGCGGCATGCATATCAACAATGATAAGCCCCTGCTGATTTTGCGCTAAAATATAAATTCCGTGCAATTGCGCTATCGCGAAACCTAAAGGAGGCACATGCTGATCAGCCACCTCAGCACTTGATATACTGCTCTCCTGACTAATTGGCATATTAATACTAATATCAGCGTCAGAACCAGTATCGGAACTACTAGCGCCTGAATAAAGGGATTGATAACGGCCAGTCGTGTCAGCCACAGGCAATGACAAACCTGGCGTATATCCAACACCGTTGGAATATTGACCTGCACTACTCTGAGACGACATATGGCTTGTCGGCTCCTGGCCAACAACATTATCGATTTGTGGGGCATGCACTGATAAAACTTCCCCCGTTTCAGTATCAATTTTTTCGCCATTGCCTGGCCCAGCATCCGCCAGCGCACTTTTCAACGTACGATACACAAAGCCATGTATCAACCGACTTTCATGAAAACGAACCTCATGTTTTGTTGGGTGGACATTAACATCGACTGCGGCAGGATCAAGATCCAGAAATAAAACATAGGCAGGATGGCGTCCATGATATAAGACATCCTGGTACCCCTGACGCACAGCGTGTGCAATTAACTTATCGCGCACCATACGTGAGTTAACATAAAAATATTGCATATCAGTTTGGCTGCGCGAAAATTCAGGTTGTGCAAACCACCCCCTCAAAGCTAACCCTGACACTTCATACTCAAGGTACAAAGCATGCTGGATAAACTCATTGCCATTAAGCTGTGCAACACGTTGCTCTTGTTGACTTTGATTTGTCGCTGCCGCCACTGTCATTATCTGCTTATCATTATGAAATAGGGTAAAGGCCACTTTAAAGTGACTAAGCGCCAGGCGCTTAATGAGTGATTCAATGTGATTAAATTCAGTGCGATCTTTCTTAAGAAAGCGTCGACGGGCCGGAACATTATAAAACAAATCTAGCACTTCAATGCTAGTCCCCACCGGCGAAGCATCTGGCACCAATTGCGCTTTAGCTGATAAATCTGCTGAAGAAAAATCGACTTTCCAAGCATGCCTGTCTTCTGCTGTTCGAGAAATTAACGTCATCCGTGATACTGATTGAATACTTGGCAAAGCTTCTCCGCGAAACCCCATACTGGCCACTTTCTCTAGATCACTAAACACCCTGATCTTACTAGTAGCATGCCGACTCAGCGATAAGAGCATATCGTCTTTATGAATACCCTGACCATTATCTCGAATTTTAATTAGGGTTTTACCACCCAGATTAACGGATATCCGAATATCGGTGGCACCCGCATCCAAACTGTTCTCAACCAATTCCTTTACTACTGATGCAGGACGCTCAATAATTTCACCCGCTGCAATTTGATTCACTAGTTTAGGATCTAACTGTTGTATTCTCATAGCACCCTTCTCACTGCTCCCTCTTTTCTTTGCTGCCTACTATAGTGGTCGAAATGGGAGGAAATCTCGTCAATTCAAATACTGATCTTACATTGCTTAGCAGACTATTTGAACTACCCACCTTAATTTTTCACCGAAAGACCAGAGAATTGAGAACAGAGAATAAACAAAAGCAAACCTAATGACCTGGGAATTAGCGAGACTCCTCAATAGGCTTATTGATTTTTCGGCCCATAGCCATTGTAATTAAAGCTTTAGCCTTCGAAGAATCTCACTCTCTTCAATATAATTGCTACAACAAGTGAATCATAGCCACAAAATCATCGAAATAAAATCACTTGAATCTATTGAATCAAACCCACAAAATTAGCGTACTTTACGCAATCTCAGGTACATGACCGACCGCTTCAGGACTCACAGGCGCTGTGTCCTGCCACTGAGGCTGACTTGAAATACGCTGATAATAGGCGTTCAGATTTTTGTAATCAGACCAATCAAAGGGGATCGCATCCTTAAAGGCTTCGATGCAAATCAAAGAATAATCAGCCAAAGTGACCTGATTCCCTACTAGAAAATCTCGTTTCGACAAATGAGCATCAAGGACAGCAGCGTAAACTGCTAGATTCTCCACGCCATTATCTATAAGTGATTGATTACTTTCACCAATATTAAATTTTGGTTTAAGGACCGATTCAAATGCTACAGTCCCTAAGGCCTGATTGTAATGCGCAAGCTCCCAATATTGCCAACGCGCTATATCAGCTCTCACTTGAGGATTTTTAGGATAAAGACTATTCTCGGGAGCAGTATCTGCTAAATATTGCATAATGGCATTGGATTCCCATAGCTGAAAACTACCATCAGACAAAGCGGGAACTTTTTTATTTGGGTTAATGTTTAAAAACTCTTCTTTTTCGAGATCACCATTAAAAAAATCTAAATAGGCAAACTCAACATCCAAGTTTAAATGATTGATAACACAATGTACTTTGCGACAATTAGGTGAACCGACAACATAATGAAGTTTCATAATTCTCTCCAGGTAACTTGACTTGCAAAATGCAAGTAATGACATCCTAGCAATTTACTTGTAAAATGCAAGTATTATTTTAAAAAAGAAATTAAAGAAGCAATAAGGAAAATCATGACTATCTGTGACCCCAATCGACGCTCATTATGCCCCATCGACTTTACCTTAACGATGTTAGGAGACAAGTGGAGCTTATTGTTAGTACGCGATCTTGCCTTCTTTGGCTCAAAATCCTATAGTGATTTTTTAAAATCAGAAGAAGGTATTTCGACTAATATTTTAGCAGACAGATTAAAAAGCCTACAAGCCAACGACATTATTACTAAATCGACTGACACCGACAATAAACGAAAATCAGTGTATCAACTGTCTACTAAAGGAATAGAAATCGTACCGATTTTGATAGAGATGATTCGTTGGGCTGGAAAGTATGACCCACAAACAGCCGCCCCTAAAGAGTTCCTGGAAAGACTAGACACCGACACTAACGAAGTCATCCAAGAAATTAAACAATCCATACTCTCGCAAAAAATACCCAACATTTAAACTATCAACAATATCAACCGTTACTTTTCTGCAACTTAGAAAGCGATTAAATGGTGCGGTATCTTACTTTCTCAATTGCTGAAAGCTCTATTAGACGATAAGTCTTCATCTCTAGGAGTATGGGATATGAATTCTGGAGAGTCACAAACTCTAGCCTCTTTATGTAATAAGCTAATTCAATAGCTGATTTAATGAGCGTTGATCAGCTCCCTATTGAATTTACAAACTATTCACATATTCGCTTCAATAAGTTCACATATTATTATCCCAATTCCGGTATTCTTGATAAACGTCACACAGACCACTAATTTATAAAGACGCTCTTATTATTCACTCAACTTCGAGAACCGACAAGGAAATTTAAATGAAATCTACACTCATAGGGTCCAGTTTGCTTTTAGTGAGCACTCTTATCCCGCTGCATTCTGGTCATATTTTTGCTGCTACAGCAAAAGCTAATGTGCTTACCGTCAAATCAAAACCCACAGCAGTCACCATTTATCTTGACCGTGCACAAGTCACCCGCAGTATGAGCCGTGAATTAACTGCAGGAAAATATACCCTAGTGTTCGACAATCTACCCTACGCCATTAATCAGAATAGTGTACAAATTAATGGCACGCAAGGAATCACTTTAGTCGATGTTAAATTTAAGAAGAAACAATTTACGGTCATCCCTGATGTAAAAATTGCAACATTGAATAATGAAAAGCTAAAACTAATCGATGCCATTACTGATATTAACGACACTATAGCCAATGCAAACAGTGAAAAGTCATTGATTAATAAAATAAGTCTGCTCTTAACCACCGCCGGAAATAAAGCGCCTCCCGTCCAACTAGACCCTGACAAGTGGGTGAAAATGGTCACCTTTTATCGAGGTAAACTCACCAGCCTAAGCAAAGAAATTCGCCATGCTGAGCGTGAGCAACGTCAATTCACATTAAAACTCGACCAAGTAACACGTCAACTTAAGCAGTTTGGAGCACACCAATATAAAACAAAAAATCAGGTACATGCGACAATTATTGTCAACAAGCCAGGGCGTATTAATTTGAATTTATCCTATATGGTTCGTGGTCCCAGCTGGAAACCAATCTATGACTTACGCGTATTGCGCAATAAAAAACAAATGAACCTCACTTATAACGCACTGATAAAACAAAATACCGGTGAAGACTGGAACAATATTAATGTGTCACTCTCCACCGCCCAGGTACATGTGAGCGGACAGCAAAAAGCCCTTTCTCCATGGAGAATCAGTTTGTACACCAAAATGTTGAAAGGACAACGTAGTGAGACACGATACGAACGTCGTCCCTATAGGTCAAAACCCTCCGTTAAAAACGAAGCAAATCCTAAACAGATGTTCAATTCTTTTGCTTCCAAAAAACTCGTTAACAGAAGACCTCGTCCTAGCAAAGTAAATGTTAAAACTAAAGCCACCTCCGTCGTTTTTACCATTAAGCAAAAATATACTTTAGCCAGTGATAATAGCCCACACAAAGTGAGCATTATGAGTCAGGATTTCGATACCAAATTTCGATACTCCACAGTCCCCAAACTTGCCCCCTATGCTTACCTAAAGGCCAATGTCGTCAACAGCTCTCAATTTCCTTTATTGGCAGGAAAAACCAATGTATTTCTGGATAATAACTTTGTCGCCCATTCTTATATGAAAAGTGTTGCGCCGGGTGAAGTTTTTTGGACTTTCTTAGGAGTTGATGAAGCCATTAAAGTAGAATACAAATTTATTAAACGCCATGAAAAAACAGAAGGCATTTTTAGTAAAAGTAAAGTATTTACTTATGAATACTTAATCAAAATCAAGAACAAGAAAAAATCGAAGATTAAATTAGTCGTTTGGGATCAACTCCCCATATCCAGTAACGATGAACTTAAGGTAACCCTGGTCGAACCGCAAATAAACTCTAGCAATAAAAAAGTAGCCATGAACAAACAGAAGTTTATTGAATGGTTCTTCACACCCGATGCAGGACAAGAACTTACAATACCGTTAAAATTTAATATTAGCTATCCTGCCGGCCAGAAAAAAATGATACATGATCCTGTATGGAAAGCAATATTCTAACAAACTTTGGAGTTAATTATGAGTATTCTTGATACATCTGACATTAAAGAACGTCAGCGTAAAAACTGGGCTGCAGCCGCTGAAGGCTGGAAACGCCGAGATGAGATATTACGCAAAGGAGCTGCCCCTGTCACTCAACGTATGCTGGAATTATCGAATATTACAGCAGGATCTAAGTTATTAGATATTGCCTCAGGAACAGGAGAACCTGCGATTTCAGCGGCGCAAATCGTAGGGGAAACTGGCCATGTGACAGGCACTGACTTGGTTGATGACATGTTGAACGTGGCGCGTGATAAAGCTAAGCTTAAGAACCTTAGCAATATTGAATTTCAATGTGTGGATGGTGAAACGCTCAATTATCCCTCAAACAGCTTTGATGCGGTCACTATTCGTTGGGGACTGATGTTTATGCCGCAGCCAAAAAAGTGTCTATTAGCTGCACATAACGCCTTAAAACTTGGTGGCCATATTAGTTTGGCTTGCTGGGCTGCACCCGATAAAAATCCATTTATCAGTGTACTCATGAAAACTCTCGCGAATTATATGACAATCCCGACCCCTCCTCCAGGTTCCCCCGGAATCTTTGCTTTTGCTGATCCTCAGCAATTACAAGATGTCATTAAATCAGCAAACTTTACTAATATTACACTCGAAGAAATGGTGATAGATGTCTTGGAAGTAGAAGATGGACAAGCTTATTGGGAAGTGGTCTCTGATTTGGCAGCACCTGTAATGGCATTAGTCCAGCAACTTAATGAAACCGATCGTACACACTATATCCAAGAAGTTATTGAAGTTGCTGATACCATGAAACAAGGAGACACACTGCGCATGCAAGGGACAACCTGGATTGCCTCTGCTGATAAATAAAACATAGCTACTGTCCCATTTATTTAAACGCCTTATCAGTACTGAAACATAGCCTTTCACGCCGGCAATATTAGTTGACTAATTTTATCATATATTCGGAAGGCACCAATTTTCTAATACTTAAAACTATTTTGAAGATCTATGGAACTATTTCCAATTGATAGACCCTAAGCCATTTATCATCTAACTACGATACATGGTATTCACTGATATACAATATTTGGTCACTGTTAACATTTGAGAACATGCTCGACTATTAACAATATAGCTACATTATAAACAATCACTGTGAATTAGCTAAAATTTAGACGAGTTACTGACAAAGGCATATTGGCTTTTATATGAACCAACATCAGTTACATTTACCAAGAATATATTATTTTTTTATTGGGATATATCTTATTATCAACACTCTCCTTGTCAGCGCTTCGGGAGAAACCAATAAACATCACCCCCACAATCCCTGTTATGCCAATAAATATCTGTACACTGGAGGATCAGGTCTCCAAAAATTTAACCCCAGTACGAATAAATATGTTTGGTCAGTACTTAAGCAACTCAATACTTTTGAACCCGTTTGTACCAAAAAACATATTTATATTGGTAGCCGTAGTGGTTTATTCGCAATAGAGTCTACATCAGGAAAAGTGCTTTGGTCTATTGGGTCAAAAAACGGATCAAAAAAATCTTGGTACTCACCAGTGGTGGTTGGTAGATTTTTATATGTAACCAGTCTTGATGGATGGATAAAAAAATTACATAAAAAGTCAGGAAAGCTTGTATGGGAAAAAAAATTATCAGGTTGGCTATATCCTCCAGCCGTGTTCGATAAAATTGTAATCACAGGCGGCAAAGCAAGAACACTATATGCTTTGAGTACTACTTACGGCAAGATACTGTGGCGGCGTCCACTACAACAGGAACTAGTGTATCGACCTATTGCTGCCAATTCCGACACATTAATAATCACAAGCTATCAATCAAAATTAATCGCTATCAATGTTCACAACAACTCTATTTTATGGACAAAAACCCATACAAGCGCGCCTTACACGGCCACTGTAGTTGACAAGAACATTATTTATGGCGACCAAAATGGAGTTATGTACGCAGTCAACTTTAAAAGTGGTAAAGAAATTTGGCGAACGCCCTTATCAGGAATTATTCGTTCAATCCCCGCATTAAGTAAAAGTACTATTCACTCTACGCTAGTGTGGATAGGTACTGAAGCGGGACATATCGCAGCACTTAATAAAAACAATGGGGCTATTGTATGGGAGAAAAATACTAAACAGCCTATCGTACATACTCTCTATCCACTAAATAAAAAAATTTATTTTAAAGTAGATTCAAAAAAATTGATGTTCGAACTGTTTTCATTTCCGAAAACAATACTTAAAACGGCGGTTTCTAATAAATGAAATTATTAAATTCGCTATCAACATAATACTATCCAGGAGAAATAATATATGAAGTTTTTTAACATAAGAACCTTATCTCGTAGTTTAATCATACTAGTCTCGTCTAGCATTTTATTTGTTGGCTGTATGGGCTACAATAAAACAAAAAAAGATAGTAGTCCTAAAAAGAAAATGATGAAAATGAAACCTCCAATGGGATCAGCTCAAGATGTAAGTGAAAGCAATGCTCTCTGGAAGTCTCTGACCGCTGCAAGATTAGTGGGGAAGAGAGCAAGAAAATCTAGACCTTATAAAGGCCAACACCCACACGGTGCAGTACTTGAGACATTACATAGAAAAATCACTGTCAATGGGCATAAAGGAATTGCCATAGTAAAACGTAACTATGGTGGACCCGGAGTATCCAACTCAAGAGTTCGTAGAAACCGTGCAAAATACTTAAAAGCTATCACCGTTATGTTTAAACGTGAACTAGGTTATGACAGTGCAAATAAGGACTGGTTCTATGCCAAATATAAAGCTAATGGTGACTTACACGTTAAAAAGATGAAAAATGGCATGCAAGTGAAATTAGCCGGAAGAGTGGCAAAAGGAATGCCAAGCGGATGCATTAGCTGTCATAAAGCTGCGGGTGGTGGTGACTATGTTTTCTCTACTAAAATACGCTTAAAATAACAAACAATTAACATAACTTGTTTGTTGTGATATAGGCAACTTAGTATAAGTAATTGCACTTATTGGACTGTCACTATGAAGCCCGATTAGGTGTAGTTGCTTAGATCCGATCTGATAATTGCCTATTTTTAGGAGTACCTGTTAGTTTAGTATTGAATTATGGCAACACTTTATCAATGAAAGTTTACTGATAGATTCACCTGACATCTTAAAGATTTCCTATATAAAACGCGTCCTATCAGTCAAGATAGCTTAGGCAAACTATTTCGATTTCACCGCAAGCTTTGTCATTATGTTTCTTATTTTCAAGTGTCACGACTTATGATAGAGGTCCACATTAAATTGATATACTCTCTATTAAGTCCCATACGCTGATGGAATAGTTAACACTACCCCAGTACGTAAACGGTGATTTCGAATCCCATTAATACGCTTGAGTTTGATAATACTGACACGATATTGCTTGGCAATATCACGTAAAGTTTCACCCTTAATAGTAATATGACGACGGCGAGAGAATAAAGTATTATGCGGAGCATTTTGCACAAAATACCGTACAATGCCACTCATAATAGAACGCGCTACTTTACGTTGAAACTTACGACTTCTCAGTTTATATTCTTCACTAGGGTTTGAAATAAATCCTGTTTCAACCAACACTGATGGAATATCAGGCGCCTTCAATACCACAAAACGAGCCTTTTCATGTCCACGACCATGAACCCGAGTAATTTTACGCAATTCACTTAATAATGTTTGTGCAATATCGCTACTAGCACTTAAGGTACTAGTTTGCGATAAATCAATAAGCACTTTACGCAGGGTTCTATCTCCTGTTCTCTCAATATCGGTGCCTCCCACTTGATCTGATTTATTCTCACGCTGAGCTAACCAACGGGCCGCTTCGTTGCTTGCGCCTCGCTTCGATAAAGTATAAATAGAAACTCCATTCGCTGAACGTCGGTGAGCAGCATTGGCATGCAAGGAGATAAATATATCCGCGCGATAACGACGCGCCATACGTGTCCGTTGTTTCAAGTTAATATAATAATCGCCATTACGAATTAATACCGCACGCATTCCAGGCTGCTTTTTCACCAACCGCGCCAAACGTCGCGCCATTTCAAGCACGATAGTTTTTTCTTTGGTACCCCGCTTACCAATAGCCCCTGGATCTTCCCCGCCATGACCCGCATCAATAGCCACCACGATATCTCGACGACTTCGCTTCTTTTTAGGATTTGAATAAATAGACCTAACCACCCGAGGTCTTTTATTTTGAAGCTTTCCTTTCTTATATAAGTCAATCACAAGTCGATGACCATAAGGGCCACTGGGACCTAAAACAAAACTACGAGGATTAGCGCTCCCTTTTAAATCCAACACAATACGCAATCCTCTAGGAGGTAAACGACCACTACGAATACGCTGCACCAATCCCGTATTAAATGCTTTTCCAACCAATTTTGAGGAAACAAAAGTCTGATCCATATCGATGACAATACGAAAAGGCTTACCGTTTTTACGCTCTATCGCAAACACTTTATATTTTATTTTGGAACTCACATCAAACACAATACGAGTGCGATCAGGGGCAGCCCACAAACGCGCATCGTTAAGCGTGACCGCATGGCTCACCGAATATGATGTTAATAAAATTATTATTGAACTGATTAATGTCTTCATGACTTTACTCGCCCCTATTCCTGCGCCTTGTTTGCCTAATCTTAATCTTGCACTTACCTGAAAAACATTCAATGGCTTACTAGACTATATAACCCGACAGAACCTTGTGCAATATTGATTTAACAATATTTCACATAAACCACCGTCAGTCACTTTAAAAAAGCTTTGTACCACTTGCTATACTAAGTACGGCATTGTTGAGTGTTGCTAAGCGACATTCAACACTACTAAAAGTCCTTAAATAACGTAGAATTACAAGCAAGTTATGTTGGAGTATTACTGTCCTTCAAACTCTATGCGCATTAGCATTTCCCTGCCCTTGTTAGATACAGAACTCATGCCAACTGCACGCTCTTCTCCCTTATATTCAATACGTAATGCTAAATCAGGATCGGGGAGCACCCCTTTGCCTAATTCTGGCCACTCCGCAATTAAAATAGAGTCTTCTTCCAGCATTTCTCTCACGCCTAAAAATTCAAGTTCTTCTGGATCTGATAATCGATATAAATCAATATGATATAAATGGAAGTTGCTCAGCGCATAAGGCTCAACCAAGGTATAAGTAGGACTTTTGACCATGCCTTTATATCCAGTGGCACGAATAAACCCTCGAGTAAAAGTTGTTTTACCAGCCCCTAGGTCACCACTTAAATTTAACCGGCAAGGTGCACTAATCACCTGACATAGACTAGCCCCTAGTTGTTGCATTTGTTGCTCGTTGGCAATTTGAAAACTTTTGCTGAGTACTTTGTTGTTCGCCATATTTAACCAATGCTTTATATAATTTTTAGTGTACTAATTTTTTTAATGTACTAATCCAAACACTCTTATTCATTGTTCACTACTGTACGTAAACAAGATAACAGATCACTCGCTATTAAACCTCTCTGGCCCATTGTTGCTGCCAGATCCCCGGCATATGCATGCACCAATACCCCTGCTTTACTAGCTTCTGCCACTGATAAGCCCTGCGCTAAAAGTGAGGCAATTACACCACTCAGTATATCGCCCATGCCTGCTGTGGCCATTCCAGGATTACCCAAGGGGCAAACCCAAGTAGTCGCAGGCTTTTTTGCATCATAGGGAGTTACCAGAGAACCACTTCCTTTTAGAACAAATGTCGACTGATAACGCTCAACCAATTTTATCACACTGGCAAATCTATTTTGCTGGACTTCAGCTGAACTAGCGCTTAACAATGTTGCCGCTTCGCCAGGGTGAGGCGTCATTATCCGATTGTGCTTAGTCGACTGATAGTTAAAAGAAACATCAGAACCAATAAGGTTTAAGGCATCTGCATCTATCACTAATGGTTGCTCACACTGAATGACTTCTTCTAACATGAGTCTTGACCAGTCCTGCTGTCCAAGTCCTGGACCTACTACGATAACATCAGCTTGGGTCAGCAACACTTTTAGCTCAGCACGACTGGACACTGCGTGACACATCACTTCAGGGATTTGAGTATCTAACAATGCAGCATGGAAAGGATCAGTCGCAATCGATACCAGCCCAGCTCCTACACGCATAGCCGCCATTGCAGCAAGGAATACAGCTCCACTAAACCCTGCGATACCACCCACAACCAATACATGGCCGTGACAACCCTTGTGAGAACTGTGCCATCGAGGACCTATTTTTTTCAGACAACTTTTATTCAATAATTTAACTGTTGCTAAATCACTCGATACAGAAGCGCAAACAGAATCGGTATCGGTATTGGTATCATTACTTTGTTGCAATCCCAAACAATCGAGTATTATTTTACCACAACAGTCACGACCATTAGCGGTATACATCCCTTGTTTGGCTCCAATAAAAGTGACCGTCATATCCGCCTTGACTGCTGTGCCTAATTCACAACCAGTATCAGCATCCAGCCCTGAAGGAATATCCATTGCTAACACTGCCAAGCCTGATTGATTTATAAGCTGCACTGCTTGTAACCACAGCCCTTCAACCGGACGGGTCAACCCTGTGCCTAATAGAGCATCCACTAATACTGTTTGTTCACTTGGACTCCGCAACTGAGTCTCTGCATTAAAGACCTCACTCACTCCCTGAACTGCCACAAAGTCATTATACGCCGTCAGCACATCACCTTTAAACAGGGTGCTATCGCTTAGCTGTAACAAACTGACATTGATTCCTGCAGCAATGGCTAAACGCGCCAACACATAACCATCACCCGCATTATGCCCTCCTCCACAAACAACAATAAGCGAATCTAGCTCTGGCCATCGCTGCAACAAATGCCGCCAAGCACTTTCAGCGGCTCGACACATAAGCTCATAGGCGCTTATTCCTTGCTGCGTTATCGCTAGTTGATCAAGCTGACGAATATCCTCGGCAGTGTACAATCGATTAACCATTTTAATGTCTCCTATATTTTTTTGATCTAAGATTGTTGCTATAAGCTCTTTGCTGCGAGGTCTCTGATGTTAGTTTTCTGATACTGTTTGTACAGACTTATTTGACCTAAGATTTTTGGCATAGCCATCTGTGGAGTAATTCCTCTACTACAACATACCCGCCCGTTTTTCCGATTTTCCGATTTTCCGTATTATTCTCTTGATTAAGAGGACCCATTATCATTCTATAGTAAACTCAACAGCGCAAAGTGTTATAATCAGCCTTACTATGTCACTATTAATACTATGAGTGAGAAACATTTATTTATAACAATATTGAAATCTACAACAATATTATCACGGTAATCCGGTTCACTTTAACGACCATAGATGCTGAACGTTAAAAATATTTGTATTACGTGAGACAGCCGTGCAATATTATCTATTATGACGTTAAAAAACCCTCCATCGACATCAGAGCAAACAGAGCAAACAGAGCAAACACCCTCTGCAGCAGAGCTGGCTATATTAGCAGTCGATATTAAAACATGGGCAAGCTCGCTTGGTTTTCAGGACTGTGGGATTTGTGATACTAACTTATTCCAGGCCGAGCAACGTTTATTCGATTGGCTGGATAATAATTATCATGGTGAAATGCACTATATGGCCAAACATGGCACTATGCGTTCTCGCCCAGCCCAGTTGCTAGAGGGCACCAGACGCATTATTAGTGTACGCATGAATTATTGGCCGGAAGACGACTTACAATGCAAGCAATTATTACAACAGCCTGAGCAAGCTTATATATCACGTTATGCATTGGGACGTGACTACCACAAGTTAATGCGGCAACGCTTGCAAAAACTGGCCAACAAAATCGAAGATCATATTGGCCCTTTCGGGTATCGAGTGTTTGTTGACAGTGCTCCTGTTCTAGAAAAAGCCATTGCGGAAAAAGCAGGACTTGGCTGGATCGGAAAACATAGCAATCTTATCAGTACAAAAACGGGCTCCTTATTTTTCCTTGGTGAAATATACACAGATCTTTCTCTACCGATTGATAGTCCAGCAACAGACCATTGTGGCGATTGCACTGCCTGCATTGATGCCTGTCCCAGCAATGCAATCGTTGCTCCCTATGTCGTTGATGCACGAAAATGTATCTCTTATTTTACAATAGAGTTACGTGAATCTATTCCACTAGAATTAAGACCAATGATGGGCAATCGCATCTATGGCTGTGATGATTGCCAACTGGTATGCCCCTGGAATCGCTTTACAAAGCCCACTGACGAAAATGATTTTCAGGCGCGGCAAGACTTGGACAGCGCCAGTTTACTCCGCCTATTACAATGGTCAGAACAAGAGTTTTTAAAAAATACTGAAGGCTCAGCCATCCGCAGAATTGGTTATGAATGCTGGCAACGTAATATTGCGGTGGCGCTAGGGAATTGCGAGTACAGTGATAAAATAATGCAGATTCTTAAGCAGCATTACCATCATCCTTCAGAACTAGTACGCGAACATATTCACTGGGCATTGGCGCAGCAAAAAGATAAAATGTGATTCTCTTTAACACCGACGCTTTAACACTGACACTTGGACGCTAGAGTGCCAAACAATAAATGATTGGACTCCTTTATTATATTAGGGCACCTCTGACTAAGTATAATAAGTATAGTCAGAGGCTCTCTTGTGATTTGTTTCTTGTGATTTTTTTTAGGCGCTATTTATCGAATTTATACTTTAAATAACGATTTATCAAATTATCTGTGGATTGACCATGCCCATCAACTGTTTCACCATCCGCAATTTCAGATTGAATCCGGCTAGCCAACACTTTACCTAATTCCACTCCCCATTGATCGAAGGAATTGATGCCCCAAATAATACCCTGTACGAAAATTTTATGTTCATACATAGCAATTAAACTACCAAGCGCCGAAGGCGTAAGACGATCCATAACAATTGAAGTAGTGGGTCTGTTTCCCTCAAACACTCGATGGGGTAATAATTTATTAATTTGACTATCAGTCAATCCCTGTGCGCGCATTTCATCTTCCACCTCCTGCGCGTTTCGCCCCTTCATCAAAGCCTCTGTTTGTGCGATAAAATTCGCAATTAAAATATCGTGGTGTTTACCTGTTCCATAATGCGAATGTATGGGTACAATAAAGTCAGCCGGAATAATTTGCGTCCCCTGATGAATCAATTGAAAGTAAGCATGTTGCCCATTAACCCCTGTTTCACCCCAAATAACAGGTCCAGTATTATAATCTACTGATTCACCATCACGTGTAATACACTTACCATTACTTTCCATGTCAGCTTGTTGCAAATAATGCGGCAAGTCTCGCATATAATAATCGTAAGGCACAATTGCATGCGTTTTAGCATTGTGAAAATTAATGTACCAAATACCAATCATCGCTAGCATTACAGGAATATTATTACGTAATGGTGCAGTGCGAAAATGCTGGTCCATTTCCCAGGCACCGTCAAGCATTTCTTCAAAATTGTCCATTCCTACCGCCAACACCACAGGCAGGCCAATGGCCGACCACAAAGAATAACGACCCCCCACCCAATCCCAAAATTCAAACATATTAGCGGTATCAATACCGAATGCCTCGACCGCTTTTGTATTGGTCGATACGGCAACAAAATGTCTGGCAATGGCGGCCTTGTCATTATTACTGTGTTGTAGCAACCAGTCACGAGCGGTGGTGGCATTGGCTAACGTTTCTTGCGTGGTGAAAGTTTTTGACTCCACAATAAATAAGGTCCGATGCGGGTCTAGTTGGCGCAAGGTGTGCCCTACTTCAGAACAGTCAATATTGGCCACAAAATGAAATTTTAAACTTTCTTTAATATATGGCTCAAGGGCTTGCACAGCCATACGCGGCCCGAGATCAGAGCCTCCTATACCAATATTAACAATGTCAGTAATTGTTTCCCCATTAACTCCCTTCCATTCACCGCTCCTGACTTTATCAGTAAACTGCCGAATACGTTGTTTCACAGCGTCAATTTGAGGCATCACATCTTTTCCTTGATGCATCACTGGCTTGCCGGACTTATTTCGCAAAGCGGTATGGAGTACTGCTCTGTGTTCAGTAAAATTTATCGGGTACCCCTCAAACATACGATCACGCCACTGCTCCAGATTTCTTGATCGCGCAAGCTGTAACAATAACTCAACGGTTTGATCATTGACTCCGTTTTTAGAGTAATCAATGAATAACTCGCCCACAGTTCCAGAATACTGGTCAAGACGGTGACTGTTGTGCATAAATAGACTGCTGGTTGATTGCTGTTTACACGCCTTATATTCAGCCTCAAGTGCCAACCATTGCGGTAACTTAGTGAGAATTGTCAACCCTGTATCAACATCAAGTTCTTGCTTAATTTTATGCATTTGACTCTATATTCCATATCGTATGCTGTAAATTTTGCCCAAGCTGGACTACTATTAACTTGCTGGGCTGCCCAATACTTTTTTCCCATCATCCACTGCATAATCTCTACTATTATATTTTTTTGGAAATTTTTTAACTTCAATTGCTTAGTCTTACTCTCACTTGTTGCAGCCATCTTGCTCATTATCGAATACAATATTACTACTCAGGTCTTCGTCTAAATAATAAGCAGACTATTTTAAGCATTGGCACTATTCATGAATATATTCAATAATATAGTGAATATATTTTAAACGTCCAACCTCGCGCCATGTTTTAATGTTACTCACTGAGATTATAGTCATAAAATTAAATAGAAAATATAGTACAGGAACATTATTTAAGCGCATTGTCACTAATATAAGAACTCGTTCCGATGTTTAATCTGACGACAGCCACGGTCATTATTCATTTATAAGGTAAACGAATTGAAAATACTTTTTGCAAGCAGTGAAGCTATCCCTTTGATAAAAACTGGCGGATTGGCAGATGTTAGTGGTAGCCTCCCCATCGCTCTCAATGAACAAGGACTTGATACTCGGTTAATATTACCCGCCTACCCTGGCACTCAAGAACATTTAGTAGAGGTTAAAGAGCTGACATCCCTCAACTTAATTGGCTGTCCTAAACCTGTGCGCATACTCAAAGGAATACTTAAAGACAAAAACCTGACTGTTTATTTAATTGACGCGCCTGGCCTATTGGATCGTATCGGCAACCCTTATTCTTCGCCAGAAGGAAATGATTGGCCGGATAATGCCGAACGGTTTTGTGCATTTTCTCGTGCGGTCGCAGTGCTAGCTCTTGGGCTGGGCAATACTGGCTGGAAACCTGACGTCGTCCATTGTAATGATTGGCAAACTGCTTTGGTGCCAGCACTATTATCAGTGCAAAAAAATCGGCCGGGCACAGTCTTCACTATTCACAACTTATCCTACCAAGGCCTATTTCCAAAACAAGCTTTTGACCGATTGGAACTGCCTGAAGTTTTTTGGTCACCAGATTCTCTAGAGTTTTATGGAAAAATGTCCTTTATTAAAGGAGGACTGGTGTATGCAGATCAAATAACCACCGTCAGCCCGAGTTATAAAAATGAAATTTGCACACGCGAATTTGGTTATGGATTAGAAGGTATCCTCAAAGACCGAAAAAATAACCTTCATGGTATATTAAATGGAGTCGATTATTCAATTTGGAATCCTGAACATGACCCACTGATCAAGAAAAATTTTAGCAGCACCAGCTTTACCATGAATAAGCTTGATAATAAAAAAGAACTGCAAAAGCAGTTCTCTCTACCACTCAATAGTAATGCCGCTATGATTGGCTTGGTCGGACGTCTGGTCGAACAGAAAGGTATTGATTTAGTGCTTGATATACTGAAAGAACTATTACAACTGGATGTTCAACTCGTCATTCTGGGAACGGGCGAGCCCACTTATGAACAATCCCTGCTAATGATTCAGCAGGAACATCCCGAAAAATTGGGCGTACAAATAGGGTATAATGAACAAATGGCGCACTTAATTGAAGCCGGCGCTGATATTTTTCTAATGCCTTCTCGCTTTGAGCCTTGTGGCCTTAATCAAATTTATAGTTTACGGTATGCAACTATTCCTATTGTTCGTAAAACTGGGGGCTTAGCTGATACAGTGGTTGATACGACTGATACCACTATTAATAATGATACTGCTACAGGGTTTGTTTTCCAGCAAGCTAATTCTGCTGCATTATTGACAACTATAAAGCGTGCACTCTCATTATATTCTAATCGTACTTCATGGAGAAAATTGATGCGTAATGCGATGCACCAGGAATTTTCATGGGCGAGCAGCGCAAAAGATTACTCAAAAGTGTATAAACTTACCACCCAATAGCGATATTTTGATTTTAAAGTAGACCCAAAATTCGGCACAATTTGTCCCTATAACGCAAGCCCTCTTGCCACCACGAATCATGTCATAAATAGATATTTGTCTACCATTAACAGCTTCATATCTGATTTGCCTTATCCAGCAGCATATACTTAGCAAGACGTTGTATAATAGCCGCGATTTTCACATAGACTGTGACACAGCTATTCCACAATGAATTTATGCTACTGGTTGTACAATCCATGAACAAAACTCAGCTACTTCAAACACAAGACAAACTTCTTCGGGCCCAAGTTCGCTTATTTGGCAACTTATTAGGCAATGTTCTTCAAGATCATGCAGGCAAAGAGGTGCTAGACATCGTTGAATCCTTACGTAAAGGCTTCATCGAGCTACGTGAAACCCCTGATGAGAAACTCAAAGCAACATTAACACAACTCATCAACAATCTTGATCCAGACACAGCCACCGATGTGTTACGAGCTTTTAATATCTATTTTGGCCTCGTTAATATTGCAGAAGAATCCAATCACCATCAAATTCGCCATCAAATGCTTCTAAAAGATGGATCCTTATGGGATGGCTCTTTTAACAATACTCTGCATGATTTTTGTCAAGATGATTTGCAGGCTAGTGAATTACAAACATTACTTAATAGCCTACGTTATATTCCAGTGTTCACTGCCCATCCCACTGAGGCAAAACGGCGCACCATCATGGAAAGTATGCGTAGAATATTTGCGACGGCCCAGCAATTAGATAACAATACTCTAGGCAATAAGGCCCAACAAAAAATTACTACAGAGTTACAGGATCGCATACAAGTACTATGGAAGTCAGACGAAGTCCGCGTTCATCGCCCGAAAGTGCGTGACGAGATTCGTAACGGCTTATATTATTTTCGTGAAAGCTTGTTTGCAGCAGTCCCTACCATTTACCGTAATCTCGAATGTGCTATAGAGCAACATTACGGAAAAGATGAGCAAGGAAAAAATAAAGTGACTGTTCCCAGCTTCTTACGGTTTGGGTCATGGATAGGGGGAGATCGAGACGGTAACCCTAACGTTAAGCCTGCGACCACCGAAATGGCCTTACGCTTACACATGCGAGAAATACTCGAAGAATATATCACTCGTGTCTCTCACTTAAAATCAACACTGACTCATTCTAGTAATTTAATTAAAGTCACACAAAAATTTGCTACCTCATTAGACAAAGACTTACAAGAAAACCCTGCCCCGTTCAGCGACCGTCCCACTTTATTCAGTCATGAACCTTATCGTCGCAAACTGCATGTGATGCTTTATCGCTTACAAAACAACCTTGAACATATTGACCAATGCCTTGCGGGAACAGCATCTGGTTGCGCTCAACATGCCTATGCTAATGAACAAGAGTTTCTTGCAGATTTAATATTAATTCGCGATTCATTAAATAGCCATGGTGATGAGAATATTGCTCAGCGTAGCCTTCAAGATTTGATTCGTCTCACTGAAACTTTTGGCTTTTATCTCGTGAACCTGGATGTTCGTCAGGAATCGACTCGGCATACTGACACAGTCATTGAATTACTACAGCAGTTTAATCATGCAGACAATTACGAAAAGAGTGACGAAAGTGCGCGTGTTCAAATATTAACACAGCTATTATTGGAACCTGACAATCAAACCATCAATCTTGATAAACTTTCAGAACCCAATCGTGAAACAGTCGAAGTGTTTCAGCTCATTAAGCGTATGCACAACGAAATTAGTCCTAATGCTTTTGGTCACTATGTTATTTCAATGACTCATTGTGCCAGTCATGTATTAGAAGTCATGTGGCTCGCAAAATTATCAACACTCGCTAGCCTTGACCCGGCCAATTCGTTCTGCAATATCGAAATTTCTCCGTTGTTTGAAACCATCGAAGATTTAACGCATGTAGAAGAAGTGTTACAGACACTGTATACCAATAAAGCCTATACCGAGTTGTTAAGTTTATCCTCACATACTCAGGAAGTGATGCTGGGCTATTCAGATTCATGTAAAGATGGAGGCATTCTCGCTTCAAGCTGGAACTTGTATGAAGCGCAGAAAAAAATCATTACACTCTCAGAAAAACATAATATTGGCTGTCGTTTATTTCATGGTCGTGGTGGTACTGTCGGTCGTGGTGGCGGCCCTACCCACGAATCAATTTTGGCACAGCCGCCTAATACCGTAAAAGGACAAATCAAATTTACCGAACAAGGTGAAGTGCTATCCTACAAGTACAGTAATCCTGAGACTGCTATTTATGAACTCACCATGGGTGTGACAGGGTTAATTAAGGCTAGCCAGTGTGTCGTAAAACCTCTGCCTGAAGATCGAAAAGATTATTTGGGCATTATGGATGCGATTACTGAACACGGTGAAAAAGCTTATAGACAGTTAACCGACAACACAGATCATTTTTTAGACTACTTTTATGAAGCAACACCAGTATCCGAGATTGGCTTGCTTAATATAGGATCACGACCCTCTCATCGCGCCAAAGGTGATCGCTCAAAATCATCAATAAGAGCTATCCCTTGGGTCTTTGGTTGGGCTCAAGCTCGACATACTTTACCCGCTTGGTATGGCTTGGGTGCAGCATTGGATCACTGGCGTCAACAAGACCCACAACGTTTGTCAAAACTACAAACGATGTATCGTGAGTGGCCTTTCTTCCGCGCCCTGCTGGGTAATATTCAAATGGCCTTATTTAAAGGTGAACTTAATATTGCCCGCGAATACTCGATGTTATATGACAATGAGGAGGTGCGTGAAAATGTGTTTAACACCATTAAAACTCAGTATGATTGCACAGTAGAACAGGTATTGAATATTGCTAATATTCAAGCATTGCTAGAAGAAAATGAAACGCTGGGCCTTTCACTAAACCGACGAGCGCCTTATCTGGACCCTATTAATTATATTCAGATAAAATTATTACGTGAGTTTCGCAATGACCAGACTGACTCAGAAGAATCAAAATGGTTAAATCCTTTATTGCGATCAATTAACGCGATTTCAGCGGGGATGCGTAATACAGGTTAAGCTGTCATCAATGTATCAATCAGTATAATATTGATTGATACTAAATACTGTCACTGTTATTCAAATGAGTAGCAGTGCCCTAATCACATTAAATTTTACGCCATATCAACATTTTATTATTGACTGGCATTTCAATTATATCATCGATTTGCAAGTTCTTTTCTAAACCCTCACAACGCAAGTCGTCTATGTCACGTATCCCACTCAGCGAATCACGTTGCTTTAACCAAAGATCAAAGCGTTCATTACTGTCACTAGAAAACTGATTATTCACATTATAGGGTCCATACGTTACCATCAATCCACCTGAAGCCAATAAGTTTGAAACAAGTGATATTAGATTAATACAGGATTGCCATGACATAATATGCAGAGTATTCGCACTATATATATAATCATATTGAACCGCTAATGGACCGGAACTCCCTGGCTGTACGGTATTCACATCAACGGATATAGGATCAATAAGATTCGAAATTCCAGAGTTCGTAATTCCTTGCTCAAGCATCAGCATATAATCAGGCACTTCTGAAGGGGTCCATCGTAAAGTCGTCAACAGTGAAGAAAAATAGCGAGCATGCTGTCCCGTGCCTGCACCAATTTCTAGAACATTACCTGACTTTACGAAATATTGACGCAATACGTCAACGATAACTTCTTTATTTTGATCTGCTGATTCTGCATAGGGTCGATTCATATTATCCGGCCTGCTGAAGGTTTGATTTAGGATGTAAAGCATATCGAGTCAATTGCCTATCTTGAACTCTTGCAAATAAAAACTGTGATGAAAGGCTACCTACCATAGCCATAAACATATCCCATTGTGTATCCCAAACATCTCCTTGTTGTGCAAGGTATTTCGCTTTAGTCGCTTCAGCAATTAGTTGCTGTGCCTGGCCATTAATCTTCGCAGCCTCAATAGCATTAGGAGCTTGTTGTGCCAAGCTTAATAATTTTTGCGCTTCAACGGTGATATGTTGAGGTCCCGCCAATGCAGCAATCCATTCTAAAAATTCATACCAAACACTTATTGCCATACACACACACAGCACTATAAAAAATAACCATTTACCTGCTATAAGTGGAGAACGCCTAATCAGTATTTCACGCACAATCATCGCTGGAACAAAGCCTTGAGCTAAATGCCCTAGCCTATCAAAATGATTGCGCTCAAGCTCAAAAAAGTCTTTTACCCACAAGCCAGGAGGAGTTAGCTGATAGGTATAATGAGCTCCCACCAGCAGTATGCAAGCATGAATAAAAATCAAACGATAAGTCAAAGGAGTGAATTTGAAGCGTGAGAAGCTTAACAATAAAATAGGTACTCCCACCAATACCCACATAGACTGAACCAGCCACTTTACAGCATGATCATTGATTGCACTCCATATAATAATAATGGATAGTATTCCAAGCAATGATTTTAATTCAGTCGTAGTATATTCTTTAGATGGCATGATGATCGGAATTTCCCCGTCTGACGTTAAGCTGATTTAACACACACATTTTGTCATGTTTAGAACCAGCTGTAAATCCAGAGAAACTCTGATTAATACCAGAGTGGTCATCGCCTAATACTTTATAGCTTATTACCTATATACCTTATTACCCGGTAGGCGTAGCCGCTGTCAAAGGATAAGCTTTGAGCTTACTGTCGATTGTTTTATACAAGCCCTTAAGCCATTTTTTGCGGACATTAACAGGGATCACTAACGTGTTTAACTTCTTTTTACGGAAATCCCAAGGAGCAACAATAACAGGAACATCCTTTTGCCCAATCGTAGCCACCAACACAAATAACTCTTCGATCGCTACATCCCCTAATGCGATACAACCAATACTCTTATTACGACCATGAATAAAGATATTGGAACCAGGATTCTGACGACCTTCCTTAAGTGCATAACGCAAATCAAAATCATTAGGATAATTAATTTTCATTGATAAGTGATAAGAACTATTTGGATTTAACCCACTAATTTTATATAAGCCTTCCGGGATTTGTTTATCACCCTCTTTTAATTTAGGACCCAACACCCCGCTAGAAGCTGTAAAATTATACTGCCTAATTAATACCCATGCCGATGACTGCATCGCCCAAAGCTCTAAACGCTGCTCTTTCTTAAAAGCCAATAAACTTATTTTTTGAGGAGGATACTGTACTTGAGCTTTATCAAACCATGGTTTTAACCGTTGATCAACTGCCACAGAGTAATGACTAGTCACAGCCTTAACTGTCCTAGGGGATTTTTTTACAAGAACCCTTTGATCATTTCCTGAATATGATTGACTGATTAACGTAATTAAAAGAACGACTGTCATCGTCCCAAACAAACTATAAAAAATCCATTTTGCAAATGCCGACATTCCACTCTCCATAGAATAATTATTTACAATAATAAACGAATAGTCAGCTATTAGGGGTTATTTAAATGTAAAATTGGGGTCAGGTCTTGTAATCAAGCATTGAGAAAAATCTTGCTCAGTCTTGTTGTTAAAGACCTTCAGCCTCAATAATCCAAATGCTAGGTAGAATTGCTCAAATATCCTACATGGACATCGAAGGATAAATTTGAGATTAGAAAGATACTCTAAGTGTATGAAGATATTTTTTGACAAATTTGTCTGTAATAAAATTAGTGAGTTACCGTGGTCCGACAATAATATATTATATATATCAACTAGTTACCATGGTCCGACCCCAATAAAAAAAGGCGACCCCCTTAAGTCGCCCTCCGGTAAAACATAACAACATGTCTATCTAAATATTATTGATATTCACTATACTCCATTGATTTCATATAACGCTGAATCAAGCCTTGGGCTTCAGCAAGGTTTTGACTAGAGAGTCGTTTAACTAATTTTTCTTTTTTTGCATTTCCAGTGGTATGTCCATGCAGGTCTGCAATGGTATACCAGGCATACGCTTTCACTTTATCGCGACGCACACCTAATCCATAAGCATAAAATTCAGCTAGCTTAAAATGTGCATTGTTATACCCCATTAGTGCTGACTTGGCATACCAGCCAAATGCCTTAGAATAATTACGGCGTCCTGTTCGCACGCCCTTCTGATACATGTAACCAATTTGGTAATGAGCACGCGGATCTTTAAGAGACATCGCCTGAGCAAGTAACTGTTGCGCCTTTCGCTTATCCTTCTTCACTCCTCGTCCATATAGATACGCTTCCCCTAAATAGTATTGAGCATGTGACTCACCAAGTTCACTTGCTCTATTAAACCAATGGACTGCTTTGGTGTAATCTTTATAAGGGCTATTAGCGTCATTAAATAATAGCGCTAAATAAAAAATAGCATCTGTATGGTCTTTCTCAACCGCTTTCCCCAACCACCTTCTCGCTTTATGGTAATCTTTCTTAATACACTTACCTTGCAAATACATCTTCCCAACAATAAATTGTGACGTCGTCATCCCCTGCTTTGCTTCAGTTAACATTGTCTTTAAAATGGATTCGAAATTACCACACTTTTCACCTGCCACCGAAATAGCAGTAAAAGATACAAAAATTATAAATGCAAATAATAAGGCAAACACTCTGATTAACACTGCTTGGTTAGATGTCTTCACGTCTTTTCCCTCACCATAAAAAACTTTGAATTGAAATATTCGAAATTAATATCGTGTATTAGAATTGGCTTTAATTATTACACTAATACTAGCAGCCTCTCCAGAATTGAAACCTGATATTAATATTTTTCAATAATATTATTTTGAAATGAGATGAAGATCACGAATTATGAAATGAATAAACACAGAGAGTTAGTGGGACTTCATCACTCACTGTCAAGTAAACTGCGTCAGTAGACATAGCGACTGTCGAACAAGTCACATAATGGTAAAACCTGATTTATAATGTTTTTTTGAACGAATGTTCTAGACAAAAATATTTTTTGGCTTAAGAAGCAAGCTGCACTGCAATGGAGTTTCGAGTATGGGAGATAGTATTTTTCGCATCCAAATAAACTAGCGTGGGTTTAAATTGTTGCAGTTCAACTTGATCGATACTGCTATAGGTACAAATGATTAACCGGTCGCCTTCTGCTGCTTTATGTGCTGCTGCACCGTTCACTGATATAATGCCAGAGTTTTCTTCTGCCCGAATAGCATAGGTCACAAATCTCTCGCCATTTTTTAAGTTATAAATATGAATTTGCTCATATTCAGCGATACCAGCAACATTCAACAAATGGCCATCAATTGCGCATGAGCCTTCATACTCAAGTTCTGAGTGAGTAACATGAGCATGATGTAATTTTGCTTTCAGTACTGTTTGAAACATAACACTATTATTCCTAATTCAATTTCCTGAATTATACAGATAGCTACCTAAAATTTACAGTTGGAACTGACAAATTTAAGCTACAGAGTGACAGTTTAGTAGAGCAAACTGTTGAAACTATAGTCAATATTAGCTATTTCGGCAAATATCATTGCTCATTTATTAAATTTACTACTATTGAGCCCTGCCTCAAAAACCTTATAGCTCTCGTACTACTCTGAAACCAATAGAGTTTTTTCGCGTAGAGGTAGATTTTGCACCTCGACTTGCTGACCGAATATCTCGAGGGATGGAACTCCAGCCGCCTCCCTTGATGACTCGCTTACTACAACGTCCATTCGTCCTAACACGTCCACTTTGAGGGGCTCCTTGATGCGATGAAGACCAACAATCTCCTGTCCACTCAGCCACATTTCCATGCATTTCATAGACTTTGAATCTGTTCGCGGGAAATGATTTCACTGCAACTGTTTTACCTCGATTGATTCCTTTCAAACATCCTCTGTAGGCATATTCACCATCAAAGTTCGCCTGACGACTAGTCGCACATAAACCTGTTGAGTATGGTTTACGACTGCCTGCTCGGGCCGCATACTCCCACTCAGCTTCACTCGGCAAACGATATTTCTTACCCGTTTTTTGCGATAACCAGCTAGCATATGCCTTGGCATCATGCCAACTTACATTAATGACTGGACGGTTACCACGACCCCAACCACTGTCTGATGGGAGATTTCGATTGCTTGCCTTCGCAAACACGCTATATTGTGAAAAAGTCACTTCGGTCTGAGCAATCGCAAACGCCTTAACAAATACTACCGTGTGTTCAGGCCCCTCATTACTACTGCGCCCATATTCTCGACTCAAAGATCCCATTTGATAACGACCCTGGCGCAATACAATCATCGTCGGCTCTCCTGGATGCTCAGGCTTTAATATCGTTTTCAAGCTGAGCTTGATAGTCAGTGAAGCATTTTGGCCTTGTAATTGAATAGGCTTAATCACAGTCTTATAATTTTTAAGCGACACCTTCACTTTGTAAGTACCTGCAGGCAATTCCATATTCGGGTGATACTCTTTCGAATAATCGACTAATTCAACTTTTGCTGTGGAGGGGCTAGCCGTCACCGTCAGCAATAACAAACGTTCCTTCATTACCACAAAAATGGTTTCATCTTTATCGATAATGGTCACCCACTGTTTTACTGGTGCATAACCTTTAGAAGAAACCTCTACTTCATATCTCCCTGGTATCAAGGTCATCCCCGGACTGTAATCCACTGGGTGATCAATCAGTTTAACGACTGATTCTTCAGGAGTTGTTTTAACTGTTAACGAATAAGCTTCCTCGCCCAAACGGAAATTTAAATTAACGTCTTTATCCTTAACCGTAATGGTTTGACGTTTGACCTTATATCCTGGTGCCCGAATCTCTATTTTATAACGGCCAGGCTTCAGCTTCACACCGGGCTTCCAATTGATGCGTGGCGATACAATTTTTACTATCGCATTACTTGGCTGAACATTCACTGCTAAAGTATATTTATCAGCCCCTAAATTAATTTTTTTATTAATGGCTTTGGTTGACACAGTAAGCCATACCTTCTTAGTTCTAAATCCTTTGGCACTCACCGCAACATGATACTTTCCAGGCGCTACTTTCAACCCCGCTTTATACGAAAACTTTTTATTGAGAAAACGAACTTTCGCGCGGGCAGGAACCGTTTTAATTTGAAACGGAAACACTAATTTAGCCAATTGAATCTTTAAGGTTTGCCCGCTCTTCTTAATATTGATGGTTTTCACTACCGTTTTATAACCTTGCGCTCGCACCTGAATTTTATACTCACCGGGTGGATATTTGGTTGTTTTTGAATACTTTAAACCGCTGGGTTTGATAAATTTAATACTTGTTTTAACATTACGTGGCGTAGTATTCAAAGCGATAAGATAAATATCTTCTTTTAAATTAATTTTGTAAGTTTTATTGTTGGTGATGATTACTGTTTGTGTACGGGTCGCAAAACCTTTTGCTGATACTTGCAACTTATATTTACCAGGCATTACCTTAATGCCTGCCTTATATTTATAAGGTCCTGGCAGAATTTTAACCTTGGCTGATGTCGGCTTAGTTTTTACTGTCAAGCGAACCCCCCCTGATTTCAGCTTGATGGTCACTGAGTTCGCTTTATTTACCATCTTAAATTTCTTCGTTGCGACACGATAACCTTTGGCCTTAACTTCTAGGGTATAAGTCCCAGAGGATACTTTAAGTCCTTGCTTAAATTTTGCTGGCCAATGCACGATACGAATCTCTGCAAGATCAGTCGCCTGAGAGGGATTAATTTTTACCTTGAGTGGAAAAAAGCGAGTGGCTTCCTCCAAAGACATTCCAATTCGTTCATTTTTATCAAAAATAATGACTTCCTTGGTTGCTACTTTAAAGCCTGGTGCCCATGCTCGAATCTTATATTTACCGGGCTCCAAGACCATCCCCTGTGTAAATTTTTTACGCATCCCTAAAATCTGGTATTCGGCATGAGGGGCATTGGAAGTAATGGCTAACTTAAATAATGAAGACTTAAGATTGGCCTCCAGTTTTTTTAACTGTCCAGCCTTAACCTCTACGTTTTGCTGCCAATTAAGACGGCCTTTTAATTCAAGTCGTATTACATAGCTGCCAGGCTTTAAAGAACTGGCATGATAAGGGGACTTACCGACCTCTCGACCGTCAATATAAATTGCTGCACCCGCCGGGTCACTTACAATATTCATTGACCCATGATCGGCCACCCCGGAATGTTTATTTTTATCTATCTCAACAGCTGTTGGTGGTTTACCCGTAAATATCCAGCCTTCTTTCCAACCGATCCAGGCAGTAATACCGACCGCAATAATAATAAAGGAAACAAAAGCATAGATGCCTGTTTTATCGCCGCCTCTCCTACGCCTTGTATTGCTAGTCTCATATTGAGGCTGACTGTAATTAGTAGCCTGACTAAACATATCGTCAGCACTAGAGTCTGCATCAGATTCAAACTCACTTATTCGTGGCTCTGATCTTTGTCTGGATTCTGGTTTTTTTCTTTTCATGATTTATCTTATATTAAAGGTCAAAATTAAAGAAGGTCAAAATTAAAGGTGGTCAAATTAAAGGACAAATATTAAGGGCCAATGAGTAAGAAACAAAGACCGAGAAACAGAGACCAAGAAACAATGACCAAGAAACAGTAACCGAGACACAGTGGCTAAGAGACAATTGGACAAATAGAGCAGCTTACTCTGTAAGCTATTAACTGGCTTTTTGTCTGCTAAAAATTGATTTTATAGTAATTCTGGTGGAAATGCAGCTATTGCACTAAAAGCTTTGCGTAGAAACCGTATAAATCACAAAAATATCACAAAATACAATCACCGACCTACCCACTAACAACCTAAAACAACGCTTTAATGGCTTAAAAAAAGCCAAGTAACAGTAGTCTTTTCCTAACATCATTACCTCTACTAGCCGGGAATTAGAACGTCATCAATAATATAAATCGCGCTAAAACATACTACTGAGTTTTGATTCAAGCGATAATTTTAGTTAAAACCATATTTATTAAATATATTTAAAAAATTAATGAACTTATTTAACTAACATCGGTCATAGTGTGTACGGAATCTTTGGACTCCGTGAAAGTTATCTCTGAAGATTGCGGCGTGAGAGATCACGCTGCTTTTTTATTAGTTTAATTATACAATAAAAATTACTTAAGCTTATAATAGGTCAATAAGATCCTAAGCTGAACACTATTGACTTCACTATGTGATCTAGTAGTCCTATGTTACACACTAACGTACAAATCTAATATTATCAATTAAACGTGCATCTCCTAAATTTGCGGCTAGTAACACCACAAATTCTTTATCTTGCATAGAAGCAGGCTTAAGATTGTGAGCATTACGGATACTAATATATTCAGGTTCAAAACCAGATTCTTCTATTTCTCGTTTGGCTTGTTGCTCAATAATTTCAAATTGAGACTCACCATGCTTAATTCGCCGTTTAATATTTTGCAAACAACGATATAACTCTGGTGCCACGATCCGTTCGGCATCATTTAAGTATTGGTTGCGACTACTCATTGCCAAACCATCAGCCTCCCTAACAGTGTTACCACTAATAATTTTTACGGGAAATGAAAGTTGACGTACTAACATTTTAATCAACAATAGTTGTTGAAAATCTTTCTCACCAAAGACGGCTACATCAGGTTGCACCAAGTTAAACAATTTACTGACAATCAGTGCCACTCCTTCAAAATGACCAGGACGAAAGTGACCACAAAGAATATTACTGATGCCTGGAAAACTAATGTTAATGGGTAAATCAGTATTATCAGGGTAAATATCCTCTTGATGAGGAGTATACAAAAAGTCTACATTTTTCCCTACCAGTGCAAAACTATCTGCTCCTAATGTTCGAGGGTAATGATCCAGATCACTATTTTCTTCAAATTGTGTTGGATTAACAAAGATACTCACCAACACCAGGTCACATTGAGCTTTAGCGATCTCAACTAGCGACAAATGCCCTGCATGTAAATTTCCCAAAGTGGGGACAAACGCAATGGTCTTGTTATCTGCCTTACATTCACCGACTATTTGATCAAGTACTTTTTTATTCTCAATTAAACGCATAACACCTCTTCCTTTACGTAAAGGAATGTTTCTCTGTAGGAAACTGCCTTGATTTTACTGCCAGCACATAACTTTCAATCGCTGCTTGTACCGACTCGCACCCTTGCATAAAGTTTTGACTGAAACGTGGCACTTTGCCATAAGTAATTCCTAACACATCTTGCAAGACTAACACTTGCGCATCAGTGTCGCGCCCCGCACCAATACCAATCACAGGAATCGAAATTTCTTTAGTAATTTGTTTGGCCAAGCTAGCGGGGACACATTCCAACAACAATAGATCAGCGCCCGCTAATGCTAACGACAATGCATCTTTGAGCATTTGTTGTGCTGACTGAGGATCACGTCCTTGCACCTTAAATCCACCCATTTTATAAACAGACTGTGGTCGCAAACCGAGATGCGCACAAACAGGGACTCCCTGCTCCGTGAGAGCCTTGACAATACCCACCTGCTGCTCCCCTCCTTCAATTTTTACCATAGAGGCGCCGCCTTCCTGCAGTAAACGACGAGCATTGTCTACCGCCATCGCAGGATTAACATATGACATAAAAGGCATATCAGCCATTACCATGCTAGTTTGACAAACTCGTGATACACAAGCGGTATGGTATAACATATCATTCATAGTCACGGGAATCGTAGTAGAATGCCCTTGTATCACCATCCCTAGAGAGTCTCCTACCAGAATCACCTCTACTCCAGCCGTATCCAGTACTGCTGCAAAGCTTGCATCATACGCGGTGAGCACCGAAAATTTCTCACTGTCACGCTTATAATTATGCAATGTGGGTATGGTCACTGCTGACCGGTTATTGTTTGTTGCATATCCGCTCATATTAATTCCTGTGATATCTTTATTCTTTATAAAAGAATTATAAGTGATTTATGCTCGTTGCGGAAATTCATTTTATTGGTATAAATTGAACTGAATGCTAGAGTTCACTAATAAATGGTCAGTCCAATCCTAATGAAACAATGGTGACCAACTTTATTGACACTATTGACACTATCTACACTGCAATGGGTGCTGGATTAAAATAATGACGGCCACTGTCTACCTCAAGTATACGCTGCAACAATAGCCCATAATCTCCTGCCTTATGTGCAGGATCTATTTCTGATGCATTCACAATGAGTAAGGGTGCATCATGGTAATTATGAAAAAAACGGGCATAGGCTTCACTGATGTCTGTCAAGTAAGCTGTATTGATTGTTTGTTCATAGTGAATGCCTCGACCGTGAATTCTCTGTCGTAATACAGACTCAGGGGCTTGTAAATAAATGACTAGATCAGGAGTAGGGGGATCAATTTTAAGACTGGACAATATTTGGTCATACAAATTCAGTTCATCTTTATCCAATGTCATACAAGCAAACAACCGGTCTTTGGCAAGTAAAAAATCAGATACGACGACAGGAGTGAATAGATCATCCTGTCGCATGGCTAACAACTGCTGCGCACGTTGAAACAAAAAAAACAATTGGACCGGCAAAGCACCCTGACCTTGAGTATTATAAAACTGTTCCAGAAATGGATTACTCGCTGAATCTTCTAATATCAATTCAGAACCAAAACTACAGGCAAGCCGGCGAGCCAAACTAGTTTTACCCACGCCAATAGGCCCTTCCACCACAATATATTTTTTATTGTGAATACGATTGTCAATTTTCGAGTTTTCTAGTCCCATCTTCACCACTTTTTAACAAAAATTCACCTAAACAGCCACGTCCAGGAATTATAAAATCTTCGGAAACCAGTTCAGACAACGGAAGCAAAACAAATGATCGCTGATGCATGCCTGGATGCGGTACGGTTAATATGTCGGTGTTAATAAGTTCTGACCCATACACTAATAAATCAATATCAAGAGTGCGTGGACCCCAGTGAATTTCGCGTTGACGTTTCTGTTGTTGCTCAATGGCCATTGTTTGTTCTAGCAATTGAAACGCATTAAGGGTGGTTTTAATATTAACCACTGCATTAATATAATCCGCTTGTGATTCATTAGAACTATCTAATGTTGCGTGTAACGATTTTGAAAGACATGAATTGACGTCAGCTGAATTGACTTCAACAAAGTTTTCAGTCATAGCAATGGATTGATATAATGACGAGGAAGATAGCCACACACAGTCGGGTAATTGCTGTAATGCTTGTATAGCGTTCTTAATTTGCTGAACTGGATCATCAAGATTACTCCCTAATCCTAAAAACACATTGACATAAGTTCGCATCACTGCCTTGTTATCATCCGTCCATGTAGTCATTATAGTTTAGCTTATTTTTGAGAGCGCTTACGTCTTGGTCGGGTATTCGGTCGTTTTTTATGCACATGCTCAGGAACTTTATGGGTTAACTGAATCTCAGTCCACCAATCGGCTAACTCCTCCTCAGCCTCACCTACTCCAGCTCTTAACAATAAAAAGTCATATGCTGCTCTGAAACGTGGATGCGCAATAAGCCGTGGAACAGATTTAGGTCGTCGATTACTAAATCGTGGTTGTAGCTTCCAAATTTCTTTCATTGGATGACTAAACCGCTTGGGAATAGAAATATGTTGCACTTGATTGCGAGTCACTATTGCACCCGCCTGTTCTAATGCAGTTCCCGCAGATATTTGTTCACTACTTTGTATATCATTAGCGAGTAAACGCACTGCCTCCCATAAAATAACAGCATATAAAAAAGCAGGAGTGACAGGTTTACCTTCAGCGATTCTACTATCAGTATTTTTCATTCCTTGAATAACCATCTGTAATGGAAATTCACTGTCTTTAATCGATAATGCCTGTGCAGCCTGAGGATACAAGTACTCAAATAAATGATAGTGCCGTAGCATCTCAAATGTTGTTAAGGCACATCCAGACATAAATAATTTACGTGATTCCTCAAACAAACGCGCAGGTGAAATGTCACCTAATAAACGTCCATGAGTATAGATGAGCTGTTCTTCAGCAGGATCAATATGAAAATTCAACTTTGCAGCAAAGCGTGCTGCGCGTAACATTCTGACAGGGTCTTCACGATAACGTTGCTCAATATCACCAATCAAACGCAATTTTGATTGTCGTAAATCTTGCATCCCATTAACATAGTCAGTAACTTCATTTTTAACAGGATCATAATATAGAGCATTAATAGTAAAATCACGACGAATCGCATCTTCCTCAAGCGTTCCAAACACGTTATCACGTAAAATTCGGCCACTTTCAGACAAATGTTCATCTTTAAGTTCATCTGCTGAGCCTCGAAAAGTCGCTACTTCTATCAGCTCACGACCATAATAAATATGTGCTAGACGAAAACGGCGACCAATTAATCGACAATTTTTAAATTCGGCAGCAATCTCATCGGGCTCTGCACTCGTAGCGATATCAAAATCTTTGGGATCATGTCCTAATAATAAATCTCTAACACTGCCCCCCACTAAATAGGCCTGATACCCTGCCTCTTGCAAACGTTCAATCACTTGTAATGCGTTGGCACTAATATGTTCGTGCTGAATATTATGTTGATCTACGGTATAGGTAACCAGGGAGCTGATAATGAATGCCTTTATTTGTGTCGAGCTTGAAACCTACCCAATGTTCGCCACAATGTTGAAGTTGATGAGAATTCCCACAAGTATACTTCATCTACAGCATTACAGGCAGTTTTTTTAAGACAATATCAGCATTTTTTTAGTGAACAAGCTGTCAAAATTTCATACCAATGATAAGTGTGAGTCAGGGGAAAAATTCATTGAGACCTGAGGCAGCGCCAAAATGCTAGTTATTTCTTTGGCGATACCATTGAGCCATTCTACATTTTGACTGTCCCATGCCAAATGATATCAATCGGTCAGCAGTTACTTTTTTTGTGATCATTAATAAAACTTACGCTGACGCATCTCGACTGCCGGTCCCTTACTTATATAATAGCGGTCTTCTCCAAATGCTCCAAGATTAATGGATAAATATCATCGACTGCATTTTTCCCAAAAATACAGTCGATATGGCCATAGTTCTTAATCACTTTACGCTCATATAATTCTTCGCCATTCACTGCACTCAATTGCGCGACAGTTCTTTCCGTACTTTCTGGATAATAACATTTATTTTCCTCGCCATGGATAAACAACAAAGGAATTGCCAGACGGTCAAGATGCGGCATATACACTTCCTTACCTTCATAATTGACTAAGTGGCCTGCGTTAATCATTGTTCCCAGATGATCAATCGCTTTCATACTGGCAACGCCAAACATTTCATGCATCGCCAAGTGAGTCGCCAGGTTGAGTTGATCATGCTCGTATAAAGTACCATACATAAATTGGATCCGGTGACAGACTGGATTACTGCAACGCTCTTCACGTTGAGTCGGCTGAAATTTAAGAGCTTTATCAAATAATTTTTTACGCCAGTCAGAGTTTTCCGTCACATAAGCGGTAAGCGAGTTAATACCAACAAACTTAAGAAAGTCCGGCATATGCAAGCCTGCTTTAATCCGTGTTAATGGCGGCACTACAATATCAGTAGCGATTTGAGAACTGACTGCCGAACGCACCCCTTCAAGGCCCGCTAGCATTGCCATAAAAAAGATAGTCGAACCAAAACAATGCACCACCATTTGTACCGACTCTGCCTTAGTGACTTCACGTACTTTCGCCACTGCCGCAGGATAATCTTGAGTAGCCATAACATCACCATCAGACTGCTCTTCTGAGGCTGGCAGTAAAATACTGCAACGATAATCCAATAACCAGATGTCATATTCATTGGCGTATAGATATTCGAGTAAATTGGTTCTAATAGTATCGATCGAAAAAATTAGACTCGACACACCTAAACCATGTGACAGAATAACAGGGCCTTTTTTTCCGCCTTGATAACGCGTTAACCGTAACTGAGTATTATCTTCAGTCGTAAATTCGTGAATTTCAGGAGGCCCCACATTCAAACGGCGTCGCTTACGTCCTACTGCATCAGGGTCAAAATAATTAAGGCCATTAAAAATACCGCCATACACATCAACCATAGTGCCAGTAAAATATTGAGAAAATCGTGCTAAGGCTGCTATGCGTTGTTTATGAGTTTGGGCATTCAATACTGTGACACTGCCCATTTGCTGCATAAAATCAGACAGCTCTATATAAATAATGCCACGTGCAAGCAACGCTCCCGTTTTATCATTTCCTTCATAAACAGAAGTGTATAAGGTAGTAGTATCTTTCACTACATCAAGACCAGGATCATTACGCACCACTTTGAAACCGTAAAAATAATATTGCTGGCCATCTTCAGCAGTAAGATTTAAAGCATATTGCATTTCACGAATATTATGCGACTCAGGGTCATTCACAAACAAATGAAATTCACCATGCGAGACGGTCATTGCCTGTGGTGACAACATCGGAATAGTGACTGTGCCAGCCGCTTGTCCTATATGCGCTTCATCATCCAGCATAAGATCTAAATCTTCACTACGAATAGTTAAGGTAAACTTGCATTTTTGATCTGCACTCTTCCCTAACAATTCAGATTCTTTATAATCTTGCAGGGAATCACCCGCAGACTCGTTGGAGACATACCCCACCATTTTCTCGGTAAATTGAATTCCTAGTTTGCGCTCAATCCCAACCTCTTCTTCTGGAACATAAGTGGCGTAATTTAGCGTCCATTGATGAGCATCTGCAATAATTTTAACGTTACGCTCAGCTAGCGCAGAAATAGTGAGTAAAGGATTCACCCCTAAAGGCGTCGGAATAATCGACCCATCACCAACGTATAACCCCTTATAAACATCTGTCCCCGAAATAGCGCTATACACTTGTCCGGCATGATTCACTACCCCCTCCTTGGCAGACGGGCCCATCACGCACCCCCCTAAGGGATGAACACTCACCAAATCATGCCCAAGCCAATTCGTCCATATAGGATTACGCACAAAATGTCCCTTTAAAGGAGCACTTATCGACAATAGTTTATTATCAATTTGCTTGAATATATCTTGCTCACCCACTTTAGGCCAATGAATGCGGAGCTTATCATTTTTCAAATTCATCACACCTGCACCATCATCATGCCCCATGACTAAAAAGGTTTGAGTATTTTTAGTGGCACCGTAATAAGCCCCACGAGCACTGGTAATCCACTCACGAAACCTTTGCCGCATTTTCCCGAGCATACCCGTTTCTGTGTTGGTACTACTTCCCAAGAGTTTGGACGATTTTAAAATCGCAGGAATGATTGCGGATAAAGCCCCTGGTAAAGAGCCTTCCTCAATAATGATGCCATTATCTACATTTTCAGAATCACGCAGATCAATGGCTGAGGTAATACAAGGCCCTACGTCATTACGTTCTGTTCGCTTTGACTTGCCATAACCCACCCCATTAATACTATTCACTCCATTATACGAAAATGCCAATACATCACCATTGCCGGTAAAGTGTTGTCCAGTGGCATTCGACAGCTTCAAGCCTTTTTCTTTAGAGCGGAGTAATACCTCTGTTGAACCCAGACTGCCTGCTCCCAGCCACACAATATCAGCGGACAAAAATGAATCTGCGGCATCAAAATTACCTTTTTTAGCATCTTTTATTTGGTAATAAATACGCCATTTATCACCGTCTTGTTCTAGATAACGTACCTCAATTTTGGTAAATATCACCGCGCCATGATTCACCGCATCAGGCAAATAATTCATAATCAGTGTATTTTTTGAACCTTCGTTACAGCCACTAATACAATCACCACAATTATTACAAGCTGGTTGATTGACCCCAACATGATTGACCCCATTATAAAAACTGACATTAATCGGAACTCTTCGACAGACAGCTCCAGTCTCTTTGGCACATTTGTCCATTGCTTTATATTTATCAAGAACAGAGTTTTGTGATGGATATTCAACCGGTTTCAACATATCAATGGCATTGACAAATCCTGCCTCAAGACCCTGCTTAACATCGTCTCGAAGCTCTTCAGGCCATCCTTCTTTTTCATACACCCGCGCATCAGGACGCAATGAAACATTAGCATTCACTAATGACGTTCCTCCTAAGCCACAACCCTTAAACACATTAATTTCTTCATTCAGTCGAAAATCAAACAAACCTATTTCATTATTAAAATATTTATCAATGGTGCCATTAGGCGTATTAAGCTGGACTTCGCCAGATGCTGATAAAAGGCTATCAGGATAATCTCCTGGCTGAAATTCCCTGCCACGCTCAAGCACGCATACATTTCGCCCCGCTCTTGCCAGACGTGAGGCCGCTATTGATGCGCCATATCCTGAACCAATAATAACAATTTCGTAGTGCTCATCCATTTGGGTATAAGGTGAAGACAGATAATACATACTCACTCCCTCTGCTAGCTGTTTCAAGTCCTTCGATTGGCGCAATATTTCGTAGTTAATGCTGCTGTTATAACGATGATGTTTTGACTTATAT